>Ga0307933_1000457_pt1 | contig 37937 bp, 29 predicted proteins | sample OrgLakmetageno88_FD_201811 | JGI IMG/M metagenome (GOLD analysis project Ga0307933, IMG submission 201811) | Saline water microbial communities from Organic Lake, Antarctica - #88 | ecosystem: Environmental > Aquatic > Non-marine Saline and Alkaline > Saline | place: Antarctica: Organic Lake... | reverse complement strand
CTTTAGCCTCAGCGTTCTCAGCGAGCTCGGCGGTTAATAAAAGCCTTATCGACTAGCGCCCGACTTTGAGCAGCTCGACGTCGAAGACGAGCATACCGGCTGGTGCGCCGCCGCGGGGGCTTTCGCCGTAGGCGAGCTTAGCGGGGATCCAGAAGCGGCGTTTTTCGCCTTCGACCATAAGTTGCACGCCTTCAGTCCAACCGGGAATGACTTGATTGAGACCGAAGGTTGCGGGCTGGCCGCGGGCGACGGAGCTGTCGAAGAGCTGCCCGTCAGTCGTCCAACCGCTGTAGTGCACGGTGACCATATCGGACTTCTTGGGTTTTGTGCTGCCGCTGCCTGCGGTGATGACACGGGACGCGAGGCCGCTGTCGCGCACCTCTGCATTGTCAGGAACGGAAGCCACATCTTCGGGCACCTTGGGCGGCTCCGGAGCTTTTTGAATTTCGAGCAGTTCGATATCGAACACAAGTAGTCCACCGGGGCGTCCGCCGCCGGGGTTTTCGCCATAGGCCAAGTCGGCCGGAATCCAGAAGCGGCGTGTCTCGCCGATGACCATGAGTTGCAGACCTTCCGTCCAACCCTTGATCACGCGGTTGAGCGGGAAGCTGCTGGGCTGGCCGCGCTTGACGGAGCTATCGAACATTTTGCCGTCGGTCGTCCAACCACTGTAGTGCACGGTCACGGTATCGGCCGCTGCGGGCGAGTCGCTGCCGGTGCCTTCTTTAAGGACCCGGGAAGCAAGACCGGACTCGGTCTTCTCGGCGTTTTCAGGAACAGCACTTACGTCGCTTGGTGTATCAGTCATAGAATAGGTATCTCCAGCGGAGGCCGTAGAGGTCAACGGCAAAGCAATAGCTGCGGCAAGGAAGGCAGCGATGAGCGAAAGTCTAGAGGCGGAAGAGTGCGGAGTTTTCATAGTTTGTAGATTAAACGATAAAAGGAGGACAATTCGAGTGCTTTCGCAAGTATTGTTGTGAGAACAGGCGCGCAGCATTCTGCCACAGTGCCTCAGTTCATGCCGCTAATTCCGCAAGAATCAACGAATAGCCATAAATCAGATACGACTCACTTTCACGGGTGCGCCGTTTTGTTCGCGGGCGGATTCGTTCGCGGCGAGGGTTACGGCGAGCGTCCGCATGGCGTCTTCGTAGCTGGAGAGGATCAGGCTGGCATCCTTTGTGGCGATGGCGTCGAGGAATGCTTTGTTTTGAGTGTAGAAAGGATCGGTATCGAGCGGCAGGTCGACAATCTCGCTCTCGCCACTGTGGATCTTACCGGCGAAGTCCCAACTCTCGAAAATGACGCGGTTCCGGCTGGTGGATAGATTTAGGCTGATGCCAGCTTGGGTGTGGCCGCCGAGGGGGAAGCATCCTGTGCAATAGGAACCGAGCGCGCCGGAGGCGAAGCGGAGATTAACCACCATGGCATCGTCGACGTTGAAGTCCGGCACGTCTTTCATAAAGCCGCTTGTCCGATAGGCGCTAACCTCGGTAATTTCTCCCATAAAATAGCGACTTAGATCGACAAGGTGGGTGCACTGCTCGACGAATTGCCCACCGGACTGCTCCATGCGCCGCCACCAGGGGGAGGGCGGCATTTGTTCGATCCACCACCCGTTGGCGAGGATACCTGGCGTGGCTTCAGTGAAGCATTCACGCGCACGTTGCACCGGCGCCCGGTAGCGGTTCTGGTAGCCGACCGAGACAAGGGTGCCGGCTTTCTTAAACGTATCGTTTATGTCCTGTGCTTGCTCTAGTGATGTGGTAATAGGCTTCTCGACTAAAACGGCACCCACGTGCTCGGCACAAGCATGCTCGAGCTCACCATGTAGATGCGGCGGCAGTAGAATAAAAACGGCATCCAGCGATTCGCCTTCGAGCATGGGCAAGTAGTTCTCGTAGGTCTTGGCTCCAAAAGGTGCCGCAAGTTCCTGCGCCCTGCCCTGATTACGCCCTGCTATGGCGACAACCTCCGCCTCCTCTATTTGCTGGAGGGCCGCGAGATGCTTCTCCGTAACCCATCCGGTGCCGATGATTCCTACTTTCATAGTATATCAGAAAAGCAGGGAAGAAGCGCTTGGCAAGATTGATACCATCGCCTGATACCTTCTGCAGAAAGGTTTGATCCCTGTCCATCCGTGGTTGATTCAATTTTGTTCTATATTTGTGAATATGGGCACTAATCTGAATGGCACTTAGTTAAGAGCGATTGAGTGCAATCTACAGCCGTAGCGGTGTGCTTTCCTGGCCTGAGCTGGTCGAAGTGCAGCCACCGCATCGCTCACAAGATCAGGCAAGCGTCGGTGTGGTGGCTGAAGGCACACCACTACGAGAGAAGAGTTAACTAAGTGCCATTCGCACTAGCCCAATAAACGACGGTTAAAGCCTCACCCTCGTGTGATATCATTATCCTCCAAGCGGTTTGGATGCTCGGTAACCTGGTCAGCGTGTGGCTCTTTCCGGTAGATGTATTTCTTATCGAGTTCCTCGTCGCGGCTGACTTTGCTTCGTTTGCTCAAAAGCGTAACAATTAGAACAATCAGCAGGATCACTAAGATCGTTAGCGACGGGATGAGTAGCAATCTTGTCATAGTAAACTTACAATAAGCTAACTTCGGGATTATATCAAGAGCATGCGGGCATGCTGGAGGTCAGCTTCGGGCACGTGTCAGCATAATTTGATTACCGTCGGTATCTTCGCACATGGCGAGATGCGGTGCTTCGCCATTTTCCGGCTGTGGTTCGCGGGCACATTTACCCCCGGCGGCAATGACCTCAGCCGCGCCGGCGACGACATCGGCGACCTGAAAACTGAGCCCCGTCCAAGTCGTCTTGCCCTCCCCGCCTCCGTGGATGGCAATGAGGCCACCGGCTACGGAAAGCTCGGTGATGTGGGGATTTTGGCGGACGATCTCTGCGCCGAAAACGGCTTGGTAGAAACTTGCCGCGCGCTCAGCATCGGCCGCCCAGATGGTGTATTTAAGTTTTTCAACTATCATCTATTCAGCCTACACGAATCGGCGGTGAATGAAAGCACTCCGATCAAATATGTAAGACCTCATCATTCGCGCAGCCCACTTGAAGCATACAGTAAAAAGGGCATCTTTGCTCCGTGCGTTGTTTTTACGATCCAGATTACTATCTTCCGTTACCGGAAGGCCACCCCTTCCCGATGGAAAAGTTTCCGGAGGCGTATGCTTTGGTGAAAGATGGGGTCACTATCTGCCCGGTGCCTGACATTGAAAGGACAGTGATCGAACGGGCGCATCGATCGCATTATCTTGATGGGGTGAGCTTTGACGACGAGCGTGGGCTGCCCCATGGCTTACTACGCTACGACCGCAACCGCTTGGGACTGCCGGCGAACCCACGCCTATTGGAGCGCTCAATACTGGAAACGGCAGGCACCGTAGGCGCGACACTTGCGGCAATGGAGGATGGCATAGCCGCCAACCTCGCGGGCGGCACCCACCACGCCTTTCCGGACCGCGGGCTGGGGTTCTGCGTGTTAAACGATGTGGCCGTAGCCATTGAGCACCTACGCGCGCTGGGGCGCAAACCCGACCAAATACTGATTGTCGATACCGATGCCCATCAGGGTAACGCGAACCATGCCTACTTTCGGGAGGACTTAAGCGTCTTCACGTATTCGATACATGTGGGCAAAAACTATCCAGCCGCAAAAGAACCGGGAGATTGCGATGTGCCCGTGCCCCGCTACGTCGAGGGCTCGGAATACCTAGACGCACTGGCATCGACGCTACCACAGGTCTTCGCCAAAACCGAGCCTGACCTCGTCTTTTGGATCAGCGGAGCTGATTGCCACATCGATGACCGTTTTGGGCAGATGCAACTAACCACCGGGCAAATGGCTGAACGTGACCGCTATGTGCTCAAGCTTTGTGAGGAGTATGCGGCACCCACTGCCGTCGTCTATGGCGGCGGCTATAACCAAGCTGATCATATGACAGGCATGCTACACGCGCAGACGATACTGCAGGCGGCGAATTCGAAGCTTTTTTAATAGCAGCACAAGGCGCACGCATATATAATATCGCTTCAAATTATTTTTAATCCGGTAGCGCAGGTGCGTCTGTCCCGCTCAGCGCATGTGCGTCAACCTAAGGGCTTGAGTACTTGATAGTAGTTGTGATTATGGAAATTCTCGTAGCGGTGAGCGAGGCCACAGGCTCCCCGCCTTTTCAAGGAGGGGACAGCGCAATCGCCGTTTAAGGCGATTACGCAGGGGTGGTTCCTACTTGGTATCGAGCTTTTTACGCGGGTTGAATCGCTCGCCACTTCGAAACCACCTCGCATGCCCGCTCTGAACCCTTCGACTCGCTCAGGCCAGGCGAGCAGACATGCTGCCCCTCCTATCCCCCCGCTTGGCGGGGGCAGGAGGGGAGTTTTAATACCGCAGCCTTTCGTGCTAATCCGCGCGTAAAAATTGTTACCCTCTCCTTAGGTTGACGCATACGCGCTCAGCGGGGCACTGCGGTGCTGCGCTACCATTCTCAGACGGATCTAACCTTTTAGAAGAGGTATAAGTCACAAAAAAGCCCGCTCCAGGGAGCGGGCTTTGTAAAGTAGCCGGAATAGATCCGCACTTGATTTGCTAGGTTTAACCAGCTTCCTCTTCGGGCTTATCAGTCGTCTTGGCATCGGCTTCGACGGCATCGGCATCAGGAACGGCCTTCTCTTCGATTGGCTGTTCGGTGCTGAGTTCCGGCGTTGGCAAGACCACACCTTCGATGCGCTCGGCTGCTTGCTCGGGAGAGAGCTTTTCCATTTCCGCGCCGAGGGTATCGATGCGGAGCTTGCGGTAGGCCGGAAGACCAGTGCCCGCAGGGATAAGGTGACCCATGATGACGTTTTCCTTGAAGCCCTTGAGGTGATCCACCTTACCGAGAGTCGATGCGTCGGTGAGGACGCGAGTCGTTTCCTGGAAGGATGCGGCTGAGATGAAGGATTCCGTTTCGAGGGAGGCCTTGGTGATGCCGAGGAGGACGGGCTCGCCCTCTGCTGGCATACCGCCGGCGTCTTCGATCGTGGCATTAGCACTCATGAAGGCGTAACGGTCAACTTGCTCACCCCAGAAGAACTCGGAGTCACCTGGATCGGTGATGCGGATCTTCTTGAGCATTTGAGAGATGATGACCTCGATGTGCTTATCGTTAATCTCAACACCCTGGAGACGGTAAACCTTTTGAATCTCCGCGATCAGGTAGTCCTGAACAGCGGATGGTCCGAGAATCTCGAGGATTTCGTGCGGATCGGCGCCACCTTCAGTGAGGTTTTGCCCCTTATGGACGAGGTCGCCAACTTGCACGACGAGGTGCTTACCGTGTGGAATGAGGTGTGCTTCTTCATCGCCAGTTTCAGCATCGGTGACGAGGAGCTTCTTCTTACCGCGGACTGTGCCGTCGAGTGAGACGATACCGTCGATCTTAGCCATCTCAGCGGCGTCCTTAGGACGGCGTGCTTCAAAGAGCTCAGCAACACGCGGAAGACCACCGGTGATGTCCTGCGTCTTGGACGCTTGACGTGGTGTCTTCGCCAGCATGGTGCCGGGTGCGATTTCGTCCTCTTCGTTGACGGCGACCTGCGCACCAGTGGGGATGGCGTAAGTCGCAATGACCTTACCAGAATCGTCCTTAATCTCGACTTGCGGATTAAGGTCTTCCTTGTGCTCGATCACCACAGTCGCGATACGACCGGTGGACTCGTCAAGCTCGCGCTTGATCGTGACACCGTGAATCATATCGGAGAAGCCAATCTTACCGGCCTTCTCAGAGAGAATCGGAATATTGTGCGGATCCCACATGGCGAGGATCTCGCCCTTCCCGATCGAACCGCCGTCCGGCTGTGTCAGCACGGAACCAACCACGATCTTGTAGTTTTCAATTTCGCGGTCCTCGTCGTCGAGGATGAGCACAGAACCAGTCTTATTCAGAACGATATTTGCACCATCAGCGGTCTGCACGATACGGAGGCCCTTATAAACGACCTTACCGCCGGTGCGGATCTTGATTTCAGGATTCTTAAGAACACCGGACGCAATACCACCGATGTGGAAGGTCCGCATCGTAAGCTGTGTGCCGGGCTCACCGATGGACTGTGCCGCGATGATACCAACAGAAGCACCACGCTCAACCATTGCGCTGGAGGCAGGGTTGATGCCATATTCGAGAGCTGTAATACCAACTTTCTTACGAGTGGTCAGTGAAGAGAGCACTTTAACGCGCTCGACTCCAACTTCCTCGATCTTGGCTGCCATTTCCTCGGTAATGAGTTGACCGTTTTTAACGAGAGTCTCGTCGGGATTGAGCGGATTCTTGATATCATTGGACGAGCAACGGCCAACGATACGGTCGTAGAGTGAAACGATTTCATCGTCACCTTCATGGATGGCATACTTCCAAACACCGTCGCGGTTGCCGTCGTCGGATTGCTCAATGATGCAGTCCATAGCAACGTCACAGAGCTTACGCGTCAGGTAACCGGCATCCGCAGTCTTCAGAGCGGTATCGGCGAGACCCTTACGAGCACCGTGAGTGGAGATGAAGTATTCAAGAACCGATAAGCCCTCACGGAATGAGGAGAGAATCGGACGTTCGATAATTTCACCGGAAGGCTTGGCCATGAGGCCACGAGTTCCGCAAAGCTGGCGAACCTGCTGCTTATTACCACGAGCACCGGAGTCCATCATGAGGTAAACCGGATTAACGGTGTCCTTACCCTTATTCGCCTTCAGCTCTTCGAATACCGCCTTGGCGATGTCGTCCGTGCAACCGGTCCAGATGTCGATGATCTTATTGTAGCGCTCACCCTCGGTAATGATACCCTTCTTGTATTGGCCTTCGACTTCGTCGATACGCTTACGGGAATTCTTGACGATTCCTGGCTTTGAAGCAGGAATGATCATGTCATCAATACCGATGGAGACACCGGCAAGCGTCGCGACCTTGAAACCGGTATCCTTGAGGCGGTCGAGAGTCACAACGGTTTCTAACCGACCAACGGTCTTGTAGGTATCGAGAATGACTTCGCCCAGCTTAGCTTTCGGGACAGGCCAGTTGATAAAGCCCACTTCATCAGGCCATATCGTATTGAAGATCACGCGGCCCACTGTGGTGCGAATAACTTTCTTCTCAGAATTACCGTATGGTTTTCCTGGCTTACCGAAGTCCGGATTGATGAAGTTAATATGATCGTGGACCCTGAGGGCGCCGTCAGCAACGGCGGTGTCGAGTTCGTCGGCATCGACGACGAGTGGCAGGCGCACGCCTTCCACGGCCTTGATCGGTGGGTCGAGTGTAAGGAAATAGGAGGCAAGAACAATGTCCTGCGAAGGCGTGAGGATCGGCTTACCAGAGGACGGCGAGAAGATGTTATGCGTCGCCATCATGAGGGTCTTGGCCTCCATCACTGCTTCGAGCGAGAGAGGAACGTGAACCGCCATTTGGTCACCATCGAAGTCAGCATTATAAGCTGTGCAAACGAGTGGGTGGACGCGAATCGCATCACCTTCAATCAAGACTGGCTCGAAGGCCTGAATGGAAAGACGGTGAAGGGTCGGCGCACGATTCAAGAGAACCGGGTGGCCCTTAGTGACTTCTTCAAGAATATCCCAAACTTCCGGGGACTGCTTCTCGATCATCTTACGCGCACCACGAACGGTGTGGACGAAGCCAAGCTCCTTCAGGCGGCGGATGATGAATGGCTCGAAAAGGACGAGTGCCATCTTCTTAGGAAGACCACACTGGTGCAGCTTAAGCTCAGGACCAGTCACGATAACAGAACGACCGGAGTAGTCGACGCGCTTACCGAGCAAATTCTGACGGAATCGGCCTTGCTTGCCCTTAAGCATATCGGAAAGGGACTTCAGCGGACGATTGCCGGCACCGGTGACGGCACGCCCGTGGCGACCATTATCGAAGAGCGCGTCAACTGCTTCCTGTAGCATGCGCTTCTCATTATGAATAATAACGTCCGGAGTCTTCAGCGATAGAAGATTCTTCAGGCGGTTGTTCCGGTTAATGACACGACGGTAAAGGTCATTCAAGTCGGAGGTCGCGAAGCGGCCACCCTCAAGAGGAACCAGTGGACGAAGATCCGGTGGAATAACAGGAAGCACTTCAAGCACCATCCACTCGGGACGTGTGCCGGACTCCATGAAGCCTTGAATGGTCTTCAGGCGCTTGGAAATCTTCTTTTTAATCTGCTTCGAGCGGGTGGCGTGCATTTGCTCATGGAGCTCAGCCACGGTGGACTCGAGATCAACGAGAGCAAGTGCATCGCGAACAGCTTCGGCACCCATACGGGCAACAAAGGAATCTTCACCATACTCATCCTGAGCCAGCAGGTATTCCTGCTCGGTAAGAAGCTGACGATCTTCCAGAGGTGTTTTACCTGGATCGATCACGAGATAGTTCTCGTAGTAGATGACCCTCTCAAGATTACGCGCGGTTATGTCGAGCAGGAGCCCGAGACGGGACGGCATACTCTTCAGGAACCAGATGTGCGAAACAGGAACGGCCAACTCGAGGTGGCCCATGCGGTCACGGCGGACACGTGAGACGGTGACTTCAACGCCACAACGGTCGCATATCACGCCCTTATACTTGATGCGCTTATACTTACCACAAGCGCACTCGTAGTCGCGAACCGGACCGAAGATCCGCTGGCAGAAAAGACCGCCCGGCTCCGGCTTGAAGGTTCGGTAGTTGATGGTCTCGGGGTTCTTGACCTCACCACGTGACCAGTCGCGGATCGCGTCTGGCGAGGCGACGGTGATACCGACCCGGTCGAATGATTTAGTGGCTTCATAGCCTAGGACGTCGCGTGCTACTTCGTTACTCATTTTTTAAATCTCTTTTGGAATGTTACGTGGAAGTATGTCCTTAGATTTCGATTGCCTGAGCAGATTCGAGATCGAACTTACCTTCGGTGCCAAGACGGACGTCCAGGCAGAGGCTTTGGATTTCCTTCATCAAAACGTTGAACGACTGAGGCGTCCCCGCTTGCAAACTGTTATCACCCTTAACGAGCGATTCGTAGATCCTTGTGCGACCTGCCACATCGTCAGACTTGACGGTGAGGAGTTCCTGCAGGGTGTAGGCGGCGCCGTAAGCTTCGAGCGCCCAAACCTCCATCTCTCCGAAACGCTGGCCACCATACTGTGCCTTACCACCGAGCGGTTGCTGGGTGATGAGCGAGTATGGACCCACCGCACGAGCGTGGATTTTGGAAGCAACCAAGTGGTTAAGCTTCAGCATATACATGTAGCCGACCACGACCTCCTGGTGGAGTTCTTCGCCGGTGCGGCCATCATAAAGAACGCTCTTACCGGTGGAAGGCAGACCTGCTTCTTCGAGATACTCACGGACTTTCACCTCGCTGATACCATCGAAGACCGGAGTCGCAACCTTCAGGCCAAGCTTCTTACATGCCCAACCGAGGTGCGTTTCAAGAACCTGACCCACGTTCATTCGTGACGGAACGCCGAGTGGATTCAGGCAAATTTCAACCGGTGTGCCGTCTGGAAGGTGTGGCATGTCCTCTTCAGGAACAATCTTAGCGACCACACCCTTATTACCGTGACGGCCGGCCATCTTATCACCCACCTGCATCTTGCGCTTCTTGGCGATATAAACCTTCACGCTCTTGACGACGCCCTGATCCGCATCTTCGCCGGACTCTACGCCCTCGATCTTGCGCTCACGGTCGTAGTCGAGCTCGTCAAACTTACCCTGGTAGTTGCTGACGATCTCCATGATCTTGATCTTCACCGGTGAAGGATCGATCTCAATGAACTTAGACACAGCAGCGAGGCGGCGGAGCAAGGTCTTGGTGATCTTGCGGTTGGCCGGGATAATTATCTCGTCCGTCTCACCGTTCTTCACGTCGAGTGGAATCTTCTCACCGAGAAGAATATTGGACAGTGCCTCAGTCAGATCTTCACGAAGCTTATCACTCTGTGAGCGGTATTCTTCATTGATCTTCTTGATTTGGCGGCGGCGATCAGAAGCGGACATATGCTCGGGCTCACCGTCGACGCGGGCCGAAACCTTAATGTCCATGATGATACCGCGAACGCCGGATGGGACGACCAATGAGGTGTCCTTAACGTCAGCGGCCTTCTCACCGAAAATCGCGCGGAGCAGTTTTTCTTCCGGGGCGAGTTCAGTTTCGGACTTCGGAGTGATCTTACCGACAAGGATATCGCCTGGCTTAACCTCTGCACCGACGCGGATGACGCCGTCGTGGTTGAGGTCCTTAAGCGCTTCTTCACCGACGTTTGGAATATCGCGGGTGATTTCTTCCGGTCCAAGCTTCGTGTCACGCGCAGTGACTTCGAACTCATCGATATGGATGGATGTAAAGATATCGTCTTTCACGATCTTCTCTGAGATCAGAATCGCATCCTCGAAGTTGTAACCATTCCATGGCATGAAAGCCACCAGGATGTTACGGCCGATGGCAAGCTCGCCATCATCTGTGGAAGCACCGTCAGCGATGATATCACCCTTCGTAACCTTCTGACCTACCTTAACGATAGGCTTCTGGTTGAAGCAGGTGCCAGCATTGGAGCGCATGAACTTACGCAGCTCATACAGGTAAATATCCTTCTTAGGATCTGTCTTAATGTCCTTTGCCTTGGCGGGAAGTTCGCCATCCTTCGTCAGGACGATACGATTTGCATCCACTGCGGCGATCACGCCATCAATATCGGCGACTTCTACAGTCTTCGAATCGATCGCGACACGCTCCTCAATACCAGTGCCCACAAACGGAGCTTCGGATTCGAGAAGTGGCACACCCTGGCGTTGCATGTTCGAGCCCATGAGCGCGCGGTTCGCGTCATCATGCTCGAGGAACGGGATCAGACCGGCGGCCACCGAAACGAGCTGCTTCGGAGAGACGTCCATGTAGTCGACATCCTTTGGCTCAAGCTCAAGAACTTCATCCTGATTACGGCAGGTGACGCGCTTACCAACGAGCTTACCGTTCTTATCGATCTCAGAGTTGGCCTGAGCGATCATGAAGGGCTCTTCCTGGTCGGCATTGAGGTATTCAACCTCGTCAGAAACCTTGCCATTTTCCACCTTACGGTAAGGTGTTTCAATGAAACCAAATTCATTGATGCGAGAATAGAGCGACAGGGAGTTGATCAGACCGATGTTCGGACCTTCCGGAGTTTCAATCGGGCAGATACGACCGTAGTGAGACGGGTGCACGTCACGCACTTCGAAACCGGCACGCTCGCGATTCAGACCACCCGGTCCGAGCGCGGAAAGGCGGCGTTTGTGAGTCAGCTCAGCCAATGGATTAATTTGGTCCATGAACTGGGACAACTGGCTGCGTGCAAAGAAGTCACGGATCACAGTGCTCAGTGCCTTCGGATTGATCAGCTTTTGCGGTGAAATTGAATCAACGCTTTGATCGTAGAGGGTCATGCGCTCTTTAACCAAGCGCTCGGTGCGGGCGAGGCCGACACGGCACTGATTCGCAAGCAACTCGCCAACAGTGCGGACGCGACGGCTACCCAAGTGGTCGATGTCATCAAGTGTGCCTTCGCCGCGCTTGAGGCGGGAAAGATATTTAGTGGCTTCGACAATGTCTTCCGCATTCACTACGCGGAAGTCGAGATCGGTATCCATCTTAAGCTTTTGATTGAGCTTGTAGCGACCCACACGACCGAGGTCGTAACGTCGTGGGTCCTGAAAGAGGCGTTTGAGAAGAGCCTTGGCATTTGCCGTTGTGGGTGGCTCGCCGGGACGGAGGCGCTTGTAGATATCCTTAAGCGCTTCTTCTTCGTTTTGAGTCGGGTCCTTCTTCAGGCAGCGAATGATGGCACCGTCGTCAACGGAAGTATCGATAGCCACAACCTTCTTGAGGCCGGCTTTTTTGAAGCTACGGACAATGGTCTTGGTGAGCGGCTCGAATGCACGGGCCAGCACGACTCCCTTGTCGGCATCAACAATATCCTCAGTCAGGACGAGGTTGGAAACTGATTCCCGTTTCAGCGCCTCAGCGACGGAGAGTTCATCGAGTTCGTAGAAAAGGTTGAGGATTTCGGCATCCGAACCATAGCCCATTGCGCGAAGCAAGGTAGTGAGGAGGAACTTACGACGACGACGACGGCGGTCGAGGTAAACATAGAGCAGGTCATTTTGGTCGAACTGAACTTCGAGCCATGTGCCGCGGTCGGGAATGATGCGGAAGGCATGAAGCACCTTGCCACTCGTGTGGGTGCTTTCCTCGAAAGCGATACCGGGTGAACGGTGCAACTGGCTGACGATGACACGCTCAGCGCCGTTGATGATGAAAGAGCCTCGCTCAGAAACCATCGGCAGCTCGCCCATGTAGATTTCTTCGTCTTTAATGTGGTCTTCCTCGCGGAGGCGAAGTTTCACATAAAGAGAGACAGAATAAGTCACACCTTCGCGGATCGCTTCGATCTCAGTCTCGCGCGGCGGCTCGGCGCGGTAGTTCACATACTCCAGGTGGCAGCGACTGTCGTAGCTTTCGATGGGGAAGACCTCTGAGAACACAGCCTCAAGTCCAGCGATTTTACGCTGGTTGATGGGAGTGTCCATCTGGAGGAACTCCTTGTAGGAATCCACCTGATTTTCAATCAGGTTAGGTGGCTGAATGACTTCCTTGAGTTGACCGAAATTAGTGCGCTTTGACATGGTGCTCTATCCGTTGAACGGTGATAATGTAGTAAATTCTAAAGGTTGCCGTATAAAACGGCAGAAAAGCAAAAAACAGCTAGGCGAGGCTTGCCCGTTTCCAGGCAAGCTCACCTAACTGTGTAAATGTGGTTCTATTGAGTATAATTCGGATCTTTTCCGTGATTACTTCAGTTCGACTTCGGCGCCAGCAGCTTCGAGCTTCTTCTTGATCTCTTCAGCTTCGTCCTTGGTTGCACCTTCCTTAACAGTCTTTGGTGCGCCCTCGACGAGATCCTTAGCTTCTTTGAGTCCGAGACCAGTGATGGCGCGAACTTCCTTAATAGAAGCGATCTTGTTGGCACCAGCGGCCTTGAGGATGACGTCGAACTCGTCCTTCTCTTCTTCAGCTTCAGCAGCAGCGGCAGGGCCAGCAGCAGCAACAGCTACAGGAGCAGCAGCGCTTACGCCCCACTTCTCTTCGAGTTCTTTAACGAGATCGGCGACTTCGAGCACGGTTTGTGCGCTGAGCCACTCGACGACTTGGTCTTTTGTGATATCTGCCATGATGTTATACCTTTCAATGGGTTAGCACCTCCGCGAAGGAGATATTTAAGAGGCGAATTCCTCCTAACCGTATTATATTTGGTTTGTTTTTAGGCCACCAGAATTGGCGGCCAAAATTGTTGTTTAATAGATGAATGATTACTCGCCGTTTTCTGCACGCACTTTGGCTTGCAGAACGTTGACGAGATTTTGCGGAACAGCGTTGAGGACGCGGACAAGTCCGGTGCCTGGCTGGCTGAGAAGGCCGAGGAGTTGAGCGCGAAGCGCCTCGATGCCCGGAAGCTTGGCGAGAACCTCGATTTGCTCCTTAGTGAGCGTCTTGTCGTTAAGGATACCGACTTTAAGGTCGATCTTTTCCTTTTTCTTGAAGAACTCACCAACTGCCTTGGCGACACCGGATGGATTATTACCACCGACGATAATTGCGGTCGGCCCATTGAGGTGCTCACTCAAGTCGGGAAGATCTTTACCCTCAGCAGCGACGCCGAAGATGCTATTCTTCACCACGTGGAACTCAGCATCGTGCTCAGCGAGCGAAGCGCGCAATTCTGCGGTTTCTTCGACGGTGATACGATCGTAGTTCGCAAGGTAAACGTAATCAGATTTTTCGAGGTGCGTGCTGACCTCATCAACGAGATATTTCTTTTCTGGTCTCATGTCTTAATAGCCTCCTTAGCTCTTGTTGTAGGGAGCCGGGTCGACAGCGATGCCGGGGCTCATGGTTGAACTAAGGGATAAGCTCTTGATGAACTTACCTGAAGTTGTTTTGGGCTTCGCCGCGCTGAGCGCCTTGATGGCTGCTTCAGCATTTTCAACGATTTGCTCAGGAGTGAAGGAGCGCTTGCCGACTACGACGGCGACATTGGCTGTCTTATCCATCTTGAATTCCACGCGGCCGCCTTTGACTTCCTTGATCCCGGCCGGGATGTCGTCGGTCACAGTGCCGGATTTCGGATTCGGCATCAGACCGCGGGGTCCGAGCACGCGGGCGACTTTACGAACGCTCTTCATCGCACTGGTCGTCGCGATCGCAACGTCGAAGTCAGTCCATCCACCGGTAACCTTTTCGATCAGGTCATCGAGACCTGCTTCGTCGGCACCAGCTTCTTTAGCCTCATCCGGATTTTCGGTGAAGACAATAACGCGAACAGTCTTACCACTTCCGTTGGGAAGCGACAGGGTGCCGCGAACCATCTGATCGCTCTTGCGAGGATCGACAGTGAGGTGAGCGTAAACTTCGACGGTTTCGTCGAACTTCGCTTTAGGTAGTTTGCTGAGTAACGCAGACGCTTCTTCGACCGAGTAAGTCTTCGTCAGGTCTGTCATTTCGACAGCCGAACGGTAGCGTTTGCTTCCCTTTATTTGCTGGGTGGCCATTGTTATATCTCTATTTTAGTTAGATGGAGCGCCGTTGCAGCACTCCGGAAATTAGTTAGTGCTTAGTCGTGCTTAGTCGTCTTAGCCGATGACTTCGAGGCCCATGGAGCGGGCCGTGCCGGCGATGATGTTGAAAGCAGCATCTTCATCCTTGGCATTGAGGTCGGCCTTCTTGGTTTCGCAGATCTCAAGCACTTGCTTGCGTGTGACCTTGCCGACTTTCTCCTTATTGGGGACGCCTGAACCCTTGGCAATACCAGCCGCTTTCTTAAGCAGGATAGCCGCCGGCGGCGACTTCAGGATAAAGGTAAAGGAACGGTCTGCATAGACTGTGATCACAGTCGGCAGAATCATACCGGCCTGATCCTTCGTCTTGGCATTGAACTCCTTACAGAAGCCCATAATGTTAACACCTTGTGCACCCAGTGCAGGGCCCACAGGGGGAGCTGGATTAGCGGCACCTGCGGGTAGTTGTAAGCGGATTTCTCCTGTGACTTTTTTAGACATGACTGTTTAGCTTTCTTCGGTTCTCTGGACTTGCCAGTATTCAAGTTCGACAGGCGTATAACGCCCAAAAATGGAGACGGAAACTTTGAGTTTGCCGCGGTCAGGATCGATTTCCTCGATTTTGCCAACAAGGTTGGCGAATGGACCGTCGTTAACTTTGACCATTTCGCCGATTTCGTATTCGATCTTCGGCTTTTCTTTACCCTCAGCTTCTTCAACCTGATTGATGATACGCTCGATTTCGCTCTTCTTGAGGGGTGTCGGACGGTCGCCGCCAACAAAATTGATGACGCCGTGTGCTTCACGCACGAAATACCAGGGCTTCTGGAGCAACTGGCCGTCATCATCGTAAAGACGCATGTTGACGAAAATGTAGCCCGGGTAAAACTTCCGGGTTTTGGTCGATTTCTTACCGTTTTTGACCTCAGTCACAACTTCCGTCGGCATAAGGACTTCGAAAACCAAGTCATCCATTTCCTCGATGGAAATGAACTTATCGAGATATTTCTTGGCCTTCTGCTCTTGGTTGGAGAGCGTCTGGACAGCATACCAGTTAGGACCGGTGATGGAGGAAGTTTCCGACATTGCTTGAGTGAGTATCGTTGAAAAAGTGTAAGGAGACAGATCGACTAGAATAAGCTAGAGTAGCTTAGAGTAAGTTAGGCGCTAATATTCTACGAGCCAGTGACCAATCGGGTTAGAAATGTGACGCCGTTCATGAGCGAGAAATCAATCAGCGCAATATAAGTGCCAAGAAGCGCTGTCGCGAGGAGCACCACGACTGTGGAGTCACGCAACTCAGTCTTGGTTGGCCAAGTGGCTTTTTTGAGCTCGGTCATCGTCTCCTTGTAAAAGAGACGCATGCTGCTGAACGGATTTTTCATGTAAATAAATGATGTGGCAGGAGAGGAGGGACTCGAACCCACAACTTACGGTTTTGGAGACCGTTGCTCTACCAATTGAACTACTCTCCTAAGAATATTATATGTAGTAACTATTAAGACAGCGAAGCCGAGGGCCCTATTGAAGAGCCCTCGGCGAAAACTGGAGAAACGGTCTAAGCGAGGTTACTTCGTAACTTCAGTGATACGACCGGCACCGATTGTGCGGCCACCTTCACGGATTGCGAAGCGCTGACCAGCTTCCATGGCGATCTTCTTACCGAGTTCGATTTCAACGGTAATGTTATCACCAGGCATAACCATCTCGACACCCTCTGGGCACTTGATGATACCAGTCACGTCAGCTGTTCCGAAGAAGAACTGCGGACGGTAGCCATCGAAGAATGGAGTGTGGCGGCCACCTTCATCCTTAGACAGGACGTAGAGCTCAGCTTTAGCGTTTGTATGCGGAGTAATGGAACCGGGAGCAGCGATCACTTGACCACGCTCAATGGCTTCCTTGTCAACACCACGAAGAAGGATACCGACATTATCACCGGCCATACCTTGATCGAGTTGCTTACGGAACATCTCAACACCGGTAACGGTTGTCTTTTGAGTGTCGCCCATACCGACGATTTCAATTTCTTCGCCAACCTTAACGACACCACGCTCGATACGACCAGTAGCAACGGTGCCACGACCTGTGATCGAGAAGACGTCTTCAACAGACATAAGAAGTGGTTTGTCGATTTCGCGGGTAGGCTCAGCGATATCCGTGTCGATAGCAGCCATCAGATTGCCAATAGCTTCAATACCTTCTGGCTTACCTTCGAGCGCTGCAGTCGCAGAACCACGAACGATTGTGATGTCATCACCTGGATACTCATACTTGGAAAGGAGGTCGCGGACTTCCATCTCGACGAGCTCAAGAAGCTCTTCGTCGTCAAGCAAGTCAACCTTGTTGAGCCATACCACGATGGTAGGAACGCCAACCTGACGAGCCAGCAGGATGTGCTCGCGAGTTTGCGGCATCGGTCCATCAGCAGCTGAACACACGAGGATCGCACCGTCCATTTGAGCTGCACCAGTGATCATGTTCTTAACGAAGTCAGCGTGCCCTGGGCAGTCAACGTGTGCGTAGTGACGGTTCTCCGTCTCATACTCAACGTGAGCTACAGCGATGGTCACTGTCTTAGTTGCGTCACGAACTGTTCCGCCCTTGGCGATATCAGCGTAAGACTTGAATTGCGCAAGACCTTTGTCAGATTGCACTTTGAGAATCGCAGTAGTTGTAGTTGTCTTACCGTGGTCAATGTGACCGATGGTGCCGACGTTTACGTGCGGCTTTGTTCTTTCGAATGTTTCCTTAGCCATGATGGTTTTTAGTTATTTATTGAGAGATTGTTGGTTTGTTGTTAGTTGTCTTTCACAATGGAGCCCTCGAGCGGGATTGAACCGCCGACCTCATCCTTACCAAGGATGCGCTCTACCACTGAGCTACAAGGGCATTCGCAAATTGAGAAGGATATGTAAAAGAGCCGGAATCCAAGCGCTGGTGAACGGTTGAAAATTAGAAAGCCCGCGAAGGTGCCCCTCGCGCTATGGTCAGTCAACACTTATTTAAAAAAAATGCGCAGAATCGGAAAGTCGCTCCAGACCCTAGCGCGTGGGGCATTCCCCCGCCTCAGCAGCTTGATTTTACGCTCAGGATTTTGCGCAGAAAAAGCTCTCGGTGCAACACGCAAGGCCCATGGGCCAATATTGCTTCGCGGTGGCTCTTAGTTGCATAGCCCTTATGCCCCGCAAAGCCATAGTCCGGATAGTCCGCCGCGAGCGCAACGAGCTGCCTGTCCCGCGCCACCTTTGCTGAGATACTTGCCATAGCGATAGTCAGCGACTTTCCGTCTCCTTTTACGATTCCGCGATGCGAATAAGGAAATGGCTTCAACGGGCGACCATCAACAATTAGCTTCACAGGGGACGTTTCCGAAAAAAGCGGCCCCGCGGCAGCCTGCTCAGGCAGTGACCACTCAGTCGTCTTTGCGGCCAGGGCATCCACCGCTCGCCGCATGGCTAGGCGAGTGGCACCTAAAATATTGTGCTCGGCAATTTCTTCCACCGAACCCGACGCCACGGCAAAGTCGAGCAAGCCCGCAACGCGCAGCGCTTCGATCTGCCCAAGATAAGTCTCACGCGCCTGTGCAGTGAGTTGCTTCGAGTCATTGATCCCGGCCGACAGCTCAAGCGCCTCCGCGGACTCAAAGAATGAGCGATGAATCACACACGCACCGGCCACGACCGGCCCGGCCAGCGCTCCCCTACCCGCCTCATCAATACCGATGAGCCAATCACAATGCGCGAGCTGCTGAGCGTCATGCTGCTGCAAGGGGTTTAAGATCATTATACGAGAGAATAGAAACTTACTCGGTTATTGAACTGCATCCTACTTCCGATTGGGAATCGTGATTCGCACCGTTGTGCCTTCATCGACAACAGATGAGATTGCCAGTTGCCCGCCCCAGTTCGCCACAAGCCAAGCTGCTTTAGTCAGGCCGAATCCCCCGCCCATCGTCGGGCGAGACTGCACATTGGAAGCCCGGTAGCCAAACTCAGTGATCTTATCGAGTTCATGGTCAGGTATACCACAACCGCTGTCTTCAATGACTGCATGGATCTCCTCTGCATTCTGATAGACCGCCAGCGCCACCTTACCGCCTGGCTTCGTATACTTTCGTGCGTTCGCAGTCAAATCGCGCAAAACATCCAACAAACGACGTGGCATCCGCAAATGCGACCCATGTGACCCATGCGACCCATGCGACCCATGTGACCCGTTCGGCTCTACAGCCACGCGCAAATCCATGTAATAATCCCCCTTCTTCTTCTGAGCTAGATTGAACTGAACACCGTAGCCCCCCTTCGAATTTTTAGCGATTGCGATAAAGACATTCTCGATTTCTTCACGTAAAGCATCCGGCGCCATCTCGATCCAGGCATCCGGGTCTTCGAGATGCGCTTCCATTTCATCCAATCGCCTCATCAATACCGAGTAGATGGATTCGAGGTTCTCAATCGATTCCTGTATTTGAGTCTTTTGAGCAGGAGTTTCCGCTGCATGCAGCGCGGCCTTCGCATGATTGACCAAAGCATCCTGCGACTGGCGCATCTGTTGAAATAAGTTCAAAATATCGCCGCCCTCTTTGATCTCCTGAGCATAGCCTCTCAGTTGAGCATCCATCTTTTTCCCGGCCTCCGCCAACTCTGGCTCCTTTGCTTCTATAAAGTAGAGTTCCCCAACCAGTAGATTGAGAATATTAAGCACACTGTGCATGTCCGCAATCCGCTCCTCGGACGCATTCATGTAGGGCGGCCTGGTAATCACGACTTCCTTCATTGCTCCTGAAATTACTCTATGGGGTGAAAAAGTTCCAGACTTTTAAATCATAGAACTACAAATGATTTACATACTAATACTTATACCAGCTGGGCTTCGCAGGAGGTTCCAGCCCCTGGGCTTCATACGCTGTCTTGAAGTGCATCTTGGCAAAGTTCTTGAGCCCGTCGGCTCCCTTCTCTGCCACAATCTTTTTTGCCTGTGCCAGCACCTTGGCACTCGCACCTTTGATTAATGTTTCGCCCGCTTCATCAGAAAGTCGTTTCATCTCCCTCACATAAACAGCGCGCGCCACAATTGAGGCGGCCGCCACCACAGGGTCAGACTCCGCCTTCGTCCGACTCACGAGCTTGAAATCCTTGCGATCTTTTACGTAGGCATCGACTAGCTTCTGCTTAGTAAATTGGTCGAGCAATCCCCAAGGTGCAGGCCGTTCATCAAGTGCACCGATCAGCGACTTTCCATGATACCAGGCTAATAGCTTATTGAGGTTCTTATCAAATTTGTAATAGAGCTCGTTATATTTTGGCATCCGGGCGAAGGCGGTCTTAATGACCACGCCTTTCGTTTTCCGAATCTCCTTATCGAGTTTGAGGATACTGCCATCTGTAAGCTTTTTGCTGTCGGCCACGCCAAGTTCGAGCCACTTGCGCACCATATCCCCATCGGCAACAACACAGGCCGTAACCAAGGGGCCGAAGAGGTCGCCCTTTCCACTTTCATCGCAACCCGCGTGCAGAGTGAACCACTCTGGATGGTGAACCTCATCATAGCCCAAGCGCGGATCGCCGGTGATCTCAGCTTCCAAGATGTTCTGCACAAATTCTTCCGTCTTTTTTCCCGAGACAACCAACTTCCCACTCTGGTAGCCGACCACATTGATCTTCTCGCCCTTGAATGCAAAGAGTGAGTATGCCACATCATAGTGAAACCAAGGCCCTTGGTGACCGTCTTCAAGATAGCCCGCGAGCTTGTCCATCTGCTCCTCGTCGAGCTTGATGGTGTAGATCGATTTTTTCTTCGGACCTTCGTCTTCAGCATTCTGGGCCTTCTTTTTCGGCATAATTCCAGCCAAGTAAGTGCTTTAAACAAGCGCGCTTCAATACAGAAGAGCGCCGTTTGCAAAAATCATCAGGGGCATTTCATCTGGCCGAAGGTGGGGCGCTGGCCCTGTTGGAGTCCCGCCTTTAGGCGGTTTTTGGCCTGGAATGGACCGCATAAATGCGGAACTCCAACGATTACCCGCCAGATGAAATGCCCCTGAGAAATCATGACCCACCTGTACAAGCGATAGCCAAGATCTGGCTATAGCTGCCGTCTGCCCATCAAATCTATTTTGCCGGCTCTGCCCGGAGAATATGCTCAAACGCGCTGAGCCCTGCTTTCGCACCCTCACCCATTGCAATGATGATCTGCTTGTAGGGCACATTGGTCACGTCGCCGCAGGCATAAATCCCCGGCACGTTTGTTTCGCAGCGGTCATTGATCAACACTTCGCCATACTTGGAAAGTTCGACGGTCCCTTTGATGAAAGCACTGTTCGGCACAAGCCCAATTTGGATGAAGACACCGTCAGTTTTGTGGGCAATCGTCTCATTGTCTTCCCGCCGCAGAAGTTTTATGCCGGTCACGCCGGAAGCATCGGCTTCAATCACTTGCGTTGCGATGCCTTTCATAAGCGAAATATTATCCGCCGCCTCTGCCTTGTCCAGCAGGACCTGGTCCGCCTTAAATTCATCGGCGAACTCAACCACCGTAACCGACTTTGCAATACCACCAAGATCAAGAGCTGCCTCCATGCCCGAGTTACCACCTCCGACGACAGTTACATCCTTCCCCTTAAAGAAAGGCCCGTCGCAGTGCGGGCAGTAGGCTACACCACGCCCCACATTTTCTTTCTCACCCGGCACACCGAGTTCGCGCCAGCGCGCACCGGTAGCGACAATCAGAGTCTTTGCTTCCAGAACCTCACCGGTGCTAAGAGAAAGCTTCTTGGAGTCTCCATTACCGCCCGCTTCGACAGAACGCACCCGAATCTCCTCGCGCACGCGCACAGGATAATGATCCATATGCTGGCGCAGGCCGCTCGTTAGCTTCGGGCCGGTAGTCTCCAATACTGATATGAAATTCTCAATACCTAGTGTGTCGTTCAATTGGCCGCCAATTTTCTCAGCCAGTAAAACGACATCGAGCCCCTTGCGGGCCGTATAAATAGCCGCGCTGATCGCCGCAGGTCCACCGCCCACAATCGCCACGTCGCAGCTATCCGAAGCCTCCTCCGAGTCTGCTGCAGATGGCGGGTCCACCCCTATTTTGTCCAGAATATCCGTCACTGAAACCGCTCCGTTGGCAAAGGGCTTTTTATCTAGAAAGACCGTTGGCACACCTTGGACTTCACGCTCTTTCACCAGCCCCTCATGCAACCCACCATCAATCATCTCGTGCCGGATCAGCGGGTTGAGCAGTGCCATTTGGTTGAAAATTTGCACAATATCAGGGCAGACGTGGCAGTCCAGCGAGATAATGCTCTCAAAGCTCAGCGGACGATCAATCGCCTTGATCTGACGCTGGATGGCTTCATCCAATTTCAGCGGGTGGCCGCCAGCCTGAAGCATTGCAAGAATGAAGGAATTGAATTCATGCCCTCCCGGGATACCAGAGAAAAGCACACCTGTTAACGCGCCATCCGACAACAGCTCAAAAGTTAAGCCCTCGCGCACCGGGGCATCTGTCTGGCTCTGCTGCAGGGAAAGATGGCTCGAAATCGAAGCCACATCCTCAAGCATCTTGATGAGTTCAGCCCGCTTGGGATGAGTACCTCCATACAACTTAAAAGTGACTGGCTTGGTAATTTTTTCTGCGTAAGTGCGCAGCATCTGGAGAGTTGCGTCGTCGAGTTGCATAGTAACGTTTCAGGTAATTTTTAAGAATTTAGCATGAGCCGACAGTATGCCTTCAGACCTCTTGGGCGGTCCTCCGAAATCGGCAAACAAGAAAGGGCCCGACTCTGTCCGTGCCGCGCATGTGTAAATGGCACACACTTCACCTACGCGGTTCAGACGGAGCTGAACCCTCCCCGAATTAACTTTTTAAATGAACAGCGCCTTAGATCTTACCAATAAGGTCGAGGCTTGGCTTGAGCGTATCTTCACCGGGTTGCCACTTAGCCGGGCATACCTCGCCGTCGTTGGCAGCAACATATTGCGCAGCCTTTACCTTGCGGAGCAAGTCGGCAGCAGAGCGGCCGATGCCAAGGTCGTGAACCTCAGCTACCTTGATCTCACCCTCTGGGTTCACCACGAACGTGCCACGAAGCGCGAGGCCTTCTTCTTCAATCATAACGCCGAAACCACGAGTGATGACTCCGGTTGGATCTCCGAGCATTGGAAACTTGATTTTGCGGATAGTATCCGAAGCGTCGTGCCATGCCTTGTGCACAAAGTGTGTGTCCGTCGATACGGAGTAAACTTCCACATCAAGCCCCTTCAACTCTTCGTAGTGGTCGGCCAAGTCGCCAAGTTCGGTCGGGCAGACGAATGTAAAGTCTGCCGGGTAAAAGCAGAACACGGCCCACTTACCTTTAACGTCTTCGGTCGAGACGGACTTGAACTCACCATTTTGGTAAGCCTGCACGCTAAATTCTGGTATTTGTTTGTTAATCATTATCTTATTTATTTTCGGTTTTTGTCAGAAGAAACGACAGCATAACATTTTTTATAAATAGTTGAAATATATATATTCTATACTTTACATAGCCATTGACTATGGAGTTTCAACAAATTCGATATTTTGTGAGTGTGGCGCGGGAGCTCAACTTCACCCGTGCCGCAGCGGTTTGCCGCGTCGCACAGCCCTCACTGAGCGCCCAGATTCAGAAACTGGAACGTGAACTGGGCGGCCCTCTCTTCCACCGCCTCGGACGGCGCATCCGCCTCACCGAACTCGGCGAATCATTACTGCCCCGCGCCGAGCGCATGCTCCACCTGCAACAAGAGACGCTCCATGAAGCCAGCGAGCGGGCCAAGCGCGGAGGCAACGTCAGATTCGGAGCGACCCTCACCATGGCACCCTACCTCATTCAATCGGTCGCCAAGTGGAACAAGCAAAACGAGATGGCCGTAGAACTCGAAGCGCACGAAGACTTCACTGAGAACCTACTCGGCAAGCTACGCGAAGGCGACCTGGACTTTGCTGTCATGTCCACTCCCATCGAAGAAGCCGGCATGCTTACACGCCTCCTGACCACCGAACCCTTTGTCGCAGTCCTCCCTGAAGAACACCATCTGCTTAAAAAGAAATCCATCACCATCCAGGATCTGCTGAGTGAGGATTACCTTCCCCTCAGCGAAATCCACTGCGCGGGCAAGCAGATCAACGACCTATGCCGCATCTCCAGCGAGCACTCTCAATCAAAGATGCAATGCGCCCAAATTGAGACTATTCTGAATCTGGTTCAACAAGGCGCCGGCGTCACTATTCTTCCCCAGATGGCACTCGCTACCGCCCACCAGAGAAATCTCGTCTTCCGCAATATCGAGCCAAAGGCGCCGCAGCGCGACATCGTCCTCGTCCACCATCAGGACCGCTACCTGAGCCCATCGGCAAGAAAACTCATCGCAGTCGTCGACGAAGCGGCAAAGAACATCCCTCAATTCAGATCATAGTTTGGCTCAAAATTAGCCTTCAATCAGAACTGAGTGCGCATCATAAAACATCTAACAATGATCGATCGAATCGAGGACTTCAGAAAGCAGCTCGCCGAGTGGTATGCCGAGGCTCAGCGGCCCCTGCCTTGGCGCACAGAGCCTTCGCTCTACCGGACAGTTGTCTCAGAGCTGATGGCGCAACAGACGCAGATCAAAACCATGCTGCCTTACTTCGAGCGCTGGATGCAGCGCTTCCCGGATTTCGAAACGCTTGCCAAATCCCAGGAAAACGAGGTGCTCAAGCACTGGGAAGGACTGGGCTACTATAGCCGTGCCCGCAATCTGCATAAGCTGGCAAAAGCATACTCTACAGCGACGGTGAAACCGAGAAACCGCGAACAGTGGCAGGCACTCCCGGGCATTGGCCCCTACACCTCGGCCGCCATCGCCTCGATAAATTTCAACGAGCCGGTCGCGGTCGTGGATGGTAATGTCGTCCGCATCCTGGCACGCCTGACCTGCGACGAGCGCTCCTTTAAAAACAACGGTGAGGCAGTGAAAGCCTTCACCGAATTGGCCGATAAAGCCCTGGCGACCAGCACCCCCGGCGACCACAACCAAGCCATGATGGAGCTCGGCGCGACGATCTGCCTAAAACGCAAGCCCCTCTGCACGCTCTGCCCCGTCAAACAGTTCTGCGAAAGCTACGGCAAGGAGGATGTTGAAGCCATCCCGAGGATACAGCGAAAAGCGACCGAAAAAGTCGAAGTGCAACGCGCATGGGTCATGCGCTATGGCGCACTCCTACTTCACAAAATCCCGGAGGCGTCCGGTCAGCTAGCCGGACAATACGAATTACCCATCTACGAGCAAATCAGTCAAACTAAGCCTACCGGGTCGCCCATTCTCACCAGGAAACGAGCCATCACCCATCGATCAATCACAGAACAAATCTACAAGATCGAAACGGCCAAAGAACTACGGCTCAGCGCAGATTTTTACTGGATCAATCTCTCCGAACTGGATCGCATTACCTTATCCGGTCCGCATCGAAGGTGGGTCGCCGAGTTGGTTGCCGAGTCGGTGGCCGAGTCGTTGGCAAAGGGCGAAGATGAGCAGCAATCTGCTTGATTCCTGGGATCAACCCAACCGTTGTCGCAATCATGAGCTGAGCTGAGCTAAAGAATAGTCTGCGAGAAGCGGATGTTGGTTAACTGCACATTCAAAGTGCCACCGTCATGGGAAGTAAAATCAATCTCAGACGGCATAAAATAATTACTCTCATTGGCTTTGCTGAAGAACCGATACGACCGCGATCCACCGGCAAAAAACTCACACCTGATACCTAAGGTTTTCATAGTTGTTTCATTAATATAAGCCGTTGCTGTGGCATTGATATTTTCCGCGGAAACGACTTTGACCGCTAAGCACTCTTCTCCGTTCCAGACCACTCGACTTAACTTGTCTATCACGAAGGATTCAGGTTCGGCGACAACGGCGTTGATCGGATTCACGAACCCGCCCAAAATGAACGAGAGGTCTAAAGAAAGATCGGACAAGATAGCGCGATGGTCTGTAGGGTTATGGTCAGACCTATGCGATAATAAAGGTGCGAACGTCATGCCTTCCGCATCATAGCTGAAGTTAAAATTTTGCCTCTCTGACAAAAATTTGACTTTGCTTTCCATCATGGTCTTTGAGCAGAGCTCAAACAAATATCGTTCTGATTCCAGGAACAACACACCCGTGTAGTAGATTTCCCTTTGCTGACTAAGGTTTTGTATACCCTGGTCATTCTTATTCACTGCGGTGTAGAGATCTAGAAACCTCTCAGGGGCGCCCGCACTTTGGATGTCCAATTCCGTGAACTCTTCTCTCTCAAAAACGTCGTCCTTCGCATTATAGGCGAACGCAAAAGACAGATATAAACCACCTGCGACTACCGCTAAAATCAGAAAAGGGAAACACACCCAAGCCACCCCCCTCCACCTCATCGCCTTTTCGAATGAGTGGGCCTTGGACGATTTACTCGCATGCGCAGGGCGTATAAAATCTTGTGAATTGGCGGATCGTGGTCGACCAGAGGCACTATTTACCTCGGGCTTAATTACGTCCTCTTGATTTTGAAATCTATTATGCATGTTATGAAAAATAATTGTAATTCTACAACAACGCCCCAGCACAATACCTGCCAATTCTTTGCGATAGCCTTAACCGTTAGGATAGTGTATAATAAATTATTATAACAATGCTTATATCCTATAATTCTAAACGGGACTATAGATTAGCAAAACATTTACAATTGGCGATGATTGGACGCGCTTATAAGACTCAACTGCGGACATTCAGTTCGCATCTCCCTCATCGACTTATTTCGCTCCAGCCTTCCTACAAAATCAGGCTGTGTTTTAAATTTCACGTTTTGTTGGTTTAAGCTAAGTCGCTTTACGATAAATCTGAGATTCCCCTAATAGGCCTTGTTCAAGCTGATTTCGGAGATTACCAACTTGGAGATAAATTTAAAACACTGCCCAAAATGCCTAAGCCAGAACAATTGACCGAAGCAGACTTCGAAATCCGACGCTCCACAATCAAAGGCGCGGGCCAAGGCTTATTCGCGAAGACCCACATCAAGGAGGACGACACGATCGGCTATTACACCGGCGAGGTGATTGGTGAAAAGGAGTTCCACGATCCCGACCGGCCGTTTTCTGCCTTCGTGCTCTGGGTCACGCGCAATCACATCATTATTGGTGAAGGCCCGAAGGCCAACTACACCCGATTCATCAACCACAGCGACGAGCCAAATGCTTTTCTCGTTGTCTCGACACGCTGGAAGACCGCCCGCTTCGAGGCACTTCGCGATATCGAACCCGGCGAAGAAATCTTCTTTAACTACGGCGATGATTATTGGGAGTAAACTCAGAAACCAGAAGCCAGCGAACAGAAATCAGGCTACAATTGGACGATTTTAGAAACTTGCGTCAAAGTATAAGGTATTGCACATCTATTCTCTGGCCTCTGGCCTCTGTCTTCTGAATTCACATGGCCATTATAGACATTTATAAAGAACTCGACGACGAACAGCGTATCGAGGTAGAGCAACTACCACGCGCTGAACGGCTCAGCCACATCGCAGCGCTGCGCCAGATGTCTACAAAGCAACTCCTCGAGGAAGTTGCGTCTGAGACGGGCCTGCCGCTCATCGAGAACATTGAGCTGATTCAAAATCCGACTTGGTCGCTACCACTACGCCTCATCCATGCCTACCAGTGCGTGCCGGTCCAAAACGGCCAACCCGAGCACGAGCAACTCAACGAAGAGCAAGACACCACAGCCCCCATACCACTCGCCACCCTCTGGCCACCAGACGAGAAGATGGATCGCTGGATCTACGCGACCTGTGGCCGTATGCCGGAATGGCATCTCGGCAACCCTGAACAAATCGTCGAAACGATCACGGAACACTTCGGTGTCGGCGCCGGCAGCCTCGATGAGTCCGATCTGGTCACTGACGTCGCCGAGGCCCAAGAGGATGAAGACGAGGATGCCGCGGTCATTCGCTTTGTGAACGAAGTAGTCGCCAAAGCAGTCAGCGACCGCGCAACCGATATCCACTTCGAACCACACCGCGACGAGTTACAAATTCGCTACCGCATCGACGGCGAACTGGTGGCTGTCCGCGTGCCGGATAATTTAATCCGCTTTCAGGGCGCCATCATCTCGCGCCTGAAGATCATGGCAAAGTTGAATATCTCTGAGAAACGCCGCCCACAGGACGGCCGCATCTCTTTTGGGTCTGGGAAGTCAGAACTCGACATTCGGATCTCCACCTTCCCGACCATGTATGGCGAGAGCGTCTCACTGCGACTGCTCAACCAAAAGTCGAAGCCCTTATCCATGCGTGAACTCGGGCTAGCCGACGACGAAGAGATCAAGCTTGGCCATGCCCTATCCACTCCGCACGGTATCATCCTGGTGACCGGGCCAACCGGTTCCGGCAAGTCGACTTCGTTGACCGCCTTTATCCGGCTGATCAACCGCCCGGAGCGTCGCATCATTACGGTCGAAGACCCCGTTGAATACGAAGTGCCCGGCGTCAATCAGACTCAAGTCCACCCCGAGATCGGCCTAACCTTCGCCCAGTCCCTGCGCGCTGTGCTCCGGCAGGATCCTGACGTCATTATGGTCGGTGAGATTCGCGACCGCGAGACCGCCGATATCGCCATCCGCGCCTCGCTGACCGGCCACCTCGTGCTCAGCACCCTGCACACCAACGATGCCCCCGGCGCGCTCACGCGACTCGTCGATATGGACATTGAGCCATTCTTGATTGCCTCATCTGTAGAGATGATCATCGCACAGCGTCTCGTGCGCCGCCTCTGCCCGGAGTGCTCACGGCCCGCAAACTACGAGCCGAATCAAATCGCCGGCTTCCTCTCCACCATGCGTATTGGCGCAGGGGAAGCGCAGCACGGCCACCAGGCCAAAATGGCTGTTGGTTGCGAACGTTGCCGCTCACTCGGCTTCCGCGGCCGCGTCGGCATCTTTGAAATCCTCCGTGTCACCGAGGAGATCCATGAGCACATCGTGAAGCGGGATTCAGCGCGCCTAATTCGCCAAACTGCGGTCAGTCAGGATATGCGCACCCTCATGCAAAGTGGCTGGGCCCACATCAAAAACGGCACCACCACCATCGATGAAGTCATGCGCTTCGCCGAGCTTGAGAGACAGGGAGATTAGTTCAGCCCGCTAGCCGCTGAGGCCCGCATCGCCAAAATCTCTTTGTTTCGGGGTAGCCAATCGAAGACGGATCCCACGAGCGTGCTTACTGTCCAGGGTTTATCGCTGTGAATAAGTTTTCCCAGGTAGCCGGAGCGCTTCCGCTTCGGTTCAGCGTTGAACCCGAGAGGCTTCCGCACCTAACGCGAAGGCGTTAGGCTACGGACTTTTATTGTATGTAACAAATTATTTGCAGGATGAATACTGGCTCCCGCGAATACGCTTCCCAGCGGAGCCTCTATAATTATCGACAAAATTAAATAGAATTGCAGAAGCTTTGGGCTATCTTTTGATACTGCCACAATGACAAAGATCGCTCACTACCTGCCGATTAAATGCCTCTTGCTACTTGCATTCCCGAATTTCACTTGGGCGGCAGAAAAATCATTCGACGAAAAGATCAACGATGCAGTTACCCCGCTCATAGAATGGATCTTCTCAATCATCTTCTTCGAACCATTTGAGATCGCAGGTCAGGGCGTCCCATTCATTCTGGTTTGGCTGGCTGGAACTGGAATTTTTCTCACGGTTCATTTTAAGTTTATCAACTTTCGATCCTTTCGCTTAGCCTTCAGGACGGTCTCGGGCAAGTATTCAAAATCGGACGACCCGGGCGAAATCACACACTTTCAAGCGCTGACGGCCGCACTCTCTGCGACCGTTGGCTTGGGCAACATCGCAGGGGTCGCCATCGCAATTTCCAAGGGCGGGCCTGGAGCGGCATTCTGGATGGTCATGATCGGCTTGCTCGGGATGACGACGAAGTTTGCGGAATGCACGCTGGGCGTGCGCTACCGAGACATCGACGAGAATGGCAAGGTGCACGGCGGGCCAATGAAGTATTTAACGAAGGGCCTGGCGGAGCGCGGGCTCGGACCTCTGGGAAAAGTCCTGGGCATCTCGTTTGCGGTGCTCTGTATCGGCGCCTCTCTGGGTGGGGGTAATATGTTTCAAGTGAATCAAGCCTGCGCACAATTTATCCAAATTAGCGGTGGCAGCGAAAGCATTTTGGCGGACTACCGCTGGGTCTATGGAGTCGTCGTCGCGATTTTGGTTGGCGTCGTGATCATTGGCGGCATCCGCCGCATCGCCAATGTCACATCACGGCTCGTGCCGCTGATGTGCATCACTTATCTATTGGGCGCGGTTGCTGTTCTCGCGACACACATCGCTGATATCCCAGGCGCGATTGGCCTAATCGTCAGTCAGGCATTCACACCGGATGCTTATGTCGGCGGCCTGATCGGTGCGCTGCTAGTCGGCATCCAACGCGGCACTTTCTCGAACGAAGCTGGTATCGGCTCAGCGCCGATCGCCCACGCAGCGGTGAAGACCAGCAAACCAGCCAGTGAAGGTATCGTAGCGCTGCTCGAACCATTTATCGATACGGTCGTGGTCTGCAGTATGACGGCGCTCGTGATCGTGGTCACGGGGAACTACGGCGAGAGTTTGAGCGGCGAAAACGGCATCCAAGTGACTTCGAACGCCTTCGCATCCGTGATCGAGTGGTTTCCATTTGTGCTATTTGTCGCGGTCACGGTCTTTGCCTTTTCGACGCTGCTCTCTTGGTCATACTACGGACAGCAGGCCTGGGCCACAATCTTCGGGCACAGCAAGCCAGCCGACCTCTCCTACAAAATACTCTTCTGCGCGTGCATCATCATCGGTGCTGCCATGTCGCTTGGCGCGGTTACTGACTTCTCAGACGGGATGCTGCTAGGCATGTGTTTTCCGAATTTGATCGGAGTCTATCTGCTGCTGCCAATCGTGAAACAGGAATTAATCTCTTTCCGAAAGCATGCGGACGAGATCGACCAACAAGGCTAGCCCTCAGGGGTAGCGTAGCCGCGCGTAGCAACTGGCTTTACGCCAGGACCGAACCGCGCGTGGCTTTACGCCAGCGAACTGCGCGTAGCGACTGGCTTTACGCCAGGACCGAACCGCGATGAATGCCACCCAGCCTGAATCGCGGGATGAACCCGCTCGCTACAGGACATGAAAAAACCACTCAACGTCGACTAACCAGCAAAAGCACCCAGCCGTCCAAGCACACGCTCCCTGCCCATCACTTCGAGCATCGGCAGCAACTCCGGCCCACCGCCCTGCCCGCTAACGGCGAAGCGCAACGCGGGGAAATAGGCGAACACCTTCTGCCCATGGCCCTCGGCATGCGCTTCCAGCGCGGACTTTATTGATTCAGCATCAAAATTATCCAGCCCTTCGAGAACAGGTAGGATTTCCGCGATCAGCGCTTTAGGATCTGCCTTCTTGGCGATCTTCCCGGCCACCTTCTCGTCCGATGTATACGTTTCATTAAAGAAATAGCGCAGGTAGTCAGGCAGGTCTTCGAGCGAACGAGCCTTGGGTTGCGCGAGCTTCAGCACGGCCTGCAGGTAGTCTTCATCTTCGTCCTCCGCGACAACGCCAGCCTCCGCGAGAATCGGACGCACCAGGAAGGTGAAGCTACCGATCTCCATCTCACGCAGGTATTCAGAATTCAATGCGGCCAACTTTTGCTCATCGAAGCGGGCATTGCCCTTGTTAATGCCTGGGAAGTCGAAACGCTCAATAATTTCGCCGATGTCCATCTTCTCCTGATCATCTTTTGGGCTCCAGCCGAGCAGGCAGATATAATTACGCACCGCAGCCGGCAAAAAGCCGCGCTGCTCGTAGTCCTCAATCAACGCACCCTTGTCGCGCTTGCTCATCTTGCCGGGGCCGGACTCTTTCAGAATGAGCGGGATATGCGCAAACTTGGGGGGCTCGACGCCGAAGGCATTGAAGAGCTCGACGTGTTTGCTGGTGTTCGAAAGGTGATCCTCCCCGCGAATCACGTGAGTGATTCCCATTGCAATATCGTCCACGACATTAACGAAGTGGAAGACGGGGTTGCCATCCTTGCGCACGATCACGAAGTCCATCTCCTCGGCCCGCTCAACGCGGCCACGCACAGCATCTTCAATCACGACAGGCACAGTTTTTACCTTCTCGACCTCGGCCTTCTTAAAATCGTCGTAGGTCGTATAACGCTCGCCTTCGAGCTTAAACCAAATGGCCCCGTCTTTCTCGTAGGTGCGGCCAGCGTCTTCGAGCTTCTTCAGATATTCGTCGTAAATCGCTTGGCGCTCACTCTGGAAATAAGGCCCATACCCGCCGCCGACTTCAGGGCCCTCATCCCAGTCAAGGCCGAGCCATCGCATCCCATCGAGAAGGACTTTCAGTGCTTCATCGGTATTACGCTCCTTATCCGTATCTTCAATCCGCAGAATGAACTTGCCCTCAGTATGGCGGGCGTAGAGCCAATTAAATAAAGCCGTGCGGGCACTACCAATGTGAAAGAATCCAGTTGGACTGGGAGCAAAACGAACGCGAGCTTCGGACATAGTAAATGGGTCTAAGGTGAATTGTGCCAGGACTAGGCAATCGAGCAATCAAGCAACCCAACGATTCGAGTCAACGGCAGAGCGCAGAATACGCCCAAGGTAAAAGTGCCCCCAACCACTGCGATTCGCAGGTTAACGCACCACGCGCGAGCTAAAACAAGCACATGCACAGCCTAGAACGAAGCCTGCAGCCCTTCTTTGACGAGCAAAATCCATACTTGTTCTCTGCGTGCAGGAAGTTAATGTTATGTTATATTGTTTTCGACCTCTGACAGCAAACTCCCGGAGCACCCAAGAAAGCTCCTCTTACTAAGTGCCGACCCTACTGAGGAAACGCTCCTCAGCCAGTACTTGGAGACGGAGGATTATGGCAACCACGAGCTCAAGCTGGTCGGCTCATTGAAAGAGCTCAAGTCTATTGAACTGGAAAGCACCTGCCATGCCGTCTTGCTGGACGTCCGCACGGCTTATGCTGATGCCATGCAAGCCATACAATGGATTGGAGAACTGCGAAGCCCAGTTGCGCTGATCTGCCTCTGCCGAAACCACGAACAACTTCAGGATTATAAATCAGTGATTCATCTGATAGATGACTATGTTCTGGCCGATTCATTGCCACCGGGCGAGCTTTGCACACGCATCAGTCATGCGATCAGGAAGCGACTTAAGGAATACGAATTACTTAATGAACAGAACCTTCTACGCTCATTGCTTGAGAACATTCCAGATTCGATTTACTTCAAGGATTGTCAGAGCCGCTTCACCAAAGTTAATAAAGCCATGGCACGCTCCTACGGGCAAGGTTTCGACAGTATTATCGGAAAGAGCGACTTCGACTTGTTCAGCGAAGAACATGCCCGGCAGGCTTTCAAAGACGAAAAGCGCATTATCGAAACCGGCCAGCCACTTATCGGTAAAATCGAAAAGGAGACTTTTGAAAACGGTTCCAGTAAATGGGCAAATACGACTAAAATCCCACTCCGAGATGGTCATGGCCACGTTATCGGCACAATGGGGATCTCACGCGACATTTCAGATTTAAAACGCACTCAGGATGAATTGACTGAGGAGCATCGCCTTCTCACGACGATTCTAAACAATGTTCCCGACCGCATATTTGTGAAAGACCGCGAAGGCCGCTATATCGCAAGCAATCGGCTACACTTTGAATTCCTCGGGGCCGATGATGAGAGCGACGTCATCGGCACGACACTCAGCGACCACGTCCCCAGTTCTCAGGCAGATAAGTATTACCAGGAAGATATTAATATCATACGCTCGGGTAAGGGAGTCATTAACTCGGAAGAGAGGAGAGTTCAACCGGATGGCCGGGTCGATTGGTATTTAACCAGCAAGGTCCCGCTCATAGATGAAAGAGGCAATTGCGTCGGGCTCGTCGGCATCTCCCGCGACATCACGACTCAAAAGGAAAATGAAGAAAAGCTTCGAAACACTATTGAGGTGCTCAATGAAACACAGCTCCAGCTTATTGAAGCAGAAAAGCTAAAAACCGTAGGCCGGCTAGCCGCCGGAGTCGCTCACGAAGTAAAAAACCCGCTGAGCATTGTCAGTCTAGGAGCCGAATATTTAAAAACCCAACTTTCAGAATCACCTGAATTGGTCGAGCTCGTTGACGATATGCTCCAGGCAGTCAAGAAAGCGGACACTGTCATTTTTCAGCTATTGGACTACTCTTCCCCTCACGAAGTAACGACCGACCCAAAGGACATAAACGCCATCATCCTGGAGGTTATCGCCATGCTTCGCCATAACTTCAAGGAAGTACATATTAGCGTAGAGACTGATCTTGCCTCTGACCTTCCACTGGTTTCCGTCGATAGCCAGAAGATGGATCAGGTATTCATTAATCTGTTTCTAAACGCCATCGCCGCGATCGACGGGCGAGGCACGATTACGGTGCGCAGTTATACTCAGACCATGAAGCGCACCGGAGCGAACGTATCCAGCGAGATGGCCGCGCTCTTCCGTGTCGGCGACAAGATCGTTACGGTAGAATTAGAGGATACCGGGCACGGCATAGCGGATAAAGCGGCCGACAAGCTCTTTGACCCATTCTACTCTACAAAATCGACCGGAGAAGGCACCGGCCTGGGACTCTCCGTCACAAGAAGTATTGTTGATATGCATCGTGGAATGATTACTCTAGAAAATTGTGAAGATAAATGCGGCGCCCGCGCCACGCTTCACTTCCCTGTCAGCCCCCAAAAAAATGCTTAAGATCCCAAAGCTAAACCCGGACAGCTTGACTCGCGTCCTAGCGATCGACGATGAAGCCACATTCACAAAAATGGTGAAGCTCAACCTCGAAGCCACCGGCGACTATTCCGTGCAAACATTAAACGAGAGTCGTCGAGCCATCGAAGTCGCACGCGAGTTTAAACCGCACATCATCCTGCTTGACGTCGTCATGCCGGAAGCCGATGGAGGCGATGTCGCAAACAACTTAAGAACTCGTAGTGCCACAAAAGACATTCCCATCATCTTCGTTTCTGCCATGGTTTCTAAAAGAGAATCACAGTCCGGCTTCTATGAAAGTGGCGGCGAGCACTTTCTCGCAAAACCCGTCAGCACCGAGACGCTCTGCTACGCAATCGAGTCAGTGCTTTCATAGAAATTGTATTCCGCGGAGAAAGGCAGCTGCTGGCTCGCATATTCCGTCAGTATTGCAATGCTGCCTGCATGTTTACATGCCATTTGCGACTCGCCATACTGCTGACCAGCGCAGCGTTCACCCTTAACGCAGTAAACGCGGTCGAATACACTACGGCCCAGTCGACATACTACATCAATCCTACCACAGGGAACGACACGCAGACTGGTCGAAGCAAAGAAGACGCATGGAAGACTTTTAGACCGGCGAACCGCCTCATGCTCTCTTCCGGCGACAGGATCGAGATAACGGCTCCAGGCAGCTTCAAGGATACCCTTCACATCCGGGGTTCAGGGACTGCAACCGCACCGATAGAAGTCCACTTCGCTCCGGGGCGCTACGACATCTATCCGGACAAGCTGCTACGGCGGCAGTTTAATATTTCTAACACGAACGACTATCCGGACGCCGGTAAGGCGATTGCGATCCTCGTTGAAGGAGCCAGACACGTTAAGATAAGCGGAAAAGGGGCACGCCTTATCTGCCGGGGCAAAATGATGCAGGTCTGTATCGACGGCAGTGAGTCCATCACGATCGAAGGCCTTGCCTTTGATTATCATCGCCCGACTGTTTCGGAATTCACTGTAGTGAAAACGGGCGAGGATTACGCTGACCTACAAATCCATCTGGATTCGAAATACGAGCTCATCAATGGGCGCATCAATTGGATCGGAGAAGGTTGGTTCTACAACGACCCACCCTTGATGCAGATTTTAGATCCGAAGACTGATCTGCTAAAAAGGAGCCGTAATTTGATTAAAGGCCTGAGGGTTGAAGAACTAAAGCCCTTCCTAGTGCGGGTACATGGTACACATAAACTTAAAGATGGCTTCATTTATCATCTCAGAGAAACCGGTCGGGATTATGCCAGTGTTTTCACCCGACGGAGCAAGGACGTGTCCTGGAAACAGATCCATTTTCATTTTTTACACGGCATGGGGATCGTCAGCCAATTTTCAGAGAATCTAAGCTTTGAAGGCGTTCATATCGCGCCTGCGCCTGAAAGCGGACGCACCTGTGCGGCGTGGGCCGACGGCATCCATGCCTCAGGCTGCCGGGGCAAAATTATCGTCAAGGACTGCTTCTTCTCCGGCTTACAGGATGATGCCATCAACATCCATGGCACCCACCTGCGCGTCATTGAAAAGGTCTCGGAAAAACAAATCAAAGTTCGCTTCATGCATAAACAGACCTTCGGCTTCATGGCATTCAATCCTGGAGACGAAGTTCTTTTTACACAATGGGATACACTCGAAAACTACGGAGCAAACTCAATCAAGAGCGCCGTTTTACTGGAACCGAAAGTGATGCTTTTGACGATGAACCACCCCATCACGGATCAGTTGCGGGAGAACGATGCTCTCGAAAACGTGACCTGGACACCAGAGGCCATCGTCACCGGTAATAAAGTGATGCGGGTCCCGACCAGGGGCTTTCTTTTCACCACACGACGTCAATTAATCGTTAAGGACAACTGCTTTCACAGGACCCGAATGAGCGCGATTCTGATCGAGAATGATGCCAAAGGCTGGTATGAATCCGGTCCCGTCCGTGACATGACGATCAGCGGCAACCGTTTCTTCTTTTGCCGGGAGCCTGTCATATATTTCAATCCGCAAAACAGCGAGGCCAATCCCGCCGTCCACCGGAACATCCGTATCACAGGAAATGCATTCGCTCTCAACAGCAAGGTCGCCATCAAAGCGCGAAGCACCTCAAGTGTCAGCATAAAGGACAACACCGTTTATTCAGCCAAGCCAACTACAGATGCGGAGGCAATGGTGGCCGAAGACGCCGCCGGTATCCTAATTGAAAGCAACCGCCACCTCCCTATTGCTGAGTGGCCATACACTTTCGAAAAACCGGCGCTCTGAGACATTCAGTAAAAAACCGCTCTTATACCTGTTCTAATTTTTTAAAAAGTGACGATTATCCCCGACGCTTCGTTGCTTTTTTCCAATGCAGTTGCCTCAACTTATCCAAATACCTTTTTCCTTAGGCCCTGGATCGTAGCGAGACCCTGCCAATCTGCTCCACGCAATAGGTTCGGCTCTGGCAGATATTTCCGTCCTTTCTCCAGTTGCCAAGCTCCGGCGAAGCCTCTTACGAACTCTTGGCTACCTAAAATGGCACCATCCGTAAAATAGCGCACCCTGCAGCGTAGCACCGTAGCTTTCGGCAGGACCGCATCCTCTTTTTCCAATATCTTCAAAGCCTTCTTACGATTCGTTTCCGTAAGTCCGGGTTCTGCTGCCCGTTTGCCAAAGATCAACTCTCGATGAGCTTGTAAGGCTATTTGGTAGGGCGCAGTCTCCAGACAAGCCGCCCCCGCATGATCGGCCCAAACTGCTTGTAACCCTCCCCTCGCCTGTTTGTTTCCTACTACCGCCTCCGCATAACCACAGAAACGATAATCCTTCGGGTCTTCCACCAGTCCAGCCCGAACCGGATTCAGATCAATGTAAGCGGCCATGGTTTGGAGTGGGTTGCCCTTCCCTTCCACCAAAACGGACTTAAAGCGCTCTGCCCAAAGGGTGCCGTAGCGTTGATGACTGCGGTTATACCAAACCGAGAAACGCTGTTTCACCGCTTTCATGTATTCCGACACATCGCTCATTCGAGCCAGAAGCTTTTGACGGATGGCTTCGGCCTCCTCCCCACCTGCCTTCAAATCTTTTTCCATCACCTCAATCGTGGCCGTCTGGTATTTGGTCGGCTTCGGGTAGAGCACCTTGTAGCGCCTTAGTAGCTCTTTATCAGAGATTGCTGAAGTGTCGGGCACTCTCAGTAAGACGTGAAAGTGATTCGACATGATGCAATAAGTTAGCACCTCCACCCCACAGAAATCAGCCACCTGCCAGAGCATCTTACGCAAAATTTCCTTCTCACGATCCTTAAACAACAGCTCACCATTCACCGTCCGGGTCATACAGTGATAAGTCGCATCAGATCCAGATACTTTAAGTCGTCGAGTCCTCATCTATTAAAGAAATCCAGCTAAATATTGGTCGTTGTCAAGTATTATTAGCCTGTCCCTTTTAAATACT
>Ga0307933_1000450_pt1 | contig 38284 bp, 35 predicted proteins | sample OrgLakmetageno88_FD_201811 | JGI IMG/M metagenome (GOLD analysis project Ga0307933, IMG submission 201811) | Saline water microbial communities from Organic Lake, Antarctica - #88 | ecosystem: Environmental > Aquatic > Non-marine Saline and Alkaline > Saline | place: Antarctica: Organic Lake... | reverse complement strand
TCGGGGTCGGAAGCCTAGAAATTGCAAAGAAACGGGAGCGACGGCTGACAACCGCCCTTATGGCATAATCTTAATTTTGAAACTATATTGAATTTTTCAAATTAGCCCCTTTTCGGCCAGGCACTAAGTATTACCGATCTGGATACGGCGAAAAGCTGCGCGGCTTCCTCGCCGAGAAACTCGTCATCCGCGAGATGCTCGATTTTGGTGATGCTCCGGTCTTTGACGCCATTGCTTACGCATCTATTTTGATCGGCGCAAAAGAACCAGTGTCCGAGGATCATCAACTCAAGGCATGGACTTGGCAGCGTGGCGATAAGGTTGGAACGATTGCTCAAGTGATGGGTGAAAAAGCCTTTCAAGTTGAACAAAAAAACCTAACTCCCGACGGTTGGCGCATTGAAATCCAGGAAGTCTTTGCTCTCCTCGCAAAGCTAAAAAGTAAAGGCACACCACTCGGAGAATACGTCAACGGACGCTTTTATTACGGAATCAAAACAGGTTTCAACGAAGCTTTCGTCGTGGACCGCGCTACGCGCGACCGTCTCATAGCCGAGCATCCAAGTTCGGATGCAGTGCTGAAACCGTATCTTCGTGGGCGCGACGTTAAGCGATGGAAAGCAAAGCCTAAAGACCTTTGGCTTATTTTCACTCGACGTGGTATCGACATCGATGCCTTTCCCGCCATCAAAAAGCATCTCGAAGCGTTCAAAGAACGCTTAATGCCCAAACCCAAAAACTGGCTAAGCGGAACGACTTGGAATGGAAGAAAAGCGGGCTCTTACGAATGGTATGAAATTCAGGATAATATCGCTTATTGGGAAGAGTTCGAGCAACCCAAAGTAATCATTCCAGCGATTGCGTCTAAAAATGCTTATACAACCGATTTAGAAGGTCACTTTGGTAACGATAAGACTAGTATCTGCATTCCTGATAATTGTGGTTTTGTCACATGTGTGCTGAACTCATCCCTGCTGTGGTGGTTAATAACGAGACATGCTGCAGCACGACAAAATGATTTTTTCGAGTTCAAGCCAATGTATGTTTCAGTTTTGCCGATACCAGAAGCAAACACTGATCAACAAGATCAGCTAAACAACCTCGCCACCCAAGCCGCCCAATCCGAAGGCTCCGACCTCGCCACCATCGAAGCGGCAATCAACCAAATCGTTTACAAGCTCTTCGATCTCACCGCCGAGGAGATTCGCTTAATCGAATCTTCTATCAAATCAACCGCGCAACCAAAGATCGAAGGTGAGCACGGCAAGACCCCTAAAAAAAATGATTTTTTTCGGCGTCTCAGAGAACTAGCCGACGCACAAAGCTACCTTTCCTTCGACCGCATCAAGCAAATGGCCTATGAAGTTAAGTGTGTAGAAAACGAAAGCACCTTGAAAGACTACCTCGGCGAAGCCGTGGCCAAAGGCATTCTCCACGACGCTGGCAAGGGCTGGTATACCCGCCTCAGCGAACCGCCTCAGTTGGATCGCCTACGGGTCGCCCCGTTGATCGAGGCTGTGGAGGCGTCCTTCCCGCTCCTGGATTTTTCTGTCTGGAGCACCACCCAGCTCAATCCGTGGATGCACCACCTGCTGGCCCAGCCAGTGCACTTCCTCAATGCACCCATCGATACGCTTGAAACGATCGGTGAATCCCTCCGCGACAATGGCTGGGAGGTGGCCTTCAACCCACCACCCAGTGCTGTCCGCAAGGCCATTCGCCCAGGGGAGAAGATGGTCGTCCTCCGCCCCACCCTGAGCCGCCAGCCAGCCCCCGAGAAACGACAAGCCCCCATCGAGCAAATACTAGTCGATCTACTGGCAGAAAACCCGCACTGCGGCCTGATGGACTCCATTGAAGCCAAAGAGACCGCTGCTCGAATTATCCATTCTACACAAGTGCAAGTAGCAGGCATGCAACGCTATGCGGACAGCAGAAAGCTTAATGGCTTCGGTTTAACAATCAACCAACCAACGTCACCGAAAGGCCGATAGTGCCAATAGTAGGTAGATTTTAAGATGTTCGACCCGGAAGTTTATAGTAAAGACTGGATTACCCAGCAGCGAAAAGTCTTGGGGAACTGCGACCCCGCGCTGCTGGAAAAGTCGATCTATGCCCTGACCCTACTTGGCCATCTAAGCCGGAGTGGATTGCCCTTTATTTTTAAGGGCGGCACCAGCTTGATGCTGCACCTGCCAACGATCCAACGGCTATCCATCGATATCGACATCGTCTGCCCAGCGGGAGATGCCGAACTGGAACGAGTCGTGGCTCAGATCGGTGAGACCAGCCCCTTTCACAGGCAAGCAGAAGATGATCGTGGAGTTCGGGGGCTGCCGCAGCGCCGCCACTTCAAATTTTTCTTTCATTCGCCTTTCGATACTCGAAGTGAAAGCGCGGTGTTACTGGATGTCGTGCAGGAGAAGGACATCGTCCACAACTGCACGAAAAAGCCGATCCAGACTTCTTTTTTGCAGCCCGATGAAGAAGTGATGGTCGAACTCCCCACCGTAGAAAGTCTGCTCGGTGACAAGCTGACTGCCTTCGCCCCCACCACCACGGGGGTTCCCTTGCGTAAACCAGACGGCACCGAAGGCGAAGTGATGCAGGTGGCGAAGCAGCTCTTTGATGTGGGCATCTTATTCGATCATGCCAAAGACATCGCCGAAGTCGTCAAGACCTACGATGCGGTGCAAGCCCAAGAAGCGGGTTACCGCGAAAAACAGCTAGGAAAGAAAGTGAGCAAGGAGGAGACGTTAAGCGATACTTTCAATGCTTGCCTAGGAGTCATCGCTAGCAGGCCCAAAAATCGGCAATTATATCCAGGCACCGACCTACTGCTCAGTGGATTTGCGAAACTGCGCGGTCACTTAAACTGGCCTAAGTTCAACGAAAACGACCAACGAACACTGGCCGCACGGACTGCCTATTTGGCCTATCTATTAAAGGCCGGTGGGAAGTATGACTTGAACACTTCGCGCTACCTCCGCACGCCTGAGCAACTCGAAGACCTCAAAGCAGCCAGCCTGAATGGCCATAAACTGAGCTGGATCGACGGGATTCGCGCGATCAATGACGAAGCTTACTACTATCTCTATCAAACACTCAGGGAGGAGCTGTAGAGAATGACCGAACCGAATACGCCCCCTACTCAAGTGAAACAATAAGCAAGAAACAGTCAGAAGAAACCATGAACTATTTAAAATACCTCATCCAGCATTCACAGAAACTGCCAACCACCCGCGTCGTCGGGATCGATCTGGGCACCACCAATTGCACAGTGGCTCAAGTAAGCCTCCCCATTCCTGAGGAGGCCACGGCAGCCTTTGCTTGCGAGTGCCTCCCATTAGAACAGACCACCCAGATGGGCCCATTTACCAGTTCCTTAATCCCCTCGATCATTGCCAATGACAAGGCTGGCACAACATGGGTCGGCGAAGGCGCAAAGCGGATGCGAGCCGAACCACAAAAGCACGGCTTGCTCTTGGAAAAGAATCTTTTCTACGAAACAAAAAATGAGATGGGCTTAAAGAAAACCTATCCACGCGCTCCTGAGGCGTTTAATCATGCCCATAAAATTGCGGGGCAACTGCTACAATTCATCATCAAGGGCACACGTAAAGTAGGCGCCACCCCAATCGAACGAACGGTGGTGACCGTGCCAGCCTCCTATCAGCTCAACCAACGTGCAGACACTTTAAAAGCCGCCAGCATCGCGGGTATTGAACTTTCCGACTTTGATCTGCTCGATGAGCCTGTTGCCGCGTTAACCGACTATTTATTTACCTATGGTGAAGGGAAAATAGCAAAGGGCCGCCAGAACATAGTGGTGTTCGATTTCGGCGGCGGCACCTGCGATGTGTTCGTGGCTCAGCTCACCCCCGGCTCTGATCAGTCTGGACTGAATATCGATACAAAATCAGTGTCCCGCTACCATCGGCTCGGCGGCGGCGACTTCGATACGGCAATTATCCATAATGTGCTGATACCGCAACTGATTAAGGAAAATGACTTAAGTGAGCGTGAGTTCGGCTGGTCGGAACGAAAGAAGATTATCGAACCGGCATTGCGAGGATGCGCCGAGGCGCTGAAAGAAGGCATCTGCCGCGAGGTTTCGCAGCTACACCTGCACGGGCGCTATGAAAGCGCAGATAAAAGCACGATTATCGCACGTCAGGCACCCACTCGTGTGACTGTAGGGAAACAACACTATTTACTAAAGGCACCAGAACTCTCCGCAGCCGAATGGGAATCATTACTAGAGCCCTTTCTGGATACGGAGATGATGCACACCCGTGAAACGGATTATACGCTCGCACTTACAGTTTTTGCACCGTTGAGCGATGCACTTGCCCGCGCCAACATTCCTAAAAGCGAAATCGACCTTGTATTGCTCGCCGGTGGTAGTTCACTAGTGCCACAAGTGCAATGGGCCATGCAGCGTTTCTTTAAGCAAAGTTCGGTGCTCACGTTCCCCGATGCCACTGCGGCACAAACCGCCATAGCTCGTGGGGCGGCATGGAATGCCGCATGGCTAGAGACTTTTAAACAACCTCTGGTTCGTCCGATTATCTCGCAAACACTCGCACTGCGTGTCCAAGGACATGCACCTATCCCTTTGGTGCAGGAGGGAATGTCAATCCCCTTTCCCAAGGAGGATGCCTTTGAGATGCTGACAGGGCTATCGCTACCACAACCGTTCAGCGGTCTACTCCGCCTAGAAGTGGTTACCCTGCCAGATGAGCACGTGGTTCTAAGTATGCCAATCGAGTTCCCTAGAAGTGAAGGTGGCGAAGCCTTAAACTTCGAATTCCGCTTTAGCTCTGGTCGCTCTTTTGACTGCAAAGTGGCATTGCGTAAACAACCAGATCAGACCCACGAGGTAACACTCGAAAACCCATTAATCAATGTCGCCAATCCTGGTGAAGCGAGAGTCAAGATTGAAGAAATCGAGCAAAGCTTACGAGAAGCGGGTGGATTGAGCTCAAAGAGCCGCGATACTTTATGTGAACTCGCCAATCTTTATCATGAATTACGCATGCTGGATAAGGCCTGTGAAGTGTTGAAAAATGCCGCACGTGCGGTTGGGCGACCAGATGCAGAAATCCTGAATAGACTCGGTATGTTTTATGACGAGGCAGGTGATTACAATAGGATGGAAGTTCACTACGCTGAAGCGGCAGAATACTCCGGGGACTGGGCAGGCCCCCTCTTCAATTGGGCCTTACACCATCGTCGTATGCGCAACTTCGACAAAGCACTCGAAATCGTCGATAAAGGAATTTTACGTTCCCCGGGCTCTGGCCCCTACTATATTCTGCGGGCAAGAATCATACTCGGGGCTGGAGACGAAGCCAATGCTCGTGAAGCCGTCAAAGAAGGATTACTACACTTTCCTGATGTAAAGAGCCAAACTGATTGGGAATTAGGTTGGTATCAGGATGGAGCCACACTCATCGGTGAAAACGAAAAAGCAAAGCAGGCACAATCAGTCCGCCAAAGCAAGGGAGTCAAAAACAGCTCCGCAAACGGAGGCGAAAACGACCTCCCTGTCCTTTCATAATAACAGAAACGAAGCATATGCCATCCGTATTACATGATAGTCAGTTAACCAAGGAACAACGGGCAATTGTCGAACTTAGACCCGATCGTCACCACTTGGTTTTAGGGCCTCCAGGCTCCGGAAAGACACAAGTGCTACTACATCGTGCACGTTGGTTAATGGAGCGAGAGAATAGCCCGAGTAGCCGGTTTTCAGTTCTAGTCTATACCAACGTCCTCACCTATTACCTCAGACACTCACTTGAGTTTTTAGGGATACCGATAGAGAACGTCCGCACATTCGACGATTGGTGTGGAGAGCTATGGGATCAATTATGCACAGGTACCAAACCGCGCACCCCACCCGATCACCGAGGCCATACATACGTCGATTTTCCGGCAGTTCGCTTACAAGTGTTAAACGCAATGATTGCCCGAGGCTTGGATAATAAAAAGCCCATCTTTGATTTCGTACTGATTGATGAAGGCCAGGATTTAGATGCCGCAAGCTACGAAATATTACATCGTGCATCCAAACATCTCACAGTCTTTGCCGATGCCCGACAGCAGATTTTTGAACAAGGAGAGTCAATTGAGCAGATACAACAACATTTAAAGCTGACCTCCCAGACAGGCAACTTGCTCCCCGCCTATCGAAATTCACCTGACATCGCGAAGTTGGCCTCCTACTTTGGGAATCTGTTTGAAGGATTGAATTACCTAGCGAATGAACGTCAAAAACCCATGCTCTATATCGCCGCAGACTGGGAAGATGAAGTTGATCATCTCGCTGAAGCACTGCGAGAACGCAGACTGATGAATCACAAGTGTGGCATCGTCGTGCCCACCAACCGCGACCTCCATAGTTTAGCAAAAAAGTTAGCGGAACGTGGTGTCGAAATCCATAAAGCTATACCTGCTAGACGGGGAAGCACTCCCCCAGATTTCGATTCTCTAACTCCAGTGATTGCGTCGTATCACAGTGTCAAAGGCCTCACCTTTGACTGCGTCTTATTACCAAAGCTCGTGGAAAAAAACTTCCAGCGCGTGCAAAGCGAGATTAGGAAACGGCTATTATTGGTAGGCATCACACGCGCAACTCAATGGGTCTACCTCAGCACAGTTGCAGGATACGAGTTAGATCAAGTAGCGACCCTAAAACTCGCAGCGAAAAGCAACGACTTATTCATCAAAACAGCGAACCAAGCCCCAGTAGAAGAGAACAACCCACCAGTCGATGACGACGAGACTGAAGACGATGAAATTTCATTTCTTTAACATAAGACTTCAACAAAACATATTCACTAATGCTTTGATTAACAAAGCACCTCAATCAGGAACATTAGCACTATTATGGAAAACTATCTCTACATTTGGAACCCAAAGCAATGGCCATGGGAAGAGCTGCCTGATGCGGCTCAATCAATGAGTAGCGGCGAGACGTATGTGACTGATTGGAGTTGTGGAAATACTAAGAAAATACAGATCGGAGATCTGTTTTTAATGATACGGTTGGGCATAGAACCTAAGGGGATACTAGGATATGGATATATCAATTCGGCTCCTGAGTATGCCCCCCACTGGCAACCCGCGATGGCAAAAGAAGGAAAAAAACAACTTCGCACTGATGTTGAATTCGTAACTCTTAACGAGCAGCCTATTGTTGATTTAAAGGCTCTGAATGAACACTTCCCAGACTTTAATTGGACACCGAAATGTAGCGGACTTTCAGTCCCTGCGGCAATTAGCGCTGATTTAGTGAAGTTGATCGAAGCGAATACGCCTGATAGTAGCGCAAAGGTTATAGCGCATGGTGAAATACCATCGAACCCTGACGACTCGGATGGTGCAGGTGATCGGCATTTAGCTCGAATTTCCTACAACTCGGCGGGTTGGGAACGTCCCACTGGTGATGCCGCGAAGCAGGAGACTGGAGACACCTACAATGCAAAACATAAATTTGGGCACGAAGATTGGCTATTCCGCGAGAAGTGGCAAATTGACGGCTGGCGCTATGCATTTATAGAGGGGTTTAATACCAAGCAGCAGACCTACGCGGGGACGAGTCTGGATGTATCACTATATACCATTGAGCCAGACAAACGTTGCCGTCTCGTTGGGACAATCAACCAAGTTGAAGGTCTGACTGAGTCGCAAGCCGGAGCAGCAGTTGAAGCGTTCAAGACCAAGGGCTGGTTTACGACGATGAAAGCCGAGATTGAAGCCATCGGTGGAGATGGCGATACCTTGGGGCAAAGCCACTGGACACCTCATATTCTAAATGTTCGCTTTCGAGCTGACAACGTCGACCTCTATCCCGATGACACCTACCTGGAGAGTAACAAGTGGATCAAGGATCGCCGTCGCTACATACTCTACAAGTTCGATCAGCCAACTCAGGATGCAGTCGAACGAACGGCTGCAATACGAAAAGGTTCACACGATGCACCGAAATCAAAGCGGCTATTCCGAAAAGGAACCAAGCCTTTAGAATACACTCCGGAGCACCAAAATATCCAACAGAAGCTCGTGAAGGAGCTCAAGAAAGACTACCCAAAGGGATACATTACTTGTGAGCGAGACTTCGTTGATGTTCGCGTAGAAACTCAAGCCGAATTGATCTACTTTGAAATCAAGACGGATCTGAATACCCGTAGCGTCATCCGACAAGCGCTGGGGCAATTATTGGAATACGCCTACCACCCTGCGCGTGATGGACGTCAACCCGACAAGCTCGTTATTGTTGGTCGAAGTGCGCTCACTGGCGCCGATGCAGAATACCTGCACTACCTCAGTAATGAATTGAAACTGCCGCTGAGTTACAGACAGGTAGAGGATTAAGAGATGGGAGGCCACGAGACAGATATAGCTGCGAAAACAGTCTTCTTTGACCTCGAATGTGGTGAGGACAGCTCCATCTTTGCTTTAGGTGCTGTCTTTGGAGCACATCCCCCACTTGCTGCGCGTAATGCCGAGCAAGTGAAGCAGAAAATTCCAGTCTTCCGCGATTGGGTGCGATCTGCCCAGTATCTCTGTGGCCATAATATTGTTGCTCACGACCTTCCCCAGTTGAAGCAACTGCATGGCTCAGGTGACTATGAGGGCAAAGTCATCGACACGCTCTACCTTTCCCCTATCGCCTACCCGTCTCGGCCCTATCACCATCTAACGAAAGAGGATAAACTCATCCGTGAGAGCCGGAATGATCCGGTTCAGGATAGCCGATCCTGCCAACAGCTGTTGAAAAAACACTGATGCGAAACACTGATGGGGTCAACACTGATGGGGTTAGTTCAGTTACTAGCTTTCGCTTGCACTGCGTGGCGCTGAAGTAAGTCCAAGTCTGGCGAAAAATGCTTCGGCAGGCAAAGCGGCGCGCCATCAAATTTCTTCAGCCAATTAGCCCCGTCAGAATCCTCCTCGGTCTCAAACAATCGAGGCGACATCCGGATCGTTAAGTCCGGCTCAATCCACATAAAGCCTCGATCAAATGCTTTATCGTGCAGCGCATTGAGGCATAGACCGTTTCTCGGATTCAAGCGATTTGCCACATCCTTAGCCCAAGGGATAATATGGCTGGCGATGAGTAAGGGCGCGTAAGAAAGCCCGGTCACACAGCATGTATTGGAATAAGCCGAGAGCACGCGCTTGCGGGAGAAGCTTTGGTTGACGCGAAGCTTCACAATGGCTTCTCGATCTAGCCCTTCTGCGCCCGTATCATCCTCGATATCTGGATCAATCAATGGGCGCCCTTCACGAGCGGCCATCAGCTTTTTAGATTCATAAGCAAGCCGTTCAGGTGAGTCTGCAAATTCCTGCCACACATCCTCCTCCCCTTTAGCTCCATGTGAAAGCCCCTTCACTCCACGAGCCTTCAACGCTGGATCCAAACGACCAAAGTTCCCCAATTTAAAACCGATTGAGCTCGGAGTGCGTCCCAACAAATTCGCCAAAGAAATAACTCGCGGGTTCGTTTTATGAATCTGACCAAATGGAATCTGACAATAGAGGTTGAAAGCAATTAAATGCTCTTCACGACTCAGTTTTCTTCCTGCTGCCATATTGTGGGAAAGGATCGAAAGTTGATGCCCCTAAGTCGAAGCTAAAAATTCGAATAATTAATACTGCTTCGACATGGGATGAACATAAACGTAGTGGCGACTTTAGCCGAAATTAATCACACCTATATTACAAACGTTATAGCTTGAGAGCACTTCATCCAGCATGTCTTTGGAGAAGTCTGAGCTTCCTTGCATAATTTGACTGAAAATCTCGAATCGATCGTCTGCCGTCAATTGGTTTAGCATGGCGTCGTCGCGGAAGAATGCCATAAAATCCTCGGGGGTGATACTTCGATCATCGAACTTCATCGGTCGAGTGACACCGGACTGTTAAACCTCCGGCAAGAGAAAAGACAGTTCAATTTGTATCGCAAATACTTTGCCCACATTAAGACTCCATAACTATGAAACGCGAAGACGCAGTCATCTTACTCTATTCGCTGAAGCGTGATCGTTCGAGTGGACACGAGAAGCCGCACAAGCCGGTGCTTTTGCTGGCGATCATGGATTTGGTCGAGCTCGGTGAAATAACATCCAACCAGATACCCCCAAGTGGTCACCTCCGTACCCTATTCCGTAGCTATTTTGAAATCGTTAAGCGGGGAAACGATCAGTGCTCTCCAGAATTACCCTACTACCATCTCTCGAGCGAACCCTTCTGGACGCTCTATCCAAAAAAACCTGATGCCTCTCTGAGTTGGGGCAAACTACAAGAACGTGTTCAGCATGCGGTCATCGATGAAGCGCTTTTAGCACTCTTCACGAATCCGCTTGATCGAGAACTTTTGAGAGAGGCTATCATCAGCCGATATTTCGCTAAGCATCGTGACGCACTTCGCTCAATTTGCCGCGAGAACACACAGTCGAATGAACAAATGATCGCTGAGGATCCTAAAGTCCCCGGCCGTGATACTGGTTTTCGGAAGATCATCACCGAGGTTTACGATTACCGTTGTGCCGCCTGCGGTCTGCGAGTCTATCTGGATCAGATCACGCTCGTTGAGGCCGCACATTTAATTCCTTACTCCGAAACGCACGATGACAACCCAAGGAACGGCATGGCGCTGTGTCGCAATCATCATTATGCGATGGATCGTCATTTAATTTCTCCGTGCCCTGACGGCAAATGGCATGTCTCCCGTCGACTCGACCGACGTCGAGACGGGGAGGCAAAGCTTCTTGAAATCGATGGGCTCGATATACTGCTCCCCAAAGAAAAGCAGTATTACCCAGAGGAGTCTGCCTTACGCTGGCGCTGCGAGCGCTTGCTAAGCTGAAGCCTGAAGACTAAAAAAAACGAACGCAAAATATAAAGATTCACATAAGGCGAGGTCCAGTCAGGTATCAAAATCGCTCAGCTTAATCGATAAAAGAGTGTTAAACCACCTTCGTCGTGGCAGTTTGGTTCGACAGCGATACCGATAAATTACGAAGATTCGAGGTATGGCACATAGCAAGCGGAAACGAAAAGCAAATCGAACTGAAGCCGGCATTATGCTTATCGTCGGATTTTTCATACTCGTCACGCTCGCTACCGGCGGCATCAATGGCTTTAAGGATAGATTCATAGGCTTGATCGTTCTGGTAGTCTTAGTAGCGATTTGCGTCGGCTGCATCTATCTCATCTATGTTGTAATTCGACGAACCAGAGCTAATCAGCCCCCGCAAAACGAATCAATCCACAGGCCAGACATTTCAGTAGTTGCTTATCCCTACCAGTCTCGACCAAGCATTCTTACCCAGATGGAACTTTCATTTTTCAAAGTTCTGCGACCTATGGTGGAAGGACAGTGGCACATCTTCACCAAAGTGCGGATGGAAGACATCATCGAAGTGAAAGAAGGACTTGAACAAAAGGAGGCTTACGGATTCCGCAGTCGGATCAAGTCACGCCACATCGACTTTGTGATCTGTGACAAAACTACACTGGAAATTCTGATGTGTGTAGAGCTCGATGATAGCAGTCATCAAACGGAAAAGGCGCAGGAGATCGACGCTTTCAAAGATAAGGCGATGAAAGACGCGGGGGTGGCGTTGATCCGCATCCCTGCGAAAGGTAGCTACAGTGAGGCATATATAAGGGATTATCTCTTCGAAGAAGAAGAGCTAGAACCCGTTGCACAGTCAGAGGCTAATGCAGTCGACAATGACCCCGATGCCCGCTGGCGGTCACCCGCCGATGTCAAAATAGGGCGACTCTGATCCTCTCTGAATCAAAATAGATAAACCTAGAAAGCGTAGTCAGAAGACAGATGCCAGAGGGCAGATCTGATTTTCAAGGGGTTATGGGATTTCAAGCTTCGCCAAAATGGCGAGGTTCGATATCGGTCTAAGTGTCTGATTCTCAGTGGCTGACCTCTGTTCTCTAACCTCTGAATTTAGGTTGATCGAAACCGTAGAGGGGACCCACCCTCCCCCTATTGCTTCAATCGTTGAAGACGTCCAACGGGATTTCAACAATCACGGTAATGTTACTCGTGAGACTCTCCAATAATCCGGCGCACAAAGGAAAGTTACCCGCGATCCAACGCGAGTTCGCTGACTGTCTGCCCCGCCCAAGCGTGAAGGCGTAGCAAAAGAGACGGAGGCATAAAAAAGAGATGACACGTCGGACATAGAATCAGCGCCCCGTGCCAAAAGCGGATGGGGACATCCGCCCTCCCCGCAAGCGGATGGGGACATTCGCCCTCCCTCGAAAGCGGATGGGGACATCCACCCTCCCCGCAAGCGGATGGGGACATCCGCCCTCCCCGCAAGCGGATGGGGACATCCGCCCTTCCCTGAAGGCGGATGAGGACATCCCGCCCTCCCTCGAAAGCGGATGGGACATCCCGCCCTCCCCGACCAGAATGCCAAAATGGGGTCGATGCCAAAATGGGGTCGCGATGCCAAAATGGGGTCGAACGTTTAAAATAAATATCCTTAAGAACACCATACCTTTTCCACCGTTCGGCGCATTTTACCTAACGATTTCCTAAGCAGCGTAAGACAAAGTCTTTGAAGCGGGCACCAACTACAGAGAACACATTCACCGCTGACGGGAAGCATTTCCTTGAGTATCACGGCAAAGAGATTCTACTAAAGTCTGCCTCCTAAAATACCAATACCCACACATCCGATAGGATTGGCTACAAAATATAAAGATTCCACCAGAAGAATACAGATTGAAATGAGCTCCACAGATGCCATACACCCGAATGCATGCGACTCGTTGAAAACAGTTTATTCTTTGATTTAGAATGTGCCGACGCTCAGACGGTGTTTGCGTTGGGAGCGGTCTTCCGAGAGCACACACCCCTGCATGCGCGGAACGCAGCATCGGTTAAGCAGTATTTGCCGACTCTGGAGAACTGGGGCAATGCGGCACTGTTTATTTGCGGACATAATGCGATCGCCCATGATGTGCCGATCCTTCGGAAGCTGGGTTTTCGTGATCTGCCGGACGACAAGGTGCTGGATACGTTATACCTGTCACCTTTGGCATTCCCGAAGAAGCCCTATCATGCGTTAATCAAGGACGGTAAAATCACCAGCGAGACGCGTAATAATCCGGTGCAGGACAGCCGCTCGTGCGCGAAGGTGCTGACTGAGTGCCTCGCACAATTCAAAGCCAGCAGCCTGCCCGACCTAGAGATTTACTGGCTGGCATTTCATTTGAGTGGCATGCCTGGAATGGCAAAACTCTTTCAGCAGTTAGCGAAAGAGGCTGGTTCCACTTTGAAACTGAACTCTGAGTCGTCGGATAAGGACACGTTGCTGGCGCACTTCACCGCGCAAAACATAGGGCGCTGCTGCCTGAGTTCGATCAAGGTGTTGGAAGGCACAGAGGGTCCACTCGTATTGGCTTACATTCATGCGTGGCTGAAAGTCGCAGGCGGCGAATCAGTGCTCCCTTATTGGCTCTGCCGTGTGATCCCACGCTTACGGCCCTATTTGAAGCACTTGCGTCAAGTGCCCTGCAACTCACCTGGGTGCGGCTACTGCGTCGAGATGCACTCCCCAACCAAGACACTGCAGAAGCATTTTGGATTTGAAAGCTTTCGCGCGAAACCTGCGCTGATTACACAGCCTGATCGCAGCTTGCAGGAAGAAATCGTCTCTACGGCTATGGTTGGCCGCTCACTACTCGGTATCTTACCGACCGGCGGCGGCAAATCGCTCTGCTTCCAAATCCCAGCACTGCATCGCTACGAGTGCACGGGTGCGCTTACCATCGTGATATCTCCGCTGCAATCGCTGATGCGTGATCAGGTGGAAAATCTGAAATCACGAGCTGGGGTGCTACATACTAATGCACTGTATGGACTGCTCACTCCATTAGAGCGCAAGGCCTGTCTTGAAGACATACGACTCGGGCATATCGGGCTACTCTACGTATCCCCTGAACAACTACGCAGTCCCGCCTTCCGAAAGGCGATTATTTGTCGCGAGATCGGATACTGGGTATTCGATGAGGCGCACTGCCTATCGAAGTGGGGGCATGACTTTCGCACGGACTATCTGTATGCGAGCAAATTCATCCTAGAGCTGGCGCAGGAACAAGGCGAGGACACTCCCCCGATTCTGTGTGTGACGGCGACCGCGAAAGAAGCGGTCAAAGATGAATTGATTAAACATTTCAAAGAGGAATTGAATACCGAGATTCGATTGTTGGATGGCGGCACGGATCGTCAGAATCTCAAATACTCGGTAGAGGCAGTTGATAAGTCGGCAAAATTAAGTCGAATCTGCGATCTCTTGGAGGAGTTTTACGGGACGCCCTCCGAGGATGTCACGATCAACGAGTTCGCGGCTAGTTGCACCGCCAAGGGAGCGGTGGTGATCTTCGGGGCAACGCGCAAGCATGTGATGGAGCTGTTTCTCGGGCTGTCCCAAAAAGGCTGGCCCGTGCTGCCGTTCCACTCGCGGCTCGATGATGAAAAGACCGAGAACACGGATAAACTGAAAAAGAAATATGTGCTCGATCAATTCCTGGGCGGTCACATCCCGATCATCGTTGCCACCAATGCATTTGGCATGGGCGTGGATAAACCAGACATACGAATCGTAATCCACGGCGATGCCACCGGGTCTCTGGAAAACTATCTGCAGGAAGCGGGACGCGCAGGGCGCGATGGCGATCCTGCAGAGTGTATTCTGCTGTATGAGCCGAACGACTTGGAGACACAGTTCAACTTAGCGGCGCTCTCGAAAATCAGTCAGCGTGACATTCAAGGCATTTGGAAAGCGATCTATCGATCCAAGCCTGACACCGAAGGCGCGGTCACTCTGAGCACTACGGAGATCAAAGAGGCACAAGGCCGATACAATGCGTTCAGCCTCGATAGCGACGACCTGACAGATACTAATATTAAGACCGCAGTGGCACTGCTGGAGCGGCGTAATTTCTTGGAGCGTAAAGAAAACCGCGCACGTGTCTTTGAAGCCCGCGCACTGATTACTGAGATCAATCAAGCGCGTGAAAAAATTGAAACACTCAACTTGCCGATCGATACCCAGAAACTTTGGATCGCGGTGCTCAAAGTCTTTTGGATGCTGCCGAACAATGAGTGTGCCGATATCAGCGCATTCACTGAGATCGATGAAATGCAATCGGCCTACGATTCTCTGCGTGAGAATGGCGATCCAATGAAAAGTATGGTCACGCTGGTCTTTCGCGTGCTCAATCAGATGGCACTCCCCGAAGTGGGTCTACTCAAAAAGGACATTCTATTTAGTGCTTTTATGCAGAAGAACATGGCCCCCAAAGCGCTGGCGGGACTGCAACACTTGGAAGCGTCGATTTTAAAAACATTACAGGAGGCGGACCCTGAAGCCACGGGGCGCCGACCAGTTCGACTCAAGCAGTTAAATGAGTTGTTAAATCGCGAGGGTATTAAAGCTCACACAGATGGCATCTTAAAAGTCTTTCAATATTTAGAAAAAGACAGTGGCAAGCTAAGCCGCAAGGAGCCGTGCTTGGATGTGAAGCAGCAAAAGGATCGAGTGACGCTGACTTTTAAAGATGGCTGGGACCGCATACTGGATTTGAGTGTATTACGTTTATACCTGTGTGATGAAATCCTGAAATATCTGAATGCACTGCCGCCGAGTCCACAAAGCGAAAGCAATCAATCGCATGTCGAATTCCCCGAATCTGAACTCATCGAACATCTAAAGAATGATGTGACCGCAGCATTCGCCGAGATCCCAGATTTACCAGAAGCGGTGCACTACGCCCTGCTCTGGCTACACGAGAACAAAGTCATCGAGCTACAAAACGGCAAAGCGCTGATCACCTCGTCGATGACACTGTATATGCGCGACCATAAACGCGGCAATAAGCAGAGACGATTCAGTCAGAGCGATTACGAGCCACTACGCGTGTTCTATGACGAGAAGAATCTGCAGGTTCACATCGTCGGGGAGTATGCTCGCAAAGCAATCGAGGAGCACTCGGGTAGTCATTTACAGTTTGTGGGGGATTACTTTCGCACCGACACAAAGGGGTTCATTAAGAAATACTTCAAGGGCAAGCGACACGTCTTAGATCTATCGACTGGAATCGAATCCTACCGCAAGATTTACGAATCACTCAACAATCCCGCACAGCAAGCAATTGTCGCCGCAGATGAGGCCAATAATGATATGGTTTTAGCGGGTCCAGGTTCTGGCAAGACGCGCGTAATCGCACATCGCTGTGCCTGGCTGCTACGGGTGAGGCGCGTCAAACCTGCAGCGATCGTCGTGCTGTGCTTCAATCGTCATGCCGCACTCGAACTTCGACGTCGCATCTGGAAATTGGTCGGAGTCAGCGCGGCGGGTGTGGTCATTCAAACCTTTCACGGACTGGCACTGCGTATCCTCGGGCGCACGATGGCTCAACTCGAAACTGAGAGCACAGGCAAAGGTCTAAGTTTTAATACCATCATTCCCGAAGCGATCGATCTGCTCAAAGGAGGCTCCGCTCCAATCGGCATGGAAGCAGATGCCTTTCGCACACGACTCGTCGGAAATCTGAGCCATATTCTGGTCGACGAATATCAGGATATAGACGCCGACGCCTATGAATTTGTAGGGCTCTTAGCGGGCAAGGCACAACTAGGTGCAGAGAATCGACTACAGATACTCGCAGTCGGTGACGACGACCAGAGTATCTACCAATTTGCAGGTGCCAACGTTCAGTTTATCAAGCGGTTCAGGGATGACTATGTGGATCGAAGCAATGCGAAGTTCGTCAAGGACGTCAACGTGCACTACTTGATCGATAACTATCGTTCGACGAAGCGCATCATCGCTGCTGCGAATGCAGTGATCGCGCAGAACACAGATCGAATGAAAACCGATCAACCCATACAAATTGATCAGCTGCGCTTTAGTGACGCCGCCGGTGGATATCTGGAAGACCTTGATGACGTTGCAGGCGGTCTAATACAAGTGCTCCGCACTGAAGGTGAGTTGGAGCAAGCGGTGGCATGCGTGCAAGAGATCGAACGTTACGCCCAATTGAGTGATCGGCATCAATACGAACATTGCTGCGTCATCGCACGCACCAACAAAGAACTGCTTCCGATTCGTATTGCACTCGAAGCCGCCGACATCCCCTGCTCCGTAGTCGGATCAGCCCAAATGCCAAATCTCGCCCGCGTGCGTGAAGTCTATGACTGGCTACACTATTTAAAGGCACACGCGGATGCTTTCTGGACTGGTGAGAAACTAATCAAAAAAGTCCAAAAGCACATGACGCCTGCGTTCGCATCAAGTCCAACAGGCAAGCTACTCAGGGAAATCGCGAGTGAATACTATGGGGAAACCAGTGGCATTGAGCAAAGTTGTGCGGATATACTCGATTTCTTTTATGAGGCTTTGCACGAACACAAACGACGCGGCTCGAACGGAATCGGCGTGCAGCTCTCGACGGCCCACAAAGCCAAGGGCCTAGAATTTGAATGTGTGCTTATTTTAGACGGCTCATGGTGTGAAAACATCCGTAGCGTCTCCGAGATGGAAGAGGCGCGACGGCTCTATTATGTATCGATGACACGCGCGTCTAAATGTTTGAATCTGTTCCAACAAGTCGGATATCGAACTCAATTCATTCACGAGATTCCAGTAGAGATCCGAAATGAGCGAATGCTTCAACCCATCATCAATGATGCCGAAGCGTTACGAATGCAATGCGACCTAATCAGTCTCGAAGATCTATGGATCAACTATGCCGCCTACCTGCAAAAGGGAGACTCTCGGCTCAAAGCATTGAGATCAGTCCAGCGGGGCGACATCGTCACGTTTCATCATGAGCAGCTGTCAGAGACCAAAGCGCGACTTATCATCAAAGACTCCAAGGGTAATCCCTTGGCGGCATTGTCCAAGCGTGGTTACGCAAAATGGCACCGCAAACTCGATCTAGTTGAAAAGATCGTAGTCGTCGGCGTGCACATAAGAGAACGAGAGGATGGCGATGGAGATAACACAGGAGCCCGCGAATCGTGGGGTATTCCAGTCTTCGAAGTTTACTCCTACCCAAAGGAAAAGTTCGCTGACTGTCTGCCCCGCCCAAGCGTGAAGGCGTAACAAAAGAGACGGAGGCATAAAAAAGAGATGAAACGTCGGACATAGAATCAGCGCCCCGTGCCAAAAGCGGATGGGACATCCGCCCTCCCCGCAAGCGGATGGGGACATCCGCCCTCCCCGGAAGCGGATGGGGACATCCCGCCCTCCCCTGAAAGCGGATGGGGACATCCGCCCTCCCTCCAAAGCGGATGGGGACATCCGCCCTCCCTCGAAAGCGGATGGGGACATCTCGCCCTCCCCGGAAGCGGATGGGGACATCCGCCCTCCCCTGAAAGCGGATGGGGACATCCGCCCTCCCCTGAAAGCGGATGGGACATCCGCCCTCCCCGCAAGCGGATGGAGACATCCGCCCTCCCCGACCAGAGCTTGGGGGCTTGCAGCAGTCATTACTGATCATTTGTGAATGACTATCATACGTCATTGTGACAGGCTGAATCCTATCCGTGTCCATCCGTGTTCATCCGTGGTTAAAAGAATCCGATCTGGCGCGACAGAAAGAAAGGCACGAACGCAAAATATAAAGATTTGCACGTAAGGAGTAAGAACTATCACGGGACAGGCAGCCCGATCCAGGCTTCCAATGGCCGATCTATGAAACGGGGCAATTTGGAGCCGGAGCTAAGGGATCACGGATACAGCGCTCAAAACCCCGGAACAGAGTTCCGAGGCTACGGGGGATCAAGCCGAAGACGTCGCTCGCGCGAGTCAGATGCCCCCGGAACAGAGTTCCGAGGCTACGGGGATCAAGCCGAAGACGTCGCTCGCGCGACATCGCTACACCCGAGTCAGACGCCCCCGGAACAGAGTTCCGAGGCTACAATTAAGGAACCACAACACTGATGGCACCACTCCACTCAGTATTTCTCAAATCGCCTCAAGAAGCAATTTGGCTGCACGCCAGCAGAACATTAGAAGCAAAAATAAGACGTATTATAATACGTTTTAATATAAAAAAACTTTATAAAACGTATTATAATATATATTGACACAAAAGAGAATCATACTATATTGGCTGATTGATGAACGAAAAAGAAAGTCTAGGTGAACTGGGGAAGCGAATTACTCAGGAACGCACTCACGCCGAAATGACGCAGCAAGCCTTAGCCGACAAAGCAGCCATTAGTCTCGCCACCCTTTCCAAGGCCGAACGTGGCTACCCGATGACCACCGGCACCCTCTTTCGAATTTTAGAGGCCCTCGGTCAAAGTTCAGCGCTACCAGACCTCTTACCAGAGCCAGCAATCAATCCGATCGCACTGCGTAAACTAAAAAAAACACGTGAACGGGTTCGCTAATGGCAACTGAATTTGCAGACGTCTACTACCAGCGCCAGCACGTCTGTGAAATCTACTGGGACGCCGCTCGGCAAAGTTGTGCGCTCGCATACACCAGCGACTACTTGAAGTCTGGCTGCGAGCTATCGCCAATTCATCTAAAGCGCAGACGCGCGCCTTACCAACTTAGCAATTTAGATGCATCTTTCATGGGGCTGCCAGGAATGCTGGCCGACTGCCTGCCCGACACCTACGGCAACGCACTGATCGACACATGGTTGCGCACACAAAACCGCGATCCCGCGAGCTTCACTCCAGTCGAACGACTCTGCTACATGGGCGCTCGTTCAATGGGTGCCCTTGAGTTTCGCCCTAGCATGCGCACCACGTCAAAGGAGGCTCAAAAAATCGAAGTCGAACGGCTCATCGAACTCGCCTCGCAAGCACTGCAAGCTAAGCAACAATTAGATAGTCAATTAGAAGATCAAACTGACTTGGAGGATATTATACAAGTCGGCACCAGCGCTGGCGGCGCACGCGCCAAAGCTGTGATCGCATGGAACCCCGACACCAACGAAGTGCGCTCCGGCCAAAGCGATGCGCCGAAAGGCTTCGAACACTGGCTACTCAAGCTCGACGGCGTCGATGCATCTTTTGAAGGGATCAAAGACCCAAAAGGCTACGGTCGTATCGAATATGCCTATTCACTCATGGCTCACGACGCCGGCATCCACATGACGCCCTGCCGCCTGCTGGAAGAAGGCACGCGTGCTCATTTCATGACGCAACGCTTTGATCGAATGGGTGCCACAGGCAAGCTTCACTACGCTTCCCTCTTCGGCATCAATCATATGGCCTATACCGCACCCGGCAGCCATCATCATACCTACGAGGATTACTTCAAAGTGATCGATCAGCTCAATATTCAGATCGATTCGAAACGCGAAGCCTTTGCACGCATGTGCTTCAACGTGCTCGCATTCAATAAGGATGATCATGTTAAAAATTTCGGATTCCTAATGAACAACCAAGGCGACTGGGATATCTCCCCGGCATTCGACCTTTGCTATGCACACAACAACGCCTTTGGCGCATGGACACGCAGTCAACAAATGTCGGTCAACGGCAAGCGCGAAGACATCACGACTGATGACCTGATTGCCTGCGGCAGAAACTGCAACGCCGGCACAGTGCCCAAATTGAAATCAATTCTAAACCAAGTCAAAGAAGCGGTTACGAACTGGCCAACCCACGCCGAAACCGCAAGCGTCGCATCGCAAAAAATTGACGCGATTCAATCCGTCCTGAAAAGAGAACACTGATAGGGTCAGAACGCGCATTCTAACAAGACAAGGCAAAGACCATCCTCTATAAACAACTGTTTATATGCGTGGACTTCCGGATTGAATCCAATACACACGTTGAACATGTTAGAATGCGTGGACTGACTCTTTTGCCTAACCCTCCCCGCAAGCGGATGGGACATCCGCCCTCCCCGCAAGCGGATGGGGACATCTCGCCCTCCCCTGAAAGCGGATGGGACATCCGCCCTCCCCGCAAGCGGATGGGACAATCCGCCCTCCCCGCAAGCGGATGGGGACATCCGCCCTCCCCCGCAAGCGGATGGGACATCCGCCCTCCCCGAACAGAGTTTGGAGGCTTGCAGCAATTGTAACAGACTGAATCCTATCCGTGTCCATCCGTGTCCATCCGTGGTTAAAAGAATCCGATCTGACGCGATAGTAAGAAAGGCTCGATGGAGTCAGTCCAATGCTAAAGACCCCGGAACAGAGTTCCGAGGCTACGATTAAGGAACCACAGGCAACCTGCCCTGCCTGTGTGACGGCATTACGCTGACTCTCCACGAGGTAGGATCATGGTAGCGCGGCACATGGCCTCATGCCGCACCTTCATACGCCTACCTGCCACTGAGAATTAGACACTTAGAGCGATATCGAACCTCGCCACTTTGGCGAAGCTTGAAATCTCATAACTCCTTAACAATCAAATCTGCCCTCTGGCATCTGTCTTCTGACGACTCTTTCTAGGTTCAAGGACACTCGAGGTAATCTCACCTAAGTTCATTACGTTCACGAATGGTTCGGAACCAACGCCCCGATCTCACGGGCGCGCCCTGCGTAGCTAGCAGCGCGAAGCAGTGAGAGGCTCCGATTAGCCTTAAGCCCGGGCCTTGAGCAGGGCATCTTTCGCCTCGGTGAAACTCTGAATCTGTGCGCCCGCGTATTGGACGAGTTCATCGGGCAAGCCTTGGCTCCGAAGCACATCGGGGTGCATTCGTTTACATTTCTCCCGGTAGGCTTTCTTGATTTCCGCCTCCGAGGCTGAAGGTGAAATGCCTAAAACCTCCGCCGCATGCTTCGAGCTGGTATGCTGACTTCCCACTTCTCTGTCGGTGTAGCCCGCCGGCAGGCGCAGTTTTAATTCAGCCAGACGCAAAATCTGGATTTCAGCTTCGTGGAAATGTCCGTCTGCTTTCGCGATCTCAAGGAGCGCTTTGTAAAGGACTTGAGCCTGTGTCAAATCCGCTCCAGTTAGCTTGGAAAACTGATCAAAATAGGCTCCGAGGTCGGAGTCCGAATCTTTTTCCTTCCGAAAAACCTCCTGCGCTGCTTTTTTTGACTCTCCTTCAAAGCCTAATTGCGTAAAGAAGTCGTCGATTCGCTCAATTTCTTCTTGAGTGATACGACCATCTGCTTTGGCCATCTTCGCCATCGAAGCCACGAGAATAAACTTATAAGCAAGCGTGATCTTTTGCTGTTGCCCACCGGTCGTGGCCGCTCGGTCGAACTGATGCCCGAGCGCCGCACCGATTCCAATACCAATCGGGCCACCGATCGAACCGATCGCACCTCCAATTATTTTTCCCCAAATTGCCATACTACTTTCCCTTACTATTATTTATGATTAACGCCGGCTTAAATCCGCATCTAGGTGGAGGTAAACCGAACTTTGAGCGGATGAGAAGCATTCATTTGATAATGCCAGATCAAAAAGGCCCCATTCATGCATTCTAAAAAATATCACGGACAAGCACAGATGCTATAGCAGGGCTCCGAAGCATTTCCCCCAATCCATGATTATTAATCCATACGAATTGCCTGTGCGTTCAAGAGGGCAAATCATCTGAATTATAGGCACACAAGGGATGAAACGTAGAACATAGAATCCGCGCCCCGTGCCAAAAGCGGATGGGGACATCCGCCCTCCCCCGCAAGCGGTTGGGGACATCCGCCCTCCCCGCAAGCGGATGGGACATCCGCCCTCCCCCGCAAGCGGATGGGACATCCGCCATCCCCGCAAGCGGATGGGACATCCGCCCTCCCCGCAAGCGGATGGGACATCCGCCCTCCCCGAACAGAGTTTGGGGGCTTGCAGCAATTGTGACAGACTGAATCCTATCCGTGTCCATCCGTGTTCATCCGTGGTTAAAAGAATCTGATCTGACGCGACAGAAAGAAAGGCTCGGTGGAGCCAGTCCAATTCACCTTTTTAATCAAATTACAGACGGAGCTGAGGGATCAGGGATACAGCGCTGACGCCCCCGGAACAGAGTTCCGAGGCTACGGAACTCAGGCTACGTGGCGAATGCATTCAAAGACACATTCCTCAGCGGTTGCTATTTCTGAAACTCACAGTCGATTCCAGTCGGCAATTGCTGACTTAATCTGTGTCCAGTTCAGCCCTTTGAGGCAAATCGGGTCGGGGTCCCCGTCGGCATCGACAAAATAGGAAAGGGATTTTTCCACACTCCATCGGCTACCGTGCGGGTATTTCTTTTCGTAGAAGGACAAGGTCTGTTCGCGATCAAAGTGCTGTGACAGCTCATACAAATCCCAGAAGTCTTTCTTCGTCCCGCGATTAGCGATTGCGTTGAGTTTCATGGCCGCGATGTCTTCGACAGCCAGCAGGCGCACATGATCAAATTGCTGGACGCCGACAACCATGGGGTATTGGTGCGCGATGCAATCAAGTTTGATCCCTTCAACTCTCCCGAGAACTGTATTTTTCTCAATGCTGGACTCCGTCAGTCCCAGCTCGGCCGTCAAATACGCTCCCACTTGTATCGAATCGAACGATTGGTCAGTAAACAGGTCGATATCCACTGAAAGGCGATGACCATAGTGCAGCGCAAGGGCAGTGCCATCTACTAGATAGAAGTCTTTCAACGGGTCGGCTGCCATCAGCCGTTGAAGAAGTCTTTGCAGTTCTGGACTGATGGCTTGAATCTGCAAACTCATACCGCCCAATCCTGCGCGCGTTGATAGGCTCTGAATGCTTCGCAGGGAATACGAAACTGATTGGCAAAGAAATAGATCGTCTTACTTGATAGGGCAGGTGCTTTGATCAAGGCTTCTTTGACTCTGGTTTCTCCATAATGCTTCCAGGCGAGTCGAACATCCACTGAAGTCCCCCGCTCCATTACTCGGCAGATAAGAAAACTGGCATGCGCTTCGGGATCGACAGTCGATTGGTTCACATCCCAAAAGAGATGCGCGGAGAGACTAGAAATGAAACCATGCGTTTCGGACATGTGCACCATTGTGTTCCAAGCAAGTAATGAATCAAGCAGAACTTAGCCTCACTCAGTGATTGCAACGGCTCAATTTGACTCTTCTGGTTTTTCCTTTCAAATGTAATATATGAATGAATTGACCCAATCAGAACTCGCAGTGATTCTCAACGATCTGGAGGGCTGGGAACTTAAAGACGACAAGCTGACGAAGCTCTTCAAGTTTAAAAATTTCCGAGAAGCGATGACTTTTCTCATGCGTCTCGCTTTCGAGGCGGAGGCAATGAATCACCACCCCGAAATTGAAAACGTATATAACAAGGTTCGTTTAAGCCTGACCACTCACGACGCCGGCAACAAAGTAACCGAACAAGATGTCGCACTCGCGCGCCAAGTTGAGAAACTAGATTTGCCCTATTCTAAGAAACAGATTACGTAATCGCCTCGGATCGACGGATTAAATAGGCGGCGATGGTTGAACTGGTTCTCTGGATCAGGTTCGTCGTCTGCGAGCATCCGGATCCCTTTCCCAAAACCACTTATGGGCGGTTTAAGGCCAAGATCAATCAGTTGCCCGAGCGCTGGGCGATGTCGGCTTCCAGCGCAGAGCGCTCGACATAGAGATCCTCTGCCTGTCGTTTCAAAGTGCGGCGCTCAGTCTTGCTTTTTGAAGCGGTGTGCTCCAGTTCCATATCTCTCAGCTTGATATCGATCCGATTAATCGCTTCGCGCAACTGCTCGATATGGGCGCTCTCCAAAGTCAGCTCCCCGCTGCGCAGTGGGGCGTCGGCAACAGAGAGTCCGGTCTCGGGATATTCTAGAACACGCTTTTTCGAGGCCGCATCGAGCGCCGCGATGCCAAAAGTAAAAGCCTGTCCATCTGAAAGACGCTCAAACTGTACGTGAGTGGCATTACGCGCTGTCAGCCGAATCTCCAAGAAAGTGCCATCCGTGCGCGCGATCTGGAGCTCGTCCGGCAGACTCCGCTGCGGCGCCTCTTCCGCCCCTGCCGTCTCTGCCGCCTCTGCCGTCTCTACCGACTCTGCCACCTCATCGCTGCTATTCCAATCGAAGCCCTGACTACGCTCATAGAGTTCGTAGCCTAGATACATCGTTAAACCCATAAAGATAATTGCCAGGAGGAAATTTTTCAACACGCCTACAAGTTAGTCACCTAACAAAGAATGAACAGGAAAAAATACCTCACCCACACACACACAAATAAACAAAAACTCCCAAAATTTTAACGGCTTATCAATAAATGAAGCCCACCTTGTAATTGCCCATTTGCGAAGGGCTGCGCTCGATCGACCACCTGCGCTTGTTTCAAAAAGCGGCTCAAAGCATCGGGTGCATCCCCCGCGGGCCATTGCTGCCAGAAAGGCTCCGCCTCCAATATACCCGCCGCCGTCGCTAAAGGTAGCAAAGCATCGCAGATGAGCGTGTTGAGCCGCTGGCTACTGATCGTATCTGAAAAAACATCGTGCGAGATCGATTTGATCAGCCCCGGCATACCTACAGCTTTGCGAAAAGCCGCGCCTGTCAGCACGCCCTCCGCAGGCGGGCAGTTGGCGAGTAGCGCCTGCAAGCGCTGCGGCCAGTCCGGGTGCGCCCGGCAGATCGCCGCGTATTGATTCAAGCGCAGCCGCGGGTGGTTGGCCGGGCGCAGCCCGCTCAGCCGCCACTGCTGCGTTTCTTCCGCCAAGAGAGCCTCTGCCGCCACACGCCCCGAAGCAAAGTCATCGATCGCATAGCTCAGCGCAATGCGCGACATCGGGGCACGGTTACGCGCATAGCCCAGCACTTCGAGGCAATACTGGTGGCAGGCCTGCGTCCACGAAGCCCCCGCTAGCCGCTTACGCGCAAAAGCCACCTTGCGCGCCCAACGCGCCGCCGCGCCCTTAAGCAAAATATCGCGGCGCTCATCTAGGGGGTGTTGCACAAATTGCAGCATCCACTCCGCATCCTCCACTTGCTCCAATTCCAGTAAAGCATCATCGATCGCATAGTCTTCCAGATCGCGCTCCAAGAGCGGCAGCAGGCACAAAAGCTCTGGTTGCGCACCCGTCGCTGTCAGCACTCGCGGCGAGCTGTCGGCATCGGGATACAGCACCACGTGCAAACACACCCGCGCAAAGTTTGGATTGCCCGTGTGGCCGTGCAGATTCCAATCCGAGGCGTGAAAATGTACCTCCACATCGCCCACCAGCGCCTGTCCATCCAGCTCCAGTCGCGCTTCCAAAAAATCAGGCCCGTCCAGCAGATTCCAACGCCCTGGATCGATCACCCGCAGCTGCTTACCCGAAACTGTCCGCAAGCCGCTCGCATCGAACTCACCCCGCAGCCAGATCTTCTGCAACACCCGCTCCGACAAGCTAAACGGCCCGTATAAACCTTGAATCTCCTGAACCTCGTTATTCTCCACAGCTGCAAGGTAAACGTTGTCATTCGCTAAGGTCAACCCGTCTATCGCCGATGTGGCAACCGCAACCGTAGCGGGAGCTTCCAGCTCGCGTCTCCCAACATCGGCCATGGAGCTGGAAGCTCCGGCTACTTTCTCACTGCTCCCGGCAACGCCGATATGGCAACCGCAACCGTAGCGGGAGCTTCCAGCTCGCGTCTCTCAAAATCGGCCATGGAGCTGGAAGCTCCGGCTACTTTCTCACCGTCAACCCGTCTATCGCCGATATGGTAACCGCAACCGTAGCGGGAGCTTCCAGCTCGCGTCTCTCAAAACCGGCCATGGAGCTGGAAGCTCCGGCTACTTTCTCACTGTCAACCCGTCTATCGCCGATATGGCAACCGCAACCGTAGCGGGAGCTTCCAGCTCGCGTCTCCCGCCAACGGCCATGGAGCTGGAAGCTCCAGCTACTTTCTCACTGTCAACCCGTCTATCGCCGATATGGCAACCGCAACCGTAGCGGGAGCTTCCAGCTCGCGTCTCCCGCCAACGGCCATGGAGCTGGAAGCTCCAGCTACTTTAAAGTTTTCCGTAAGGGCTGCACAAACGGTTTGCGTTCTGCCGCAAGCCGACTTGTTTAAAAACCATGGCTAATATCATATTCAAAAAATCAAGCGTCACCGCTCCTTGGACAGGCGACGAAGAAAGCATTCTGGAACTGGGCGAAGTCCACGATATCGATCTCGACTATGGCTGCCGCATGGGCAATTGCACTGCTTGCCAACAGCCGATCCTTGCTGGCGAGGTTGAATACCCGAATGGCCACACAGGCGAGCCCGAAGAAGGCAACGCGCTCCTCTGCTGCTGCCAGCCAAAGGGCGACGCGGATCTCGTCATCGACGCGTAACCTCGGTCGGATTAATCGTTAATAACGGCGAGTTTTAATCCTCAGACTTCTTTTTCAGCGCATTGGCCAGCCACTGCGCGGCGCTGGCATCGCTGCCGGCGTGCAGTAAATCGCGCAGTTCGGCGGCTCCTTGGGCGGCCTCCTTCACTGCTTTTGGATCTTCTAGCGCTCGCAGGAGTTCGGCGCTTAGCCTCTTCGCGCTGGCGGCATTCTGAATATATTCTGGGTGCAGGGGACGCTTAAGCAAGAGGTTGGCGATGCCGATATAATCGATTTTGACTAGTAGCCGCCCGAGCCAATAACTCATCGGGTTCAGCCGGTAGGCAATCGCACCTGGTATAGCCGAAAGCGCACAGGCCAGCGACATGGTGCCGGAGCTCATCAGCACCGCACTGGCGGGCAAGCTCTGACTGTTATTGGGCGTGAACTCGACGAACTGCTGCAACTCTGGCTGCCCTTGCAAAATCGCTTCGAGCTGCGCGCGGATTTGCGCGCTGGGATACACCACTAAGGCTCGCAGCGTCGGCTTGCCCTCGCGCGCTTTTTGAAAGCCAGCCAACAGCAGCGGAAAGATGCGCCCCACCGCCGCACTGCGACTACCGGGCAACAGCAGCACTGGTGCCGACGCCTGGTAGCAAAACGGCGGCTGAAAATCGGCGCGCACAAAGGGGTGCCCGACAAACTCAGTCGGCAAGCTGGTATCCGCGAAGGAATCCACCTCAAATGGAAAAATCACCCCGAGCTGATCGATCAGCTGCGCCATTTTAAAGCGGCGCTTCGCCTTCCAAGCCCAGACTTGCGGGCCGATATAGTAACTGAGCCCAATCGCCCCGCCGCCCTTTTTGCTCAGACCGCGCGCCGCCAGTTGCTCGGCTAGCCGCAGGTTAAAACCGGGGTAATCCACAAAGCAGACATGCTTGGGCTGGTAGCGCTCAATCCAGTCGAGGGTGCGATCAAACAGACCTTTGAAGAAATTGTAGTGCCGCACCACTTCCACGAAGCCGACAATGGAGACCGCCGTGAGATCGTAGAGCAGTTGCGCGCCCGCCGCCTGAAGCTCGACCCCGCCTAGGCAGGCCACTTTCAAGTTAGGCTGCTGCAAGCGCAGATCAGCCAGCAGCTGCGCAGCATGTTCGTCGCCAGAGTGTTCGCCCGCGATGATCAGTAAGTCAGGCGGCCCGTCGGCAGGTGTCGGAAAATCCGTGGTGGTTGGGAGCGCGTCAGACACGGCGTCTATTGGGAGTGGATCAATTCGGTGATTTGGATCGCCAGCTCCAGCGCCGACTTGCCCAGCTCGGCGCCCACTTTGGGCTTACCCGCGCTTTTCACCACTTGCACAAAGGAGGCCAGCTCCAGTTTGAGCGGCTCGTCTTTTTCGATCGGTATTTCCTCGCGCACCAACTCGGCACCTTCCTTACGCAAAAAATGCCCGCTTTGATCCTGGAAGTTGAGCGAAAGATAATTCTGCGGCTGAAAGACGCGGATCTCGCGCACCTTCTTCTCACTCACTCGACTGGTGTTGATATTAGCCACGCAGTCGTTCTCAAAAGTGATGCGCGCATTGGCAATGTCTTCCGAGTTCGAAAGCACATTCACCCCGACCGCATCTACCTGCTTCACGGGCGAGCGCACCAGCGCCAAGATCACCCCGATGTCGTGGATCATCAAATCCAGCACCACGCCCACTTCCGTGCCACGTGGGTTGAAGGGTGCGAGGCGATCCGCTGTGATGTATTGTGGCTGGGTGACGGCATTTTCCAAATAGCCCATCACCGGATTATAATGTTCGATATGACCGACTTGCACGATACAGCCCCGAGCCTTGGCCGCCGCCAAAATTTCCTCCGCCTCGACCAGGCTGGTGCAGAGCGGCTTCTCGATCAACAAGTGGCAACCCCCGAGCAGCAACGGCACCGCCACTTGGCAGTGCTTATCCGTCGGCACGACCACGCTCACCGCGTCGCATTGCGCCGCCAGTGCCTCAGCCGAGTCAAAACGCTTGCAACCATACAGCTCACAGATCTCGGCCGCGCGCGCATCATCGGCCTCGACGATGCCCACCAACTCGCAGCCATCAAGCGCCGCATAGATGCGCGCATGGTGTTGCCCCAGATAGCCAGTGCCGACGACGCCACAGCGAATTTTCAATTGCTCAGTCATGCCGCCAGCTAAGCTCGACCGCTCTAAACTGACAAGGCGCGAATCACAGAATATTCAGCGGTGAACCGATCCTGATTCCACCCCTAGCGAGCCGACTTCGTTCCGCGGAAATATTTCTCTTGCCCCGTGCAAGCTAGCACGGATCGCCAAAGTGAACTGTTGGTGTCAATTTTCTGGCGTTCGTAAGTCGCCACCGGGATCGGAATATTGACAAAGCTTCGGTTCCAGAACCCGGTGACCATGTTAGTCTTACCAGCCATGGCCGCATGGACGGCATATTCTGCGAGGCGGTGGCATAAAATTTGGTCCGTTCCAGAGGCAGGCACACTTCGTATCGAATAACTGGGATCAAAGTATTTGGGCGACATCGGAATCGCTCGCTCGGCAAAGTGCTTTTTGAGGCGTTCACATAGATACACACCGATGTCGTGTTTGAGTCGGTTGCCCGAAGCATCGCTTTGCTCCGGTAGGTCTTGGAAAAACGCTTGTCCCGCTCCCTCTGCCACGGCGATGACAGCATGGGACTTGCGCCGAAAGCGCCGCTCGAGTGCCGCCAGTAGGCCGTGCTCTCCCTCTAAGCTCCAGTCATCTTCCGGGATTAAGCAAAAGTTAACCACCGGGTTGGCCAAAGTCGCATAGGCCGAAAGAAAGCCGGAGTCTCTACCCATCAATTTAACGATTCCCAATCCGTTATAGACCGAACGCGCCTCCGCATGAGCCGCCGTGACGACAGCCGTGGACTGATAGACAGCCGTCTCAAAGCCAAAAGTACTGCCAACGAATTGCAGATCATTATCCACTGTTTTGGGCACCCCGACCACGGAGATCTCGAGGCCTCGCCGCTTGATTTCGTCGGCGATCTGAGAGGCACCCTTGAGCGTGCCATGGCCACCGATCGTGAAAAGCATGTTGATGCGCATATTCGCAAGATTCTCAACCATGACCCCGACGTCCTGGCTACCTCTTGACGTCCCCAAGATAGAGCCGCCATCTAGGTGGATGGTATCGACCTTATCCGCATCCAAGCGGATCGGCGGGTAGGCCTCAGGATCAAACAAGCCTGCATAGCCAAAAGGAATGCCCACGACATCCTTGATACCATATTCTTGATTGAGTGTTTCCACCACGCCCTTGATTACTGAATTCAGCCCTGGGCAGAGACCCCCGCAGGTCACGACGGCGGCTCTGGATAAATGGTGCGGGTGAAAGACCTTCTCACGAGGGCCTGCAGTTTCCATTGAAGGAATAGAACCATTATTTTCCTGATAGGCGGCGATGCCCTTCATGTCGCTGACGGCCACCGTGCGTTCATCATCTTCAACAAAACTTTGATGTTTACCACTGAGAGGACTCCGAATATGGCACTCGCCGAGTGTTTCTATACAGAAGTTAAATTTTGAGAGATCTAATTTCATGGTGCCTGAATGCTGAATGCGCAAAGGATGACTTTTAGATACACTCATAAAGTCAAGCTTCAAGCCCGAGGATGCATCGACGGGAGCGCATTAATATATAGTCAATTAATTGATTGACCTGTGCGCACGGTGTAATTTCCTACCAACTTTGTTATGGAGAGGTGACAGAGTGGCCGATTGTGCGTCCCTGGAAAGGACGTGTGCTGGAAACGGCACCGAGGGTTCGAATCCCTCCCTCTCCGCCATCTTTACGAAATTACGAATCGACGATACCAGCTTCTTCAAAAACTCACAAGTCGTTGCGATCAATTTATTTAAGTCATTTCGAAAGTCAGGTCAGGTATCGCGGAGTTCGTAATCGTGATGCCTAAACAAAATTCGGCCACTAGCAAGGCCGCGATTAGCGCCGTTGCAGCGATACCAGTGGGTATGCCGAATCTTGGCTGAAGTCGTTGGGAACAGAGAATAAATGCCACACGAAAAGGTGGCCATGCCTTTTCTTTACAGGTGGCTGATCCTCATAGTCGTAAGTCACGAGTTTACGCCCCATGCACTTCCATGTGTTGATCGAAACTAGAAGTCGCTCAGGCCATTTGGGTCCCAGGGGTCGATCTGGAAATCACGCGTCTCTTCGTCACTACCGGAGGATAAGCGTTCCTGCCGCTCCAATTCGCTTCGTAGGTTCTGTGCCTCTTCGTCTGGGGTCGGGTCGTAATCCAAGGCAGAGAATTCGCGGGTGTGCATTTCATGGAAAATCTGGGTAGGATAGCTTCCTCCGATTGACTCTCCCAACCAGGGATGATCGACGTAAGTGGTGCCTTCTTCTTCTTCTTCTGCGACCTCGATCTCCCAGCAGGCTCGGTTGAGCGATCTGCAGGCTTCGGTGAACTCTTCTTCTTCGACCAATTTCACCAAGTGGATGAAACCAGCCATTTCCTGAACGTAGCTGGCTTCATCGTCGGCGATATCCTCGGCACCGCAATCTTCCAGCGATTGTAGCGGAACCAGAGCCCTGTTGAGCGCCTCACTCAAGTTCCTGAGCAAGGTCTCCAGCTCCTCAGTGGTATATTCAGACTGATATTTGATTTTCTTCATAATTCTAATGGGGAAGTGGTTTGTGACGTCACATTGTGAATGGCTAAATCAATCCGTTAACCTCACAGTCCGGCCATCCGTAGTAGTGTGAAATCATAAGTGGGAAGCAGTTGTTGGCTCCCGCTGAATTGATAGTGAGCCAGCGCTGGGGTTCGAGCAGTGGCCGGTTGTCCATAAGCCACTTGTAAACAAGGAACTGGAGGTAGGCGTCATCATTGTGCCCATGGTCGTGGAAACGATAATACTCCCCGGACTTGAATGAGAGCGTGGACTTCGGCGAAATCTCCGCGAGGGCTTCCTTGAAGACTTTCTTGAAACCTTCCCTGTCAAGATTGTCGGGCAATCGGGCCGGGTTGAACTCGCAGGTGATCTGGTAGCTCCTTTCGGAGAGGTTCTGCTCCACTTCATCGTGCCAGTCGAACATTTCGCTCACCGCAATGTCACAAAGTGCCCTATCTTTGTAAAGCGCTTGGGAGAAGTCGATCTGCTCAAGGCCCAGTTCCCCGTAATCATTCAATTCGATTTTCGCCCACAGGCTTTGAGGATTCATGAAGATGCCGACTTCCAGACAGTAACTGGAGTAATCGTAATCATCGGGATCGACCTGCATTTCCTTGATCGCAAAATCAAATGAAACTTGGGCGTAGGAACGGTAATGACGCCAAGAAAATAGCGGGTCTTCATTGTCCGCGTCTTCATCGTCAGGGTCTTCCCCATCGGCTTCGACCAATTCCTCGATTTCTGCAATCGCGATCACCGGAACCGTCTCTTCGACCGGCTCCTCAAACAATTCATCAAGAGAATCGACGCTACCAAGTCCGTAGGACTCCGGTGTCAGGTCGATATAGGGAATCGCCTTCGTCAGCATGGTGGATTTCACAGTTTCCAGCTCGAGGAACATGACACCATCATCACCGCCAAAACTGGCCTTTTTGACGCTCCGGTACTCGTGAAAACCCATACGCTTTGTATTCGCTTCATTGGCGTAGGCAATCAGGAAGGGTTCGTCGGGGCCGCTTTCGTTGTTTCCAAGCAGGTAGACGCCCTCGTCGCCGACGAGAAGAAGTCCGGGCGTTATTCCCAAAGGGCGGGAACAGCCTTCACCAGTGTAGGGTACTTTATGGCCTGTGCCACTTTCGACCGCGGCTACGATTTGTAGGAGAATTTTTCGTTCAAATGTGAGGATCATGATGATTTTTGTTGATGATTGTTTTTTTGTGGATGGCTCAGTGTGAGCCGAGAGTGTGATTGGGCCATTTCTGGCGAAAGCGGATGAGCTGCTCCTCTGGTTGGAGGGCGACGAGTTCGCGTAGGGCGTGCTCGGAAAAGCCGCGACTGGCCTCCTTGCCTGGCAGCGAAAGGATGTGTGCTTGGATCGACGGATGCAGTTTGCTCAGGCGCAGGATTTGGCGGATGCGGATGGCGGTGACCCCGATCTGAGAAGCGATGTCACGGGTGCCCAAGTGCGGATTGTCGTCGAGCTGCTTTCGCCACTGCAGTGTAGTGGCCAGAATGTGGCGTTTTTTGTAGAGCGTGAATTTTACGCGGCCTGAGCTGGCTTCGAGGCGGCACTCGTCAAGTTTGAAAGGATGGACAGCAAACCCGCCTGTAGACCAGTCCATGCCGAGCAGACCGGCGATGACTTCGACCTCAGTGCGGGCATGGGGGGACTTTTTTGGCGAGGCCGAATTGTTTTCAGATACCTGACCTAGCGCCCCCTTGATGTGGAAGCGGATTTTGAGGCGGTGCCATTGAACCGATTCGTGCGACGCCGAAGCGTCCGTGTACACCTCCAACGCTTCGGCAGTGGAATCGATGCGCTCGACATGAATCGACTCGACCAAGAGACCGATGACTTCGGCTCTCTCCGCAAATGTGAGGTGTCGGCAGGATTCTTCAAAATCACAGAGAGCCTCGGCTATGAGGTTTTCGTCACTGGCGGACTGTTGTAAGTAGTCGATTTCGACTTTGAGGCTGTCAATTTTCCGCTGGAGCGTCTGCTTGCGCTCGGACAGTTCGTTCGCATCTTCCAACAGTTCGCTGGTGAAGCTGCCGCTGCCCTTAGCTCTGGCGAGCTTGAGACAGTTCTCGATTTCGTTAGTGACTTGCCGGAATTCCGCTTTCAACTCACGCAACTGTGATTTGAGCGGGCGCACCGACTTGGTTTTATTTTTCTGGGATGCCTGGATGGTCTGCTTGATCAAAACAGGATTCTTGCCGAACTTGCCGATCAAGCGGACAATGAAGGCATCGAAACCTGAAGCGGAGATGTTGCGCAGAGTGCAGTCGGAGCCGGAACCGAACTGCACCACGCTCTGGCAGGTATAATATGGCCGAGTTTGCCCCTCGGCGGTTTTCTTGCCGCCAGCCTTCGGGGTCATGGCGTTCTCACAGTGTCCGCAAAATAATAGACCCTTGAGCAGCGCCTGGGACTTGTTGGTAAAATTGTCGCGCTTCGCAGGCTCTTTCGATTTCTTTTCATCAGTCCTACTGATCATGCGGTTGGCCTGCTCCCAGACTTTTTTGGAAACGAGCGGTTTCCAAATCGCCGGATATTCCGTGCCGTCAGTGCCGAGGCGGATGCCTTTGTAGGCGACATTTTGCAGAATTTTGATGACCTTGTTCGGATTCCAAGGCTTGCCACCAACGGTGTATTCTTTGGGTCTGTTCCTGTAGCGCGTCAGGATTCGAGTGCGGTATCCTGCAGAATTGAGGGCGCGCACTACCGCTGCGGCGCTGCCTAACTCGACCGCCCATCGAAACATAAGGCGAATCACTTTGGCTTCTTCATTATTGATGATGAGGGTGCGCTTCTTAAAATCACCTGTGTATCCATAAGGCGGAGTGCCCGGGTGGCGTTCCCCGTTGCGTGCGGCCTGCGCGAACTTATCTTTCAACCTTTGAGCCGTTTGCTCACGCTCAAATTGAGCAAAAGTCAAAATGACGTGCAGGATGACCCGTCCAATTGCAGTCGTGGTGTCGAAGCTTTCGGTCGCCGAGACGAAGTTGACATTGTGACGCTGCATGATGTCCCAGAGCACAAAGAAGTCCTTCAAGCTGCGAGTAAGGCGGTCGAGTTTGTAAACCAGCACTACGTCCACCAGGCCCGCTTCGATTGCCTCAATGAGTTCCTGCATTCCTGGGCGCTTGAGAGTGCCAGCACTATAACCGAGCTCTTCGATTACTTTCATCATTTTCCATCCATGGATTTTTTGCAGTTCCACGTACTGCTCGCAGTAAGATCGTTGCATACCAATACTGTTATTTTCGCGCTGAGCCTGCTCGTCCGTACTAACACGTGCTAGTCCAAGAACTCGCACGATAGAATTTGAGGATGGTAGCTCACTTTTCATGGTTGTTTTTCTTTTTAAGTTATCGAGTGCGGTGATAACGGCTGGCTTTCCCTTCGCCTCGTCGCTCTAGAATCCCTCGTTCGACCAATTCCACCAGACGGCGGTGAGCAGTCGTCCGACTCTGATCCGTGAGATCCATCACTTCGCCGATTGATAGGTCTGCATGAGTTTGAAAAAGAGCTTCAATCGGATCCGTTGGAGCAGGCGATTGAGGCTTTTCGACTCCAGATAATGCCTTAGAGCGTCTTTGGCGCGCTGCTGCTCGCGCCATCAACTCTCCCAAGCGAGAGAGCTTGGTCTTGGAATCCAGAGTTTTGGTGCATGGCGAAGGCATGCTTTAATTCTCATCGAGAACTTGATTTTATGTAAGCAATGGTGTAAAATAACTTTAAGCTATGAAGATAACGACCAAAACATCTAAAAACGACGGGTATATAAAGCTGATTAAATCGTCGAATCAGGGCTACTCGCCCAAAAATCCTCGGACTGCTCATTCAAACAATGTTATGTCGGCTCCGGCTCGCCTTAGGATGTTCTCGGCATTAACCCAAGAACACTTTGCCGCGCTATGCGGAATTCCACACCAGACCTATAAGTCCATCGAGTGTAAGATGAATAAGTACGCGGTTGGAAGGTCACCGATGAGCCAACCCCAAGCAGAGCTCATTGCCCTGGTTGCTGGTGTCGACGTCAAAGCGCTCAGGCATAATAAACTAAAATGCCTAAACGGTATCACTGAATATAAACGAGAAGACTGGGACGCCTACCAAAAGAAGTTAAGCGATTGCCATGAGAAGATTCGAGATCAGATCGTGAAAGAATATACCTTCCGCATCCAAAATGCGCTCGAAGCTGCGGATGATGCTCCCGCCTGCGGACCTATGTTATGGTACACATCCTTGGCAATTGAACTGGACAAGTTTTACAAGAATCACGAAGCCATCATCTTCGGGGATCGACCTGTATTTCCGAGTATGATCTCGATGCTCCGCAAAATCATTCAGGATGATGACACACGCACCACTTTCGACTGGGCAGTCGAGGCAAACAAGTTGAGCCGTCCAACATCAAAAAAGTTCAACTCCTAGCATTGGCCCATAAAAGCGCGATCTAATGGTCACTTCAGCAGGGGCTCGTGTTTTGTTTCGCCACTCCAGAGGAGCGACGAGTCAGGTATTAGAACTCCCTGACCACACTTGAGTAACGTGTTACCTAAGCGATAGGAGTAATGTAGTATGTTCCATGCGGATAACAAGTCTAATCAAGGTCGCGTCATTCTTTTTTTTTTGCAATTTGTTTAAATATAGCGTGATATTTATCACAACCGTCAGTATATCAGGCAGCGTAAAACGGGAAGGAATTATGCGTTCTTCCCTTCATCATATTTCAAGGTTTTTGGCAGCTTGACCGAGTAGCAGAGCGCCGTACTTTTCTTGCGTCTGCCACCAAGGGATCTCCTTCTTTTTAGCTGTGTGTTCGTCGAAATTCGTTTCCAAGCATACATTATTACAGAAACGAAATATTCCGAATGGATGAAATGCCCTCATCGTAGAACCGCCAAAGCAAATCACTCTCGGTCTGGCAACTCATCTCGAAGGTAGGATCCAAATTGGCGTGAACAAATATGGCCTCTTCCGTTTCGTAGTACAGCTGGCTGCTTTCGAAAAAACTCCAGTCCTTATTTGGGATATCATCGAAGCTTTTCGCATGATACGAATCCAAGGTCGCGCCGCCGCCGCATTCGATCCAAAAGGGTAGATGCTCACGGTTGTGCCGAGCCTGCAACAGCATGGCTTCATGGTTACCGCGCAGGAGAATTACCTCATGGGTTTGTTTAAGCTTATGTATTTGCCGCATCACTCCTGCGGAATCCGGGCCTCGGTCGATAACATCTCCCAGCAATACGATGCTGTCACCGGGTACAAGGGGTATGAATTCCAGCAGCTGCTTAAAGTGCTTGGAATTTCCGTGGATGTCGCCGATTGCCCAAATTGACATGATTCTTGCAGGATTTCAGTGTTGTTGCTCTCCATGGTTCCGATGCCTTTCAACTCTCGGCAAGAAAAGCTTGAAGTCGCCTCAGGCGTTTAGCGCACGGATCACTCTCGTCTATTAGCCTTACCGCAACATCCGCCACTTCCCATTCGAGCACTCGAAACAACTGTTCGATTTCTCGCTCAACCGACCCTTCGACCGTGCGCAGCGCATCTTCGATGATTTTGCGGTCGAGACATTTATTATCGACGGCGTCGCAGAAGCGGAATCTCCAGCGACCGTCGCGCAGCGTGATACCGAAGCTGCGTCTCCGATTTCCGTAAACGACGGTGTCTTTTAGGCAGTGCCGAGTGTAAATACGCCATGCGCTGGGAGCCAGGCAAGCGAGTTCACCTAGAGTCGTGGCCGGTCTAAACGACAACCAGGGTTCAGGCAGCGCCTCCAGCCATTGAACACTAGAGCCGCGGGTGAGGTAGATTTCTTCAATATGGATCATAGTATTTTTTAGTTGTACGGCGTGGTGAACTATTATGGTGCTTCCGAAATGAACGAAGAATGATGTCTTGATCCGTTCAACTTCAGGAAAGCCGAAGTCATTTCTTGTTTCCTTAAGCCCATTTTGAAATCTCTCTTAAACCAGCCCTGCTTCGCCGAAGCTGTAGTAGTCAGAACCAGTCCCTAGAATCATGTGGTCGACGAGGTCAATGCCGATGATTTGGGCGGCTTCGCGTAGTTTTCGGGTAACTTGTATATCCGCCCGGCTAGGTGCGGTGTGACCGCTAGGGTGATTGTGAACGCAAATGACACCTGTCGCACTGGCCAGAATCGCTGGCTTGAAGACTTCACGCGCGTGAACGACGGTGGAGGTAGCACGTTATCGTCCGAACATTGACCCCCTATGCAGAGCTTCGGCTTTGTGATATTCCTATGGGATGGAAAACACCGAACCCCGAAACCCAGTGCGGCGCACTGGTCACTTAAACGCGCAGGAGCGCACT
>Ga0307933_1000445_pt1 | contig 38589 bp, 20 predicted proteins | sample OrgLakmetageno88_FD_201811 | JGI IMG/M metagenome (GOLD analysis project Ga0307933, IMG submission 201811) | Saline water microbial communities from Organic Lake, Antarctica - #88 | ecosystem: Environmental > Aquatic > Non-marine Saline and Alkaline > Saline | place: Antarctica: Organic Lake... | reverse complement strand
AGCTTTTGCTCGAAAGGGGTCTTAAACAATGACAATGTACGCTCGCTGGCCGGTGTATAGGTGATCATCGAAGTGCAAGGATTTTTGCCAAAATAGGGCTTTTTCCTTGCACTTTTGGCCTTTACTTAGCAATTTGTAATACTTGCAACGCTTTGCCAGCAAAGGGATACAGGGTCTGTCAGGCTTTTTGAGGATGCCCTAGGTACCGACGCTACCGGCCGGCATAAACATAGGCCTGCCGTGTTTTAGCATCACACAAGAAAGCGTCGATATTAAGCAGGAGGGCTTCTTTGTCCTTTGGAGGCAGGCTGTTGATATCATTGAGCATGACTAAGCTATAAGAGCCATGCATTCGAAGAGTGCAAGCCCTCACCTGCTACACTCGCGCCGACTCCCAGCAAACCGAGCTGCAGGAGTTGAAAACAGAATTAAGCTGCAAACACCCGCTGCGATGAGAACTGATTAATCAATGAAACCGTTATCTTTAGGTTACTAAACAACTGAATAATGAATCTACAGGCTGAAAAACTCCAACTGATAGAATGGCTGGTAAGGCTACAGGACTTAGAGGTCATGCAACGTATGCTGAAAGTAAAACAAGACAGCGAGGCAGCTGCTTACGAAGCATCATTGAAGCCAATGACAGTAGAGGAGTTAGTCGCTCGCTCACGTGCATCGGATGAAGATATCAAGGCAGGCAGAGTCTATGATATTGATGAAGTATTAAAAGAAGACTTTTCCTAATGAAGGTTAAGTTGACTGCCAATGCTCGCCGCCGTCTCCAACAAATCCGTGATTATCACAAAGGGCAAGGAAACGCTGCGAAAGGTCGGCGTATCGGCCGGAAAATACTTGCCGAATCGAAGAAACTAGAGAAATACCCAGAGTTAGGACAGGCAGAAACGTACTTGGAATCAGAAGGTAAGGGGCATAGCTATCTGCTAGTCAAGCCATTTTATAAGCTGATTTATTTTATCACTAAACCTTTTATCTTCATTACAGACATCTTTGATACACGTCAGAACCCAGATGATATGCGTCCCTGAATGCCCACACGCAGTAAAGCGGTGTTCGCCGCGGCTCTTTCCATAAGGGTCCAGCGAAGAATAACTTCCTCATTTGATACGGCTATTTTCCGCTGAACCCTAAGCTACTCATTATTACCCATTCGGTTATAAAATGTTGAGCGCCGAGCCTACTGGGTGATGGTTTGCGAAATCCCAGCCTGTTGCCGGGGCCGGGCCGAAAGTATAACTTTGGAGACTACCGCTACGGGTTCTCCATTCCAGTTTGGGGTGAAGGGGCCCTAAACTGGAATCCGGAAAATGATACGGATGGCGAGTTTCTCCGTCCGCCATAGCAAGGCGAAGGCAGAAGTTCTTTGACGCACTTTTACCCGCCGAAGCTCTAAGGCGAAGGCGGGATGACTAGCGAAGGCTTGGGATATCAGGGGCCTAAGCCTGAGCCCGGATTTATAACCCGGCGGTGGGGCGGTTTTTGAGTGTCGATCCGTTAACCAGAAGCTACCCTTGGTATACGCCTTACCAGTTTGCGGGGAATAAACCGGTCTGGGTGATGTTGATCTATCGTTATTTATTGGCGTATCGAGCGCGTTTTATCAAACAAGAAACCGAAGCTTTAATCATTAGTGGCCGTGGCGCGGCCGAGTTGGGTGAGGGCATTCACTACCTGGTCACTACCTTTCGTAAAGTGATCCCCACCAAGAAGCTCACACCCATGACGATAAGACAAAGTGTAATCGCCAATAAACTCAAAGCTGGGCAAGGCTTACGCCACGTCCAAGCCTTCACTGGACACCGCCAACCATCCAGCACAGAAGCTTACCGAGCCAACAATCTGGAAGTGCTAAGAACAGCCGTAGCAAAATATCATCCTTTGAAATGAATTATTTAACCTGATAAAACGTTAACTTTATGGAACTACAATTAAAACGAATGCTTATGAGTACGGTAGATAAACGCGCAGCACTTCATCATCTAATCGAAGGAGCGAACGAAGTATTTATAGAAGCTGCATATCTAATCTTGACTGGACAACAAGCTCAAAGTCCTGACCCTATTATTGGGTATAGTGTTGAAGGGAAACCGATGCATGCTAGTGTAGCTAAGCAAGAATACAAAAGACGTGTTGAGGCTGTTGACCAAGGAGCTTTTATTACACTAGAAGAACTTAAAAAAGAATCGAAAACATGGCTTCAGGGAACGGCGGATACCAAATAGTTGTAACGCCAGAATCCAGGGACGGGCTACAACAAATCGTCGAATACCTGGAAGAAAATGTCTCTTTCCAAACGGCAGATTATGTAAGACAAGCCATACTTAATGGCATAGATACACTACTAGATCGACCTGAAAGACATGCACCTGCGAATGAACTAAATGATAGCGAAATCTTCTATCGTCGAGTTTTAGTTTTAAAAGGAAAGTACCGAATTATCTATACGATTATTGAGACTAAAACAGAAGTCAGAGTTATTGACATAAGTCGAAGTGGTCGAGGCCCTGAATATCTCGAAGAGGTTAAACGTCGCTAATACTCAACTCATCCAACCCGCGAATGCCAACCTGTCTGACCCGCCAGGCAAGCCCACGAAGCAGTAAAGCGGCGTTCGTCGATACTCCACCAGCGGCAGAATCAGATAACTAAAGTTAAAATATTGCTTGGCCTTGGCGCGTCGCGCGTCCGGTGCTTACGTGCTAATGCACTTCCAGCCCCAGCCCTTGGTGGCACCCGCAGCGCCCGCTGCCTACCTTCCTCCGATAAGTTCGGCTTTGTCGCTTGATAACAGTGGCCGCGTTTACTGGGGTCTCTCCAAGGCCGACCCCAGGTACCCCGCCTATGCTCCGACCAAAAGGTAAGGAACGTTCTTCCTATCGTCAGAACAACCCTGACCTTCTGGCCAGAGCGACAAATACTTTTTTCTTTTAACTGAAAGTGTTTTAATTGGACTTGTCTGGCAGTATGATAGAAAAATGCTAACTTGGAACACTGTCTAAAGAGACAGAAAGCCGCTAAAAAAGTGGCGCAGGCGGTTATCTCTTTGGGGTTAATGGGAAGGAAGCAGATACGGAAGGAGAGTGGGTTGGTAGCACGCATTACGATTAGCGAAGGCTTGGGATATCAGGGGCCCAAGCCTGAGCCCGGATTTATAACCCGGCGGAGGGGCGGTTTTTGAGTGTCGATCCCTTAACTAGATCATATCCTTGGTATACGCCTTACCAGTTTGCTGGGAATAAGCCGATCTGGGTGATGTTGATCTATTGTTATTTATTGGCGTATCGAGCGCGTTTTATCAAACAAGAAACCGAAGCTTTAATCATTAGTGGCCGTGGCGCGGCCGAGTTGGGTGAGGGCATCCACTACCTGGTCACTACCTTTCGTAAAGTGATCCCCACCAAGAAGCTCACACCCATGACGATAAGACAAAGTGTAATCGCCAATAAACTCAAAGCTGGGCAAGGCTTACGCCACGTCCAAGCCTTCGCTGGACACCGCCAACCATCCAGCACAGAAGCTTACCGAACCAACAATCTGGAAGTGCTAAGAACAGCCGTAGCAAAATATCATCCTTTGAAATGAATTATTTTTTAATCTAAAACGTTTATCTTTACGCAAATACAAACTTATCAATCAAAACCTAAGATCATGGGCGTTGACATGTTAAGAGAAAGGGTAATTAACAGAATCCAACAAGCAGACGAAAGCTTTTTGCGTATCCTTGATGCCATGACCGAAGCCTATGAAAATGAGCACTTAGACATTGAGTTTAGTGAAGGGGAAATCGCAGCAATCACGCTCGCTGATGAATCTTTAAAGCCGATGTCCAAAGAAGAACTACATGCCGAAATCAAAGAAGGTTTTGCTCAGGTCGAGCGTGGTGAGTTCATTACCATCGAGGACTTGACAAAAGAAATGGACCAGTGGTAAAGCTCTTTAAAGTGATCTTTTCAAGACAGGCACGTCAACGCCTCAAAGATGTATCAGATCGTTACGAAAAAACTGCCTCTCCATCAGTAGCTAAGAAAATCCGTAAAGGTATAGTTGACCAAGCTCAAAAGTTGGAACGCTTCCCTGAAAGTAAGCCCATACTTCCAGATACGGAAGCATATAAACCAGCTGTTCGCTACACTAAAGCATGGAGTTACAAAATTATTTTTTCTGTTTTTAAGAAGAAAAATCAAGTTAGGATTACTACAATCCGCCACAACAAGGAAGACCCAAAAGATATAATCGATAACCTTTAAACTATCCACTAACCCACGAAGCAGTAAAGCGGCGTTCGTCGATACTCCACCAGCGGCATCTATCGCGCCTGTCCACTACGTTGCGTCTGTCACACGCTAGCTGCTGCTGGTTACGGCTCCTCACAGCCGTTCCCAGCACTGTCCATTATTCCCAAAGTCGTACTTAGGGTCCAGCGAAGAATAACTTCCCCATTTGATACGGCTATTTTCACCCCAGCCTTAGTTGATTTCCAGGACTTGCTTCCCACTTTTCAATACCCGTTGAGCCCCGTTCCAATCCAGGGTACCCTCTAATCCCGGGGGCAGGGTAACTTCGGCTTTTAGCCGCCCGTCCGCTTGCTGAAACTCCACACTAATTTGACCGTTCGGATGAGGCATAGTCGCCCGGATATCCTCCTGCCCATTTAGGCGTGGCGAAATTTTCACTTTAGAAAAGCCCGGTGCTGCCGGACGTATACCTGCTACCAAAGATAAAAAATGATAAGCCGGCGACGCACTCCAGGCGTGGCAGTCGGAGCGGGTTTTACCCTGAGCTTCCACGAAAGTGGTCAGGCCCAGTTCCAGTTGCTCCTCCCAGGGCCCCAGGTGATCAAAGTAGGTATTACCCATACCCGTTTTCCATAGCCCTTCGATGATGTAGAATGTATAGTAGTAAGAACAGGGCGCCAGAGTGGTATCCTTCAGGAGCCGCTGCATCAGGGCAGGTTGCTCTGCTTCAGGTAAGGCATCCGTGAGAATAGCCATCGCGTTTACATGCTGGCTGTAGGTCGTTTTTTCCGGGGTATCTGCAAAAAGTTGACGGTCAGCGTCCCAGCAATGCCTGCGGAGGCTATCGCCAATGGCAGTGGCACGTTCCCGGTAGGTAGATGCCCGTTCCGGTTCTCCAAATGTTTCGTACAAATCAGCCGCTAATCTCAGATTATACGCCAGCTGTAAACTGATCAAAGCTGAACCGCCGGATTCTGCACCGGGGGGCACACCGGTTTTCCAGCCTTCTTCACCGATAACCCAATCCGCGAAGTTCCACCACTCCATGGGGCCCAGCAAACCATTTGGCGCCATCCGGCTATCGTACCACTCGAGAATATCAGCCACGGCAGGTAACATGCTGTCAATCCATTCCGGCTCACCCACATGCATCCAGTAATCGTGCAGCATAGCGATCCAGAATAAAGAATACGGTGGGATAATCTGCTCATCCCGGCTGGGATACCGGCTTTGCGTCAGACCGAATGGCATGCGGGACTGGTAAAAATCGGCTATTGCCTTTCGGAAGAGCCGGTGGTCTCCTGATACGTACTGAGAAATCAGGGCTTGTATCCGGGTATCACCAACGTACTGTAACTGTTCGTAGTAGGGGCAGTCAAAATAGTTCTCACCGGCGCACAGCCGCTGCGTCCGCCAGCTGACCGACCAAATATCCGATAAAAGAGGGGCTCCACCGGCGAAAGTAGCTTTCTCCTTAAAGGGGTATGCCGTAAAACGACACTGCATCCGATCAATCGACACCGGTTGTTCGCCGGTTTCAATGTCCATTCGAATGTACCTGAAGGTTCGCCACCAAAGCGTGGTTAGATCGTACCGCCCTTCATCCAGGCGCCAGGCATCGTGGAATCCGAAAAGGGTTTTATTGTTAATGCTGTCCCGGTGCCCCTTTGCCAGGGTGGAATCGCGCAAACTTTCCGCATAATACAGTTGCAAAGATGCTGCTCCCCCGCTCGTTATCTGCAACTCCGGATAAGCAGTGGTCAGGGTCCCATGGTCAATGAGTAAGCTCGCTTTTGTGTGGGGCGGTACATATACAACACCCCGGTCGGGGAGCTGAAGACTCGACCGACGGATACGACCGAGCGGTTCCTGCTTTTCTTCCATAGCGGGTATGTCCCTGGGCACGAGCTGATAGGCCGGTACTCCTCCGTGGGCAAAGGTTCCACCTTCGGGCGTGCCGTGAAATAAAGCCTTTGGGATCTTCCAATTTTCATCATCATATTCAGCCGCTTTCCACCCCCAGGGGTGCAGGCTGACGTCCATATGCTCACCGGGACCAACCACAAAATAGCCCATCACCTGTTCCCGCTCAATAGAAATGGGCGCATAGGCTGTATCCTGATGCACCCGCCAATCTCCGGTACCGGTATTAAGCCGGGCACTGCTTTCGTCTTCACCCTGAATAATCAGGGCGGTGCCTCTCGAAATTTGCGCAACGGGCTTATGCCCTCCGAAGTTCCACACCTGCACGGCAATGGCATTTGCACCGGTTTGCAGGTAGGGGGACAAATCGTAAGTCTCAAAACGCCAGTTCAGCAAATCGCCCCGGGCAGGGCCTTTACCAATATATGTCCCATTCACAAACAGCTTGTACCGGTTGTCGGCAGAGATGCGGATAGGAAAAGCCTCGGGTACGCTTTCCAAATCCACCTCCTGCCGGAAGAGGTAGACGCCAAAGCCGGCCGCATCCGCCGTCGGGTGGGTGATCCATTGGGCAGGCCAGGACTGATGTTCCAGATCGAAACCGGTTTGGGCATAGCTTTGGAAATGGGCCAGCAGGAACAGTGACAATAGAAATTTAGAAAATTGCATTCGTCTATTTTCTAATCAACCAAGATAATACCACGCATCCGTCTGAAGGCAACAACACCGAATTTCCCAGTAACTCTGCACCTCCTGCATTATAAATGACCGCCCCTGCCCTGTCGTCCGGCAAGACCAGTTCTACCCGCTGAGGATGATCGTTTTTATTGATAAGCAAGGTGTAAACCCCATCTTCTGAAGTCATCGTTTTCATAGTGATACCGGGAGAATGCCCTTTGAAGCAAACCGTTAATTGCTCATTTGATTTCAACCAACCCTTCAGTAATCGGGCAAGGGGCGCATTGTCCTGCTGCCAGGCGGCCAGTCCCAGAGGAGAAGGAATCCAAAGTACCGTTCCTTTGCCATACTGATGCTGTAGCGCTACCGGAACCCCGTCCTGAGAATAGCCTAATACTTTACCCTGGTCAACCGCCATGGTGCCCTGCCAGAGGTGAGCGGGCAGATCGTCGCCTGCTACTGATAACTCAAACCGGTCTTCCCGGACCCTGAATTCCCGAACCTGCCCGCCGAGCACTCCCTGAAGCGGAAAGCCATCAGACATGATATTTTGACCATATTCATCAAAGTGAGCAGACAGCCCCGTGAGTAACAGTTGGCCTCCATTGCCAACGAAGGCTTCCAACCCTTCCCAATGCCGCTGCGGCAGAACGATCTGATGCGGTATAACCACAGCTGCACCGGACTGCCCCATAGCTGCCCAGTCAAAGTCGTCCATAGCACTAATAGCAGGAGTGACGCCTTGTTCCAATAGTGCTTCATAATGAGCTAATACGGACTTGATAGTAGCGCCCGGCAGACGCCCCTCGTAGTATTGATGGACTTCATTCGACCGGACCTCGCGTTGGCGCTGCAGGTACATGGATTCCCGGTTATAAAGCAGATGGACATTGGAAGTCGCCGGCCGGGCTGCCGCAAGATCCGGGTGCTCTACTAACCAGCTGGCCACCTCTCCCGCAGCCTTCATCCGGTCCGTAGGCTCATCCAGAAAATCGAGCAGGCTCCACTCCCCGGCTTCCAGTCCGGTTTTCCTGGGGTTCAGGCACCAAAAGATAATGCCTTCGGCCCCGCTAAATATACTGGACCACAGCCACTGCTCGACTTCCGCCCCGCTTGGCGTAAGGGGATTAAACCCGCTATAGCTGTTATTGCCGCCTTGTAATTCAGTAACCCAAAAGGGCTTGTCACCTGCTCCGGACCGAATGATATCATTATTGGCGGCCATCGCTACCGGATACTGATCGCGCTCAAAGTAGCCGAAGTGCCAGCTGGGGTGCATAGAAGCCCCGAAGGAAGACAATAACTTACGCCAGGCCGGAAATTCATATTCCGGCAGGGTCACAAAAAGCATATGACTGTTGACGTGCAGGTGGCGATTGGGATCGTACTGTTTAATTTCATCGGCTATCCAGGTCAGATAAGCCGTGGTATGATCACGCAGGAACTCAGGCTCCCGGAAATCTTCCCGTATGTAGCCTGCCGGATCGGGGGGCAGCGGATGTGCCTTCTGCCATTCCCTCCATGCTTCCTGTGTGTACTCGCCTTTCGGCAAAACACCGCCAACACCGGGTTCGTTCTGCAGCACCCAGGCGTACAGGGCCGGGTGCGCTTTAAAATGGGTTACAACCGCTTCGGTATACTGTTCAATGGCAGCCAGATGAGCAGCGTCTTCCGGGAATTTAAACCCACCGACGCCTTCCCCGGTATTGGCAGGAAAGAGGGTAGCGAAGACCTTTACCCCATGCCGTTGGGCCGCATCAAAAGCGGCATCGTATAGCTCAAAGTCCCAGACGCCATTCTCTTTTGCCATATGGGTCTCATCCATCCGGATGCGGCAAACCGTCATGTCATGTTCGGCCAGCGTGGCAAACCAGTTGTCGATCTGCTCAGGGTTTTGACCCGGCTCTATATATACCTGAGCACCAATAGCTGGGACGTTTTGTGCCGTAAGAACGGTTACTGCACAAAAAAGCAAGGCGCTTACAATAATCACGTTTCTCATCCTTCTATGTTTTGTAATTCCTTCAAACGCAACAGCGCTTCCAGAAAGTAATAATCTGCGTATATGATATGCTCGTCGATTTCGCTATTGCCGGGTTGGTGCCCCGTGGAATGCAGTAAAAGGCCCTGTTGTGGCAACTTAGCCAGGTAATCCTCGGTGGCCAGTGCGTTGAGTAACGCTACCGCTGCATTCCGGTACCTCAGTTGATCCGCCTGCTCATCCACCAGATCTGCAAGCTCAAGAAGAGCGCTGGCCGTTATCGCTGCTGCGGAAGCATCTTTGGGCGCGTTGGGGATGCCAGGTGCATCAAAATCCCAGTAAGGCACGCCATCTTCCGGTAATCGCTCCAGGAAAATAGCTGCTGCGGACTGCGCCTGACTGAGAAAGTTCTCTCGCCCGGTTTCCCGTGCCGCCATCGTAAATCCATAAATAGCCCAGGCTTGCCCTCTTGCCCACATGGAACTGTCAGCGTACCCCTGAAAAGTGACTTTCTCCCGAACTTCACCGGTGAGGGTGTCGTAATCGAGAACGTGGTAGGTGCTGTAATCGTCCCGAAAGTGGTTTTCCATGGTATGCTCAGCGTGCGACATGGCTACTTTTTCCATTTCGCTATCCCCTGTTTCCCGGGCGGCCCAGAAGAGCAACTCCAGGTTCATCATATTGTCGATGATGACAGGGTACTGCCATTGGTCGTGCCAGTCCCAGGAACGAATTACGCCGGTCACTGGGTCATAGCGGCTTTCCAGGGTTTCGGCTGCATCGAGGATAACCGGAATATAGCTCGAATCTTTAGTGAAGCGCAGGGCACTCCCGAAGGAATTAAAAATACGGAAGCCTATATCGTGGTCATAGCCAAAGAACTGTACGGAATCCAGCTTCAGCAGGGCGGCTTCGCCCGCACGATGCCATTTTTCATCGCCGGTGAGGGCGTACAAGTGCCAAAGTACACCGGGATAGAACCCACTAACCCAACTGCCTTTTTTTACCATATTCCAGGTGCCATCGGGATGGGCATTGCGGGGAATACGATTGGTATCGGGCAGGGTTTCCAGTGTTTTGGAGTATTGCTGATCAGCACGTTCAATCAGGGTATTGAGGTCAAAAGTGGGTTTAACCCGTTGATCTTCGGCAGGCTGACCAGAGTCGGCACAACTACTAATCAGTAGCAGTATCCATAAATACATGACGTGTTTCATAAAGTAAAAGGTTTAAGTAGGAGCTATCCCCGGTAACGGGGCTCAGGCTGACCTTTGGTATCGGTTTCCAAAACCAGGCAGCCCCCGGCTAAGGGTTCAGCAAGCTTTTGTTCTGGTGACAACGGCCGCTGAGAAGTGGTGACTAATAAATGTCGGAATTCTGGCCCGCCAAAGCAGCAACTTGTAGGATGGGAAACGGGCAGGGCGATGTCCTCCACCTTCTGGCCCCGCTCATCAAAGTGGCTGATTTTGCCTTCCTGCCACATGGCAACCCACAAGTGATTATTGGTATCCACCGTCAGCCCATCCGGAAAACCATCCGGCCCAAATTCGATGAAGTTACGGCGGTTACTCAGGCGCCCGGTCTCCAAATCAAAGTCGTAGGCATAGATGACATGGCACTCGGTATCAGCGAAGAAGTAGGTTTGGCGGTCCATGGACCAGCCCATGCCGTTAGGGAGCATCAGGTTTTTTTCGTGCCGCTGCACTTCGCCGGCTTCATTCAGGCAATACAAATTACCAACTGGCGCTGACCCGTCGTAGGTCATCGTGGCTGCCCAGAATCTGCCCTGTGCATCTACTGCTCCATCATTGAAACGGGTCGCTCCTTCATTGGCTTCTGTGGGCGCCACTTCTTTCAAGGTACGATAGTGGGTATCGTAGGTAAAAAAACCATCGCGCAGGGCCATGACCACCCCGCCCTGTTCGCGCAACGCGAGCACACCGAGCGGCTGACCAACTACATGGGTTTCCACCCGACCGCTATTCCAGTCCCCAATAAAGAATTGCCCCTGCATCAGGTCGACCCAGTAAAACTGTTGCGCCTGCGGGTCCCAGACCGGCCCCTCGCCGTGGTGGCAGCGAACACTAAACAGCGGTTGAATATTGTACTTCATAAGCCAGCGAAATCCTTTGGGAAAGGAGAGGCTGGTTCAGCCCTTGTAATCAGCTGAGTTCATCTTTACCTCACCTTTGTAAAAGATTTCAGCACTTTCTTTCCATCAGCCAGGATTACCCTTAACCAGTAGGTTCCGGAAGAGAGTGTTTCAACCCGGATGGTGGCACCATTTTTGTCCAGGTTTACCGGGAGATTCATAACTCGCCCTTGTGCGTCAAAGGCTTCCACACAATCAATGCGGGTTGCTGCTCTGACACCCATATTTCGGCTGGCAGGATTTGGAAAGATTTCGATCGCTGCCTGCTCAAAAGCGGTAGCGCCAACTGCTACGCTGAGCAGGACCTCGTAGATCTGCTGCGTTTCTCCATCCTCAGCCGTAACCCTTGCGGAGGCTGTCGTATTGAAGACCGTTGCATCCGTTACCAATACCACAGCATTGGGGTCATTGGGAATGGCTTCCAGAGCAGGTAAACTGCTGGTATCTTCTGGTGCGTACTCTACTTCGTACAGCAGCTGATCCGGCGTAAAGCCGCCCAGTGGTACGCCATCCAATAATAAGTTGGCGAGTGTTGCATCGGTATTCAACGCATGTACTTCTACGCTGGCCGTAAAGCCTCCATCCCGCGCCACCGCAGTAATAGTTGCCAATCCCGGAGTATGGGCGGAAACCTCTCCTATTTCGTTTATCGAAGCCACCTCCGGAGCAGAGCTCGACCACTCCAGACAGGAATCAGCCGGATTTTCAGGATTAAAACCCGGCGTGATTATCCCGGATGTGCCAATCGGTATGACTAGTTCAGTTGGTGATAAGGTCAGACCTTCCAGCGGTAAGCTTTGTGTGCGTAGCTGGAAATTATCCAGAAAAACCGTATATCCTTCCGTAGCCGCCCCTCCGACCTGAGTAATGATTTGATTCAGGAAGACATCTTTAGCCTCCATCGCACCCAAATCAAAGGCTACGGTTGACCACTGATCAGCAGGCAGCCCCAAAAGACCCAGCGTCTGCTCCCCGATAACCCCTTCAGGTCCAGAGACTTCCATCCGGATTTCATCAACTCCCGCAGTGGTGTACACCTGTACCGTCAGCAGATCGAAACCCTCCGTGGAGACGCCCGGCATTCCCACGCCTACACCGCCCCAGGGTGTACCATTGCGCTCCCAGTAAATGACAGAGCCGGAAGGATTCTGCGCATCCGGGGATGGATTGTCCGCTTTGCCCGCCTCATCAGAATTCCAGGCAAAAACACCGTACCCCTGCGACCAGTCCAGAGGAACATCTTCCACATCCACAATTACAGATGATATGGCGGGAGCAGGCGGAGGGCAGCCACCTTCAACTTTCACCTGACAGCGTGCAGGCTCACCATACAGTGGCATGGCCTTCACCATCGTCTCCCCTTCCGCAAACCCAACCAGCTGACCGCTCTGATCCACCGTTACGATTGCGGTGTTTTCCGAAACGAAAGTGAATGGGATATCCTCTGCAAAGGCAGACAGGGAGACCGTATCTCCGGCTGCCATTTCCACATAGGAAGAGCTTAGCGACAGTCCAGTACGGTAAATTGCGGGCTGCCCGGCTAGTTTGACCTCATCGAAGTAAGAAACAAAAGGCGTACCTTCCTGCGGGTTCGCAAATACATTGATGGTGGCTGCTGTGTCAGCGCTATTCAAGGGTGCAGTAAACAACTGCCAGCAATCCTCTCCGCCTACCGGCTCGTTGATTTGGATGGCATTACCGGAAGTGGTGTTGATTTGGATCATAAAGTCATTGATGGCCTTCCCAAAGTACTGAAACTGCAACTCAGCGTACCGGCTTAAGTCCTGCAGGGAATCGGTGGGCAAAGCAAACCCAATCAGGCGCCAGTTTCCTTCCGGCCTGTGATAAGCCACGACTTTAGCGGAGGGGTTGGCAAGACCAGACAAGGGATTTGAGGCATCGATTTCAGCGAGCCCCTGTGGAGCATAGACCTGTGCACTATCGGGCGAAAGCCCATCTGTGACCGGAATAACGGTATCAAAATCAACAATTACAAAATCGGTAGCTTCCAACACGCGGATAAAAAGCGAATCGACCTGCCCTCCGTTCATGGAGATCGCGACTGCCCAGGTTTCACCTGGAGAAAGCGCAGCAAACACCTGCGTTTCCATATCCACGCTAGCTACCTCGGGGTTACTGATCACCCAGTCCACAAACTGATTAGGAGCATCAGACGGGGTAAAATCGATATTAAGGCCACGCTCCTGCCCTTCGATCATTTCCAGAGTATCCAGTTCGATATTAATATCCTCTACCGGCGTTTCCTGCCAGTCGCAGCTAACCACACACTGTGCCTGTACTGAACCGTCGAGCGTAGCGCAGGTAATAATAGCCTCCCCGGCAGTTACTCCGGTTACGAAGCCAGCACCATCAACGTGGGCTATCCTTGACTCAGAAGAAGACCATTGCAACTGACTAAACCCGGCATTTGGGATATCCAGTGTAGCCAGCAGGGTATCGAGACCACCAACAGTGTCTAGGGTAATTTCTTCTTTATTCAGTATTATTGAGCCAATGGCATTAGCCATTTCTGCATTCTTGTAATGTTGGCTCGATGCATAGCCGTATGCCAGATGGGCAAAAACCGTATTCTGGTGTATCGTATTCTCCGAGGAAGTCGGAGCGTGAATATTGAAACAATACCGGCTATGACCGGGCCATTCCTCCACTAGCGGATACATGGAAAAGTTATGCCAGTCCTTATTCCATGGTCCTTTGCCGCCCTGTATTTCCACGCCATCAATGACATAGGTAACCGGGTCGTAACCAAAAGCCAGAGACCAGGGGCCGTAAGGGATATGACCGGGATAAACCACCCAATCGTTATTGTAGCGGGAATCCAGGTGAAAACCGGACTCCACCGGCCGGGGCCCTACCCCACTTGCCCAGGTCGTATGCATGGCGTTGCCCCCCAGGAAGTAGTCTACCGTTTGGTGAATGACGTTGCGGTAGACTTCGTCCCCCAGGAGTTCATAAGCCATGATGGTTTCAAACAACCAGGGCGTTGTACCCTGCCCGACCAGCATCGGCATATCCCAGATACCGCCCCAGCGCAGCGCGCGGCGATCGGCGGCATTGATTGCCGACCAGTTAGCTACTTGAGCAACGGTGGTTTCCAGGTTTCGCTGCAACAACCGGTCAGTATCAGCATGATCACAAGCCATGTAACTGTACAGCCCCAATTTTGCGACTTCAGAAACCTGAACGTTACTGACCAGTTGCTCCAATACGGGCAGGGCATCCTCCTGATAGCCAGCCTTTCCGGTCAACCGGAATAAGTTTACAGCAGCATAAAGCCGGTAAACCTCCAGGCTATCCTGGTAATTGTTTCCATTTTCCGGTTGATTTTCCGGATTCGACGCCCAGGCATAAGCCGCCTCCGCTTCGGCAATCCAGTTGACCTCATCGTAGCTCATCTCTTCAAAGGCAAATGCATCCAGCATTTCTACCGGAAAGGCCGTGGGGTTCTTACCAAGGCTTTTCAGAATATAAGCCAACTGTGCAGCCTGTCCGGCGTAGTAGTAGGTCATGAAGGCATCTGCCTGCGTCACTACGTAGCGCCGGTGGTCCTGCCAGGAAGGCTTATTGTTCTGAGCATTACCATCTTCTTCATTGTACACATCGGGGCAGATACGGGCTCCGCCTACGCCACCATCGCTGTACCCCTTGTCCATGAGTTCTTTGCGCAAGCGGTAGTTGAACTTAACCAGCCAGGAAGCCTCATCTACGATGTCCGGAATACCATTACCACTTTCCGGGATATTCAGCTCATCATCGGAAAAGCGTTCCGGTGCATACTCGTAGGTCAACATAAGCTGTGCAGGTATCTTTTGGTGGGTATGGTAGGCATCCCAATCGCCCGCATCTTGGTACCAGCCTGCCACCTCAATGATATTCCCTACTGCAGCAGCCTTAATCGCCTCCTGTGCGTCTCCGCCACCTTCCGCCGTCCAATTGGTGAACGGGAAATCGGAGTACAAAAGGAGAGCAGAGAAATCCGTACCATCATCACTCGTGAGTATGGGGTTCTGAGTTACCGGCCGGATGTAATCACCATCGGTGTAAGGCGGAGCCAGCCGGATGCCGCTACGCTGATAATAGAGGCCGCGCCCGAAAGTCGTTGCCGCTTCTTTCAGGGCTTCCGGCCCAATGGTAAACGGAAAAGAACGGCCGATACCTTCCACCACCAGTACATATTCGCCAGTGGCCGTAAGGTCAGAAAAGTCACAATCGTAGACCTGCGCCCCCAGGAAATTCCGGAATGGGGTGTCTCCGGTACGGGCAGTTTCGGCATTGGTAGCCAGTTTTCGGGGCTGCAGAGTGCCACTCTTGACGGGTTCTTCCGGGTCATTGGTATTGTAGATCCAAAAGGTATTGTCTGCGTAACCGGAAAGGTCGAGCCCTCCCCCATCGCCCATCCAATGGTAGACGTAGCCAAATTTTGGGGCATCCGGCAGGTAGCCAATGGTGTTGGTATGCACAGCTTCACTGCGGAGATTTTTGACCTCAAAGGTGAAAGTCCACTCGTCTCCGTTTGCAGCAAGCGCCCCGGTTTGAAGGGTGTACGAGGCACCCGGCTGTAGTGGGGCCTCCAGCACCAAATACAGCCAATGTTCCGCAGCCCAGGGCTTTCCCGTAGGATCAAATGCCCATTTTTCTGTATTCCAGGGCACGTCTTTGACAAATTCCGTGCCCTTGGTTTTACGATAAACCACTGTTGGGAATACTCCACTCTGATAATCAGGGTCATCAGGGCTGGAAAGGGTATAGGAATCTTCCAACTTAGCCGCCGCCACATCGAGCCGGTCAACATTCAAATCATTAGGATAAGCCACTTCTCCGTCATCAAAATGTACCAGTAAAATCTGATCGGTGAGCGGGGCGACGCTCGTGATATTAGACGCAGTGACCCAATGAGACCAAATGGTAAAAAGAAAGAACAGGGTAAGCCGTTTCATAATTGGTTAGGTTTTAGTATTTCCAGGGTATTAAGATCGTGCTAAGACAAGACAGAAGGGATGGTTATTTTGACGTATTGGATACCCATTTTCACACCAACGCTTCGGTTACATTTACACAGGCTACTTCTCTTCTGTCCAAAACAGCCTTTATCCTATGTCAATCTCTTTTCGTTCCATGACCAGGTGCCTCCTCACCGCTTGTTGTTGCCTCGGGGCTGCACTAGCCGTTTATGCTCAAAGCTCTGTATTTAATGTACAGGATTATGGTGCCACCGGAGATTCCACCCAGTACGCCCAGCCCTTTTTGCAGCAAGCTATTGATGCCTGCCATACCGCAGGAGGTGGGCAGGTATTGTTACCTGCCGGGGCTTACACTACCGGCACCATCGTCCTAAAAGACAATGTTGACCTCCATTTGGCCTCTGGCGCCACCCTCTACGCCAGTCAACGGGAGAAGGACTACGAAAGCGATTTTGTGGTCTACAAGAAAAACGACAGCGGCAAGCTCCCGGGTGAAGGCACACCGGTTCTAATCTATGCCAAAGGTGCCCGCAACATCAGCATTACCGGCAAAGGGACCATCCACGGGCAGGCCCGGCGGACCTATGAGCCTTTAAAAAGCGTAGATGGCTTTATCGCTGAAAAGACCGAGAATGCCCGCGCTGCCGGTGTAGAGATGAAAATGTACTACAAGGTGAAACCCTACACCTGCATGGTCTTTCTGGAGGACTGCAAAGACATCCGCATTCAGGATGTCTCCATGATTGAGTCCACTGACTGGACTTTGCACTTTAAGTGGTGTGAGCGGGTATTCGTAGAGGGTATTTACATTTTTTCCAGCCTGGAACAAGGCGTTAATGCCGATGGCATCGACATCGACGGGAGCCGTGATGTAGTCATCTCTGACTGTGTGATTATAACGGGTGATGATTCCATCGTATTGAAATCCACAATCACCGGAGAAGAATACCGGGCGTGCGAAAATATCACGGTCACGAATTGCTCCCTCGTCTCCACTTCTACGGGGCTAAAGCTGGGCACCGAAAGCCACGGCGACTTCCGGCACATCACCTTTTCCAACTGCGTGATCCGCAACAGCAACAGGGGGCTGAGTATCGTAGTGCGGGACGGGGCAACGGTAAGCGATGTACTGTTTTCCAATATCACCATTGAATGCGACCGCAAGCACTTCAACTGGTGGGGCGACGGCGATCCGATCTGGCTGGTGCTCAAGCGGCGGTTCCCTGATTCCAGACTTGGAAAGATTCAGAATGTGACCTTTCAGAACATTCAGGCGCACGGGCAGGGTACCAGTAAACTTGAAGGCTACCCCGGCGAGCAGCCCCTGGAGAACATCCGTCTCTATAACGTACAGCTAACTATGCAGGCCGAAGACAAGCCCGATAAGCGGGCAACGCACGGCTTCGAAGCCCACGATGTCGACGGGCTTATACTTTCCGACCTGTCTATCCACTGGGACACCACAGAGGGAACGGAGCCCAAGTGGGCATCCGCAGTGGCCCTCAGTAATGTAAAGGGGCTGGAAATGGACCGGGTGAGAGGCAAAGCGGCGCGGGAAGCTGCTGCCATTCTGCTAACTGATGTGCAGGATGCCTACATTACCAATACCTTACCCTACGCTGGCACAGCTACCCTTTTCCGTATTGACGGCGCAGAAACCCGGAACTTGGTATTTCGGGATAATGATCCGCTTGGGGTCGCTCAAAAGCCTTATGAAGCTGCCAACTCCGTTAATCGCCAGGAAGTAAAACGCTAAGTACACCTTACAGCATGAAACGCTATACCAGCCTGTTCTTACTTTTTTTGTCCTACGGCATACTTCAATGCCAAAACTGGTCCCATCAGCTCCTGGAAAGCTGCAAAGAAGGAAAAGCGACCTGTGAGGGGTTTACCATACAAGCTGACGGGGAAGCCATCATTTTGCAGTCTGCCGAGCGCAAGGCTGTGCTTTCAGCTTCACCAGATGGCTTCGGGCTCCCAAAAGATTGGGCACTTTATGATAGCATAAACTTTGATTTGGTAGTAAGAAATGACGCTCCTTTGCCAATTACTTTTTCATTCGTTGGCCGAAGAAGCATTCTTCCCTTTAGGGTTTCTTTGGAGGGACCTTCCAATATTAAATTTCCTTTGAGGGAACTCCCCTTAACCGGTAGCCAATACGCGCCGGAAGAAATTCGGATAGTGGCGGAAGGCAGTGTCTATATCCAGTTAAAACAACCCAAACTGCACCTTCGGGAAGGCAGGCTCTATCCGGTTGTCGACTCCTTTGGACAGCGATTACTGGAAACCTGGCCAGATAAAATTAAGCGTACAGCTCAACTTCAAGAGCAGGCTCAGATAGCTCAAAATGAACTCGCCCTTATCTCGCCACCCGAGAACCGGGATGGTTTTGGCGGATGGACGAGTGGTCAACGTTTCGACAGCACAGGTTTCTTTCGCTTGCAAAAAGGTACAACCAGGGATAGCCTAACCGCCTGGTGGTTGGTTACTCCGGATGGCTACCCCTTCTGGTCTTTAGGCGTAACGGGTCTTCGAAATAAATCCCCCTGGTACGATGTTACGCCATTCCAGGGAAGAGAACACCTCTTTGAGGCCCTTCCTCCTGACTCAGGGCTTATGAAAGAAGCCTACGAAGGCGACACGCACGTTAGTTTCTATACGTGGAATGTTCTGCGAAAATGGGGAAGTCTCAACAAATGGAGAGCCGTTTGCTTTGAGCGGCTCCAACGATGGGGGATTAACACTTTGGGCAATTGGGCAGCAGCAGCGGTATTGGAATCCACGCCTATACCCTATACTCGAGCCCTCAGGAGCAATACCGGCACAGGAGTGCAACTGCGTGTGGGGGAAAGCCGCTTCCCGGACGTATTCGACCCTGCATGGGCGCATCACCTGGATACCGCTTTTGCCCTTACCCGGCAGTGGAAAGAAGATCCTTTACTCGTTGGCTATTTTGTGGATAATGAGATGCATTGGGACCAACCAATGTTGCTTGAAAATGCCTCCGGTGAAAGTGCGCTGCGCCGTCACTGGGAAAGCTTGCTAAAACAACGGTATACGGATCTGGTGGACCTGAACAACAAATGGGGCACTAAGCTGAGCAACTGGTCGGAAGCCCGTACTATCAGCAGCGACTTCCCACGAACCAAGCAGTTTGAGCGCGACCGACTGAAACTGGAAGAAGACTTTGCTGAAGCGTATTTTCAAAAAATCGCTCAAACGCTGGCAAAGCATGATCCCAATCATCTTTACCTGGGATGCCGGTTTACCCATAAACTTAAGCCCTTGCACGTTATCGAATCAGCCGGTCGATGGTGTGATTTAATATCTGTTAATGTCTACAGCTACCAGCCTTTAAAAGCGCAAATGGAGGCCTGGCACAAGCTCAGTGGTGGCCGCCCACTTTTGATAGGAGAACACCATGTACCCCTGGACAGCAAAAGACAATTGCCTCCTAAATACCCAAACTTTACAGCTGAAGAACGATACCAATACTACATCAACTATGTCAAAACCTGGGCAGAGATGCCGTTTGCGGTTGGTTGCCACTGGTACCAGTTCAAAGATCAACCCCTGACAGGCAGGGGTGCCGTAGGTGGAGAAAATCAGACCGTGGGATTGGTAGATATAACAGATCAGCCACATAAGGAACTAGTCGAGGCCATACGGGCCGTTTCCCAGCAAGTATACCAATGGCACAAGAGCGCTACCCAATAAAAGCAAGTAGCACGACCAACATCCCAATGAGCAATGAAAAGAAGAAATACTCCAGTACAACCCAATACCAATAGGGTTTTTCTACGGTCTTCTTCCGGGCCCATTTCACGATTGCATTCCACATAGGCATTTGATTAGAGCCGTAAATTAGGCTCCTGCCATAAGTATAAGGTGGAATTTTGTTCCAAATGCCCGTTACAAATGTCCATCTGCCCCTTTATTGGCAGTCGCATCTTGCTCATTGGCTGATACGTACTGTGTAGGGGTCATGTTGTAGTGTTTCTTGAATTTTTTGCTGAAATACTGTGCATCAGAAAAGCCCACGGAGTAAGCCACCTCGGAAATGGAGTCATATACGCCCAGCTTCAGCATTTCTGTGGCTCTTTTCAGCCGGATCATATTGATGAACTCTTTTACCGAATGATCCGTCAGTGCACTGAACTTCCGGTACAGTACCGACCGGCTCATGCCCAGCGCCTTTGCAAAGTCACTGACCCCAAACTCGCTATCGCTAAGGTGGTCTTCAACAATTTGGATTGCTTTCTGGAGAAAAGCTTCGTCTGCCGAAGGGGGCTGTTTAGGCCCTGATTGAAGCAGGTCTTGGCTAAACCGGCGCCTGAGTATCTCACGGTTTTGGATCAGGTTAAAAACCCTGGCTTTGAGTAGCCGGAATTTAAAGGGTTTCGTCACGTAGTCGTCGGCGCCTGTTTCCAGCCCAACGACGAGCTTCTCTTCACTTTGATTGGCTGTCAGGAGAACGATCGGGACATGACTCGTACGGTCATCGGCTTTCAGCGTTTGGCAGAGTTCAATACCGCTCTTTTTGGGCATCATGATATCGCTGAGAATGATATCCGGTAACAAATCAAGGGCTTTTGTAATACCCGCTTCGCCGTTCCCGGCTTCTTCTATCACAAAATAGGGCTCAAAACTCATACGAAGGAAGCGGCGGACATCCTCGTTATCCTCAACGATGAGTAAAGTCGGCTTTTCGCCGGATTGGATAAGGGCTTCGGGAACAGAAAAAGCCCGTTGCAAATCATTACCAGCTGGTTGTTCGCCCGATACCGGACTAGTCACTGCTAACTGATGCTGTTGACTGCAACCCAGCGCCTGACCATCCAATGGCAACCAAATAGTGAAGCGGCTTCCCTCGCCAACGGTACTTTCCAATTCCAGCCCACCACCGTGCATCTCGACCAACGCTTTGGCGTAAGCCAGTCCGATTCCGGTCCCCTGCGGCAGTTCTTCTCCATCCTGACCGTGCCCCGGTTGCACCTGATAGAACCGGTCGAAAATACGGTCCTGGTGCTGAGGCGAGACCCCCGAACCATCGTCCTCAATGCTAATGAGCACAACAGGCTGGGAAGCTTTACCGGATTCCGGAACCCGCTGTCCCTTTCGAATCTCAATTTCTACTTTACGCCGGGTAAACTTAAAGGCATTAGACAGTAGATTATAGATGATTTTCTCCATCTTATCCGGATCAAAACAAATGGAGATCTGCTGTAGTGAGGCTTGCAACTGATAGTCAATGTATCGGCTTTCCGCCAATCCATCAAAGGCTGTTTTTACGCCCTTCACAAAGGATACCATATCTGCGGATTGAGGAGATAACCGGACCTGATCTTCATCTATTTTCCGGAATTCGAGTAATTGGTTGACCAGTCGGAGCAGACGCTTGGTATTTTGGTGTACGATTTGCAGATGCTGACGCGCACGACCTCCAAAATCCCCGGAATCCAGCAATTGCTCTACCGGTCCGGTAATAAGGGTAAGCGGAGTGCGGAACTCATGGGATACATTAGTAAAGAATGCAAGCTTCAGGCGGTTAACCTCTTCTATTTTTTGCCGTTCCAGGTCTTTGAGGCGGAGGTTGTTCTTCAGGCGTTCCCTCATCAGTAAAGCGTGCCGGAAGCCAAATAGGAGCAGTATGGAAATTAAAACATAGGAAGCATAAGCCCAGGGTGTCCTCCAAAACGGAGGCTTGATCACAATGCGGAGCGATGCCGGCTCCGAATTCCAAACCCCATCATTATTCGCTGCCTTGACCTGGAAGGTATAGGTCCCGGCATTGAGGTTGGTAAAAGAAACACTGCGGCGGTCACCGATATAACTCCATTCGTCCAGGAAGCCTTCCAGCTTGTACGCATATTGGTTTTTCTCGCTTGAGGTATAGCCCAGGGCCGTGAAATCCAGGGCAAACAACTGGCTTTGCTGATGGCTCAGCACCAACTCCTCCGTTTGGCTAATGGGGCTGGTCAAAGGAGAATCCTCCCCCCCCGGATTTACGTATTGGTCGTAAAGCTTAAGCCCTGTAATGGCTGCCTCCGGCGCATGTGGATTATCCTGAATGACGTAGGGGTTGAAATAATTAAACCCGTTTATCCCACCAAAGTACAGGTGCCCACCTCTTGTTTGCAGCCCGGCATTATAGGAAAACTGATTGCTCTGCAGCCCATCCTGTTTGCAATAATTCCGAAAGTTGGGTATCCCGTTTTTACCTTCCAGCCATACCCTCGACAGCCCTTTATTGGTGCTCATCCAAACGGCACCTTCTTCTCCTTCGTAGAGCGTGTGAATGGCGTTGCTGGGCAGGCCGTCTGCCATAGTGTAGTTTTGAATCTCCAGCCCATCCGGTGATCGAACAAAAAGCCCACCCCCTTCGGTGCCGACCCATAACCGACCTTTCGCATCTTCAAGAAAGGCTCGGCTGTCAAATTGGTTCAGGCTGCTGCTTACCGGGGTTACCAGTGGTTGCAGTGTTTCCGAATCCTTCGAGACGTACCGGACGCCTTTACCGCCCACCCAAACCCTGCCAGACGCGCCCCGGTAGAGAGCCGTAACCCGCTCAGCATAAGCTTCTTCACCCGATTGGCTTTTAGTGGTCCAATGCTCAAAAGTGCCCGTTACCAGGTTCAACCGGTCTAAGCCTGCCAGCGTACCCACCCAAAGGTGGTTTTCGTTATGTGGCAGCAAAGACCATACATTGTCATTGCGAATACTCCCCTGCTGTCCAGCTTGATGCTGAAAAGACTCCAACGCCCTGGTCTTGGGGTTAAACCGTTGTAATCCGCCACGATAAGTACCAATCCAGATCTGGCCCGCCTGATCTTCGCACAGACTGGTGATGACTTTACTATTTACCCCATCCGCCTTTCCCAGGCTTCTAAAATCGCCGGAGCCCGGAGTCCAGATATTCAGTCCTCCACCATCGGTACCAATCCAAATGTCACCGTGCTTGTCTTCCAGAAAGGAAAGTACTGAACGGTGATTCAGCCCTTTCCCGGTGACCAAACTGCGACCAATGTGGTGAAAAGCTTTATGGTTAGGGTTAAAAATACTGACCCCACCGTCGAAAGTGCCGACCCAAACCAGCCCCTCATTGTCTTTAAAAAGTGCATAGGCAGCGTCACTGGCAACCGATTGCGGATCATATGGGTCATAACCCACGTGCTTTACTGTTTCCTTATTCAAATCGAATATAGACAAGCCACCGCCGTCGGTCGCCACCCATAGGTTTCCGTGCGGTCCGAACGTCAGCCCCTTGACCAGATTATTTTGCAGTCCCGGCGTTTGTTCTGCGTTGTAGTGCCGGATGCCTGAACGGTCAGCACTGATTCTGAAAAGCCCCTCCCCCTGTGTGCCGACCCAAAGCCGACCCATCGAATCTTCTACAATGCTTTTTGCCAGATCTCCCTTTGCCTTAAGCGCCCCGATCGGAAGGAATTGCCAGGCCTCCTCCCCTGCCTCTAAATAATACAGGCCCGCCTGATCCGTCCCAACCCAAATTGTACCGCTTTGGTCTTCGCAAATGGCACTGACATCAGAGACCGTTAGATGTGAAAAGCGGACCTTTAGGAAAGAAGCTGAGCTTTTTTCTTTGACACAAAGCCTGCCATCCAATGTTCCTGCCCATATTCGCCCAGACCGGTCTTCATAAACCGTTCGTATATACTGACCACCGTTGGTCTTCTTGGCAGGACCAGGCAAACTGACCGGAATAAATTGGTTTTGTTGAGGATCGTAAGTGCACAACCCACTGGCAGTACCTATCCACAACAAGCCATTCTGATCTTCAGTTAGGGTTAATACTTTATTACTGGTAAGCGAATTAGCATTCGTATTCTTATTGCGAAAGACCTGAAAGCTATAGCCGTTGTATTGGTTTAGCCCATCATTTGTACCCACCCAGATATAGCCCCGGTGGTCTTTTAAAATCGCATTCACGGTATTCTGGGACAACCCCTGTGCCACGTTTAGCTGATCAAAGCGGTAACTTTGGGCTGCCACCGTATTCCATGAAACCAAGAGGATTATAGCGGCAATAAGGCTTCGCATACTTTTCGTTTGTCTGAAATTGAAGATAATCATCAATTCCCTACAATTTAAATAAAATTTCTTAAGCCTTGCCTTACACCTAACAAAAATCATCGAAATACGACTCCTTCAAAACAAACCCCCCAAAACAATGATATGCATCATTCCTTTGGGGGGTAAATTATGGCATCCGTATACGATCTAATCCCGGTCTTTCACACAACGTACACTAAGGCCGCTATTCTTGACTACGTGCCCCTGCCCGAGGAGTGGAAAGTTGTTCATCAAGCGATAAAAAGCGCGCGCCTCAGCCTGCTCAGTGGCTGTCCAGAACACGGCATTTTCTCCTTCAAATACGGCATACCCCCAGTTCCCCGCCAGAAGGGCATCAAAGCCCGAGGGGCTACCTGCACCGCGAATTTTATTGGGTACATTTACGCCATCGCCGCCCTGCCCATCTACAGACAGAAAGGCATTGAAGGCTTCCCACTCCGCTTTGGTGGGGAGATGCCATTCACAGGGGCAGATACCCTGTACTTCCTCTTCGCCGGAAGCGGAAGAGCTACCATTCATCGCTCCATCCCAGGTATAATGTGCGCCCATAGCGTTAGTACAATTTAAGGCTTCGCAAAAGCGGCCACTAATCGCTACTTCCGGATCCTGAGGTAAATGTTCGGTTCTCAGGTTTTGGGTCGTCCAGCACTGTCCTCCGATAGTCAATGTCGGGTATTTATTACCATCTACATCAGTGATACTGTCACGGCCGCAGACAAATTCCGGTTGCCCCACCATTACGGAATCAACCGTAACGATAGCAGGGTCGCCACTGTCCGTCACGGTAACGCTGTACCAGTCTGTGGTAAGGTTTTCAATGCGCCCGGATTCTTCTTCATTGCTCCAGCGTAAAACATAAGGACTCGTGCCACCACCTACAGTAAGCTCAACCGCACCATCGTTGCCTCCGAAGTAGGTCACTTCCTCTACTGTGAAGTTCAGGTCGAGCGGGGGCGCTTCGGGCTGTACCAGGTTGTAAGTATTCGAGGCCACCGTAGACTCGGTGTCGATGATCTTTACTGTGTAGCTGCCGGCCGGTAAGCCAGAGACATCTTCCGTATCGGGGCCATGGCTCCAGAAAATCTGATAGGGCGGTGCGCCCCCTTCAACGGATATATCGATAGCACCGTCAGCTGCACCAAATGTACTGGGCTGAACGGCTTCACCGGTAATTATGATGAATGGAATATTGATAGTGGTATCCTTGTTGCACGCGGTAGCAATGAGGGTTAATACCGCAGCCGTCAGGATAAATAGGATTGTTTTTCTCATGGTTATCTTATTTGAAATCAAGTTCAGACTGAGGTAATTTCCAGTATAAATCGGCGTAGGGGTACTCCATTAGTGCTGCTTCGCGATCCCCGGGATAAATCGGTAATTGCAAGGCCTGCAGGTAATGGAAGCGATCACCTTCGAATGCCATCTCTTTGATGCGCTCATGGTGAATATCCTGTTCGGTAACGGTTGCCAAAGGCTCCAGGCCGGCCCGTACCCTTACTTTGTTCACATCTTCTGCCGCCCCGGGCATATCACCGTCGTTGTACCGGATGATGGCGCGCGTCAGCAGCATTTCCGCCAGCCTGATTACCGGGATATTAGAGCGCTGCCCATCGGTGGCCCGGTAGTATTTGTCGCCCCAGACGTGTGGGTCTTTGATGTGCGGGTACTGCATTTCGTACTCCGCAGGGTCGGCGGAGTTGGTGCCCGGATTGCCTTCAATGCGCCAGAACAGCTGCTGATAGCGCTTATCCTGCAGTGCCAATTCTGTTTCGTTGAGTTCATCGTCCATCCATCCAATTTGCTTCAGGATGGTATGGCTCATCGGGAATTGGTTCCAGGTGCATCGCTTCTGGTATTCACCACGCCCGCCATTCCTTGCCCGGTAGTCACTCCAGTTCATACTGGTAGGTACTTTATTGGGGCGGATGATTTCCGGATCGTGGTTATTGGTGGCCCAAATCACTTCTGCACCATTCCCGGCATAGTCTTTATTGAATGCTTCAATAGGGTCCTCTTCCATTGAGAAGGGGCCACTGATGACATAGTCCAGCTCCGCTTTGGCCAGGCTGAACTCCCCAAGCTGAAAGTAAACCCGGGCCAGCATACCAGCTGCTGCATAGCGGGTAGCCCGTCCCTGTACGTAAGATGGATGATGGATACCGGCATTAAAAGCCTCTGGCAGGAGTTCTTTCGCCGCTCTTAAATCTTCAATAATTTGGTTGTAGATGACATCAGTGGTCACGTACTGCGGACTGTTCGCTTCTTCTGCCGAAAGGGGCGTCTCCAGGCGCAGGGGCAAAATCTCTTCGCCAGCGAAGTTCGGCGCACCAGGCACCGGGCAATGACGGCGGGTCAGGTAGAAGTAGGCGTAGGCACGCATAAACTGCATTTCACCCTGAATACGATCCAGGTTGGCCAGATCTCTTTCGGTTGGATTTGGAAAAGGGCGGTAGTCATTTTCAACCAGAAAGTCGAGTACAGAATTGGCGTGGGTAATACATTTATAGCCGAGTGAGAAGCCAGAATTGGCTTTAGTCATTTCCACTGCCGTCGTCCGCAAATACATTTCCTCGAAGGGGATGTCAGCAGAGGTGTTGGGCAGTAAATAAACGGCGTCTGACATGCACTCAAAAATCAGCCGGTCGTCGCCAAAAAAATTACTCCAGGAGCTGGTAAAAGCCAAATTATAAGGCGTCACTACGCCACGCTCTAACTCCTCCATGTTGAGCCAGGGGAACTCCGGCGGATTTTGCAATTCGAAGAACTCATCGTTTTCACATCCGGCAAAAGCCAACAACATCAGTAATACCAGGATGCGATTCTTTATCGTATTCATAATTTGGTCCATTTTTTTTGGTTAGAATTTCACGGTCACACCACCGGCAAGTATTCGTAGCGGAGGCAGCACGCCACCGCCTGATTCTGGGTCCCAGCCATCGTAGTGTGGTGCCCAGACCCAAAGATTAGTGCCGGTAAGGTATACCCGCAGGCTTTGGAGTCGCCAGCGCTGAGCCAGTTCGTTGGGAAAAGTATAGCCCACCTGCAAGTTACGCAGCCGCAGGAAGTCAGCCCGGTAAAGGTACTTAGTCCAGTTGACGGTTTCGTTTTTGAAGTTGCCGGTAGCATCTGTCCAGTCGCCTTTGCCCGTTGGCGAATCCGGGTTCTCCACTTCGGGGTCCCACCCGTAGGGATAAGCCCCCTGCCAGCGTAACTCCGGATACTTGGCATCCGGATTCTCCGGCGTCCAGGTGTTACCGATGAGGTCAGAGCGAAGCACCACCTGTCCGTATTGCACGTCAGTAGTCCGCTGCTCTTCGTAATCATAAAGGTAGTCACCACCGGAAAAGCTCAGGAATACGGACAGGTCTACACCTTTGTATTTGAAGGTGTTATTGAACCCACCGAAAATAGTGGGAATAGCCGTTTTATCCTTGTGGACAATCCGGTGGTTTTGGAGATTATTAAGGGTTGCCGGTATTTTTCGACCCGTTTTTATGGTTTCCCCGGTTTCTTCAAAACGGTCGATATCAATTTCCCAAATCATATTCACACCCCGCTCGGGGTCTACCCCGGCATCTTCAGCCATGTAGTACGCCCACAAGCGCCCACCGGTCTGCGAAACCCGGCTGCCACTAAGCAAACCCCGCCCTGAACGGTCAAGGTCCGGTGTCAGGCGGTTTACCTGATTTCGGTTAGTGGTGATATTGAAATCTGTCGTCCAGGTAAAATCACCACTGCGGATGTTACTGGAACTCACATCAAACTCCACGCCCCAGTTGGACATATCGCCGATATTACCCCAAATCCGGTTGCCCTGAAGGCCAGCGGAAGTCGCTAGCGGAGAAGCCAGCAGCAAATCAGTCACGTCCTGCCGATAGTAGGCTACAGATCCCGAAACCCGGCCTTCCCATAACCCAAAGTCAATACCAGCATCGTAGCTGCTTGTGGTTTCCCAGGTTAGCGAAGGCACACCAATGTTCGTAATGCGGGTACCCTCCAGAATAACATCAGCGGGGCCGTAGCGCCAGTCCGTATTATTGGCATACGTCGTCACAAAGCGGTTGCTGGGAATATTTTTATTGCCCGTTTGACCATAGCTGCCCCGCAGCTTAACCTGGCTAAACATACTATTGCCCCAAAAGGGCTCATCGCTGATCACCCATCCTGCTGAAAGTGCTGGAAAAGTCCCCCAGCGATAATTTTCATTGAATTTGGAGGAGCCGTCCTGCCTAAAACTAACCCCCAGAAAATAGCGGTTCATAAACTTGTAGTCCGCCCGGCCAAAAAAGGCGCGCAGGTATTCTTCATACGACAATCCGCCAGATAGCGTCAACAGGTCCTGGGGGTTACCAATTTCTTTATAGGTACCGGTAAGGTTTTGCCCTTCCATCAGCCGGCGTTCCTGATAAATGGACTGAGACTCTGTACCTGCGGTAAAGCTAAAACCGTGATTGCCAAAATCGCGGTTATACTTCGCATACAAGTTGTAGTTAATGCTGCGCCGGATCCGGCTTTCATCAGAAGCAAAGGAACCAAACTCCCGCAGGGTGGCCGTTACCCAGTTCAGTGTATTGGACTGTAGCAGGTCAAAGGAGCCCTCTGCACGGATAGATAAGCCCTGAATAGCTGGAATGGTGTACTCCAAAGCGAGCCCGCCAAGACCACGGTAGCTCGTCACTTCATCTACCAGTAAGTCGCGGTCGATAGCAGCGATCAGGTTACTCCCTGACATAGGGTTCCAGTAGCCGCTGGAATGATCAGAATTGAAAATAGGGTACCAGGGCAGGGCATTCCGGTTCGCATTGCCCCAGCCGGCACTGTTACCGCCGCTGTTGTTGCCCAATGCACCGCCTACCTGCTGCTTCACCCGGTCGTTATTGGTAAAGCTAAAATTCAGGCGGGTTTCCACACTTAGGTTTTTCATAGGGTTAAACTGAAGGTTGGCACGGACAGAATAGCGTTCCAGGCCATTATTCCGTAGCACACTATTGTCGTTCCTGTAGCCAAAGGAGACATACATATTACCCCCGTCAAAGCCCTTCGTCCCGGACACATTAATGTCCTGATAATTGCCCTGGTCCAGAATCTGATCAAACCAGTTGGTATTGATCGCCAGGGCTTCTTCCCGGCTGAGGCGGGCTATCGGGTCATCCTGGAAAAGGTTAAGAATAGAATTGGGATCAAATAGAGCGGCGTCCCCCTCTCCAAAAGAATTGCGGCGGGCCGACTCCACCAGATCAAACCACTCTCCGGTATTTGCAAAGCCGATATCATCCGAGCTACTGGCTGGGTTAGTTAGTCCTGCCGAATAATCAAGGGTAATAGACCCCTGACCTTTTTTCCCGGACTTGGTCGTAATGATAATAACGCCGTTAGAGCCCCGTGAGCCATAAATAGAGGTTGCTGCCGCGTCCTTCAACACCTGAATAGATTCGATATCGTTGGGGTTAATCATACTCATGGGGTCCTGGGAGGTAGCGCCATTGTTTGACCCCAGGCTCGACCCGGTGTAAATGGGCATACCATCAACGATCCACAGGGGATCTGTATCAATGGAAATGGAGCTTATACCACGGATTTTCACAGTAGAGGGAGCCCCCGGCACCCCACTGTTAGAGACCACCTGCACGCCGGAGGCCTGTCCCTGCAGGCCATCGACAAATGAAGTCGTCTTTAGCTTTGTGATGTTTTCCGATTTCACAGTCGCGACCGAGCCGATCACATCCCGCTTTTTTTTCGTGCCGTAACCAATGACAACAACTTCTTCCAGTGCCTCTGCATCAGACGACATCTCCAAGTCAATACGTGTTTGTTCCCCTATGGTTATTTCCTGGGTAGCATAACCAATATAGCTGAATACGAGGGTCTTTCCCCCTTCAGGTACACGGAGCGAGTAGTTGCCGTCATAATCAGTAATGGTGCCCGCCTCAGCACCTTTCACAAGAATATTTACGCCGATGAGCGGTTCTCCATAGGTATCCGCCACCTGCCCGGTGATGGTGCGCTGCCCATAGGACTGAGCCGAGAGCAGCAAAAGGAGCAGGAATAAGAAGTGCTTCATGGTTGTGTCTTTTTGGTATGCCTTCCCCGGCCGGGATGGCCAGGTCTTAGTTTATAGTCTGATAACCCAAAATTTGTGAACCCTGAGTTGTCAGACTAATTAGGTTCTATGGACAAATATAAATTTCGCTCCTTCGGTGCATGTGCAATAACATCCCGATGAACCGGGACAATCGTACCAAAACCCGGAAGCAGGTGGTTTTGAGCGCGCAATGGGACAATTACCCAGGTTGAAAGGGACGTTCTTACACGTTTCTTCCTAAGAAGCTGCTCAACTTGTTGCCATTGATTTTTTCTTAACCAAACACCAAAAGACATGATAATTAGATACCTGATTTCTGCTGTTGTCTTTTGCCTTTTGTCCCTGAGCCCGTTGTGGGGACAAACCGTTTCCAAATACGGTCAGGCAGATGCAGTGGTGATGGAAGCCTACCCGGATTCCATCATAGATCAATCCAACGTAGGCAGCAATATACTCGCGTATAAACATCGGGAAGGTGAAAATCTCTACGCTGTCTATTCTTATGTCAGTTTTGACATTAGCAACCTCAATGGTACACAAGTAGAGAATAGTTCCTTTAGCTACCGGGGTAAAACCGGTGATGCTGACTTCGAGGAGCTCTTCGAAATCGAGCTGCACAGTCTGAAAAGCGACTTTGACGCTGACAACCTGACCTGGAATGATAAGCCGCAGAAGGACAAACTGCTGGCTACTTCGGCTCTGAACAGCAGCTCTGCCCGCAAGGCGTTTATTAATGATGGCAGTAAGTTTACTGACTATATCAACGAAGCAACCCGTAAAGGCGAAACAACGATCGGATTTTTGATCCGCTCCACAGCCAAAGACTCTACCTCCAATATGTGGATCGGTGGTATCGGCAACGGCAATTTCGGGCCTATCCTGGAGTACACCATCTCTCCGGAGAAGAGCGGCTACGCGCACAGTGATGCAGTGGCCATGCAGACATTCCCCGATTCCATCATCGACCAGTCGAATCTCGGTGGCAATATTCTTGCCTACCGTCATGATGTAGATGGCGAACTGAATCGCGTGGAGTCCTACGTCAAGTACGACATCAGCCACCTGGTCGGCCAGCAGGTTGAAACCGTTAGCCTTAGCTATCGTGGAAAGACTGGCAACGCTGAATTTGAAGACCTTTTTGAAATCGAAGCCCATAGCCTTAAAAGTGACTTTGATGCTGACAACCTGACCTGGAGCAATAAACCCCAGAAAGATAAAAAGCTGGCCTCCTCCGTGCTGAACGCCAGCTCAGCTCGTAAAACCTTCATAAACGAAGGCACCCGGTTTGCAGATTACATTAATGAAGAACTCCGGAAAGGCAATACAACCGTCGGTCTGCTGATCCGGTCCGCTGCTAAAGACTCCACCTCCAATATGTGGATTGGTGGCGCAGAAAACGGCAGCTTTGGTCCGATTTTAGACTACACCATCGCGCCAAAGGGCAGTCAATATGCTATGGCAGATGCAGTCATCTTGCAAATGCACCCGGACTCTACACTAGATCAGTCGCAGGTGGGCGGCAACATTCTCGCCTACCGTGAATCCGTAGATGGCGAACTGATGCGCGTTCAGTCTTACGTGACCTACGACCTCAGCGCCCTCCAGGGCAAGCAGGTAGAGAATGTAAGCTTTAGCTACCGGGGCAAGACCGGTGCTGCAGACTTCGAAGAACTGTTTGAGCTCGAAGCCTTTAGCGTAAAGGCGGGCTACGATGCCGGCACCATCAACTGGAACAATAAGCCACAGCGGGATAAAAAGCTGGCGGGCTCTGCACTAAACAGCAGTTCCGCCCGAAAAGCCTTTATCAATGAAGGTACCCGCTTCCAGGATTATATCAACGAAGAAATCAGAAAGGGTGCCACTGAGCTGCACATCATGGTGCGCTCTACGGCTAAGGACTCCACCTCCAATATGTGGATCGGTGGTGCTGAAAATGGCACCTTCGGTCCGATTCTGGAGTTTGATACCAAGTCAATGGGCAGTGCTTATGGTACAGGCGATGCAGTTGTCTTGCAAATGCACCCGGACTCTACACTCGATCAGTCGCAGGTGGGCGGCAATATTCTCGCCTACCGCGAATCCGTAGATGGCGAACTGATGCGCGTTCAGTCATATGTGAAGTATGACCTCTCTGGTCTTAATGGCGAACAAATAGAAGCCGCTTCCTTTAGCTACCGGGGCAAGACCGGTGCTGCGGATTTCGAAGAGGAATTCGAATTGCAACTGCAAAGTGTGAAGGCCGACTTCGATCCGGAAGCCGTCACCTGGAACAACCGCCCGAGCAAAGACAAAGTCCTGGCCACTTCTCTGCTGAACAGCAGCTCGGCCCGGAAAGACTTTGTGAATACGGATTCCCGCTTGGTGGAGTACATCAATGAGGAGATTCGGAAAGGTGCCACGACGGTTAGCTTCCTGGTACGCTCAGCTGCTAAAGACTCCACGTCGAACATGTGGATTGGTGGCATAGAAAACGGCAACTTTGGCCCGGTACTGGACATCAGCCGACCAAACCTCTTCCGTCTGGAAAATGATACCCTGACGGTCATCGAAGATGTATTCGTATCCGAAGCAGAAGGTGATATGAACTTTGAGATCGCCGATGCAGATATGCACGTGATCAATGCAGCATCTACCAATGAAAGTAAGAACATTTATCTGAAGTTTAACATCAGTGCCTCTAAGAATGGTATTGGTACGGCTACCCTGATGCTTCGTGGTGATCAAAATGACCCGCCTTCACAGGATGAAAACTTCTGGATAGAAATTTATGGTACCGATAGTGATGACTGGTCAGAAGGCGCACTAACCTGGAATACGACACCTTCCGTCACTACCGATGCACTGGCAGAGTACAACATCACTGAAAGCGGCATGCACCTGGTTCAGGGCAGCGCCCTCACCGCTTATGTCAATGATGCGATCAAAGCCGGGCGTGAAAACCTGACTTTTGTGGTTCGCGGCCGCGATGAGACGGCTTTCCGTGGGTGGATTTCCTCCAAAAACTGGGTACCGGCCCAACTTGCACTCGACTACTCCACACAGGATAAGCGGATCATCGAAGATTCCTACGTAGCCGAAGGTACACCTGACGAAAACTACGATGGCACCACCGCAATGCAGATTGCGATGGATGATGATGCCAATAACGACCGGGAAACCCTTCTGAAGTTTGACCTGGACGGCTCCCGTTCGAATATCGTCACCGCAACCCTTATCGTTAAGGGCGATCAGGAAAACACCGGTGTACCACTCGACAACTTCTACATCGAAGTATATGGTACCACTGACAACTCCTGGGACGAGACGACGGTGACCTGGACCACCAAGCCGGACAACGTAACGGGTCCGTTGATGGAATTCAATATCACTGAAAGTGCAGACCACGAACTAACGAGCCCTGACCTGACCAATTTCGTGAAGACTGCAATCAGTCAGGAACAGGAGTATATTTCCTTCGTGATTCGCGGTCGGGATAACACCCCCGGATCGAACGCTTGGATTTCTGACCAGGGTTGGAAGCCAGCACGGCTGTTCCTCGACTATCGTCAGATTGTAGCCTCGCCGGCAATTATTACACCTGCAGGCGATTACATCCCTGAAGTGACCGTAGAGGTTGTTCCTCAAACACCAGGTTCGACTATTTACTATACCCTGGATGGCACCGTGCCTACAGAAGAAAGCCTGCTATACGAGGCCGGTATATTACTGACCGATACGGCTACAGTTACCGCCCGTGCCTTTGCGGATGGACTCCTAGCCAGTAGCCCGGTATCAGCAACCTACAACGTAGCGGCGGTTGGCTTACCGGTATTCTCCCCTACTCCATTGGTAGAATACAACGATGCTGTAAATGTCACCATTGATATTCAGCCACAGAATGCCTTCGTTTTCTACTCAGATGACAGTAGTGACCCGCTGACGCCATATCCTGGCGGTGGTATTTTACTAACCGAGACTACCACTCTCCGGGCACGCGGTGTGAATGCTGATGGCTCTGTATTTGGCCCGGTACTCGAAGCGACGTATACCGTTGTGAATACCGTACCAGGTACAGGCACTGGCCCCGGCGGTGTAGGTGCATCTGATAATGCAATTGCCGGTCAGCCCGAGAATGCACTTTGGCTCAGAGCCGACGCTATTACTGACGTAGCCGATGGAGAACAGGTCTTTACCTGGACGGATCAGTCCGGCAACGGCAATGACGCTTACAATACTTTCGTGGAAGGAGGCGACAACGGTATTCCAAACACCGGTGAAAGCCAAAAACCTGCCCCTACCTATATTGCAGATGGCCTGAATGGCAAGCCGGTTATGCAGTTTGGACTGGATGATGGATCTGCCCCTCTCAACCGTTCCCTCATCATTGATGATGCGGACAACCTGGACGGTGGTGCCGGTATCTCCATCTTCACGGTCTTTAAGCGGAATCAGTTTTATGCTGACTTTGCAGCTATGTTCCAAAAGCGGGATATCTCCTCCGGAGCAGCTGCCCAGGCTTATGTACTGGAATTCAACGGCGGTGCCAATCCACACACGATGCAGTTTGTGATCGAACGGTCGCTCTTCCTGCGCAGTGATTCCGAATTCAATGACCAGGACTATTACATCGTCAATGCCGAATTACAGGGCGACTTTGCACAGGCAATTCTCCGCAGTAATGGCGGCATTGAAAAACTCAACAGCTTCAATGGCATTGTTCCAGCAGTGGATGCACCTGTCATCATCGGGGGCTTTCAGCCGATCAGTATTCCTGAGCTTGTCGTGTACAAAAAAGGCCTGAACGCTGCTCAGAACCTCATCGTGCACAACTATTTGGCCGTGAAGTACGGACTGAATATCATGGAAGACGATACCGATCTGAAGTTGTACACCAATACTGATTACACCGAGGACCTCATTGGTGTGGGTAAAACAATCTACATTGATGGTACCACCGAACAAGAGCACCGCTCTGCTTCCGGTGCAGGTATGCAGATTGACGTACGCTCCCCATTTGCAGTCGACGAATTTGTCATGGCGGCCCACAACGGACTGCCGGTCAACTCACCGAGCGACTGGGAACGCGTATGGAACGTAGAAGTCATTGGCAACAGCCCGAATGTAGACCTCATATTTGACTTTGAAGCCGCAGGTGTTGACGCACCGGGCTCCGTAGACAACCTGAAGTTGCTCTACCACGATGGGGAAGAATGGACAGACACCGGGCTGGCACCAGTTGCAGGCGATGGCACCGTGAAGTTTGCCGTAGATGGCTTACAATCCGGACAGTACCGCCTCGGTACGCTGACCAATACCCGGGAAGTCGATCATTCTGATCTGCTCCGCGTATTCCCGAACCCAAGCAATGGCGATGCCATAAACATCCGCCTTGACAACGACGCTCAGGGCACTATCCTGATCGGCGTATATGACTACACAGGCCGCGAAGTCCGTGCGATCCGCACAGACAAAGCTGGAACTGTGCTACAGGAAACGTTGAACCTCAATAGCCTGCCTAACGGCATGTACACCGTGCGTGTACTGCAGGAAGGCCACTTCCAGGCGATACGTAAACTGATTAAGCAATAGTTCTAATTGCAGAATAAGGAAGGGTGTCTGCTCCGTTTCCGGACAGGCACCCTTCTCTTTTCTTTTCTCATCTTATTCTTTTGTCCGGAATTACAAATGGTTGCTCTGTTTGTCCTTTGGTTGATATCCCTGAATTTCAAAAATTAATCCCTTGGATATGCACCTGTATTTCATCAAACGTATTTGGAGGGCATTCCCTCAGCAACTGATTTGCCTGGCACTGCTCTGTTGTAACGGAACACTGCTCGCTCAGGGGGCTCATTCCCCTTCCACACTAAAGCTGCACGCGCGCGTCAATCAGTACGATACTGCGCATTTCAATCTCCTTGTACACCGCCATCGTACGCTGCTTCAGGAAGAAGGCACTACGCTCCTTCTCCCCGACAGCAAATGGACGGTTCAACTCTCCCTGCCTCCCCTAAAGGAACCAAACGGAACCATAAACGGAACTGCCATTTTTATCTGCCAGTCAGGGCGTACACCTAACGCCTCTGTATCTATAGATTTTGACTTTTCAGAATGGTCGGCCGACCACTACGTCCTGATGCCCGGCGCTGTTTACAACGGCAACCGCTTTACCTACCGTCGCATCCGTTACTCCCCCAAACTACTTGACCCAAGAGATATTGGCCCTGACATTCCAACCATCATTAGCGACGTACCTAAACTTAACGTTGCCAGAGGCCCTTCCCGGATCCAACAACGCACCGGCGACATGACCCTGCCGTCGATTGGCTTTCACAATGCTGATCAGCAACAGGGCGTTTGGCTGCTCACACCACCACAGACCCGGCTCGGGGATTCCGGCATTGACATCACCGAAAACAAAGACCGGAGTAAGGCCACCCTCAGTATTACCGCGCCTGTGGTCCGCGAACAGTACAAATACCGGATCACAGACAGCCGCTGGCCTTCCGATGATCAGCCCCGGGACTTTAAGGCAGGCGATACCATACGAATAGATTTTCAGTTACATACCTTTGCAGCACCAGCCCTGCAAGACTTTTTTAATTACTTTACCGGTATACGGAAGGCTTATCTTCCGCCCGGGCAGCACCGCCTTATCCTTCCCTTCTCGGAGACCTTTCCGGTACAGGAAGCGAAGTTCAACCGACTGAACTGGGAAAACGAACACGGTTACTACTCTGTGGGGCCACGTAATATGTTCCTGCAGGACTGGCAAATCGGCTGGACCGGCGGAATGATCTCCACCCTGCCCCTGCTTTGGGAGGGCGACGACAGCACCCGACAGCGGGTACTCCGGCAGTTCGACTGGCTCTTCCCGGACGGACTGGCACCGTCTGGTTTGTTCTGGGACTCCGGCGAGCACGGAGATCAGTGGTACGGCGGGGACATCCGCAAACCACACACCAAAAACTGGCACCTTATCCGCAAGAGCGGCGACGGGCTCTACTATGTGCTCAAACAGCTCCTACTGATGGACAGCCTGGGCATCACACCTAAACCACAGTGGGTTGATGGCACCAAAGGAGTAGCGGATGCCCTGGTGAAGATCTGGCAAACCCAAGGTCAATTCGGGCATTTCGTAGACAATATAACTGGCGAAGTAGTGGTTGGTGGCTCCACAAGCGGAGGGATAATCCCTGCAGCCTTAACCTTAGCGGCTTCGTATTTTGACACCCCACTGTACCTTGAAACCGCCAAAGCTGCCGCCCGGCACTACCACGAACACTATGTCAAACGGGGCCTGACCACCGGCGGCCCCGGCGATGCGATGCAAAACCCCGACAGCGAATCCTGCTATGCCCTGATCGAATCCTACGCAAGCCTCTACGAAGCCACCGGCAATAAAGAATGGCTGCAGATGGGCGAAGAGGTGGCCCGGCAGTTTTCCACCTGGGTGATCGCCTACGACTACCCCTTTCCTGAGCATTCTCTTTTTGGCAGGGAAGGCATGCACTCCATGGGCGCGGTCAATGCCAATGCACAGAATAAGCACGGTGCACCTGGCATCTGTACGCACTCCGGACAGGCTTTGCTAAAGCTATACCGGGCCAATGGCGACCTGTTCTACGCAGAACTGCTGCAGGACATTGCCCGCAATATGCCGCAGTACCTGCCCCATCCCCTCAACCCCATCGAGGGAACGAAGGAAGGCTGGATGTGCGAGCGGGTCAGCACTACCGACTGGCTGGAGGGCATCGGGGAGATTTCCTACCTCACCACCTGGTCAGAAACAGCCCTCATGCTCACTTACGTGGAAATCCCCGGGCTATACGTACAACCAGACAAGGGCATCTGCATCCCCTTTGACCACGTGGAAGTCCAAAGCCAAAACGAAACTGAAAACACCCTGGAAGTCGTACTTCATAATCCTACCAAAGGGATTGCCACCGTCAAAGTGCTGGTGGAAAACGCCAAAGACCGGGCCCGCCCGCTTGGTGAACTGTCGCTTTGGAATAGTCCAACCCTAACCTTGGCCGCCGGCGAAAGCCGCCGGGTCAGCTTCAAAAAATAATCCATTATGACTAACTTTCATACACTTCGTATTGATCTCAGGCAGGCATTTTTGACCGGATGCCTGCTTTTTTCCACTCTTTTCGCTTTTGGTCAGGAATTCGGGCGCCAACCGATTGAAGCGGTGCAGGCGGTAGCGGATAAGACCCTCCGGGAAGTACCCTTCGCCTTCCGGGCGATACTACAAAAGCCGGGCGCCTATTTCCGGGGCATGAACACCCTCAACCTGGAGCGTACCTTCCCGATGGGAGAACCGGGCGTGGCCTACGCCCTCAGCGTCATCCGCAGTGAACGGGCCTCTACCCTGCCCCTGGAAATCAGCCACAGCGACGGGCTTAAAATCTGGCTAAACGGAGAAGTGATGTACGAAAAGCAGAAAACCGGCCCCGCCGTGGTAAGGG
>Ga0307933_1000444_pt1 | contig 38597 bp, 30 predicted proteins | sample OrgLakmetageno88_FD_201811 | JGI IMG/M metagenome (GOLD analysis project Ga0307933, IMG submission 201811) | Saline water microbial communities from Organic Lake, Antarctica - #88 | ecosystem: Environmental > Aquatic > Non-marine Saline and Alkaline > Saline | place: Antarctica: Organic Lake... | reverse complement strand
ATATAATAAGAACATCTCATTTTTTCATCAAGAAAAAGAATACTTAGCTATTATAAAAGATGGTGCTGGAATTGGGCGAGTTTCAAAACATCCTGCAAAATCTTCAGTTGTGGCAACAATGCAATATTTAATCCCAAAAGGAGGATTTGATATTGGGTTTGTCCAATACTTTTTAAATGGTATTGATTTTGAAAAACACAGACAAGGAAGTACAATTCCTCACGTATATTTCAAAGATTATAAATCTGAACCATTTCCTTTATTATCACTAACCCAACAAAAACAAATAGTAGCCATTTTAGACAAAGCCTTTGCAGCCATAGATACCGCAAAAGCCAATGCAAAACAGAACCTACAAAACGCTAAAGAACTTTTTGAGAGTTATTTACAGAATGTGTTTGAAAATAAAGGAGATGACTGGGTGGAGGAGAAATGGGATGATATATTAGAAATTAGAAGTGGTCGTAATCAAAAAGCAGTTTTAGACCCTAACGGAGCTTATCCCATTTTAGGTAGTGCAGGAAAAATTATGGGTTACGCAAATAATTATCTATGTGAAGAAAATACAACTATAATAGGTCGAAAAGGAACAATAAATAACCCTCTTTTTATTACAACAAAATTTTGGAATGTGGACACTGCATTTGGACTACACGCAGGCGAAAAACTAACGAGTAAATTTCTTTATTATTTTTGTAGAAGTTTTGATTTTACAGAAATGGACAAAGGTTCAGGTCGACCAAGTCTTGTAAAAACTGATTTATTATTAATTAAAATGTCATTTCCTTCAGTATTGGTACAAGAACAAATTCTTAAAGGAATTGATGTTGTGCAAGCAGAAACAAAAAAACTAGAAGTCATTTACACTCAAAAACTAGCAGATTTAGAAGAAATGAAAAAGAGTGTATTACAAAAGGCGTTTAGTGGGCAATTAAACATCAAGAACTAATCCTATGAATGAAGCTGAAACTAGAGCAGAATTAATAGACCCAAAACTGGCAGAAGCAGGTTGGGGAGTTGTTGAAGGTTCTAAAATATTAAGAGAACGCAACTGCCAAATAACCGCAGGTCGTATACAAGCAGGTGGCAAAAGAGCCAAACCGCTTATTGCAGATTATATTTTGGTTTATAAAGGAATTAAACTGGCTGTAGTTGAAGCAAAAGCAAGGAATTTAGAAGTTGGTGAAGGTGTTGCACAAGCCAAATTATATGCAGATAAATTAACTTTAGATACTACCTTTTCTACAAACGGAGATGATATTTACCAAATCTGTATGCAAACAGGCGTGGAAGGTTTGGTAGATCGTTATTTAACACCACAAGAGTTATGGATAAAATCATATCCATTAAAAGCAACTTCAGAAATTACAGAATTATGGCGAGATAAATTTTCTGACATTCCATTTGAAGATAAATCAGGAACTTGGCAACCACGTTATTATCAAGAAATAGCCGTAAACAGAACTTTAGAAGCTATTGCAAAAGGTGACGACAGAATTTTATTAACCTTAGCTACAGGTACAGGAAAAACAGCTATTGCATTCCAAATTGCTTGGAAGTTATTTCAAACTCGTTGGAACTTAACAGCTAACAACCAGTATCAAAAAAGAAGACCACGAATTTTATTCTTAGCGCATAGAAACATATTAGCAAATCAAGCATTCAATTCCTTCTCTGCCTTTCAAGAAGATGCTTTGGTACGTATCAAACCCAAAGAGATTAAGAAAAGAGGAAAAGTGCCTACCAACGGCAGCATCTTCTTTACCATTTTTCAGTCGTTAATGGCAAATGATAATACTGCTGATTCAGAAGAAATTGAAGACGAGATTACTGATTACAACACAGAAACTGCCTATTATAATCAGTATCCAAAGGACTATTTTGATTTAATAATTATTGATGAATGTCACATTGGTGGGGCTAATAATGAAAGTACTTGGAGAGGTATTTTAGATTACTTCTCCCCTGCTTTTCAATTAGGTTTAACAGCTACACCAAAACGAAAAGACAATGTAGATACTTACAAATACTTTGGCGATCCTGTTTATATCTATTCATTGAAAGAAGGTATTAATGATGGTTTCTTAACGCCTTTTAAGGTAAAACGAATCAACACTACCATTGACGATTATATCTACACACCTGATGATACCGTTGTAGAAGGAGAAATTGAAGAAGGTAAGCTGTATGAAGAGAAAGATTTTAACCGAACAATTGTAATTCCTGCAAGAGAGCTTTATCGTGTTAAAGCCTTTATGAAGGATGCCAACGAAAATGAGAAAACCATCATTTTCTGTGCCTCACAAGCACACGCAGCAATGGTGCGTGATATGGTGAATCAGAATAAAAAGATTAGCAAAAATACAGAGTACTGTGTTCGTGTAACTGCAAATGATGGTGATATTGGCGAAAATGCTTTAAAGCAATTTCAAGACAACGAAAAGAGCATACCAACCATTTTAACTACTTCCAGAAAACTATCTACAGGAGTGGATGCGCGTAATGTGAGAAACATTGTGCTAATGCGTCCTGTAAATGATATTATAGAATTCAAACAAATTGTTGGTAGAGGAACAAGAACCTTTGACGGTAAAGATTACTTCACTATTTACGATTTTGTAGATGCACACCAAAGATTCCTTGACCCTGAATGGGATGGAGAACCAGAAGACCCTGTTGTTTGTAGCAGATGTAATGAAGACCCTTGCGTTTGCGAGAAAGGCGAACCAAAACCTTGTAAGAAATGTGGAGAGCAACCTTGTGTTTGTGAAGTAGAACCACCAACGGAATGCGAGATTTGTGGAAACCTACCTTGTACTTGCCAAAAGAAAGTAAAAGTTAGATTGAAAAGTGGTAAAGAATTAGAGATTCAACATACTACACAAACTATGTTTTGGGATGCCAACGGTACACCAATATCTTCTGAAGAGTTCTTAAATAATCTATTTGGTGAAATTCCGAACTTGTTCAAAAGTGAAGCGGAATTAAGAGAATTATGGAGCAATCCAACAACTAGAAAAACTTTACTTGAAAAATTAGAAGTAGCAGGTTACGGTGCGGAAGAATTGAACACATTAAAGAAACTAATTGATGCAGAAAACAGCGATTTGTTTGACGTGTTGGAATATGTATTTAATAGTGATATAAAGCCAATTACAAGAGCGGAACGAGTGGCAGCAGCAGAAGCTACTATTTTCACTTTGATGAATGACAAACAGAAAGAGTTTATTGAATTTGTGTTAAGCAAATACATTGAAATCGGTGAAGGAGAATTAGACCAAACCAAATTGCCTGTTTTACTGTCTAGTATGTTCCAATCACAACAAGATGGAATTGCTGAACTAGGCGGAGATGTAATGAAAATTAAAAACTTATTTATTGAATTTCAACAGTATTTATATAAGTCCGCATAAAGAGAGGGAGTAGTTCAAGTACATTAGAATCCTCATATATAAATTACGGAAGAGCTTTAACACCAACGTTAAAAACGAAATGAATAAAATAATACATCAAACAACAATGTGCATAGCGCTTAGCAGCCTACAGGAATGCAACGAAATCATAACCAAACCATTGTAGCGAATTAAAATAAGACTATTAAAGTTGAAAAACTATAAACGAATAACTAAACTAAACCCTTAAAAAACAGAATTCTATGAATGAAATAATATGCCCCAACTGTAAAACAGTTTTTAAAGTTGATGAAGCTAGTTATGCTGATATTCTAAAGCAAGTTAGAGACCCTCAATTTGAAAAAGAACTCAAAAATCGCTTAGACCTAGCTGATAAGGAAAAAGAAAATGCTGTGAAGCTTGCGGAAGCCGATGTAAAAAACACATACCAGCAAAAGCTTTCAGAAAGCAATAAATTGCTAGCTGAATTAAAGGCAAAAAAGGACGCTGAGCTAGCCCAGCGAATTTCTGACAAAGAAAAAAATATTGCGAAGTTACACTCAATGATAAAAAATGCTGAAACGGAACAAAAACTTGCAGTTTCTGAAGCTGTAAAATTGATTGAAAAGGAACGTGACCATCTAGCTAATCAACTCAAGGTAAAAGAGACCGAAACTCAACTGCTCGAAAAGTCAATTAAGGAGCAATTCACAAATAAGATCATTGCAAAAGATGAGAGCCTGAGACTAAAGGATGATGAGATTAACCGCCTCAAGGATTTTAAGCAGAAACTTTCTACCAAAATGGTTGGTGAATCCTTGGAGCAGCATTGTGAAATTGAATTCAATCGTCTTCGACCAACAGCTTTTCAAAATGCCTATTTCGAAAAAGACAATGATGCTAGTGGCGGAACAAAAGGTGATTTCATCTATAGGGAGACCGATGAAGACGGAAATGAAATCATTTCGGTAATGTTTGAAATGAAAAATGAGAATGATGAAACGGCTACTAAAAAGAAAAATGAAGATTTTCTTGCCAAACTTGATAAAGATCGAAGTGATAAATCCTGCGAATATGCTGTTTTAGTTTCCCTTTTGGAATCGGAAAATGAATATTACAATAATGGTATTGTAGATGTATCGCACAGGCATTCAAAAATGTATGTAATAAGACCCCAGTTTTTCATCCCGATCATTACGCTTCTTAGAAATGCAGCAATGAACTCATTAAAGTACAAGCAAGAACTTAATTTAATGAAGAATCAAAATATTGACATCACAAATTTTGAGGATAAAATAGATGCCTTCAAAGAAGGTTTTGCAAGAAACTACGATTTAGCAAGTCGTAAATTTAAAACTGCAATAGACGAGATAGATAAAACCATTACGCATTTGCAAAAAACAAAGGATGCTCTTTTATCCTCTGAAAACAATTTGCGACTCGCAAACAACAAAGCAGATGACCTAACTATTAAGAAGTTGACATACGGCAACCCTACCATGAAATCCAAATTTGATAACGTAAGAAAGGATGAAAATTGAAAATGAACCTTAATGTTAAGTACCAAGCGCAAAAGCATGCTGGGTGGGGAAACTTTAATAGATGGAACTGTTAAGACATAATAACAAGATGTTGATAATTCAGAATTCAAATTGTATCTTTTTACCTACTTCATAAGTATATAATTGTTTATTGAAAAAGCTAAATTTAAACGCTAAACTAGAAATAAGACTATTAATAGAAAAATTCAAACCAAAAAATACCTGTAATGGAAGTATAGTCATTTGGAATACCCCAGAATTCTAACGGGCTGATTACACATTATAATAATTTCATCCCTAGTGGAAAAGGCACCGAATTAAATAATTATCTTGGATACAGATGATTCAGAGAAAAAATTGAACAGTGTTCTGAACAATACCATTTGTCAAGAAAGAAGGATAAAATCGAAATATCGAAAAGAATACTCTATGAATTAGTGGAAGAAATAGGGCCATTTATCAATATTGATACTGGTAAAAAAATTAGCAATGCTAAGGCGCGTGATAAAATTGGACATGCCTTACGAGTGTATTATAAAAATCATATCCTTAAAAAGAATACGATGGCTCATGAAATAGATTTTGATGGTTTTAAACTGGATCTTGGTGGTAAATACACGCATTACATTGACAGTGTCAATATCAGTCAAGTTGTGAAAGAGCTCGAAAATGACAGTACCATCAAGAGTTGTTCTAATAAATTTCATAACTCCCTAGCCTTTCGTAAAATCTCTTCATAGCAAGCAATGATTTCTTGCTCAATTACCTTGTTTACTGGCTTGATTTCTTGGGGTTCAATCGCGGGTTTCTTTATTTTCCGTTGTAGTCTTTGCCGTTTTCGTTAATGATAAAGAATTCGCCTGTGTCACGCTTAAACATTTCAAAACTTTTGTGCTTTTTTTCTTTGCGATCTGAGGTGGTTACTCGGGTGCCTAAGGTGTCTAAGGTGTCTAAGAAAAGACTATCTCCTTTAGAGTAGGAAATGATTTTCTACCATGATATCTTCAAAATAACTTTCAAAGAATTGGGCAGTGCCTGAGTCGTTGGTCTTTACAAAAAACTTGGTTGATAGGTTTGCAAGCACTTTTTTCATCTTATTAAGCCCTATCCTATTCGCCGTTTGCATCTTGTCTTGCACCATGTAAACCGTGGCAATGCCAAAGCTACACTTGAGCCTTGGTTGCCTCCTGCAAATGAGTAAATCTTGCTCTCACTTTTTCATAAGACCAATGATTCTTTTTCCAAATTCTTGACCATAGACAGAACATCTTCTTCTAATTTTAGGTAAATATTCAAGTCATATTTTTTTGGCAAACAATAACAGCTCTGTTACATATTTTTTCTGGTTTTTTTCGTGTTTTTTTCCCAAATATTTCAAGGCAACTCTGCTCTTCAAGTTACTGAAGCCACACACCCCACTCCTGCTGTTTTCGAATTTTCTAGAGAAAAAGCAACAGATTTTTTTTTAAATAAATAAAGATTATAACCGTGAATTTTATACAGGTTATTTGGGAGAGTTTAATTATAAGAAAGGAATAGATCTTTATGTGAATTTGCAATGCATGAAAGTAAAGAATCATAAAGCTTTGATTTATGTAGGGGCTGGTATTACTCAAAAAAATAACCCAACAAACTAATGGAATGAGACCTGGCTAAAAGCTATGACCATAAAAAAGTAATTTTAGAAAATTAATTGTAATAATATAAAAATCGGAGCTTACACAATTTTTGGGATACTACCTTTTTATGAAGGCATGGGTTAAATCTTTGGTTGTGAAATTTTTCATTATTTTTTTCTTTAAAAAAATTTATTAGTTTTGTGAAAAATATTAATATTTTACGTTAAATATGGAAAATAACAAAGGATTAACAGTAGACACAAGTAGTCCTACCACACACACTGAAAACGCAGAAGACCATTCACCCTCTGATAGATTCCTCAAAAGGGCGACATATTTACTTTCTACTGTCCGAAGTGGAATTTCTAGCTTTTTTGGTTCTGATGAAACTCCCATAAGTCCTGGGAAAACACCTAAGAGAGATAACACTACTTTTTCTGTTGTCGGTAAACACATAATTGATCCAAATAATTCATTAATATGCGATGAGAGTGTAAAGGAAAATTCGCTATTCAAAGTAAAAAAAAAGGTTAGTGGACTTGAAGGTGTTTTGGATTCATTTATTAACTGTTGTAATCACGAAGCTGATTATGGAAAGAAGAGGAAAGCACCAAGTGGAGATAGTGATGTAAACTCCAATTTTAAAAAAGGAAGGTTACATTCCCCTCAAGGCTAATTATTTTTATAATATTATGATTTTCAGTAGTTTTAGTCTAATTTTTTTCTGTGGTTAGACAGAAGCAAACTATCCCTGAGTTATTTTTTGATTCAGAACGTTGGTTTTTTTCTAAAAAGCGACTGAAAACGCTTAAATTTCTCATCTTCCGGAAGGAATATTTCTTAGATTTGCAACGTAGAACTTGATTAAAAGATTCTTTTAAAAAACAATTGCAACTATTTACTCAAATAAAACAATGACACTATCTTCTGTTCACTACAAACAATTAAAAATTGATCCACTCAAAGAACTTTTTTTAAATCTTTTAAAAGAAAAATATTCGAATTCCGATATTTTTAGTGAAATTAAATTTAAGGAAGATGAAAAAAGTTCATTAAATATTGTAAAGATACATTAGGGAAATCTACTGAAAATGCTAAAGATGTTTTTCTAAAACTATTTGAACTTAGCATGCCTCTAATGGATAAGTTTGAGTTGGGAGAGTTCTTTTTTAGAAAATCTGATTGGGGCGCTTGTTCTTTTATGAATAAATTGAGTAAACTTGATTCAAGAGAGCATAATCCGAACAGAGCTACAGAGCTTCTCTTTTTTACGATACATGCATTTAACTCAGGATGGTTCGAAAGAGATAACATTACAAATGTACAGAACTTAATTTCCTCGCAATTTTTAAAAGGTGCCGAAGTCAACAAGGCATTGCATATAAAGGGTGGAGATGTATTAAACCTTATTCCTTACCTGATTCTTTCATCAAAAAAAACGAATGTTTCCGATACAATCAAGATGATTCGTTTTTTAACTGAAAAGAATGCTGACAAAGAAGTTTCTTTTGAAGCAGTAAATAGCAATGAGAAAAAGTCTTCTTTGTATTTTCTTATCAAAGAAGATGAAAGAGAAGTGGAAGAGATTAAAGTGCTGTTAGACTATCTCAAACAAGAAAATTTTTCGATTCAAGTTGCTAGAGAGCAAAATGACAAGAAGTATTCACTTATTCATCAAATAATTACCAAAGAATCTTTTAGTTTTGAGAAAAAACTAGCACTGATCGATTGGTTTTTAAATAATTTTGGAAAAGAGGCAAACTGGTCTGTAAAACACGAAAATTCTGAGCTTACAGAAACTTTGATGAAGTCTTTAAAGAATTCAAATTTCAGTTCAGAACAATTTAGACAAATATTTGATTTATTGAAATCAAATGGTATTGACATAAACGTCCTTCAAAAGAATGACAAAAATTCAAAAGCTTAAGTCACTGTTGCTCAATCATTAGATATTGCAAAATTGAAGACCAAATTTGCAAATGCTTTTTTCCAGGTATCTCCAAAAAATAAAATTGACCAAAACCTGCTTCTTACACGGGATTTATCTCAATTAATTGGTACTGGCGAGTCAGTATATCATATTCAATATTTTTCTGTTTTAGATAAAAAATCAAATGAGCATTCTAACAAAAGCAACGGAAAATTTGCGATGATTAACGGAGTTCCAATTTCGCCTAAATACACTCATCGCCATTACAAATTGTTGAAGAATAAAGTAAATGAACAAAAACTCAAAGAAATAGAACGATTAACTAGTAATTTATTTACTGCACAAATAGTTGAATTGTGTGGGCAAAAACAGCAAAGCGTTTCGCAAATGATTGATTCCGTTATTTGTAATGTGATTGGAAAAGATTGTTTTGATAATAGCCCTCAATTTGTTTTAGACAAAGTTTGGAGAGCTTTTGTAAGAAATTCTATACTCCCTGAGCTAAAACTGATAAGAATTAAATCCAATCTTAATAGCTCCCAAATTGATTTAAACCAATTATTTAGTATTGATGAAGAAACGCTCAACACTAAAAATAAAGATTCAGAAAACAATACTCATGTTCAGCATCGAATTGAAGAAATTGCTAAGTGTTTTTGCGAACAGCTAGAAGAATATATCGAAAAAATTAATCAAAACAGCACGGTAACTTCTCAGGAAAAACCCAATGATATAGATGCAATAGAACAAATAATGCTCTTTGAAATTCCACAAGATGGTATTGCAAAAATAAATGAATTAATACTCACCTCCGATTTTAGTGGCGAGAAAAAATCAAATGAGGATATTGGAAAGCAAGCAGCTAAATGCTGTTTTGAAATTTTGTTGCCAAAATTAAACCAAGGTAAAAAAGGTCTAAAAATAAATATAGATACTACACCTCAACAAAGCACTGTTGATCCTGGAGCGAAAACTGTAAAAGCAGGTAATTTGAGTGGCATAAAACGGGAAAATTCTTTCGAGCCAAAAGAAATTGATCAAAAAAAGAAAGTTAAGGCAAATTTTAAAATAAGATAAAAAGTAGGTCTGAATTAGCTATTTCTAGCAATTTTTTTATAAAAAAATTGCTAGTTAAATCGATTGGCGATGACTATCAAAATTACTTTTTTTAGTATCATTTTCCCTATTATTTATTTCTTGCCTAGTATCATATCTCAATTTGGGAGTTGAAAAGGCAAGTTCATTTAAAATATTTTTAATAAAGCTATTATCGGTATTCTTTATCGCCATTTCAATTATTCTCTCTAGGTGTTTGCCTTGGTACTTATCAATCTCAAATTGAAGCCTTTCTTTTAAACCTACACCTTCTTCTAGGTCTTCATTAACATCCATAAGCTTTTCAACCATTTCTAACACCTCCAGTGCTCTATCTAAATCGATGTTTGAGTAATCGTTATTAACATCTTTTACAATTTGTTTTAATGAGTAAACCAGTGCAGCTTTTCGGCTACGTAGGCTTCTAGGATTGTTTTTTTTATAATCAAGTAAGATTTCACCAAGAATTTCCTCTAGCTCTTTGAATGGAACTTTCAGAACCAAATGTTCTATTTGTTCTTTGGAGTTTAAGCACATTTTCAATATTTTTTCTAAAACACCTGCAACAAGGTCAACTTGTACACTAGGCATACCTTCATCACCTATTGACTTGATATATGATTTAATTGCCTTATCGAACTCTCTATCAAACTTAATAAAGTCAGGGTTTTTATTAGTTATAATGATCTCATAGAGGTAATTAGATTTTTCAGATAAAAAATCAACATAGTTATCAATATTCAACTTTTTTCGTTTATTTCGTTTATTGTTTTCTGTTTCAAGTTTTCGTTTTCTTTCTTTTAGGGCATTACTTCTAGTAGTGGTCATATGCTAGATGGTTAAAATTTTAACGTGTGATATCTTTAGAATATTCAATCAGAGACAACGCTGATTTATTTTTCCTATTTAAGATTAAAGATAGTCAAATAATCTTAAAGGGAATCTGTTTAACACCCTTAACTTTTTCGCACTTTATAAAGTACTCCCTATCGTTAAGACAGTTTTTTCATTTTCTTAGTTGTGTTACCCGACCATTTTTCATTTAAAATAAAGTTTGTCTGGAGGTATACTCCCAATTTCTATATATCTTCTTTCTGTGTTGTAAAAACGCACCTAATCTTTGATTTTTTGAAATAAATCTAAACCGTCATCGGGGAGCGGGTTGCAAAGCAAAGAACATATTACAAACGTAGAGAAGATGGTAAAAAAGTTCGATGAACGGTAAGCCTAAGGGCTTGCAGGAAGCCCTTCAATAAAGTTACGTTTTATCTTCAATTTTTTTTAATAATGAGTTTAAAGGAAATCACTTTTTTTGTAGTAGGAGTTTTTTCAGTATCCAAAAACTCTATGTAAAACAAGAAAATAGTTTACCAACACTCAAACAGGAAAATGTATTCACCCCACAGTCATAAAAATCAAATTGAAGTCGATGTAATCATAGCTTCCGCTACAGGAATTATCGAACTTCTTAAGGATCATGATATTGACCAACAAGAAGTTGAGTTGGCAAAAATTATTAGAAATCATACTCTTAACAATGATTAATCTTTAGAACAAAACCCAAAATTCCTAGAAAATATCATTATAAAAAGGATGTAGAAGCTGAAAAAGCTTTTTTAAAAACTTCCTAATACCCTAGAAAACATTAGAATTGGTCTAAATAAAGATAGTTATGAATCTGTGAATTTATATTTTCAAGATGAAGCTAGATTTGTAATAATGGATCATTTAGGAAAATACATAACCGCCTCCGCTTGCGGAGTAAAACCAATAGTAACCTATCAACATATTTTTAAAACTACTTATTTATATGGTAGTTATTCGCCAATAAACGGAGATTCTTTTGTTTGGGAAATAAATGAAGTAGATACCGCTATATTTGAAGCGTATCTGAAGGCATTTTCAATGCATAATCCAAAGGAATATAAAATTGTAGTGATTGATAATGCAGGATTTCATTCTACAAAAAATATAGAAGTACCAGAAAACACATTCCTGTTAAGAATACCACCATACAACCCTGAATTAAATCCGTGTGAACAAGTATGGCAATACATTAAAAATCGATTCAAAAATCAAAGATTCGAAACAATGAAGAATTTAAAAGATTGGTTGAATGAAATGGTCTGCAAAATGAAACCTGAAACAATTAAATCTATAACAGGAAATCATCATTTTCTAAACGCATTTAATAACTAAAATGGTATTAGAAGCTCACGAGCTAAAAAACCTGAATGCCACCCTGCAGCATATCCAGCAACAGGATTCCAAAACTGAATTAATCGAAGAGCATGCTTTTAAGCAGTTCTTTCTAAACAGGGTAAACAAGAACAATCAAGGCTTTTTCAATTCCAATCCCAAAAAGAATTTGACCCTCGTTTCATTTTCTACTTTTAGTCAAAATGTAAAAGAAGAAACACTGTACACCAGCGAACGGCATGCAGTGGTGGCAAAGTTTAAAAAACCTATTGTAAACTGATGAGTTTATATATTTAATTTGAAGGTGTAAATGTTTTATAAATAAAAGATAAAATAAAAATACACGTGTAAAAAAAATACAAATAGCACGTAATTTATTTTTATTTCATATCTTTATTTTAAATAAAAACTCATGAATACAAAATTAACCCTAACGATTAAGCAGGAAATCATCGAGAAAGCCAAACAGTATGCCAAAAGCAAAAATCGAAGTTTGTCCGATATTATTGAAAATTACTTGAAACTTCTAACAAAAAAAGAAACGAAGAGTACAAGTAATTTAGACCCAAGTATTGATTCGCTGAAGGGAGCTTTTAAAATGCCAGAAAATTTTGACTACCAAAAAGAACTTCAAGATCGAATAGAAAAAAAATATTTGTAATGGATCACATTCTTTTTGACACAGACGTACTGCTTGATTTCTATTTTGACAGGGTTCCTTTCTCAAACCACACTGCCAGGGTGTTGAATCTATGCAAAGAGAATCTAATACAGGGATTTACAACTCCTTTGATTATTGCAAACACCTACTATTTGCTGCGAAAAACAGCCAAACACGAGTTCGTAATTGACAAGTTAAATCAACTTCTAAACATCATAGACATCATAGAGATGAATAAAAATGTGGTTCTAAAGTCTTTAAATTCAAGCTTTAAAGATTTTGAAGATGCATTACAAAATTTCTCAGCAGTAGAAAATGGAAACATCCAAGTAATTTTAACCCGAAATGTAAAAGATTTCAAACGCAGCGAATTGGCTATTTTAACACCAGAGTCATATTTAAAAGGGAAAGAAATGTTTGAAAATCAGGTGAATTGATGTTTTTATGGGGTGGTTTTGAAGGTCTAAAGGTTTTTTGCTTACCCCCCCTTATAACTATTTGGCAATGAGATTATACTGTAAATTTTGCATGAAAAAAATAAGTGTCTCAGATATTAAATAGAGTTATAAATTATCATAAAAACTGATATAAAGACTTTTATTAGATTTAATTTATAGTTTGATCTTGTTTCCGATTTATAGGGCGCGTAGGATCTGAAACTAATTACATTCAAGTAGATAGTATTATTTCATACTAATTAAGCAAATTAAAAATGATGGCACACAAAAATTTAACTAATAATAATTCGAATGAGATTAAGTCAAAATTTGACTCTATTGAATGCATCTATGAAATTTTCTTTAAGAATATCAATAACATAAAATTCTACTTCGATAAATTTGGAAATATAGCATATGAAGAAGACGAGAAATTAAACAAAGAAAGATTAAAGATTTTACATCAAACTCAAAGTGAACTTAATTTATTACGTAATGATGTTAAAAAAATGGTCGAAGAGAAAAGTAGTCTCGAAAAATTGCAAAACATAATAACTTATTTAGAAGAAATTAATCAGAAAACAAACAAGCACCTTGAATATCCATCACATAATTTCACTATACTTTCTGAGGGCACATTTTTAATATTGAATAATTATTTTGAATATCTAATTTCAGACCTCCTTAAGTATTATTACAAGAAATTTCGAGAATCTCTTAATAATGAAAAGTTTAACACAACAATTAAGGAGCTAAATGGTTATGAAACAGTTCAAGAGATAACAGAGCATCTAATACTAAAGCATGTTGAAAACCTGATCTTTAAGGAAACATTTGATGAAGTTTTAAATCATTTTGAAAAAAAACTAGGTGTATCAACTGAGCAAGATTTAGTCAGTAGAAGTAATGTTTTTGAAATCAGAGAAAGAAGACATCTTATTGTACATAATGCTTCTACTGTAAACAGTAAGTACATTCAAGCAACAAAAAACCCCTATAGATTTCAAGTAGGAGATAAAATACCGATTTGTGAGGAATATTTTACTGATTCATGGTTAAAACTGAAACTAGCTGGTCAATTATTAATCTTCAATTGTTGGTTCAAGTGGGACAAATGTAATATAGACAAACTATTTGATGAAATTTTAAATCGAACATTTGAAGATTTAAAATCAGAATATTATGAAAATGTCTGTGTTACTTGTGAGTATTCTATAAAATTCGACCCTAAAAATGAATCACAAGAAAACTCACTCTTATCAATTAAGTTTAATCATGCCATTGCATTGAAAAAACTTGGTGACAAAAAAAAATTAAAGAAATTACTAAAAGAAATTAAAGTCGGAACTACAAAACCAATTTATAGGGTTGCTCACAGTATTTTAAGTGATAATAACACTAGTTTGAAACAGCAATTTTATACAGCTATAATAAATAATGAGATTGATAAAGAGAGTTACTTAGAATGGTCACTCTTTGATTTTGTTAGAGATAAAAAAGAATTAAACACGTTAATTTTAAAACTTTTCGAAGAGCAAGAAATAAAAAATTAAAAAAATTCTTTCATTTCCACATATCCTCTCCGATCCACTAGTTTCCAACTAGCAACTATTTGCAAAGAGTTTTAGAAAACAATAGATTTTAGAGCTTCTATTGTTGGTGTTGGCTTGAAAAAAAGAAGGATATATTTTTAAATTTATAAGTTTCATTTGAAGATATAAATATATTTTAGATGCGAATCTAACGAACCACTACTAAAAATCCTCCCAACCCTGAGGAATAACGATAAATGAGAACACCAATAAAAGAACCTAAAAATTTGAAACCAATGAAGCCAGAAATTACTCTATACGCTTGTTCAACACCAAATGGATTTAAGCCTGCCGTTATGCTTGAGGAATTGGGAGTAGCTTACAATTACAAGAAAATCAACATCATGAAAGGGGATCAGTTTAGCGAAGAATTTATTGCCATCAACCCCAACAGTAAAATACCTGCTATTGTTGATCATTCGGCTGGGGATTTTAATGTCTTTGAGTCAGGGGCAATTTTGATTTATTTAGCTGAAAAATATGGTCAGTTTTTACCTACAGATAGTCTAAAAAGATCGGAAATTATTCAATGGGTATTCTTCCAAAATGCAGGCATAGGTCCAATGTTTGGTCAGTTTGGTCATTTTTATAGCTACGGAGGTAAAAATCTTGAGGAAAAATATCCTTTAGAAAGATATGCAAAAGAAGCTAAGAGACTTATTCAGGTAATGGATGATAGATTGGCTAGTTCAAAATACCTTGGTGGGGACACTTATAGCATTGCTGATATTTGTACTTTTCCTTGGTTTTGGGCTTTGATTGCTGCATATAATGCTCAAGAAATGCTAGGGCTAGATAGTTTTGTTAATGTTCAAAAATGGTATCAAGAGTGCATAGCTAGACCAGCCTTTAAAAAGGCAAAGGATAGGATGGCTCAATAAGATAGTGTGACTCCGAAAGAAAAATCTTAGATACTACTCTAAAACTCTTTTAGAAAGAGGTATGGACAAAATCCGCTCCTCAAAGCCTAGTGACTTTGAGGAATATTAATAAATGTAAACACCCATAAATCGACCAAGCCTTTGTAGCTCATTTAGCATACGTATACAGCTCAAAAATATTGATTAGTGAGCTTAAAAAAGTATCTTTATGAGCTTAAAAACATAAAATGATTGACGAAAGGCAACAACAAGTAATTGATTTTATAAAAACGAAAGGGCAGTGTTCATCTAAAGATATTTTTGATGGAATTGGGGAATCTTTTAGTTATGCTACCTTAAAAAGGACTCTAACGAATTTAAAATCAAAAGATTATTTATTAACAACAGGTCAAGGAAAAGGAACAAAGTATCTTTTATCACCTTCTTATGACTTGATTCGTCCGATAAATATTGAAACGTATTATCAAAAGGAAATTGATGAGCGACAAATCATTGAAAATTTCAATTCGAATCTAATCACTGAAGTAGTAAAGAATTACAATTCGTTTACCAAGAGCGAACTGGATAAATTGACATTACTTCAAAACCAGTACAAGAAAAACGTATTGGAACTAACAGAAAATGAATACAAAAATGAATTAGAAAGACTGGCAATTGATTTAAGCTGGAAATCATCACAGATAGAAGGGAACACTTATACTCTTTTAGAAACTGAAAGACTGTTAAAAGAAAAAGAAACAGCCTCAGGAAAAACAAAAGAAGAAGCTGTAATGCTTTTAAATCATAAAGATGCTCTTGATTTTATAATAGAACATGATGATTATTTGAATCCATTAACAGTTTCTAAGATTGAGGATATTCATAGCGTTTTGACAAAAGAATTAAGGGTTGAAAGAAACTTGCGAAAAAGAAGAGTTGGTATTTCTGGAACAAATTATAGGCCACTTGATAATGAATTTCAGATTTTAGAAGCACTTAAGGATACTTGCAATGTGATAAACAATAAAGTAAGCATCTTTGAAAAAGCATTGCTCGCTTTGGTTTTGATCTCATATATTCAACCATTTATGGATGGAAATAAACGAACAGCAAGAATTGTGAGTAACGCTATTCTGATGAATTATGATTATTGCCCCTTATCATTTAGAACGGTTGATGCTATTGATTATAAAAAAGCAATGTTGCTGTTTTACGAGCAGAATAACTTATCAAACTTTAAGAAAATATTTATCAATCAATTTGAATTTGCTGTAAAAACATATTTCTAAGATAAAAGAAAGATAAGCAATAACACACAGGTAAAGAACTCTCTATATTTCAATGTGTTTGTTTAGATTAGTAGCTGAATAAAAAAAAAAATTCAAATAAACCGAATAAAGGAAGTTTTGAAAGAAAAAGGAATTAGTCAAACTTCGCTTGCTTACAAGGCGGGGAAGAGTTACAATACGATTAATAAATAGGCTCGAAACAAAAGACAACCCAGTTTGAAATACCTTTACAAGATTGCAGAAATATTGAGCATTGAAGCAGAAGAATTATTAGTAGAAGCCAAAGACAAAAATCGTCTTCGCCCAACAGCTTTTCAAAATGCCTATTTCGAAAAAGACAATGATGCTAGTGGCGGAACAAAAAGTGATTTCATCTATAGGGAGACCGATAAAGACGGAAATGAAATCATTTCGGTAATGTTTGAAATGAAAAATGAGAATGATGAAACGGCTACTAAAAAGAAAAATGAAGATTTTCTTGCCAAACTAGCTAAAGATCGAAATGATAAATCCCGCGAATATGCTGTTTTGGTGTCCCTTTTGGAATCGGAAAACGAATACTACAATAATGGCATTGTAGATGTATCGCACAGGCATTCAAAAATGTATGTAATAAGACCCCAGTTTTTCATCCCTATCATTACGCTTCTTAGAAATGCAGCAATGAATTCATTAAAGTACAAGCAAGAACTTAATTTAATGAAGAATCAGAATATTGACATTACAAATTTTGAGGATAAAATAGACGCCTTCAAAGAAGGTTTTGCAAGAAACTACGATTTAGCCAGTCGTAAATTTAAAACTGCAATAGATGAGATCGATAAAACCATTACGCATCTGCAAAAAACAAAGGATGCACTTTTATCTTCTGAAAACAATTTGCGACTCGCAAACAACAAAGCAGACGACCTAACTATTAAGAAGTTGACATACGGAAACCCGACCATGAAATCCAAATTTGATAATGTAAGAAAGGATGAAAATTGAAAATGCACACTTTAAGGGATAGTGTAAGTAGAATTTCAGCTTTAGAGCATTAATCATTATAAAATTGAATTAGTGATCATTGGCTAATATGTATTTTTGTTTCAATGCTATTTCCAAGCTCATCTAGCACTGTAATTTTATGAGGACCTGCTACTGGTTTGATCGCCAAATCGTGAAAAGTTTTTGTAGCACCTAAAAAAGTATGATCTAGGTACCAAAACAACTCAAGTTCTGGTTTAGAATGGGCAACTTTAAGAATAATATCATTTGTGTTTTCGTTAAAATCCTTGGGTAAAAATATTTTATTATTTGCATTGGGGTAAATAAACGCCATCTGAACTTTTGAGCTTTTCTTGCATTTAGGTTTGTAAGGTGGTAGCTCTAGGTAACTAGGATTGTTTTTCTGATAAAAATATGCTTGAAGTGGAGGTAATACAAACCAAGATTTCATTTTGATATTGGCTACGTATTCGCAAGAAGTATTTACCCTATATTTTTCATCCAGACTTAAATGCACCTGTTTGTGGTAGGGGCAGGATTCCGTTCTCAGTCCTGTTTGTGGAATGAATTGATATGTTGGATTTTCGCAAAAGGGAGATGCCCTGTAACCGCTGTTATTACATATCAATACTTCCGATAGATCGTCATAAGGTTTTTGAAACCATTCAGATTTTGGGAGCATATCAAAAACATCAAATAAAATAGGTGCTGCAGCCTCTAAACCAACCAAGCCAGGTCTGCCTTCTCCATCGGCATTGCCAACCCATATCCCCACAACAAAATCCTTGGTCACCCCTATGGCCCAGGCATCTCTAAATCCAAAACTAGTGCCTGTTTTCCAAGCAATGGGTTGTGAGGAGTTAAAGGATCGCCAACTTTCTTCTGTAGTGGGTCTATTCACTTGTTTCATGCTTTCAAAAGTATGGTATATAGAAGATGCATTAAACACTATTTTATGCTGTTTTAATTCTCCAAAATGTATTGATTTATGTTTCAATACGCTAGGCTCGCAAAATTCATTGGAGTAGTAGCGACTAGATTTTTCATTGAAATGTTGTAATGTACCACTCATGGCTGCATAACTCTTACATAAGTCCCACAAGTTGCTTTCTGCACCACCTAGCACTAAAGATAGTCCGTAATGACTAGATCCGTATTTCAAATCTGAAAGATGCAGTTTTTTTAAATAATCATAAAATCGTTCTTTTCCAAATTTTTGAAGTAGCCTAACGGCAGGAACGTTTAGTGATTGAGACAGAGCTTTTTTGGCACTTACAGCACCGCTAAAGGTATTGTTGAAATTCTTTGGAGTATAACTGCCATAATGTGTTGGAATATCTTCGACAATAGATTCAGGAAGTAATTCACCACTATCCAGCATTGCAGCGTATAAAAAAGGTTTTAAAATACTTCCTGTACTTCTAGGCTTATTAATCACATCCACTTGATTTTGATTACTTTTATTGGTGGGTGTGTTTCCAACATAGCTAATTACTTTTCTTGTTTTTACATCTAAAATCAACAAGGCTGCATTGTGAATGTTGTTGAGCTTAAGCGTTTGATAGTGTCGGGCAATAATGGCATTGGATTTCTCCTGAACATTTACATCAATAGAGGTTTGCAATTGTTTTCCTTCATATTCCAGTGCTATTTTTTGTAAAAAGTGTGGCGCAATTTGAGGTATAGGATATGGTTTTTCGGGAAGAGGCTCAGCAATAGATAGGCGATATGTTAAAGAGTCCAATTTATTTTTTGTCAATAATTTTTTTAACAACCTATTTCTTTTTTCCAAAAGGTGTTTCTTGTTTTTCCCAGGATATATCAAACCAGGAGCATTTGGCAGCACTGCCAAAGTAGCACTTTGTGACCACGTTAAGTTTTCGGGTGCCTTATTAAAATAGCGCCAAGAGGCGGCCTGAACACCCACAATGTTGCCGCCAAAAGGAGCATGACTTAGGTACAGGTTTAAAATGTTATTTTTTGATTTTGAAAGCTCTAGCCTTGTTGCCAACAGAAGCTCTATCAACTTTTCGAAGTATGTTCGAGCCTTGCCATTTCTAGATAACCTAATCACTTGTTGTGTTATGGTACTTGCTCCTATCCTCTTATGATCTGATTTAAAGTTGTGTTTTATTGCTTTGAAAATAGCGACAGGATTAAAGCTTGGGTGCTTGTAAAAATACTCGTCTTCAAACAGCAGCACACAGGTTTCTAATTCTTTGGAAATGATTTTTTTTGATGGAAATCGCCACTGATCATCTTTGGCAATTTTCGCGCCTAAAAGACTTCCTTCTTTACTAGTAATTACTGTAGCATAAGGTGTTTTAAACAGTTTTTTGGGCAGACAAAAGTAGTAAGAAGAAATCCCTACATATAAAATCAACATCAGCAAAAAACGTCTTTTTTTCTTAGACAGGAATTTATCAAACACCAAAAATAGGGGGATTTTTATTGGCTAATGGTGATCCATTTACCGTTGTTTCTGGCTAAATAATCGTTGCTGTACATTGCCTCAGCTTGGGTTCCTGGTAAATAATACTTTCCTAAATAGGCAGCATTGAGCAATACCGTAAATGTCTTTGATCCATACTTGCCTCTTTTTGGCAAATCAAAATAAAAGTTGACACTATTATCTCTCATTTCTGTATACCTAGCAGCACTTACTGTAGATGATCCAAAATCTGTAAAACGAGTATTGATGATTTCCCAACCCGATGGGAATAATTGGGTTAAAGCAACATCTTTTACAAATTCGTCATTTTGATTGGTAACTGTTATTTCTGCTACAAAATCTTCTCCTTGCTTTAAGTTAGTTACATCAATCGACTTGCTAGTTAAGTCTTTAAATGCTGTTACTACGGATAGCCCTCTTTGTTCTGCAAGCTCACTACCAACCGCTAATTTTCCAGCGTTGATGATGCTCACATAAACAAGATTACTATTTCGGTTTTTTACTTCCAAAGTATTCAAGCCGTCAACAAGGTCTAACTTTCTTTGTGAATTACCTTTTTTGTTAGCAATTGTTTCGCTTTTTCCTCTAAAATTATAAATGATGTCCAATTCTTTACCTCCATTTTTATCAATCAGCTTACTCATAGCCAAAAGGCTGTAAGCGGTTGTCTGTGTACTCATCCATATATCGCTGGACAATGATTTTGCAACTATTTTCGACAAGTTTCTTGTTTCTGGGTGGTTATTAATAATCATGGTTTCCAAAGCCATGGCCCTGTTTCTTTCTGTAGAGCCATAGTTGTAGTAACTACTTCCATCGTTAAAGTTGATTGAAGCTGTTTTATATATTTCGGTGCTTGCTTCTGGTTTTCCTGCAAGGGAATAGGCTGCTGCCAATCTCCATTTTGCATCGTTAGACAGTTCTTTATACGCTCTAAGGCTATTCATATTTACCAAATCAGGCACTCCTGCCAATGCCAATGTGTACAACCTATAAGCTTGTGCCAAATCATTTGTTGCCTTGGCATAACTGGGTTGCCATTTTCTGGCTGCTTCTCTTTGGTATTTTATCCAGTTTTGTTTAAACATTAACGGGAGTACATATCCTTTTTGTGCTGCTTCCAACATAAAATGACCAGCATAACTTGTACCCCAGTCGTTTGCTACAGGTTCATTAGACCAATAGGATAAACCGCCACTTGGTTTTTGATAATCTCCTATTTTTTTAATTGCTTTTTTGATGTTTTTCTCAATTTCTTGCTGCTTACTCGTGGTGAGGTCAAAAATATCAGTAAGGTATAATTGCGGTAATGCCTTGGAAGTTACCTGCTCCAAACAGCCATGTGGATAACGAATTAAGTAATTCAGCCTATTGGTGAAGTTCATAGGTGGTAATGTAGAAAACTCAACCATGGCGGTATTGGTTCCTTTCTCGCCAAAAGTATTGAATTCGATGTTCTTTGACGCATTTTTACCTAACTCATTTTCAATGGTTTTAGAAGTAATAAGGTTTGGATTTTCAACATCGATCTCCACTTTGTATTTAGCCTTTTCTCCGTTGCCCTTGGCAGTCACTTCAATGGTGTTGATATTGGTAGCATTCATTACATCCAATTCAAAATAAGCCATTTTCTCATCGGGTTTGTTAAATGATAGGGACTGCGATGGTTCTCCTACCACGCTAATTCCATCACTTAGTTTAAGAGACAGTGCTACATTTTTTAGATGCTCTTCCATGGCAAAAACAGTTACGGGAAGGATTACTTTTTCACCAGGGCTTAATTTTCGAGGTAATGATGCTAAAACCATCAATGGCTGTTTTACCTTCACCGATTTTTCTACACTTCCATAGGATTCTTCTACACTATTTCCTGCAACTACCATCGCTCTTACTGAGCCAATATAGTTGGGCATTTGGAGTTGGTGTTTGTTGGTTTTTCCTTTCTTTAGTGTAAAAGGCCCTAGGTAAGTTACCACAGGTTTAAATCTGTTTGCTTTCTTGTTTTTGCCTTTGGAACCAGCATTGTCATCTCCTCCGGTAGAAAAAACTTGCTCAATATGCCCTGAGTAAGCGCCAATAACATCATCAAAAATATCCCAAGTTTTTACACCCAATGCTTCTCTAGCATAAAACTGACTCCAAGCATTGGGTGTTTTAAATCGTGTTAAGTCTAACAGCCCTTCTTCAACCACTGCAAGCGTATAGGTCATTTTAGCACCATTTTTCTCATTTACTTTGATGATATAGTCTTCATTTGGTTTGATAGTTGCTGGCATACTTATTTTGGGATGCAGCTTTGTTTTAGGGTTCTCTACCAATATAGGAATTACGCCATAGAGCCTTATTGGCAAATCATTAGAGGTAACATTATGAGGTTGTAAAAGAGAAATGCTTACAAAAACGTTGGGCGTCATTTCTTCTATAATATCTATTTCTACAGTAGTCTCTCCAAAAGTTGTTTTCACCCACTTGTGCAGTAGTATTTCAGATCCATTTTCAATACTTATCAAAGCCCTCCCTTCTTTACTGGAAGGGAAAGTGAGTTTTGCAGTTTCACCAACATGATAGTTATTTTTATCTGTAGAAGCCACCAAGATTTTTGCAGCTTCTTTGTCTTCATTTGGTGCTTTTCTCCACCAGTTTTTATAGAAGTATGCAATCCTTCCTGTTGCATGACCACTTACAGGGTCTGTTACTCTTATCAAGTATCTTCCACCTTCATTATCAGGAATCTTTATGCTGAAACTGGTTTTTCCACTGCTATTGGCATCTATTTTGAAATTTTTTATAGGCTTGTGAAAATTGTTAGAGACATAGCTAGATAGATTCTCATAAGAAGCATTCCACCACCAACGCCATTCTATTTTATACACATTGACTTCTAGATTATTACGTGTAATTGGTTTTCCTTGATCGGACAATGTAGCTACCGAAAATGTGTAATTTTGGTCTGTATCAAAACAGCCATAGTTTTTAGATTTTGGAGATTTTAGTCCCACAAAACTTGTGTAAGGAGCAAGATCTTTGCTAAACGCATCCAATGAAAAATCGCCGCCATTTTCAAAAGCCCTCACCAAAAAGCTAGCCTGTAACATGCCAGGGGCATTTTTTCCTAAATCTAAGGCTGCGTTTACTGTTACAGTTCCATTGTCATCTGTGGTGCCCTCAAATAGGTTTTGTTCTTGTGAGCGAAAGGTTTTTGTTGGATCTGAAAATTTATAAGAATCATAACCTTTAAAGGGTTTATTTTTAATGCTGAACTTCGTTTTTACAGCCGTTTTTAAATTTTTGGCTGGCGTGCCATGAAGCCAGTTTACTTGCAGTGTTCCATTCAGTGGTTTTTTATTGCTGAGTATTTGATCCTCAAACTGAAGGTTAATTTTTAAACGGTTTGGTTTGATCGTTTCAACCTTGAATATTTTGGTAAATGTAACGCCTCCAACAACTATGCTTGCGTTGTAATTACCTGTTTTATAATGGGTACTTGTTGGAATTGTAAAAGCATAAAACTTATGAACATTTTTGGTTGTACTTTTTTTATACACCAACTTACCTTGAGGGTCTGTAACTTCAATCTTTATAGGGTGATTTTCGGGTAAAGGATTGGTAGCATCGTTGAGTATAAAAGTTAGGTGTATATTATCTCCAGGTCTCCAAACGCCTCGTTCACCATACACATACCCCTTTAGTCCTTTTTGAATTTGATTTCCAGACACGTCAAACTTGCTTAGCGAAAGTGAATTAGCATCAAATAACTTTACATAACTGAAGTTATTAGCTTTTTCTACAATTGCAAACGCAGCACGCTTTTTGGAATCAATGAGTGCAAAACCATCATTATCTGAAGTTCCATGCGCAATTTGTTGCTTTTGATAGTTATACAAAGTGATTTTGGCATAGGATACTGGTTTTGTGCTTAGCAGGTTGGTAATTGCAAAAAAGTAATTGCTAGTGGTTCCTTTCTTTACAACTACTCCCAAGTTAGAGCTAAGAATATTTTGGCTTACATTACGATTTTTATAGTTGTAGTAAGAGGATGTGCAGGGATTATTCCGCTCATTCCATTTGTAGTTAGTATTTCGGTAATTATAAATAATATTATCCCAGTACTGCTCTTCTTTTAACTCATTATTGTTTTCTTCATATTGATTATTGCCATCATCTTCACTATGGTAATTCTCTTCTTTTTCTTTACTGTACCCAGCATTTTCTGAACATTTATACAGTGAATAGGCTTGTTTATAGCTCAGCTCCACCCTGTAAATCGCTCCTAAATCAGCATTTATATAATTCGCTAGATCTATAGAATAAGCCCTCCACTTGCCTGTGTTTTCAATGCCGTTTTTAATAAGTGTGATGGTTTCTTTTGCTACTCTTCTACCTACATGTTTTATGTTTCCACCAGCGCTTGTAATTGAATTTTGTTGCAAAAATTGAAGGATATTATCTTGATAAATCTTAATAATTCTTATGTCAATTTTTGATAGATTGACAGCTTCAAAATTGAATTTTAAATTTTCGGAACTTGGTAATATGGCACCATTTTTTAACAAACGTACCTGAGGTTTTGTTTGTTCAAATACCACATTTGTAGTGTAATCCTTTTTAAGCATGTAGCCTTCTTCATTTTTTACACTACTTCTAACTTGTAGCTTTAGGCTTCCAGTTAATTTTTTGCTGGGATAAATTTTTAACACATTACCATCTATCATAAACTTGGGGTTGTTTGTGTCATGAATAGTTACCAAACCGTCAAAATTTTGATTCTTCTGCAATGGATCTGAAAAATTCAAACCAATATACTGTTCAGTTCCTTGGTTTACAATAACTTCTAATACCTTAAAATTGTTTTTACCCGGAATTGTAATTGTATTCTCACCTTTGTTATCAGATTTGATTGATTTTCCATCCCATTCTACAATCACCTTAGAGGATTCAATCAATCGTTGTATACTATCAATTTTAAAATCAAAAAAACCAGCAAATTTTGCTGCTTCGTTCCATGCCAATTTCAGTTTTTTACCGTTTTGTGAGGCGGAAACCATTTTTTTAGCATTCTCTAGAGAAATGACATCGGCAGATTGTAGTTGGGCGTTTATAAATTGAAATTCTTTGTTGTAGGACTGAAGTTGGTTGGTACTTATTTTAAAAGCAGGCGCGATGGTTTTAAACTGAAAGGTGTAATTAGAAAAAGCCTTGGGAACTTCTGGATAAATTTCTTTTAGGTTAAGCGTTACTGTGTACTCTGTATCAGAATCTAGGTGTTCGGTAGGGTAGAAAACTAGCTTGTGATTGTTCTCAGATTTTAAAGTACCTTCTATGTATGGCTCTGTTGTTAATAAATCAGCACTCAAAATGCCGTTTTCTTCCCATGATTCAACAGGTTTTGCTAGGTGTATTTTTATAGGGTCGGCAACAGAGACTAAGTTGTGAGTAGTGTATTGAATGTAGTCTTTAAATTTAAAGACATTATTGTTTTTTACAGACTGTTCTTTGCAGCCAGAGAGCCCCAGTAATAGTGTTAAAAAGAATAATTTTATAGATATTTTCATGTTTAAGTGTTTATTAAGGTAATGTACCTATGTATATTTCGAAGGGTGTAATGGTTATTTTTTATTTTATTAATTGTCGTTTTCTTTTTTCTCTATACCAAATTACAAATCCTAGTAGTATAGTCAATAGAATTAAACTTGGTTCGCTCATCCGCTGAGGGTCTTCACCAAGGTCTAAAGCTTTATTGCCTGATAAAGCTTGCTTTTGCTTCTTTTTTAGCATTGCTTTTTGCGCTTCGTTTTCTACCACCAAATAAGATGTTACAGGTGTCATTACTTTAGAAATAAAACTGTACTTAAACATATTTAACCACTCTTTGTTTGAAATTTCAGGATGCAGAATTTGTGAATTCCATTGACCTTGCATAATCAAAGCGGATTGCCAATTCTTTTCTTTGATCTCTGTTTCGTTAACTTCAAATTCATCTTTCTTTAAAATTATGCTTGGCTCATTATTGTTTGGTAAATAAGCAATTGAATTTTCGGGTAGTTTGTATTCCAAAACAGTTTCACAAAACATACATTCTCGTACTATTTCAGAGAGTTCATTTATTGGGTTTTTGACTAAAGAATGTTCTTTTAAAGTTCCATTCTTGTCAAGATTATAAAACAAGTTACTTTCTGGAAATGATAACTTGAAGTCAGAAAAATCTTTGTCTAATACTGCATTTTGAATACTGTCAGTTACAACCACAATTACAGGATATGTTTTTGATTTGTTTTGGTATGTATTGAAGAGTGTTTTTTTAATTGCCCTATCTAAATAAAAACCACCTTCAAAAGGTTGTTTGTTATATTGTTCTGTCCAATCATTATCCAATGATATGGTACTTACATAACTGTTTACAAAACTGATTTTTGCGTTTTTGGTAAGTAGTTGATTGGTTTCCAAGACCTGCTCAATTCTTTTGATAAAATCGGTTGAATTACTGTTTTGGTCTTTAGAAGCATCAACTAAAAAATGAAAATAGGGTTTTCTTTTAACCAAATTCAACTTTTGTTTCTGTTGAGCTGAAACGTATGAGATATTTTCTGTTTCAATTTTTTCGTAAATAGTCTCTTCTTGGTTTCCCAATTCAACTATATTATTATCAAAATTTAGCTTTAACGGCTCTTTGTGTAAGAATTCAATCCCTGTTTTTCTAACTTCATTTTTTGAGAAAGGGAAAACTCTAAAAGCAACTTTATTTCCTGATAAATAATACAAAATGCCTGGGTCTCTGTTGGTATTTCTGATTTGCGAAAATATCCACATAGCAGATTTTTTCTCTGCCAAAATTCCGGGTTCTTTCTTGTCTCCTATATACAAATAATAATCGCTTATCCAACAGCCTTCAGGCAAATCAATTGTTGTTGCGTATTCTGAAAATCTTGTAATATCACTTTTATTAGTTATTTCTAAATTCACCCAACTTTTCCAAACATTTTGAGTTTTATCATAAGTGCTATTTGTTGATATATTACTTATTTTAACATTGGCGTTTTGGATGTTATCACGTCGTAACTTAAAAGAAGTTTTATCAAAAAATATTTTTTCAATTCTACTAATTTTTGATTCAGACAAAGTAAGGTTGTCCAATACCAACCAATTGAAATAGGAAGACAAATAGGGAACACCATTTCCAAATATTCCGCCTCTATTTTCTTTATGACTTTTTATAACCTTAAGTGTTTTTTGAAGCGAGGTTTTATCAATATCATATTGCTTTGAGTAATCAGGACTGTATATATAGGAAAGTGTTTCGTTTAAAATGCTTTTATCTTTTAAATATGTTGCAGTTATAAAGGTGGGAATTAACAAAAAGCCCAATAACGAAATTCCTATGATAAGTTTTTCGGAAAGCTGTGTTTTCAAATAAGTAAAATCCTTTGAAAGTTCATTGATGTGAATTACGAAAAGAAGTAAAGGTGCGAGCATTAAAAATCCTATACCAATTAGAGTAATAGCAATTAAAGACAAAGGTAAAAACGGTAAAAACACTAAGAAGAAATAGAATGTATAGGCAAAAGTTATACTTCGTCCAATAAATAAAAGTAGTCTGTATATTTTGTTTTTAAGATTTGGTAAACAAACTAAGATGCCATTAACAATAGCTAGAACATAAAACCAAGCATTGTTAAAATCTCCAAAAATTCCCGATTCACTCGGTCCAAAATTATTGAAAAGATGTCCGTTATTTACTGACAAACCAATCAAGGGAAGTACAATGGCAATTGGAATTTTCCAAGCTAATTGATGTTTTTGCCAAGTATCTGCTTTTTTTGTTGCAAGAATAAAAACACTTCTAATTAAGAAAAACAGGAAAACTAATGTAGCAGTAATTATTGTTACTAAAATAGCATGAATATTAAACAATCTGTCTATAGGCTTCCAAAAAGGTAGTATAATTTGTGTAAAAAGATAAACTATAATAGGAGTGGAAATAACACCTAGAAAATTAATCCATGTATTGTACTCTTTGTTTTCTTTTGTAAAATGAGAAACCAAAATAAACAACGAATAGGCAAGTGTTGGCATTAGAAATGTTCCAACATATAAAAAAATATTGCCCGAAACCATCCATTGGGGAATTGAAAAAGGAATGATTTTGTCTAAATGATAGCCATACAGATAAATGAAAGAAATATAACAAAGTAGGGCAAGGAAACCATACCAAATCGAAACACTTTTCTTCTTTAAAGTCAAATAAACAGCATAAGCAAAATTCAGCAAACAGATAATTCCTAAAGAAAAACTAAAAGATTTCCAAATTTGGATACTGCTTTCATCCAGTAAATTTTTAATGATATTGAACTGACCAAAAAAAAGCAAAAACAGCACTACTAATGGTAGTGTGTTTATGATAAAAAGCCATTTTGGGTTAAGAAAATTTCGCATTGTTTTGTTTATGAATTAATAGTTTTTCAATAAGCATGTAAGCCAAAATCAAAAAAGTTAGATTGGTAATGATACCAATAGCTTCGTGTAAAATATGCTGATGGTTCTGTAGAATATTTTTTGTTTGAGTCTGTACAACAATAGAAGCAAAAATACGTGATGTATTTACAAATATGGTCAGCAGATAAGCTCCAATCAATGCAGTAGGAATGGTTAGAATTTTATTTAAAGGCTTTTCAAAATACCTTACTGTCAAATAGCTAAGTAAAAGAAAACACAGCACCCAAAAGTTAAAACCCGCACAAGATTTATCAATAATTATATTTAGGTTTTCGTGATAGTATCCACTTTCAGAAAGATAAACAGAATGCGAACCCATTAAAAGTCCAACGAGTTTGTCAGTCGGTTTGATAAGGAAGCTTAAGTCGTCATTGTCAGCAAGGGTGTAACAAAATTTCAGTATAATGAAAAGCCCTACTACTGTTAAATAATATGGGATGTTCTTATTTGTATGCACTGTTTTTTTAGTATGTGTGGTAACGAGTTTATATAAGGTTTTTTGCGTGTTTAGACGTTAAAATTAGCAAATAAAAGTCGAATAAAAAATCCATGAGAGTTTTCGTGATTAGACTCGAATCAACAATAAATCATATAAATTGTTATACCCCGTTTTTATTGAAATAAGCTTGGAGTATCCCGCAAAGTGTGTAAGTAAAATTTAGGAGCAAGTTATTCTGAAAATTTTTAAGCCCTTTGTTAGCTTGAAAAGAATTTCGGAAATAACTTTCAAGAAAGAATTTAAAACATGAAACACTCCTGATTGTTCAGGACCAAGCGCAAAAACATGCTGGATAGGATAACTTTAATAGGTAGGGCTGGTGAGAAATAGAAATAATATATTGATAGGTCGAAATTAAATTTATATCTTTTTACCTACTTCATAAATGTATAAATGTTTATTGAAAGCCTAAGATTTATACTTTCAGTTAGCGGATAATTTTTGATCGAGAATTTAAAAGACTGAAAATAAAGTATCTTTGAGTATTGAGAAAAATATTACATACATAAATTTATATCTTTTTACCTGTAAAATAGATATTATAAATATTTATTGAAATACTAGATTTAAACGCTAAGCTGGAGAATAAGACTATTAATAGAAAAATTCAAACCAAAAAATGCCTGTAATGAAAGCAGAATCATTTGGAATACCCCAGAATTCTAGGGAGATAATCACACATTATAATTATAATAATTTAATCCCTTGCGGAAAAGGCAACGAATTAAATAATTATCTTGGATACGGACGATTTAGAGAAAAAAATGAACAGTATTCTGAACAATACCATTTGTCAAGAAAGAAGGATAGAATCGAAATATCGAAAAGAATACTCTATGAATTAGAGAAAGAAATAGGGCCATTTATTAATATTGATACTGGTGAAAAAATTAGCAATGCTAAGGCGCGTGATAAAATTGGACATGCCTTACGAGTGTATCACAAAAATCATCCCCCTAAAAAAATTACGGTAAATAAAACAAGTGAACCCAATAAGCCCTCCATAAAAAATGCTGAAACTCTTGATAGTTTCGACCTGAATTTTTATGCTGAAAATGAAATACCTTTTATTGATGCATTCGTTCGGAATAACTTCAAAAATGCTAGTACCATAAAGGGTTGTTCAAATAAAGAATCTCACAACGCCCTAGCCTTGCGTAAAATCTCTTCATAGCAAGCAATGATTTCTTGCTCAATTACCTTGTTTACTGGCTTAATTTCTTGGGGTTCAGTCGCGGGTTTCTTTATTTTTCCGTTGTAGTCTTTGCCGTTTTCGTCAATGATAAAGAATTCGCCTGTGTCACGTTTGAACATTTCAAAAATTTTGTGCTTTTTTTCTTTGCGATCTGATGTGGTTACTCGGGTGCCTGAGGTGTCTAAGAAAAGACCATCTCCCTTTGAGTAGGAATAATTTTCTACCATGATGTCTTCAAAATAACTTTCAAAGAATTTGGCAGTGTCTGGGTCGTTGGTTTTTTGCTTCGTCTCCAGAAATCAAATTGTTGACAATACACTTGGTCATAATAAGCAAGTCTTCTTTCTTTTTGAGAATGTCTACAGAAATTGGGTTGATAAATACCTATTTTTCGGGTGCTCCCAACGCAAAAAAGTGAATATTGATGGTTGATTTTCTATAAAACCAGAGGATGATTTCTGAAAATTCAAAGAATTTATAATCATATACCAGCCCTGGCATGTTTCTTTCTCCCAACCATTTTAAAATCCAACCTGCCACCGAAATGGTTTTTCCACTTCCTGCTGCTCCTTGAACGGTGACTACTTTTAGGGTGTTTACCGTAATTCCTCTCCCTCCTTTCAAGGGTATTTTTATCGATAGCTATGGCTGATGCAGGATCTTTTTCCAAGTTGTGAAGTGCTGACTTGAGCAATAAGATTTCTGTGCTTACTTCCTTGTTGTGAAGAATGATCGATTGGAATTTTTGATCTGAAAACTTATAGGTGCGTTTGGTTTCGATCTTTGCAAAGTAGACCAAGTCTTCGCCTTTTATTTGTTGACCGTCTGGATAAATGCGATGGAAGTGTTCAGCATATTGATCCATCAGCTTTTGCACATAGGATTTCAAGGCTTCTTTGCTGGATTGGATATGGTTTAATTCTTTTTTATCGGGATTGACTGTGAGCATGAAAAATTTGGTTTCTTCTTTGGATAGCCTCCCTTTGTTTGAGTCAATGGTTTGCATTACTGCTGAGGGGTTGATACGATCGCTGCTATGGTTAAAGAATCCTTCTCGCTCCAAGGGTTCTTTTTCTAGGTCTTCTTTGGTTAAATAATTAACCAAATCTGAACTTGAGCCTTGGTTGCCTCCTGCAACGTTTTTGGTGCTATGAATTTTAATGATCATTGAGTAGGTTTGATCCTCAACAACTCTCTCTTTGGAATGTTTAGCTTGAAGCTACTGCCGTCTGAGATGCCTCCGTAGGTTCTATTATTAAGCCCTAATGACAACTGATTTTATTCAAAACAACGATTTTTTACAAAAATACATTCAGAATCTGGAAAACAACTCAAGTTGTTTCTGTAAATTTGCCACAACCAAATATTATAAAAAAATGGATCCTCTCGAGCGTAAAAAATTCCAAGATTACAATTTAGAGGATGTTTTCCTTAAATCAGATAAAGCACCCAATACAACAAACGCAGTTCTTAAAGATTTTTTAAAGGTAAAACTTTACAATAAATTGATAAGATTGAGGGGGGGCGATGCTAAAAAATTGCTAGAAGATATTTCTGATGAGAGAACAAACAAAGCATCGTTGAATCTACAAAACTTGAAAGCTTTACTAGTTTTTGGAAAAAACTTACCGGAAATAGAGAGTAGTAATTGTTTCGGCTTTTATGGCTTTATACCGAATGCTATTGGTTCTGGACACTCAAAGAGATTGGTAAATGATGAAATCAATTATATTTTTAGCAAAGTAGATGCTTTAGCTGAACTCGTACATTTTTCTGAATTATCAAAAGTTGTAGATCAAGTTTTCTCGGATTTAAATCAATCAAGTACTGATTATGATCTAAAGGATAACCCAATCAAGGAAGCTATTAATCAAAAAAATAAAATTCAGTATCCAACCTTATTTGAAGACTTGATACTAAGGTTGACTCTTGATGAAAAGCTTTATCCAATTCTAGAAAAAAATTGTAAAAGAAAATTTGAAGTCTCATCAAAATTATTTGAAAGATTTAGCGAAGCCTTAAATAAGAATGGAATGGTGGCTTGTGCTATTGATGATGTTTTCGATCAGAATCTTAGCCCGTATTTAGCTGCCAATGATTCAGTGAATCTTTCAAAGACCTTTCCAAATAAAAAGTGAAAAATAGATGAAGAAATACAGGAAAAATCCCATAGATTCACTACCAACAAGTGCTTAAAAAAAATTGATTGAATATCAAATTTTTACTAACATCTTAACTTCCCACTGGCTAAAATTCATCATACCTCCTTTGATTTTAATTTTTAAATTACTATCTTAGAATTAATATGGAATTTAAAAGTAATCAAATGTGGAAACACTTTTGATTAAAAAGATGACTTTCTTTCTCGGTAATTCTTGAGAACCATCAATTTCTTTCATATCTGCTTTGAAATCCATCAAGTATTTTTAGAACAAAAAAAACATAATAACTATGGTAAGAAATGATGAAACTGGAAAAAATGATCTTGTAATACTCTCCTCCAAGGGTGGTAATGATAAATCGAAAGAAGGTAATATTCGCTACAATCAAATGATAGCTGAATACTCAGAACGTTACAGAGATGTAAATTCCAAAGCTGAAAGAATGAAGATTACAAAAGTAATCTATGAAAGAGCAAGAAAAGAAATAGGTGAATTTGTTAAGTCTGATGGCACAGTGTTGCTTGAGACTCTTGCTAGAGATAAAATTAGCCATGCTCTCAGAAGTGTTTTAAAAAAAAGGAATGCTACTTCAGAACATGAAAGAATAATTAATGATTTCACCGAAATTCTTTACCATGAATTTGGCAATCAATTACAAAAATTCAAAAATATGTCAGTTGCAATTGATGCAAACGTGTTTATTGAGAAAGAAAAAGAATTATTAGAATTATATAATGATTTTTTAAGGAGAATCCAAGAAAAAAGCATCATAGCCCCTGAGGTCTCAAAAAAACTAGCTACATTCGTATTAGCTACTGCATTACCACATAGGCACAATATGTTTCTTACATACAAAAATCATGAAGATTCAATTAATCCAATAAATTTGATGGAATATTTTAGAAAAATAGTCCCCCTAAAAGAAAAATATGATCTTAAAGGAAGGCGAGATAGATTGGATGAAAACAAAGATGCTGCCTCACTGGAAACTTTAGAAAATTATCTAAAAGATACAGAAGAATCGATGCAACAGATTGTCAAACTTAAAGCTCATCCTTTATTTATAGCAGGTATAGAAAAATTTACACAAGAAATTCGTCAGGTGATTGACGAAAAAAAACGTGAGATAAGTGATCTTTCTGAAAAAAAGTCTGCTGCTTCAAATCTTAGAACGAATAGCCATAGCAATAAAAAAGATTTTGATCAAAACGATCCAGCACACTTACTTGAATTATCTAATTTAATTAGCTCAGCATTTTCCAAAGATTACGAAAAAATAAAAGGAAAATTAATTGAGATTGTTCCAAACAAATCATCCATCAGTGAACAAGACATTAATAAGATACTGAAGAATTGCCTGGATTCTGTCAAAGAAAATTATAACTATTCTGAGACCCTACTTCAAAATTTGAATAATGTAATTGCTGCTCAGTTAAATAAGCTTGAAGTAACAATCCTTCATAAGATAAATAACGAGTGCATTGAAGATGACGTACTGAACTTTGTTGAACGGAGATTGAATGAATTAAGGTTAAACGAAACAACGGAAGTTTACATTGACCCTCTTCCGCTTGTTGGAAAACCTATAGACTCAATCGGATTACATGAATTTCTGAAAGAAACTCCAGAAGAAAAATGGGATAGAAAATATCATCTAATGCATCAAAATATCAAAAATGGATTTAGCCTTGATCATATTGAGAAAAATTCAAAAAATTTAACCAATTGGTACAAGAAATCCCTGGTTAAGTACTATAATAGTGAGCTAAACCAAGAACAAAGAGCAAAGATTTTCAAACTTATTGAGGTAACCAAGGTTGAGCAACTTAACGAAAAACATAGAAAAGTTGAATCTAGTCAAGGGGGTACAACAAAGGTTAATTTTGATAATTTTACTTTGAATTTGGAAGATCCTGAAAATCCACTCTTCGGTCATAATGATGATTTTTCTATCTCCTTAGATAAGGATATGAAAAAAAATCCTAAGCGATAAAGAACATCTTTTTGATGTTGATAACACGGGTGTGGTTAAAGAATCCTTCTCGCTCCAAGGGTTCTTTTTCTAAGTCTTCTTTGGTTAAATAATTAACCAAATCTGAACTTGAGCCTTGGTTACCTCCTGCAACAGTTTTGGTACTATGAATTTTAATGATCATTGAGTAGGTTTTTGATCCTCAACAATTCTCTCTTTGGAATGTTTAGCTTGAAACTTCCGCCATCTAGTATGCCTCCAGAGGATATATTATTGAGTAGGTAGGTAAGTTCCGACTGGTAAAGGTCTCTTTCTTTATGAGCTTTTTCTATCTGAAAGGTAAGTTGATTTTGGTCTGTTACTAGGGTAGCTTTTTCCTTTTCTTCATTTTTAGTTGTTGGATTTTCTGAGCCTGCGGGTGTTGGGTTGTCAACTTTGAATTTGACTTGTTCCTGTTTTTCATCATGAGTTTTTTGAGCAAAGTCAATCACATTCATGGCTTGCAAACTGTCGATGAGATAAACTAGTTTGTCAACCATGGCTGTATTTCTTTGGTCCATCGGAATGAGCAAATCTTGCTCTCGCTTTTTCATAAAACCAATGATTCTTTTTTCTAAATTCTTGACCATAGACGGAACATCTTCGTCTGATTTTAGGTAAATATTCATGCCATATTTTTTGGCAAATAATAACAGGTCTGTTACATAGTGTGTCTGGCTTTTTTCGTGCTTTTTTGCCAAATATTCCAGGGCAACTTTTCCTGCTGGTTGTATGCGAATGTTTTCTGTTTTAGTAGTCATTTTAGTTGTCTGTATACATTTTTGTATACAAAAATATGATTTAATAAATTGATTGTCAATACTAATTTTAATTTTTGTATACACGGTTTTTGCTTTTTGTATACAAAATTTAGAAAATGTAAACATCATAAATAATTGTTTTATAGTATTTTAAATACATATATGTATACATCGCTATCGGGGCTTCCCCGATTCCATTTTGCTTTCCTTTTCTGTGCTTCGCACTTCAAAGAAAAACCCTCGCCGTTGAGGCTATTCCTGAGGCAATTTTGATGGCTAAGAGATGCCTGATTTTTTAAATTCAGGACAGGGTTGGTTTTTTTCTAATTTGTGTTTCGTTTCTAATGCTGTGTGTTTAATCCTACGCTATTGTATTATTTTACCCTGTAAAATATCCAACTGTTTTTTAAACCTTCCTCGAGTTTTTTTAATTAAATAATTCGAGGAAAAAGTGAGGCGTTTGAAAAGAAACAATAGGTAGTTGTTTTATTCATTTCGTTTTTAGCGGTAGGGAAACTATACGCTTTGACAAGTTTTGGCTCGTGCGGTTGTCTTTTTGAGCGAATCAATAAAGTTCATAAATATGTGCCGTTTAGCGTTCATATTTTCAAAAAAATTATTGTTGAATAGTGCAGTTGTGAAAAAATTGCTAGTTAAAGGCTTCCCAAAGGGATGCCTATGAACGGCGGCGAATTTGGCGTGTTAGCAAATTTGGTTGAGTGAGCAGCAACGAACCTCAAATACGCTGTTGTGTGCTGTTATTAAAACAGCTTCTTAAAAATGTATACAAAGTCTGGATGAAACTTTTCTTTATTTTCAATCATCTCATGAATTTCAGAAACAGCTACAAACTTTACTGATTCTACTTCATCACCAGGATTAAATCCCTCATTTAATATTGTTCTAAATAGATACATTTTCTCACCTTGATATTCATTGTCGCCTAAGTAAGTTAATGAGGCTTTTACACCCAACTCTTCCATGAGTTCTCTATGTGCAGCTGTTTCAGGATCCTCTCCTTCTTCAATTCCACCTGCTGCACTGTAGTCATAGTGCAGTGGATATGAATCCTCTTTTGCAGATCTTAGCTGTAAGAGCAATTCTTCTTTGTCGTTGAAAATAAAGATATAGGCAGATGCTTCGATTTTTTTAGTCATAAACTTTTTTAATAATGGCACACAACGTTTTTGTATATGGTTTGTTACGTAATTTACACATCTATTTTAGCAAATAAAAACCCAATAGAAAATCCGTCAATATTTTCGTAAGTAAGCAAAAACTAGCAATAGATTATATACGGTGTTGTCTAACTATTATATTCAATTTCCTTAAATTTCACTTAAACCCTTATAAATAAAGGGTTTTATTGTTTTGTGTAATGCAAAAGAATGTAATAAAATACATAAAAAAGCATTGTTTGTTGTACCTATTGTTGTACCTTAGTATTCGTTTGCATCCTATTGCACCTATTCTAAATCAATAAGTTATGTCTTCAATAAAAGTAACATTAAGAAAAGCCAAAGTCGATAAGTCAGGAAAAGCACCATTATATTTAAGAGTGATAAAAGACCGTAAAACTAAATTCATTTCTTTAAGCTTAAAATTAGAGCTTAACGAATGGGATGAAGATAAACAAAAGGTAAAGAAAAATCATAGTAATTCAACACGACTAAATAAATACATATCTCAAAAGGTTGCAGACGCACAAGGACAAATAGCAGATTTAGAAACTAAAAATCAATCAACATCTGCAAGGAAATTAAAAGAAGCCATAAAAGGGAAACCGTTAGTTAATTTCTTTGAGTATGCATATAACCGTTGCGAAAAACAAAAAGACACTTTAGCACTATCAACATATAACAACTATAAAAACTACCTTAAAAAGTTTGAAAAGTTCGTAGGTCATAAAGAATTAATGTTCGATGATATTACGGTAACAACATTAAAAGACTATGCAGGTTACTGTGGTACTACTTTAGGAAACAATAACACGACGATAAATTTTTCTTTAAAGATTTTAGGCTTAATGTTTAAAGAAGCACAGAGAGAGGATTTAGTGCCTTTAAATCATTTTCCATTTAGTAAGTATAAAGTTAAAAAAGCAAAAAGCACAAAACGTTTTTTAACAGCTGAACAATTGAATGCTTTTATTAAATTAGAGGTTTCGGATAAAGCAAAAGCACCAATTATAAGAGATATGTTTCTGTTTTCTGTCTTTGCAGGTGGTTTAAGATTTGGCGATATAATAGAATTAAAGTGGAATAATTATAATGCTAAAACGCATAAAATAACAAAGACAATACGTAAGACAAGCAGGCAGCATAGTATTAGAATAGGTCAAGTAGCAATAGATATTTTAGAGAAATATAAAACATCAAATAGTAAACAAGCCGATATAATATTTCCTTTCGCAAATATTGATAATGATTATTTTACAAACAGAGAGCAAAGAGCTAAAGTAGTAAGACAAGCAATAGCATTAAGTAATATGTATTTAACTAAAATGGGTAAAACTTTAGAATTTCCTTTTTCTTTAACGTTCCATATTAGTAGGCATACATTTGCTACCAGAGCATTAAATAATGGTATGCGTATAGAACACGTATCTAAATTAATGGACCATTCTGATATTGGAATAACACAGGTATATGCAAAAATTATAAGTAGTGAGTTAGATAATGCAGTAGATAAATACATCAATTAAAATATGTTTAACAAACCAATCAATAATATTTTAAAAGCTCAATTTGAAACAATTCATTCTGATGCTGTAAAAAAAGCAGGACAAGATTTTAAAACTAAAGTTTTAAATAAAGTAGAGAACCTCAATCACTTTGACGAATTTAAGTTTCTGGTATCTGAAGAAAACAGAATTGAAGATTTAATTAATAAAAATAAGCATCCATATTATGTAAAAAATCATAGTTCAGAAGATTGGTTACTTACTCAATTTTCAAGTAGGCATTTTTTATTGAATGTAGATGAATTTACAGAATTAAAAGAAGCTGTTTATTTAGGTAGGATTAATTATTTAATACATAAAAGAGTTAGTGATTTAAGAAAGCAAATACCAAAATTCACTTTTAATGATTTCTTATCTGGAAAAGAATGTCAATATCTTATCACGTTTGATAATCAGTATAATATAGAAAAAGAGGACTATTATAAAATGGTTACTTGGCAATCTGATAGGCTTATAAAAGTAGTTTCTTATGAGGTTGAATTATTAGTAAAAAATCATCAAGAATATTGTTCTAAAATAGTTGAGCCTTTAGAGTTTCTCAATAAGCAAATTCTAATACTCGAAGAAGAATTAATAGAATCATTAAATGATGCTAAAGAAATAAAAAGAATACTAACTAAACTTTTTGCATTTAAAGGTTTTGATATTGATGATTATAATGATGAATTATTATTATATAATT
>Ga0307933_1000442_pt1 | contig 38735 bp, 35 predicted proteins | sample OrgLakmetageno88_FD_201811 | JGI IMG/M metagenome (GOLD analysis project Ga0307933, IMG submission 201811) | Saline water microbial communities from Organic Lake, Antarctica - #88 | ecosystem: Environmental > Aquatic > Non-marine Saline and Alkaline > Saline | place: Antarctica: Organic Lake... | reverse complement strand
TTGATGACTTCGGCGGTGGCTTCAGTCTGTTGATGTGATGTGGGAGTGAGTTTTTTAGTTGGCTTCATAATAAGAGTCGTAGTGTTGGTGATTCTTCACCGCCTGCAACTCCTCCCATGTCATCTTTGGATTTCCCCGACCCCTTCGGATTTCCCCTGTATTAGATCCCGCTGGTTCCACTGCCGGATCGAGCTGGATTTTCCGGGGCGGTGCTTGGGGTAATCGCGCTCGAAGCTGCCGCGTGGTCGATCGTTCAGCTAACTACCCGCAAAACACCTACCATGAAATTGGCTTTCGCCTTGTTCGGAGGCCTGCCGCACCAGTGATCACGAGCGGCAACAGGTTTTTCAATGCAGATTCTTATGGAGAATATCAAATCGCCGCTGACAATAGTCATGATCACACTAGTGGGAGCAGCCTGCTCCCGATCTACCAATTACCCAGGAGCTAGAAGCTCCCGCTACTATTTACATATTGACATTCAAAACGTCAATATGTAAGAACCTAGAAATGATTGATCGCGATATAGAACCAATTCTGCGCAAGATGGCCTTACAATTTAAGGCCGTCGCTGTCACGGGACCCCGTCAGTCGGGCAAAACAACCCTGACTCAGAAAGTATTTCCCGAGAAACCTTACGTCTCGTTGGAAGCTCCCGATCAGCGCACCCGCGCCATTCAGGATCCAAGGCAGTTTCTATCACAATTCCCTGACGGCTGCATATTAGACGAAGTGCAGCGCGCCCCTGAGATATTCTCTTACCTCCAAAGTCGGCTCGACGCCTCGCCCGATGCGGGTCAGTTCATACTCACTGGCTCCCAGCAGTTCGGGATGATGGAACAGATCTCTCAAACGCTGGCTGGCCGAGTAGGACTGTTGAAGCTTCTACCGTTTAGTCTGAGCGAATTACCGAAAGCGAAAACCAACCAGCTGAATGATATTCTCTGGAACGGTGCTTACCCGCCGATTTTTGACCAAAAGATTGACCCTGCGTTTTGGTACGACGCCTATATCACCACTTACGTAGAGCGTGATGTGCGCCAAATTTTACAGGTGCAAGACACCCATCTTTTTCAGCGTTTTCTCGCACTCTGCGCCGGAAACATCGGGCAGCTTTTTAACGCCAGTCGGATCGGAAACGACTGCGGACTCAATCACGGCACAGTCGGCAAGTGGCTGTCTGTGCTCGAAGCGTCCTATGTCGTCTTTCGACTTCAACCGCACCATAAGAATTACCGTAAGCGCTTGGTAAAGACCCCAAAAATCTACTTCTATGACGTTGGGGTAGCCATACGCCTGCTCGGAATAGAAAGTCCCCAGCAATTGGACACACATCCACTAAGGGGAGCGCTTTTTGAAAATTGGGTGATACTAGAAATCCTCAAAGGCCGCTTCAACCGCGGTCAGCGAAACAATCTTTCTTTCTGGCGCAACAACACGGGGCATGAAATCGATTTGTTGATAGACAGCGGCGGCCAGCTTATGCCCGTCGAAATCAAATCAGGCCAAACCTTCGCCAGCGACTGGCTACAAGGACTTCGCAAATGGCTCCTTCTCGCAGCCAAAGAAGCCCATCAACCCAAAGTCATTTATGGGGGTGAAGAGAGTTGGAAGGAAGGCGAAATACAAATCCTCCCCTGGCGCAAAATCAGCGATTTATGAACTTTAATGAGACGTAGTGGGAGCTTCCTGCTCCCGCCCCACCTGTCACCCGCAAGCTAGAAGCTCCCGCTACTATTTATGATATAGAAGCTCGGACGGGGTCATGTCGTTATGTTTGCAATTGAGCGTGCTGGCAATTCGAAGGGGTCAAACGCAAAATATAAAGATCCAATAGACCAACACCCCGAACCATGACATCAGCACTCGTCAAAAGAAACTGAAAATGGGAAACCGAAAAGGGTTCATGTCATAACCTTTGTGGTTACCGAATGCGAATCCTCCGCTTTTATGCTAACTCATGCCGCGCAGCCTACGAATTGAAAAAGAAAACGGAGTTTACCAAATTATTAACCGTGGGAACTATCGACAGGAGTTGTTTATCAACAAAGGCTTTGACAGAAACCGTCCTACAAAGATAGATCACTGAACTACCGAATAACGAAATGAAAATAGAAGCTGCCAACTCAGACGCTTGGAACATAGCCAAAGGAAAGAACCCCGAAAAGCCGACCGTCTTACGATTCCGGCCGAGCTTGAAGGCATTCTTGGGAGACCAAAACTACCCCAGACGGCTCGCAATCTTTTGGGAATTTGAACCGGAAGATACGACCGGCATGCCAACGGACACTCAAAGTGCGGATATGAAGAGCTTCGAGGACATGCTGATTGGAGCACTCGACCCCGATCGTATAGCAGTCCTCGCGTTCGTCTTTACTAGTAGCGGCACGCGAGAATGGAATTTCTACCTGTCCGACGTCAGTGAAGTCGGCATTCGAATCAACAGAGCCCTCTCACAAGTCCCGAAGTTACCCATCGACTTAAACGTGGAGGACGATCCGAACTGGGACGAACTACGGCAAGTCTTCCAGCTCTGTGGGATCTGACTCTTTTTTTTCAAGCAGGCGTGCCGTTTCAGCAACGACTCAACTCATCGGCGCCATCTCTTTAATCTAAAATTCGCAATCTGATGTTTTTATAGTAAGTCTTGCTCTCAGGATCATGCCCCTGAATCGCGAGGGTGCCCTTCCCTAAACGAATGTGTGGTCGATTCTCTTTTAATATCGGCACTTCGGGCTCCACGTACTGATTCACGACCACGTCATCCACGCTAATCGTGACCTGCTTACCAACCACTCGAATCGTATAGTCGAACCACTGCTCATCTTTCGAGGGCGCGTCATTTAAGACGTCTTGTAGTCCATAAACGCTACCCGTCTTACGTGCATCCTTGTGGCTTGAGTTCACCTGCGCTTCGAGGCCAACTTCGGGCCACCCGCGCTCTTGAAACTTCGTATGAAAGAAAATTCCTGAATTGGCACCGGCAGTCGTTAACACTTCTGCTTTAAGCTCAAAGTTAATCAAATCAACACCCACCTCTTGATTACCTTGCCAGAAAAGGTGCGCGCGCCCACCCTCGACGGCTAGCTCACCGTTTTCGTTGATTGTGAAAACATCTGCCGTCTCTCCATTCGAGCTCCACCCATCGAGACTCGATCCATCAAATAGTTGATGCCATTTTTCGGCGACGCGCGCTGGCGAGCAGCCGCAACTATCACAAGCGTGAGTTGTCGTGTGAAGGAGGAAAAGTGAGCAGAGAACTGCCAGGGAAATATTTTTATTATACATATTCAAAAAGTGTCGACGAAAGATAATCTGTTTAAATCGAATGAATCACGACAGATCCCATTCGTGTCGTGGAGCCGGTGCGTGCATGAGGGCTTCAGCTTCGGGGCTGTTTAGGATTTTCTTATTCTGAGGATCTAGCAGCAGCGTCTTCCCGACACGTTGCGCAATCACTCCAAGCAATACTATTTCAGTAAATGGTCCAGCATAGCCAAAATTAGAGCGAGCCTCCTCGATCCCCTTGATTGCATTCTCCCAATTCTGAAAGTGCTCACTCGGCCGTTCGACGGCGGGCGCGTCTGGCAACATTTCCCGACGCTTGACCTCTGGAATGAACCTTGGCCCATTGCAGTAGGTGCCGGCTAGCGCAGTCGCTTGGCTACCCACCCAATACTGACCACCGATCTTTTCACCCATGCTACGCCCGTCTTCAAGATCGACGGGACGAGGTGCCGGATTGGCCCGACCATCATACCAATGAAACTTCACTGCGGATCGGTTACCCACTTTCGGGAAATGAAAAATTACCTGTGTTTGGTTGGGGTAAGCAATTTCGCTAATTCCATCCAGCATCACCACCTCGATCTTTTCAGGCCAGGTGTAGCCCAGCGCAAAATTGGACGCGTCCATAATGTGGGCAGCCATATCACCCAGCGCACCAGTCCCGTAAGAACGATAGCCACGCCACTTGAATGGCGCTATTGAATCGCTGTAAGGATTCATCACGACGGGGCCATGCCATAGATCCCAAGCCAAGGTTCCGGGCACCGGTTCCTCTGCCGGCCAAGCCTGCATGCCTTGCGGCCATATCGGACGATTGGTCCATCCATAGACATCAGTAACGTTTCCAAAAAGTCCTGCTTCATAACACGCCTTTATGATGTGCGTGCCATGCGTCGAATGCCCCTGACCGCCCATTTGAGTGACTACCTTTGTGCTTTCTGCCAAATCAACAAGTTCACGCACCTGCGAAATGTAATTACAAAGTGGTTTCTGCGTATAGACGTGCTTACCCGCATTCATACAATATTTCGTTATATAATGATGCGAATGATCGGGTGTGCTAATCGCTACTGCGTCGATGCTTTTACCAAGCTTATCCATCATCACACGGAAATCGCGAAACGTAGGAACACTCGGATACTTGCCATAAGCCGGAGCGGCACGCACTTCATCCACATCACAAAAAGCAACGATGTTGCCCATACGAGCACATGCGTCGATCGCGCTCCCTCCAAAACCTCCAACACCAACAATCGCATAATTTAAACGCTCATTAGCGCCAAAAACAGATTTTGGCAAAATAGTCACACCGGCAAAAGCAGCACTGGTTTTGATGAATCTACGGCGTGATAGAGAAGTATTGGGTGCGGGCGACATGGTGATTACTTTTAAGGGATAATTTCTAAACGCGGATTCAACTGACTGAGACGTGCTTGTTTGAAGCCTGCGAGCGCATAAATTACACAGGATCTTTAAATTGCTCGGCGGATGGGACATCCGCCCTCCCGGGTTGGTCTTCTTTGTTGCTCGTTAACAGCTGTTATACGGAGCAGAACAGCTTAACATGGGGCTATCTCTCGCGTATTGACAATCCGATTAGAAAGAGCCGGGGATGATTCTATTTTCTACGTTTAACCCTTTTTTTGTCTTCCTATCAAAGTCGACATGCGTTGACATTTCACACAGTCATTGTAATTTATTTATCAAATGCGCCTCTTTTACACCAGTCTATTAGCTTGTTTGCTGTTGCTGGCTCCAGTTCTTCAGCTCTGGAGCATGGTGGTGCCTGCATGCGATATGGTGGAAGCGGACGGACTGGTTGAAAAGGCTGGCTGTTGCGCTCAGAGCACACTGAGCGTTCGAAACAATCTTAATGATCAAAGCCCACCCGCCTTCAGCGTGTTCACGGCTCGCCCAGACTGCTGCCTGCGGACGGAATGTTGTCCCCCTGCCGAGCCATTTACTAAGCTCCTTGGCGCGCTTGGCAGCAGCCAGCAAGCGAACGCCCCGCCACTCTTAGTCGCGGCGCTGCCTGCCACCACGCTCCCCTCTTTCGATTCTTGGAAAAACACTCTGCGCCATGACACAGAGCGAGCACCCGCGACTGTTCGCTCGCGGCTATGCCGCATCCAGTCTTGGCGCATTTGATTCGTTGATACGCAGATGAGTATGTCCCGCACCGGGGCATCTTTCCCGTATGGCTAGCCCGCGTGCTCGCCGCCCATCAACGAATCAATATTATGGCTGAAAAGCTTAGCTCTCTAATTAAGTCGTCCCGTGTGGACGCCAAGACACCTCCTCAAGCGTCACCGCCGCCCCATCCAAGAGAACTGCGCACCCGCATAGCAAGCGCGTGGCCCATCCTGCTGCTGCTCGCCTTTTTGTTGCTGCTGTGGCTGCTGTTTGGCGACCGCTTGGCACCCGCGCGTGCGGTCGAGCTTGGCACGGTGGTCACCCTGCGCTCAGCCGAGGATTCGGCGCTCGCGGCGACTCCGACGACTGATGCAGAGGACGCGGATCGCTACGGCGGCGCCACGCTCTTTCAAGCCTCTGGCTGGATTGAAGCCGCGCCCTTCCCCACCCGCGCGGTGAGTTTGATCAATGGCACTATCGAAGCAGTCCATGTTTTGCAGGGCGAGACAGTCACCCAGGGGCAGTTGCTGGCCACTCTAGTCGCCGACGATGCTCGCTTAAATGTGGCCACAGCTGAGGCGGCGCTCGGCCAGAGTCGCGCCTTACTAGCCGAGGCGCAGGCGATGGAGCAATCGGTGGCCTCCGGCCTGCGGACACTTGAGCTGGAAGTCGCCGCCGCGACGGCGCGACTTGACGAGCTCAAGGATGATTCCGAGCGACTGGCCAAGATCGGTGCCGACGCGGTGCCTAGGCGCGAAATCTCTCAAGCGGAACTCAAAACAAGCAGCCAAGAGGCTGCTATTCTCGCACTCGAAGCCCAAGCGGCGGAGTTGGAGGCTCAATCCAAGGCGCGCAACGCGCAGAGCCTCCACGCCACCCATCGAGTCACACTCGCAGAGACAGAACTGGCTCGCAGACAACTCGCGCTGCAACGCACCCAAATCCGCAGCCCCATCGATGGTATTCTCCAGCGTCTGCACGTCGCGCCCGGCATGAAACGTATGCTAGCTATGGATGACCCCGAGTCGGCCACCATCGCCACGCTCTACCAACCCGACCAGTTGCAAGCCCGCATCGACGTGCCGCTCGAAGCCGCCGCACGTCTCTTCATCGGGCAAGCGGTGCGCCTGCGCAGCAGCCTGCTGCCGGATCGCGAGTTTGAAGGCAGCGTCACTCAAATCGAAGGTCAAGCCGACCTGCAACGCAACACGCTGCAAGCCAAAGTCGCCCTGCATCAGCCGGACGCCAAGCTACGCCCTGAGATGCTCTGCCGCGCAGAATTTCTCGCGCCGCCCGCGCAGGCAGGCGGCACCACACTCCTCGGCCAGCCCAGCGCAGTCCGGCTCTACTTGCCAATCGCCGCCCTCTTATCGAACACGGGCCCAGAGCCAGCTGTAGTCTGGAAACTAGACGCTACCAGGCTGCGCGTCGTGCGGCAGGAAGTCGTCACCAGCGGCCAAGCCCGCGACGGATACTTGCGCGTTGTGGAAGGTCTCAAACCAGGTGACCGCGTCGTGCTCAACCCCGCCCCCGACATCGAAGCAGGCGAACGTGTCGCCGCGATCGATCAACCCTAATATTTAATAGAACTCACTCTAACGTGGTGGCGACTTCAGTCGCCATTCACCTCTCCAAGACGGTGGCTAAAGCACACCGCTACGACCTATCCAAAATGAAAACCTCCAATCCTGAACCAGCCTTTATTCAATGCCGTAGCCTCTCAAAGAGCTACTACAAGGGAAGCACCGTCGTCACCCCCTTGGAAGCGCTCGACCTCGACGTGGCCAGGGGTGAATTCCTCGCTTTGATGGGCCCATCCGGCTCAGGCAAAACCACTTTGCTCAACCTCATCGCTGGCATCGACACGCCCACCACCGGCTCGCTCTCGGTCGGCGGTCGCGATCTGGGCACCCTCTCCCGTGGCCGCCTCACCCAATGGCGGGCGCAGCACTGCGGCTACATCTTTCAGCTCTATCACCTCGTGCCGATCTTGACCGCGTTTGAGAACATCGAGCTACCGCTGCTGCTCGACAGCTCACTCGACCGCAAGCAGCGGCGGCAAAAAGTCGAAGCCGCCCTCGACCTCGTCGGCCTGAGCGACCGCGCCCGCCACCGCCCGACCGAGCTTTCCGGCGGCCAAGAGCAGCGCGTCGCCATCGCCCGCGCCATCGTGGCCGACCCCGGCCTACTAGTTGCCGACGAGCCGACCGGCGACCTCGACCGCAACTCGGCCAACCAGATACTCGACCTGCTCCGCGAGCTCTCCTCCCAATACGACAAGACCATCGTGATGGTGACCCACGATGCCCACGCGGCCGAGGCCGCCTCCCGCACCCTCCACTTAGAGAAAGGGCAACTCATTGAAAACACCGCGCCCCACTCCGCCCAACCCGCTCGAACCGCAACACCCACTCACGCATGAAACCCATCGAACTCGGCAAACTCGCCCTCAAACAAGTCACCCGCAACCCCGTGCGCAGCCTGCTGACCGCCGCTGGGGTGGCCGCTTGCATGTTTCTCTACACAGCGGTCGAGACGATGCAGCACTCCCTCGCCACCGTGATCGAAAGCGGAGCCGACGAAAGCACGCTAGTCGTTTACCGCGAAAACCGCTTCTGCCCGACCACCTCGCGCCTGCCCGAGCACTACCTGCCCGAGATCGAGCGCATCGACGGCGTGGCTGAGGCCATCCCCATCCAAGTCACGGTAAATAACTGCGGCGCCAGCCTCGACGTGATCACCTTTCGCGGCGTGCCGCCTGAGACGCTCGCCCTCTATAACCCCGGGCTGAAAATCACCGCCGGCTCGATGCAAGCATGGAAAGACCAAAGCGATGCCGCCCTCGTGGGCGAGCACTTTGCCCAGCGCCGCAGTCTGCGCCCCGGCGACACTTTCGAGGCCGTCGGCGTGCGCGTTTACGTCGCGGGCATTATCCGCTCGGAGCTTTCGCAGGATAATAACGTCGCCTACGTGCACCTCCCCTTCCTCCAGCACGCCTCAAAGGTCGGCCTCGGCACCGTCACCCAATTCAACGTGCGCTTGACCGAAGGAGCCGATGCCACCGCAGTCGCCTCCGCGATCGATACCCTCTTCGCCTCCGATGCCGCGCCCACCACAACGCGCCCCGAAAAGGCCTTCTTCGCCCAGACCGCGCAAGACATGATCGAGATGATCGGCTTCACCCGCTGGATCGGGCTAGGTGCCGTCTTCGCCGTGCTCGGGCTGGTCGCCAACGCGCTCTTGATCGCGGTCAAAGGGCGCGTGCAAGAGAGTGCCATCTTGCAAACCATCGGCTTCTCCCGCCGGCAAGTCGGTCTCATCATGGTCGGCGAAGGGGCGCTGCTCGGCCTGCTCGGCGGCGCCATCGGCAGCCTCGGTGCCGCCGCCTACTTTCATTGGCAAAGCTTCACCCTAGGCAACGAAGGACTCACCCTCGCGCTGGCGCCGAGTCTCAGCGTGACGCTTGCTGGCTTAGCCATCGCCGTGCTGCTCGGTCTAGTCGCTTCCATCTGGCCCGCCACCCTCGCCGCCACCCGCCCGCTTGTCGCCTCACTTCGCTAAATTTAGCCGACGTCTCTTTCATGATACAATTACTCCCCTTCGCCTACGCCACGCGCAACCTTCTGCGCGACATCCCGCGCTTCATTCAGAAGACGGTCGGTTCGGGCATTGTCGTCTTTCTCGTGTTCGCAGCGGGTGCCTTTAACCAAGGCATGGACTCGATGCTGCGCAGCACCGGCTCGCCGCAAAACGTGATTTTGCTTAGCGCTGGCGCGGAGGAGAGCGTCGAGCGCAGCGAGATCGCCGTGCAGGTGGAGACCCTCGCCGCAGCCGGCATCCGTGGCATCCAGCAGCAAATGGGCACCGCCGCCGTTTCGGGCGAAGTCCACTTCATGGGGCAAGTTACCGTCGCCTCGCACGCCCCCGCGCAAGCATTGCTGCGTGGCGTGACTCCCGCCGCATTCTTAGTCCACCGCGAAGTGCGTGTGCTAGAAGGCGGCTTCCCCGGCTCCGGCCAAGCGCTGGTAGGCCGCTTAGCACACCATGCGCTCGACCTGCCTGAAAATGCCTTGGCCATCGGCAGCCAGCTTGAGTTCGAGGGGCAAAGCTTCACCGTGGCCGGTATCTTTGAAGCACCCGGCACCGTGATGGAATCGGAGGTCTGGTTGGATCGTAACGATCTCATGACATTGACCCAGCGCGACAGCCTCTCCTGCGCCGTCATCCGCCTCGAATCTCCCGACGACTTCAGCGCGGCCGATCTTTTTAGCAAACAACGCCTCGACCTCGAGCTACGCGCCATCCGCGAGTCCGACTACTACGAAAACCTCTCTGGCTTCTACGCCCCCATCCGCGCCATGACTTGGGTGACCGCCGCCTTGATCGCTGCCGGTGCCGTCTTCGGCGGCTTCAACATGCTCTACGCCGCCTTCGCTTCGCGCATCCGCGAGCTCGCCACCCTGCAGGCGATCGGCTACACGCGCACCGCCATCTTTATTTCACTGCTGCAAGAGAGTCTGCTCGCCACCCTCAGCGGGACGCTCCTAGCCGCCTTCGCCGCCGTCTTGTTCCTAGAGGGGCAAACCGTGCATTTTTCAATGGGTACTTTTTACCTCAGCCTCAGCGGCAGCGTGATCACGACAGGCTTACTCACAGGACTATGCCTCGGCATCTTAGGGATGATCCCGCCCGCCATCCGCTGCCTCGGCGCGCCCCTGCCCTCGGCGCTGCGCTCCTGATTTTTATTTTCATCTTAATCTCAACCAACAAAAATATGAAACGCCACAAAACATCCCCCCTCCTCCAATTATCTGCAAGCCTCGCAGCTTGCCTGGCACTGGTCGCCTGCGCGCCCTCCGAGACTGAGACGACCGAGCCAAGCGCAAGTTCAGCCGCCGCCGCGCAGCTCTTTTTAGAATCGGCACCCAGCGCCCCCCTGAGCGTGATGGAAGCCCGCGTCCAATTAGCACCCGGTGATACAGCCATCGTGGCGGGGCAGATCGGCGGCACCGCGCAGCCTTTTGTCGCAGGCTACGCCGCCTTCGTGCTAGCCGATACCGAAGTCATGTTTTGCAATGAAACGGGCGACGATCAATGCCCCACACCATGGGACGCTTGCTGCGTAGACCCCGATAAATTAAGCACTCAGCGCGCCAGCGTGCAGTTTGACGATGCGCAGGGGCAGGTCTTAGCGCTCGACCTAAAGGGCCAGCAAGGCCTCAAGGAGCTGAGTCACGTCATCGTGACTGGCCACGTCGCCGAAACCTCCACCCCCGAGAACTTAATCATCCTAGCCGACGGCCTCTATATAGAACCACTCACCAAGTAGCCGAAAGCGTGAGCTTTTGGAAGTAGCCAAGATTACCCCAAAGTCCAGCCATTCTTATATACCTGCATTACCGCCAGCGCTTGGCTTGTAAATATTTTCAGAACCGTTACAGTCATTAATTATGAATATCGTAATCATCTCAGCGCGCCAACTCCCTGAAATCTTCTCAAACGGCTACACCGTGATCGACGTGCGCACACCAAAGGAATTTCAAGCCGCCCACGTGGCAGGCGCTGAGTCCGTGCCTTTGGACGGGCTTAATGGCGAGCAGTTTTGCGGTAAATACGGCGACGGATTCCCCGTTTACATTCTGTGCCAGAGCGGCAAACGCGCGACTATGGCCGCTGAGCGGCTGATTAAGGCGGGGCATAAGAACGTCAACGTAATCGAAGGCGGCACCAGTGCAGCGATCGACGCCCACATCGAAGTCGAATATGGCAAAGGAACCATCTCGATTGAGCGCCAAGTCCGCATCGCTGCGGGCGCGCTCGTTTTTGTGGGTAGCCTCCTTGGCCTCTTCGTGCACGGAGGCTTTTTTGCTCTCCCCGCCTTCGTCGGCGCAGGGCTCGTCTTTGCTGGGGTCACCGATACCTGCGGCATGGGTATGATGCTGACGAAGTGCCCGTGGAATCAGTAGGCTCCGCGTGGATGGGAAGTGGATCCTCGCAGGTTATTTGTCATGACTAGCCGCGCCGCTACGACCACTACAAAAATGACCCCTCGAGAAACACCAGGCCGTACTGTAGAGATCGAAGAGTCAAACTGCAACACTCACACTGCTTTCTTCAAATCATCTAAAACAGAGCACTGGCACGTGGCATTTGCGGAGCAACTCAGTGGTGGTGCTGCCGATCAGTAACTCGCGAATACGGCTGTGGCCGTAAGCGCCAAGCACGAGTAAATCGATCGCACTGCGCTTTACGTAACTGGCGATCGCTGTCTCAACTTCGCCGTTGAGTATCTGGCATTTCGCATAAACGCCCGCTTTGTGCATTTTAGATTCAGCCTCTTCGAGGCGAGCCGTCGCCTGGGCTTCTTTGTGCCCCTCAACGCATACCAGCAGATGCATTTCGAGCGTTTTGAAAGGTTTGTTGGCCGCGAGGTAGTCGAGCGCCTTTTGGCAACTCGCACCGCCATCGTAGGCGATCGCAATCTTTTCGATAGGTTTGAACTTACGGTTTGTCACCAAGCAAGGTTTGTCAAGTGAGCGCAAGACGCGCTCGAGCATCGAGCCCAAGTGCTCGGTGGCGAAATTGACATTCTCGCCACGTTTACCCATTAGCACCAGATCGGCGACGTCCGCATAGTCGGACATGAGGTCCACTAGCAGTCCTGTCTCGTGGTGGAAGGTGATCTGTCCCGCATCGATACCAGCATCCATCAGCGTCTTGAGCGCGTGCTCTTTGACGAAGTCAGCCTTGATCTCTTCAACCTCATGCAACTGAGCGACCATCCCCTCAAATGGCTGGATGCCGAGGCTGCCGCTAAAGTCTGCCACCGCAGGAATCTCAAATTGGCGCAGATCAGTGACGTAGAGCACACTGATACGCGCGTTAGTTTGTTGGCTAAGCCAAGCACCGTATAAACAGGCTTCCTGAGCGTAGCTAGAACCGTCCGTGCAGATTAGGATATTTTTCATCGCTTTGTAGGGGTTAAGTTTGGCTATGATGCGCCTTTACCTTTAAAGTAGTTAGAATGCCCCTCAAGCACGCAGTAGCAATAGAAAAAACTGCGGCCTAAGTGGAGGTCGTAGAATTATTTCAACGCGGTAGTCCGTGGTCGCGCGGCATGGCCTCATGCCGCACCTTGGAACGCCTACTTGCGGCATGAGGCCATGCCGCGCTACCTGTTCTCAATGCTTTCAAACCCCGCACATTAAACTGCGGCCTAAAGCGAAGAGACTGACTAGATAATCATACCCGCTGCGACGGTCTCGTTGGTCTGCTCGTCGATTAAGACAAAACTGCCGGTGATGCGGTTCGTCTTATAACTGTCGGCGATCAAGGGTGCGGAGGTGCGCAGCGAGATACGCCCGATGTCGTTGTGATTAAAGATCAGGTCGTCCTCTACTTTGTGCAGGGTGTTGATGTTTACTTTGTAGCGCACTTCGGTGACGATGGCTTTGACCTCTTTCGTGGTGTGGCGGAGGATGTATTTACCGCGACCAGCTAGCTTTTTAGTGGAAGAGAACCAGCAGATCATGGCCTCGACATCTTGGCGTGGCTCGGGGGCGTTGTTTGGTTTGACCAACATGTCGCCGCGTGAGATGTCGATCTCGTCATTGAGCGTGATCGCCACCGACATGGGCGGAAAGGCTTCTTCGAGTTCGCCATCCATGGTGTGGATAGCTTTGATGCTGGACTCGAAACCAGAGGGCATGACTTGCACGGTGTCGCCAGGCTTGAAAACGCCACCGGCGATACGACCTGCAAAGCCGCGAAAGTCGTGCCAAGTATCGGAGTGCGGGCGGATAACCCACTGCACTGGCATGCGGGCTTCAACGTGGTTTTGATCGGCACCGACATAGACCGTCTCTAGGTGGTAGAGCATGGCAGGCCCCTGATACCAGGGCATGTTGGTAGACTTATCGACGATGTTATCGCCGAGCAGTGCACTAACGGGGATGAAGGTGATCTCGACGATATTATCTAGCCGTGAGGCGAACTTTTTGAACTCGGCTACGATTTCGTTGTAGGTATCCTCGCTCCAACCGACCAGATCCATCTTGTTCACGCAGACCACGATGTGCTGGATGCGGAGCAAGTTGGCGATGAAGGCGTGGCGGCAAGTCTGCTCGATCACGCCCTTGCGCGCATCGACTAGTAGGATGGCGAGGTTGGCGGTGGAGGCGCCGGTCACCATGTTGCGGGTGTATTGGATGTGCCCCGGTGTATCGGCGATGATGAACTTGCGCTTGGGTGTCGCAAAATAGCGATAGGCGACGTCGATGGTGATCCCCTGCTCGCGCTCGGAACGTAGGCCGTCGGTAAGCAGCGCGAGGTTTACATGCTCGTCGCCGCGTGATTTGGAGCTCTTCTCAATGGCTTCAAGTTGATCCTCGAAAATGGCCTTACTGTCGTAGAGTAGGCGTCCGATGAGGGTGCTTTTGCCGTCGTCGACGGAGCCTGCGGTGGTGAACCGCAAGAGATCCATGTCAAGATAGCCGGCTGTTGATGATTGTTCTTCGCTCATGATATTTTTTAAAGTTGTTTGGTTTTCTGTTTTTCTGTTTTCGGTTGGGTCGTTTTCAGTTTCCTGTTCTTGGTTTAAGTCCGTCATCAACTGACAACTAATAAACCGAAAACCGGAGAACCTTCTTTCTTTTTAAGCTTCGCTTAAAAATACCCTTCTTTTTTGCGGTCTTCCATGGCGGTTTCGGAGCGCTTGTCGTCGGAGCGGGTGCCGCGTTCGGTCTGGCGGGCGGCGGCGACTTCGTCGATAATGTCGTCGAGCGTGACGGCGGTGGAGAGTGCGGCACCGGTGCAAGTGGCGTCACCGATGGTGCGGAAGCGCACGGTCATCTTTTTGATATTGGCCTGCTCTTCGGGGAGCAGTTCCATGAAGTCGGTGATGCCCATGATCACGCCGTTGCGCACGAAACATTCGCGCTCGTGCGAGAAGTAAAGGTTAGGCAACTCGATGCTTTCTTGCTTAATGTATTGCCAGATGTCCATCTCTGTCCAGTTGGAGAGCGGAAAGACGCGGAAGTGCTCGCCGTGCTTTTTGCGACCGTTGAAAATGTTCCATAGCTCGGGGCGTTGGTTCTTAGGATCCCACTGACCGAAAGCGTCGCGGTGGGAGAAGAAGCGCTCTTTGGCGCGGGCTTTTTCCTCGTCGCGGCGACCACCCCCGAGGGCGGCATCGTATTGGCCCTCTTCGAGACCTTCGAGCAGTGCGACGGTTTGCAGGCCGTTACGACTGGCGTAGGGGCCGGTCTCTTCGGTCACTTTGCCCTCGTCGATGGCTTTTTGCACCGAGGCCACTTTGAGCGTCGCGCCGATTTCTTTGACGAAGCGGTCACGGTATTCCATCGTCTCGGGGAAGTTGTGCCCGGTATCGACGTGGAGCAGCGGAAACGGCAGCTTGGCCGGCCAAAAGGCCTTCTTGGCCAGATACGCCATCACGATGGAATCTTTGCCACCAGAGAACATTAGAACAGGATTCTCAAACTGCGCGGCGGTCTCGCGAAGGATATAGATCGCTTCGGATTCCAGCTGTTTGAGGTGAGTGATTGTGTAGTTTTGAGCCATTGTTAAATGAGATGCGAGATACGGGATGCGAGATGCGGGATTGAACTTCGTAACGCGAAGCCTTTCGCACGGTAGAAAGTTAATGCTGTTTGATCAACGGGAGAACCTTTTCGAAGAGTTGCTTGAGGGATTCCTCTTCGGATTGGTGGTCGGTTGTGATCGTCCAATCGGGGTCGCTGGATTCGGGTGCTTCGAAGGAGGAGTCCTTACCAGTAAAGTTTTTGACGCCGCCGGAGGCGGCTTTGGCGTAGAGGCCTTTGACGTCGCGCTCGGCGCAAGTTTCGTAGGAGGCTTCCACGTAAACGGGGGTGAGGTCCCCTGCCCCCACAATTTCGCGGGCGGCGCTTCGGAGTGCCCGTTTGGGGGTAATGAAAGATGCCAAGACCACGACGCCAGCGTCGAGAAATAGGCGTGCCACTTCTGAGATGCGCCGGATGTTTTCTAGGCGGTCTTCATCGGAAAAACCGAGGTCGCTATTCAGGCGACTGCGGATGTTGTCACCATCGAGAATTTTGGTGACGTAGCCCTGCTCAGCCAATTTGCGCTCGAGTGCATTGGCCAGCGTGCTCTTACCCGAGCCCGACAGGCCGTAAAACCAGAACACATGCCCACGCTGCTTGAGCTGCGCCTCTTTGGCGTCGCGCCCTAACATGCGGTGGAATTCGGTATATATATTTTCTGGTGTGGGCATAAAAAAGAGCCGCCATAAAAGCGGCTAGTGGTGAAATGTAAATGGGTTTTTTGTATCTTTAGTTCTTTAGTCAAGAACCTAATAAAAGAAATTTACAAATCTAACGAACTTCCCTGACTTCAGCCACATTAGAGGTCTCAATCGCCCGCTCTAGATATTCTTGGCCTTGGTGGTTCAAAGAGGCGGAGCCAACAGCAGCGCGGCATCGCTACAATCTCTTCGTCGTAATATGACACCAGTCACGTCACGCCTCTGGGCGCATCGCGAGGCTGACGACATCCTTGTCGAAGTAGTTGCGATCCATCCCCGCGTTGACCACGATGCCTTGACCGTTAATTCCACTCGAAGCCGGGCTCAGCAGGAAGACAGCGGTGTTGGCGACTTCCTGCGTGGTTAAGTTTTGCTTACGCATGGTCAGCTTCTCGGCGTAGAGATAGCTGGCGATGTAGCCAGGGATGCCAGCGGAGGCGCTCGTCTTGAGCGGCCCCGCGTTGACCGTATTGAAACGGACGCGGGTATCGGCGCTGAAGGATTTAGCCAAATTATAGGACGAAGTTTCCAGCGCGGCTTTGATCGGAGCCATATAGCCGTAGTTTTCGGCGGTCACATCGGTCGAAGAAATGCCGATGGAGACCACAGAGGCGTCCTCCTTGAGCTGTGACTTAAAAGCATTGGCCACCTCGACCAGTGAGAAGGCTGAGATCGCGGTGGCTTGCAGGAAGTCTTTGCGAAGTGTCGCGTGGAAGGGCTTGAAGCCTTCCGAGTAATTGGCGAATGCGATGGAGTGCACGATACCGTCGAGCCCGTCGTAATCGCCCGCGACTTGCTCGGCCAGCGCAGTGATCTGCTCGGGGAACTCGACATCGCAGAGGTAAGCCTTTCGGGCGGCGAGGAGTTTTTGCAAGCTCTCCAAGCGAGCCTCGGAGCGGACACTGTGGATGACTTCAGCACCCGCCTCTTCCAGCGATTTGGTGATCGCCCATGCGACGCTCTTGCGATTAGCCACCCCCATCACGAGGAAGCGTTTATTTTCTAGATTGAGGAAACTCATGTTATAAATCTTCAGACAATATTTCGCAGTCCCGGAGAATTTTGGCCAGTAATCCTACACCAATAGTCTCACCTCTGTGAACAGGCACGACAGTCGTATTCTTCTAGGCAAAGTGAGATGGCCTCCGAAATTCGGTCACGAAGCTTATCCATACTCTTGGCTTGAGTATGGCAACCAGGCAGCGACGGCACACTCGCCACAAAATAACCATCCGCATCACGCTCAATAACTACATCAAATTCTTTTTTCATAGATTAAACCTGCCCTGGAATTCTCACGGCTGCAACTTATTTTGCACTACGCAGACTCCCCATCGACCATCGCAAGCGCGAACTCAATCGTCATCGCGGGCTTACCTCCTTTGAGGATCTTGCCTTTCATAAAAAAGAAGCGCGAAATAGTTTCCTTCATCGTCACCTCGATCGTGATTTCGTCGCCGGGTTTGACCATTTGCTTGAAGCGCGCCTCACCGATCCGCGAGAGCACGGGCGTGACGTCGTTGAGCGATTTGCCCTCTTTCTCGATTTGTTTGGCCAGATACACAGCGCCTGTCTGGAAGCAAGCTTCGCAGAGCAAGACGCCTGGCATGATCGGATTCCCGGGGTAGTGCCCCTCAAACTGCGGCTCGTCCGCCCGAATAGTTCGCTTGCAAGTCGCACCGTCTGCGCGGACTTCGACGATCTCGTCGATAAAGAGAAAGGGTGGTCGGTGTGGAATTGTGCGTAAAATTTCGTCCATAGCCGAAGAGTGAAAGCCGAAATTGATAGAATGCACGCTCAAATCTGCTTTTGCGGAGAATACCAGTGCGTAAAGCACTTTTTGCATTCAAACGTTGCAAAAAAAATTTATATGAGTCAGCTCCAACAGTCATTTTCTTTCTCGATACAAAATTTTTACGGAATATGGCACCCACATTTTTACACACATCTTAATAGGCTTTCCTAATAACACTCATGAGAACCGGCAAAGAGCTCATCCTCGCAACTAAAGAATTCACACAAGACGACACTGCAAAAAGCTGGTGGGCAGTGGTTTCGACGGCGACACTGGTTACGCTGACAGCTGTGGGAACGCTTTTTAACGTTCATTGGACCGCTCAGTTATTCTGCTCTGTGTTACTGGGCTTACTGATGGTTCGCCTATTTGTGATTTACCATGACCACCAGCACAACGCGATTTTGAGAAAGTCCAAAGTGGCCAAATATTTAATGCAAGTTTGGGGCATCTTAACGATTACCCCGACTAGCATCTGGACGCATTCCCACAATCACCACCATAATCATAATTCTAAACTGCGTAGCGCGCACGTAGGCTCCTATCCAGTCATGACGAAGGAGCGCTACCTGAGAGCCTCGCGTAAGGAGCAGATTCATTATCTGGCCATGCGCCATCCGCTCACGATTCTCGGCGGTTATTTTTCTATCTTTCTACTCGGCATGTGCATCCTGCCGGCGATCTCTGATCCGAAAGACCACAAAGACTCAGCGCTGGCGCTGATCCTGCACATCATCCTTTACGCTTTTGTGATCACTACATTCGGCTGGGTGGCTGCGCTGCTGACCCTCTTCATCCCATTCTTTGTGGCGTGCGCGATCGGCTCCTATCTCTTTTATGCACAACATAATTTCCCCACGGTTACGTTTAAAGAAAACGATGGTTGGACATATGAGGGGGCGGCACTTGAGTCTTCCAGTTTTTGCACGATGAGCCCGCTGATGCACTATTTTACGGGAAATATCGGCTACCACCACATTCACCACTTGAACTCGAAGATCCCCTTCTACCGGCTGCCAGAAGTGTATGCCAAGATGCCCGAAGTCCAACGAGCCAAGACCACAAGCCTGCGCCCGCTGGAGGTGCTGGCTTGCTTGAAGCTAAAAATCTGGGATGCGGAGCAGCAAAAGCTGGTGCCGTTGAGTGCGATCTAGAAGATCAACGCCGCTCGGCCAATTCGTCCAAAGTCTCACGACTTCGGCTACTTGAAAACTTATTTGATCGCTCAATAGAGATTCTAGCCATGGCTCGGCAGATCTATTTCGACCTCGACGTCTTCTTCGTAATCGACTCCGGGCAAGCCGAAGCCGAATAGGTTGAGGAAGTTACTCTGGTAGCCCGCGTAGTCGGACTGTGCGTAAAGCGTGTCGCTGGTGATGGCTGGCCAGATGTCGGCCACGGCTTGTTGCACCTCTGGTGCCATCTCCCAATCGTCCACACGAATACGCCCCGCAGCGTCGAGCTGCAGATCGTCGCCGTAGAGACGCTCATTGAGCAGGCGCACCATTTGCTCGATGCAATCTTCATGCGTGCCTTTGGCCTTCATTATTTTGAAGAGAATGGAAATATAAAGCGGCACCACAGGGATTGCGGAGCTGGCTTGGGTGACCACGGCTTTGTTGACCGCTACATAAGCTGCGCAAGCGTGCTTGGTGGTGATGGCAGCCGCAGCGCGCTCCACATCCTTCTTCGCTTGGCCGATGGTGCCGTTGGTATAAACAGGCCATGTCAGCTTGGGGCCGATATAGGAATAAGCGACGCTTTTGGCACCGGGCGCGAGCACGCCTGCTTCGTCGAGCGCACGCATCCACAGCTCCCAATCCTCGCCGCCCATGACTTTTACGGTGTGCGCCACGTCGTCGCCCTCGGCAGCTTCGATGGTGACTTCGTTGACCTCGTTCTTATCGGTGTCGAGGGTGCGATTAGTAAAGGACTCGCCAATAGGTTTGAGCACCGAACGGTAGCTCTCGCCCGTCTTGGGATCGGTGCGGCGCGGCGAAGCGAGGCTGTAAACGACGAGATCGATTTGCCCAAGATCGGCCTTGATCGTCTTGATCGTCTGCGCCTTGATTTCATCGGAAAACGCGTCGCCATTAATGCTCTTGGCGTAAAGGCCAGCTTCGTGCGCGGCATTTTCGAAGGCAACAGAGTTATACCAACCTGCACTGGCAGGCTTGCCCTTCTGTGAGGGGCGCTCAAAGAAAATACCGAGCGTGTCTGCATCGTGGCTGAAGGCAGATGCGATCCGAGTGGACAGCCCGTAGCCGGTGGAGCTACCGATCACGAGGACTTTCTTGGGGCCGCCGTCTTTCTTGGCCGCTAGAGCGACTTTGATTTCTTGGCGAACTTTGGCTTCGCAGCCCTGTGGGTGCGCTGTGATGCAAACAAATCCTCGGATACGTGGCTTAATAATCATAAGTGCTCTCGGTAAGTGGGTTTAGGAATAAAAACCGGAAGCAAAGACAGGCTTTTCCACGCTGGCAACCGATAATTCGCGAACGCACCTATGAGTTTAGTTTCTACCTTTTCTCGATCACCACGTGTTGCACGTCGATTAGGTCGCCATCGAAGCCGGCTTCGCAGTAGCTGAGATAGTAGTTCCACTTGCGGCGAAAATCGGCGGCAAAGCCCAGTGCGTGCACGGTTTGCTCGGCGGCATTGAAACGGCCTGTCCAGCGGCGCAAGGTCTCGGCGTAGTCATGGCCGAAGCTGTGCATACTTAGCACGTGAGCGCCGCCCGCTTGTTCGACATGTTGGCGGATCGCAGCGGGTGAGGGCAAATGGCCGCCAGGGAAGATGTGCTTCTGTATCCAGTCGCAGTTGCGGCTGTAGTTCTCATAGCGCTCGTCGGGGATGGTGATGGCTTGGATCACGGCACGAGCCGCTGGCTTGAGCGATTGGCTGATCACTCTAAAATAACTATCCAGAAACTCGCGCCCCACCGCTTCGATCATTTCACAGGAGAGCACGGCGTCATAGTGCCCTGTCTGGATACGGTAATCTTCCAGCACGATCGTTACACGGTCGCTCACGCCTTCGCGCTGGAAGAGGGCTTGGGCGTAGGCGAATTGCTCTTCGGAAAGGGTAATCGTTTTCACGCGGCAGCCGCGCTGCGCAGCGCGCAGCGCCAACGCACCCCAACCGGAGCCGATTTCGAGTATAGAATCGCCCTCGCCCGCTCCGGCTAAGTCCAACATACGGTCGATTTTGTTGAGCTGCGCTTGCTCTAGACTTTGATCAGGCGCATCGAAACGTGCGCTGGAATATGTCATGGTCGGATCGAGAAAGGTTTTATAGAAATCGTTGCTTAGATCGTAATGCGCTTGGATATTTTCTTTGCTCTGTTCCACTGTATTGCGGCGCGCGCGGTGGTAGAGCCGATCCGCTTGCTGCGCCAGCAAGGAGAAGCCGCGCCCGATGCGCCCGAGATCTTTTTGATTTTTAGCGAGCAAGCCGAGCAGCGCAGCCAGATCAGGCGTCTCCCAATAGTCGGCCACATACGCTTCGCCAAAGCCAACGCTGCCACCGGAGATGGCTTTGCTGAAAAACATTGGATTTTTGATCTTCAGCTTGAGCAAGGGATAGCTGCAATCACCGACCATGCTTCGCGCTCCACTGGGAAAGGTAATCTGCAAGCTACCGCCGCGCAGCTTACGCAGCATCCATACGAAAAGACGCTCCATCAGGCGCAGCTTGCTGATCGCCTCCGGACGCTCGACTAACCTGTCTTTTTCCGTGGTATCCATAGAAAGAAGGCATTGGTAGTGGATTGATACTCGCGGTAGCCATCGCCGCGGCTCTTGAGCGAAGAGCGCTCGGCATAGGGCACACCTGTCAAAAAACGCAGAAAAATAAACATCGCGATGGGCCCGATTAAGGCGAGCCACCATGATGCATAGCCGAAAGCAAACGCCGCATAAGCGAACCAGTGCAACCATTCGAAGAAATAATTAGGATGCCGCGAGTAACGCCAGAGACCTTTTTTGCAGACGTTTCCTTTATTCTCAGCTTTGGAGAGAAAAGCCGATAACTGGCGATCAGCAATTGCTTGCCCGCTCATGGCGATGATCGCTATAAGAATCGCCAGCGTGTCCGACCACATCCAGACAGGCGCTGGGTTTTGCATAGCGATGCTGACAGGAAACAAAAATAAAGCCACGAAGACAATTTGCGCCAGAAAGAGAAGATAAAAGTTACGCGGTGCTTTATCCCCCCAATCCTCAGCAAGTGCCTTATAGCGTGAATCTTCTTTGCCAGGTAAAATACGCCCCGTAAATAAATGATAACTTAGTCGGCATGACCAGATTAAGATCGCAAGCAGCACCACCCATGAGCGGACTGAGTCGAGCCCCGCCACTGTGTGATAAACCAATGCAGAAAGACCCAAGCCAGTCGTCCAGATAGTATCGACAATGGTCATCAGCTTTACCTTGCGCGCGACTGCGTAAACAAGCGTTGCAACCGAGAATCCTACAATGAAAAAACTAAACCAAAATACTAACATAATTAGACCGTTGGCAAATTAGCAGGTGGCCGAACGTAGGAGACCTTGGACAGACGCTACTGGTGGAAAATTCGACCAAAAACTTACGCTTTCGGCTACATTTTGAGAATCTTTAAATTGCGCGTTCATTAGGATTTAGCGATCTGTTCAGCTTCTTCGTAGAGTTTTTTCGGATATACCTTGAGATCCCACACCAGACCGAGCTTTTCCAGCACACGTAGCCCCCAGTAGCTCATATCCAGCTCCCACCAATACATGCCCTGCCGCGCAGAGAGCGGCCAGCGGTGGTGGTTGTTGTGCCAGCCTTCGCCGAAGGTCAGCAGCGAGACCCACCAACTGTTGCGGCTCTCGTCGTCCGTCGCAAAGCGTTTAGTACCGACGATGTGCGTGACAGAGTTAACGCAAAAAGTAGCGTGGTAAACCATTACTGTGCTCAGGAAGAAGCCCCACATAACAAGTTGCAGCCCACTAGTACCGAGCGCGGGATAATAAACATTCAGCCCTGCGCCCACGGCATAGAGCAGAATCATCAAAGAAAGCACGGGCAATACATGGAAGCGATCGACGAAGCGCAGTTCGGGATATTTGGTGAGGTCTTTGATGCGATCAAGCTGGATCGAGCCGTAGGCGCGGCAGAGCACCCAGCCGATGTGCGCCCAGAAGGCGTCTTTGATCACAGGCGAATGGATATCTTCCTCCTTATCGGAATACTGGTGATGGTGGCGATGATTGGCCGCCCACCACATCGGGCCGAGTTGCGCCGAGGAAGTGCCGACCCAAGCCATTATAAATTGAAATGTACGACTGGTTTTGAAAGCGCGGTGCGAGAAATAACGGTGAAACCCCGCTGTAAGCGCGAAGACGCGCACCACGTAGGTGACCACTAAGGCGGCCACCGCGACCCAACTGAAACCAGTAAAAAATACGCCGAGTGCGGCTAGATGCATAAAAAAAATCGGTGACGAGGCCATCAACAGCCGGTTGTCCTCGTCTTCGAGCGCGTGTTTGAAAATGGAGCGTAGTTTCGGCATGGGTTAAGTTTCTACATTAGTGAACGCAATCTTAAAAGCAAACTTACAGCAAAGATCAAGTAAGGCAGGCAAGATTCCGGCGATCAAACGTTATGCCGAAAATCCACGAACTCTACCGTGAGCAGACCATCGCCACCGACATTGCGACTGCTTGGGACTTTATCCGCTCCCCGCAGAATCTAGATAAAATCACGCCCGACGATATGGACTTCGAGATCATCGGCGATCTGCCCACGGAGATGTATGACGGCCTGCTGATCGAATACCGGGTCGGTATCCCATTAATCGGCAAGCAAACCTGGCTGACTGAGCTGAAGCACATCCGCGAGCGCCATTCCTTTGTAGATGAGCAGCGCGTCGGCCCGTATAAGATTTGGTTTCACTACCACCAGATCACCGAGGTCGAGGGCGGCGTGCAGTTTATTGACCGAGTCAAGTATGTGATGCCCTTCGGCCCATTCGGGGCGATTGCCCGCGCTTTTTACGTAAAGAACGAGCTAGAGCGGGTTTTTGATTATCGCGAAGCGGCGATGATACGGCATTTCGGATAGCGCCGTCCATGGTCGTAACCGCTCGGAGGCTGTCTCAAAAATAGAAAACCGTGGTGATTTCGCTTTCCAAACGATATCTAAACTTCGCCCCCTTTCTCTCGGTGCAGATATAAGGTGCGGGTCGGATAGGCAAAATCAATTCTGCGCTTGGCGAAGGCACGGCAAAGAGCGAGATTAATTGTCTGCTGTGCATCCATAAAAGCGTTATAATCAGGCGTGTTGATATAGTAAACTACCTCAAAATCGTAGGAGCTATCGCCAAAGCTTTTAAAGTGCGCCCGATCAAAACGCAGCCCCTCTACCCCCTCGATGATTGATTGGATAAGCGGTGGGATGGCCTCCAGCTGATCGGGCGTGGTCTGGTAAATGACCCCGAACTCGAAGGGCACGCGGCGCTCTTGCATCCGCTTAAAGTTGCGCAGCCGACTATTCAGCAAGTCGGAGTTTGAAAAGATCAACTGCTCCCCCGAAAGACTGCGCACTCGGGTGGTTTTGAGGCCGATTTTCTCAACCACACCCAGCAGATCGCCGACAATGATAAAATCACCGATCACAAAGGGCTTATCCAACACAATTGAAAGCGACGCGAAGAGATCACCCAAAATATTTTGCAGCGCCAAGGCCACGGCAATCCCCCCGATACCGAGCCCTGCCACCAAAGTCGTCACATCATAGCCCATATTATCGATCACGAGCAGCACGGCGACCGACCAGATCACTAAGCGCACTAGAAACGAAACGCCTTGCACCACGGAAACGGCACCAGGATTGTCCTCACGGCGAGAAACGGTATAAAACGCGATGTAGCAAGACACCATTCGGTTTGCCCAGATTGCGATTTGCAAGACCACGGCAATGAGCATTGCCAGATTTAAATAGGTATCTGCCGCGCCGAGATCCAAAAAGCGCGCCCCACCCCAGACCGCCGCCACCAGTAACACCCAGTTTTTGGTCGATTCGAGCGCCGCGGCCACCAGGTCGTCCGAGACCGTCGCCGTCTTTAAGCTTAGGAGAGCGATGCGGCGTTTAAGCACATCAAAGACTAACTTAAGCAGCAAAAATAACAAGGCCGTTGCGGCCAAGGCATACAGCCAAAGATCGAGCGAATTACCACCCAATCCGGTCGCATAGATATTTTGAAACCAATCTAACATCTGACAGTTCTAGCATACGCCACGCCGAACTGTCAAAAAAAGACGAGATTATAGGCGTTGACAGCGGGAATTATTAGCACAAACATATTGAAATAACGTAACGGCGTGCGCACCACTGATGCTCTGCATCGTAAGTCCGCATCGATACTGACCAGTTGTCGGTCAATCCGCTGAAGCGTCCACACCTTTGCTCAGTAAATCTATCCTGACGCATACGAACCGCACCCAAAACGCGGTTCACCGCCTACGATTACACTCTCACGCCCCCGCGCGCAGACACATGACTCAAGACAATTCATCGACGGACACATCCGCCAACAACCGAGCCGCTGCTCAAGAAGCCGCAGCTCCCAAGCAAGCCCACGAAAAGCCCCGCGACAACGAGATCGACGTCTCCGGCATCCTAGAGATCTTGGAAAACAAGACCGGTCAACTCATCGACCCCTCGCGCAACGGCAAGACCAAGCCCGACGACCCCTTCGTCCCGCGCGAGCTGATCAAGCGCTTCAAGCTCCAGCAAGGCAGCTTCGTCGAAGGCAAAGCCCTGCAAGACGATCGCTTCCCCAACCCTAAAGTCCGCTTTGTCGAAAAGGTCGACGGCGCGCTGCTCGAAGAGCGCAAAGGCCGCTATACTTTTCAGCAAATGGTCTCCATCGCCCCCGACGAGCAACTCAAGCTTGAAGCCAAAGACGGCCGCGTCACCACCCGCATCATGGATCTCTTCTGCCCCATCGGCAAAGGCACCCGCGGCCTGATCGTGGCGCCGCCCCGCACTGGAAAGACAACCATTTTGCACGACATCGCCCACGGTGTAATCGAAAACCACCCTGAATGCCACTGCCTAGTGCTACTCGTCGACGAGCGCCCCGAGGAAGTCACCGACTTCAAGCGCAGCGTCAATGCCGAGATCTACGCCTCTTCCAACGACGAAGAGCTGAAAAACCACCTACGCCTAGCCGAGCTAGCGATCGACCGCGCCAAGCGCCTAGTCGAAGCCGGCAAGGATGTGGTACTGCTGCTCGACTCCATCACCCGCCTCGCCCGCTCCTACAACGCCGCTTCTGGCAAGGGAGGCCGTACCATGACGGGTGGCCTCGACGTGCGCGCCCTCGAAAAGCCGCGCCAAATCTTCTCCGCCGCCCGCAATTGCGAAGAAGGCGGCAGCCTCACCATCATCGCCACCGCGCTGATCGAGACCGGCAGCAAGATGGACGAGTTGATCTTCCAAGAATTCAAAGGCACCGGTAACATGGAGATGGTGCTCGACCGCAAAGCCGCCGAGCTGCGCCTCTGGCCCGCGATCAACCTCAACGCCTCCGGCACCCGCAAGGAAGAGCTACTGCTCTCTGGCAAACACCTCGAAGGCGCCCAATTCCTACGCCGCGCCCTAGCTGGTCAGAAGATCGAAGACGCCGCCGAGGCCATGATCGACCGCTTCCAGCAGACCAAGACCAACGAAGAGTTTTTAAAGCTATTGCAGCGATAGCGGACGCGGGGGCGGATGTCCCCATCCGCTAGCGTCCACGCGAGGGCGGATGTCCCCTTCCGCTAGCGTCCACGCGAGGGCGGATGTCCCCTTCCGCTAGCGTCCACGCGGGGGCGGATGTCCCATCCGCTAGCGTCCATCGGTTTCTGCTAAACCGTTGAACAAAACGCAAATTCCAACCCACCCCGAAAACTCTATTAATGAAGACCATCGAGCAACGCACTCTGCGCGGCCATTAATAAAAAACACTCATACAGAACTCCCTGATCAGCATAAATTAAACGAAAAGAATCCCCGTTCTACTGTTGAACTAGGAAACTCTTCCAAAAGCTAAGAATTCGTTAATTATGACGCTGTTTTTAGCTTAAACACCCAACCTCAACAAAACATAATCACATACACACTATGAAAAAATTATCTCTGATCTTACTAACCACACCTCTTTTTGCCCTATCTGGTTTTGCAGCTAGCGCGGCATCTGACACTGCTTCAGACGCGGCCTATGCACCAACATGGGCTGACGCCGACAACGGCGGCACTGGTTTCGGCGCGTGGACACTTGCTACCACTGGCGATGGCGGCACATATATAGGTGGAACTGGGCAAGGACCCGACTCCTTCGGCTTCTTCGCAAATGATGGAACATCCACGGCGGCTCGTGACTTCACTGGCGGTGCATTGTCTGTTGGTGATACCTTCAGTGTTGATCTTGGACATACTACCGGTATTGCTAGTGGAATAGATATTGGTATTAATCTACTAGATGATACTTCAACGGTCTTCACTCTGAAATTTGTTGGTGATCAATCAGATTGGCTACTAAACGATGGCGGAACCGACTTTGGCGCAGGCCAAGCCTACGCAGCAGATATATCAATCAGTTTCACTTTCACATATGAAGGTGGCGTAGGTAATAACAGCTATTCCTACACCTTTGGAACTGGTGGAACTGGTTCTGGAACCAGCTTCACTGCGACGAGCACCTTATCGAACATCACAGGATTCCAACTGTTCAACAATGGTCAAGGCGCAGGCGAAAACTTTGGCGCAAACAATTTGAGTGTAGTTCCTGAACCGGGCACTTTTGCTTTGATTGCTGGTATCTTTGGCATGGTATTCGTTGCCATGAAGCGCCGTAATTCATAAAAACCCACCCACTTAATTTAAAGCCGTTGACCGATTGGTCAACGGTTTTTTTTTATCTATCAAGATGAAAGTCGCACCGCTTATCTCAACTCTTTGCATTTGTGCTGCATCACTATGTTTCGCACAAAAATTCGATCATACACGAGCGAACGAGGTGCAAACAATTATCGCAAAAGGCACGATACATGACGGGGCTAACACGCTAAATGTCGTCACATCCACTCGCGGCCAAAGTGCGATGAAAATGGCTGTGTTCAATGACCTCAAGTCGGTTAGAATCACAATCATTTATAGAGGTGGCGAAATTCACCTATCCGAATCTACGCCCACTCAGACAACAATCCGGAAGCTCAATGACATAGAAGCGGCAAGTTACTTGATCGATTTACTATCAATTAACCCAGACTACCACTTTCGAAAGGAAGAAGGATTCGACCTCAACAACCCTATCTTTAAAGGATATAATGTTAACGTGGAGATGGCAGTCGATGACCCCACCAACGAAGATGACCTAAAGAGAGAAACCCCCACGCGTATACAACTTTTTAAAGTCGACAAGGAAGCCCCAAAGTTAATTCGAGAAATTAAGTATCTCAGTTTTCACCAATCGAACAATGAATTTCTGAAGCCTAAAGAAATACTTTTTATTGATTATTCTAGAAAAAGAAGGGGACGCATCGTTTTAAATAATCATGAATACAATATCGGCCTACCGGAATTCCTTTTTGAGCTCCGCGACGAAACAGCCGAATAAGGCATTTACGTAGAAGCGACACTCTTGTCGCTTTATGGCGCTCCCAAGACACTGCGAACCAACAAAGCTACTAATCGCTTTCGACCTCGCGCCAGTATCGCACCCCCACGTAGAAGCGACACTCTTGTCGCTTTATGGCGCTCCCAAAACACTGCGAACCAACAAAGCTTCTAATCGCTTTCGACCACGCGCCAGTATCGCACCCCCCATAAAAGCGACAAGAGTGTCGCTTCTACAATTAGACGTCAGTATCGCACACCCATAAAAGCGACAGGGGGTTCGCTTCTACAAGTAAACGCTTGCCGAGCCTGGGCCTTGCCTGTGATGCTTTTAACCATGTCACTCGCACGAAAATTCTACGATACCTCACTTGCGCTCCAAGCCAGTGTTTATGAACTCAACCAGGCCACGCTTAAGGCTGCGGGGCAGCGTATCGCCGAGAGCCTTGCTGCTGACGGGGTACTGCATACCTTTGGCTCGGGGCACTCGCAGATTTTGGCTAACGAGATCGAGCGCCGCGCGGGGGGCCTGGTGCCGGTCAGTAGTATCAACGACCCAGCCGATGGCTGGCCAGAGCAGATCGTGGGCTACGGCGCGCGTCTCTTTCAGCGCTACGCTTATCAATATGCCGTCCAAGCGGGCGATGTGGTGCTCGTGATTTCAAACTCGGGCCGCAACGCCAGCCCGATCGAAGTGGCGCTGGAGGCGAAGGCTGCCGGGCTCGACGTGGTGGTGCTGACCTCGCTGGATATGTCAAAGGGCACCAGCTCGCGCCACGTATCTGGCAAGAAGCTCTACCAACTGGGCGACTACGTATTGGACAACGGCGGCGTGCCCGGCGATGCGGCGCTCGATGCGCCTGGCTTCGAATACAAAGTCGGCCCCACCTCGACTATGAGCGGCGCTTTGTTGCTCAACTTGCTTTCAATGGAGATCATCGAAAATCTCATCGCGATGGGGGTGACACCGCCCACTTACGTCAGCCAAAACGCCGACGGGGGCGCAGCGCACAACGAAGCGCTGGCCGCCAAATACCGGCACCGGATACGCAAGCCGATCTGAGCGGCGTCACCAAGTTGGAGTCCCGCCTTTAGGCGGTCACGTGTGCGCGGCAATGGATACGCGACCGCCTTTAGGCGGGACTCCAACCTTAACTTGCGTTTTCACTAAACCGGATTCTTATCTGCTGCATGAAAAAACTCTCCTACTCAACTGACATTGGCCTTCTCATTCTACGCGTCGGCATCGGCGGCATGTTTATTCTACACGGACTCCCAAAGATAATCGGAGGGCCGGCAGGCTGGGAAGGGCTTGCGCAATATGGTCTTCCCTTTCTACCGGAGGGCGCGCTCTCGATTTTCTTTGGCCTTGCCGCTGCTCTGTCGGAGTTCGTAGGCGGCATCTTGCTGATTCTAGGCTGCTATAACCGAATCGCTTGCGCGGCACTCGCAGGCACAATGGCGGTGGCATTCTCGACCAAACTGAGCGCGGTCACTGGCTACACCGACTTCGCTAGAGAGGCTGGCTGGCCGCTCGAGCTGCTAATCGTATTTGTAGCGCTGTTCTTCGCAGGGCCAGGTCGTTTGCGAGTCGGTAGCAAAACGTAAGGGCAGAGCGTCGTCCAAGCGCCCGGCCAACCGCTGCGGATGGGGACATCCGCCCTCTCGATCCAGTAGCGCCCCGGCCAAGCGCTGCGGATGGGGACATCCGCCCTCCCGATCCAGTAGCGCCCCGCCAACCGCTGCGGATGGGACATCCGCCCTCTCGATCCAGTAGCGCCCCGGCCAAGCGCTGCGGATGGGGACATCCGCCCTCCCGATCCAGTAGCGCCCCGCCAAGCGCTGCGGATGGGGACATCCGCCCTCCCGATCCTGTAGCGCCTACCTTCCCCTACCGCGACTGTAGCCGAATCTTGTTCAGCCGATTACTGCGGCAGACATCCATCACCTCGGTCACATACTTGAGGGGCACTTCTTCGTCGGCGATCAGCAGTATCGGCATATCGGGGGTCAGCTCGCCGGCAATTTTCATCGCGACTGCCAGCTCTGCCTTTTGCACGGGGCGATCGTTTAAATAGATCTCCCCTTCGGGGCTGAGCGCGATCACGATTTGCTCTTGAATCTCGTTCTCACCCGCGGTCTCGATTTTGGGCACCGTAATGTTTAGCGTGCTGACTTGCTTAAACTGCATCGTCACTAAAAAGAAAAACAATAATACCGTGAGCACGTCGACCAGCGGCACAATGTTGATCGCGGGTGGCCGTCGGCGACGGCGTATTAAATCGGAAGTGGTATCCATCGCGTGTGGCTAGGCACCCTTAGATTGCAGCAATGCTTGCACTCCGAGTCCGATGCGGGCGGCCAGCGACTCGACGCGGCGCAGCAGATACGCGTGTGCCGCTAATGCGGGAATCGCCACCGCCAAACCTAGGATGGTGGTGTTGAGCGCCAGTGCGATACCGGTGATAAAGGTGGCAGGATCAGGCAGCCCCGTCTCGGCGGAGAACCCGCTGAAGACTTGAGTCAAACCAGTCACCGTGCCGAGCAGGCCGAGCAGCGGCGCGGCACCGATCACGACTTCAAGCAAGAAAATACCTCGCTCCATGCGACTGACCTCTAGCCGAGCGTAGGCTTTGAGCGATTCGGCGTCAGAATTTTCGGAGCGATGGAAGCCGATGATACGCCCGATCACAGTGCCCGAATCGAGCGTGACCTGATCCATTTGCCCCGAGGTAAAGGCAGCCGCAGCCGAGGCGGAGATCACCCGCGAAGGGCGCAGCGCAAGCAAGCGCTCAAAGGTAATGAACACCGCAATCAAGGAGCAGAGCGCGAGCGGGTAGATGAAAATTCCTGCGTTGGTAAAGATGTCCATGGTTTAAGTTCGGATGAGAAAGTTGGAGTCCCGCCTTTAGGCGGCAGCGTATTCTATAAGCCGCCTAAAGGCGGGACTCCAACCTATCTAAATAAAAAAAGGCGCAACCAGAGCTGCGCCTTTTTAATGTCACGCCTGCATATAAGACAATGCGCCGGCGGTTTTAGCGACATCACCTGCGCCGACGAGGAGCTCGTCGAGCGGATCGTAGTTACCGCTCAGCAGGCTATCGCGCGCGCCGGGCTTGATCTCGCAGCGTACGGATTGATCGCCGAACCAGATTTTGTGGTCTTCCACGTCGATCGTGATGTCGAGCTCAGGGTTGGCCTCGATCGCAGCGGCGAGGACTTTGCGATCCGCATCGCTGGCGATCACGCAAACCACCCCGAGGTTGATGGAATTACCGAAGAAAATCTCGGCGAAGCTGCCCGCGATCACGGCGTTATAACCAGCGCGTAGGATGGATTGCGGCGCGTGCTCGCGCGAGCTGCCGCAGCCGAAGTTATTTCCGCTCACGAGGATCGAGGCTGCGGCGAAGCGCGGATCGTTGAGGTTGTGCTTTTTGTCTTCGCCCGACTCGGTCTTACGCACGTCGTGGAAGAGATAGTCCCCGAGGCCGTCGAAGGTGATGCACTTCATGAAGCGCGCCGGGATGATGCGATCGGTGTCGATATCGTCACCGGGGACGAATACGCCCTTTCCGGTGACTTGTTTAATGGGTGTGGCTGGCATGATTTTTTAAATTAAGTATTTATTGGAGCGAACGCGTAGCCGGATTCATAAGACTTTGGACGTTTGACACTTCTCGGCCAAATCGACCAAAGTCTGGCGACTCCGGCTACGGAGAAAATTAACTGGCTAATCGGTCGACCGCTGCGAAGCCGAAGACCTCGCGGGCATCGGAGACTTCGCCGGTGACGGCGGCGGCGGCGACCATGAGCGGGCTCATGAGCATCGTGCGGCCGGTGGGTGAGCCTTGCCGCCCCTTAAAGTTGCGATTCGAGGAACTGGCACAGAGCTGATCGCCGATGAGTTTATCAGGATTCATGGCGAGGCACATGGAGCAACCTGCGGCGCGCCATTCGAAGCCGGCTTCGATAAAGATTTTATCCAAGCCGAGGTCTTCGGCGATCTTGGCCACTACTTGCGAGCCAGGCACCACGATGGCTTGCACACCCGGGGCAACCTTGTGGCCTTTCACATATTTGGCGACTTCTTGAAAATCAGAGAGGCGGCCATTTGTGCAGGAGCCGATAAAGGCGATGTCGATCTTCTTACCCTTGATCGGGCTGCCGCCTTCAAACTGCATGTATTCGAGCGCTTCGGCCACAGAGTCGCGTTCCGACTGGGTCGGCGCGCCTTCGATAGTAGGGATGCTTTCTTCGATACCGATGCCCTGCCCCGGAGTGATGCCCCAAGTCACAGTCGGCTGAATTTGGGAAGCGTCGAGCTCGACCACGTCATCAAAAGTGCAATCTGCGTCGGAGGCGAAGGACTTCCACTGCGCGACGGCGGCATCCCAAGCCTCGCCCTTCGGCGAGTAGGGGCGGCCTTTAAGATACTCAAAAGTCTTTTCGTCTGGATTCACATAGCCGACGCGGGCACCGCCCTCGATCGACATGTTGCAGACAGTCATCCGCTCTTCCATCGTGAAGTTATCAAAAGTCGTGCCCGCATACTCATAGGCGTAGCCGGTGCCACCCTGCGTGCCGAGCAAGCGGATGATGTGCAAGATTACATCCTTGGCATACACGCCCGGAGCCAAGGCACCGTTCACATTGATGCGGCGCACTTTCAGCTCGTTGAGCGCGATAGTCTGCGTCGCCAGTACATCGCGAACTTGGCTGGTGCCGATGCCGAAAGCGACCGCGCCGAAAGCGCCATGCGTGGCGGTGTGCGAATCGCCGCAAGCGATGGTAGTGCCGGGCTGCGTGATGCCCTGCTCGGGGCCGACCACGTGCACGATGCCCTGACGCCCGGTGTTGGTATCGAAGAAAGTGACGTTGTTTTCCAAGCAATTCCGGCGCAGTTCCTCGATCATGCCCTGCGCGAGCGGATCACTGTAAGGCTCGACCGCCTCGTTAGTCGGCACAATGTGGTCGACTGTCGCAAAGGTGCGGTGCGGGTATTGCACCTTTAAGTCTCGGTCGCGCAACATACCGAAGGCCTGCGGACTCGTGACCTCGTGGATAAGGTGCGTGCCGATTAATAATTGCGTCTGACCGTTCGCCAATTGGCGAACTGCGTGCGCGTCCCATACTTTTGCAAATAAGCTTTTACCCATAATCTTGTTCCTGAATGAAGAGTGATTCTCAAAAGAGTCTCAATAAGGATGGTTTTGAGATGACTGGCAACCGCAAAGGCGAAAATTTTTATGAGAACTCACAATTAGCACGGCGGCGCGGCCATTTCAGAAATCTTCGCAAAAAAATTCTGAGTGCTTGACTTGGGAAATCAAAAAACCACACTGCGCCGCTTTTCACTGGCCTCCTGTCTAATACTATGGCGCAAGACCTCAAAGATACGCTCAATCTCCCACAAACTAATTTCCCCATGCGGGGTAACCTAGTGGAGCGCGAACCAGGGCGCATAGATCATTGGAAAAACATCGACCTTTACGCTCAGATTCAGGCAAAAAATAGCGCAGGCACCCCCTTCATTCTGCACGACGGCCCACCCTTCACCAATGGCGATCTTCACCTCGGCCACGCGCTAAATAAGACCCTGAAGGACACCATCTTACGCTACAAATGGATGTCTGGCTACAATGCTCCCTACATCCCTGGCTGGGATAGCCACGGCTTGCCGATCGAGCATAAAGTCTCGCGTGAGCTGCAAGACTCCGGCCGCACCGATTACACCCCGCTGGAAGTGCGCAAAGCTTGCGCCCAATTTGCCGATAAGTATCGCATCATCCAGACCGAACAATTCGAGCGTCTCGGTGTGACGGCTGATTGGGCGAATGAGTATTGGACAATACACCCCGAATACGAAGCGGCCGAGCTAGAAACTTTCGCAAAATTCGTCGAGCAAGGCCTCGTCTATCGTAGCAAAAAGCCCGTTTATTGGTCGATCCCCTGCGCCACTGCCCTCGCAGAAGCCGAGATCGAGTATAAAGACCACACCAGTATCTCTATTTACGTCAAATTGCGCTTAAGCGATGCCGCGCGCGCCAAGCTCGACCTGCCCGACGCGGACAGCTCGATCCTGATTTGGACGACCACTCCGTGGACGCTCCCTGCGAATCTCGCGGTTTCTGTAAACCCGAAGATCGAGTATTCTGCCATCAAAACCGCTGAGCACGGCACCCTGATCGTGGCCACGCCACTGCTGGATGCCGTGATCGCAGAGTGCAAGCTGGAAGGCGTCGAAACCATCGCCACCTATCTCGGCTCGCAACTCGAAAAGCTCGAAGCGCGCCACCCCTTTATCGACCGCCCTTCCCCTATCTTGCTGGCCGACTATGTCACCACCGAGAGCGGCACTGGCTGTGTGCACACCGCGCCTGGCCACGGTCTTGATGACTATATTACTGGGATCAACAACGACCTCGAAGTTTATTGCCCACTCGATGACAACGGCTGCTACGTGGACGATGGTCAAGTGCCCGCCGAACTGGTCGGCCTCTCCGTGCTGGAAACCAGCGGCGGCAAACCCTCGGATGCCAACCTAGGCGTGCTCCGCATGATCGCGGGGAACGGCTCACTGATTGCCAAGAAAAAAATCCATCACAGCTACCCACACTGCTGGCGCTCGAAGACGCCTGTCGTTTTCCGTGCCATGGATCAGTGGTTTATCGCCCTCGACAAAAACGGCGACCGCGCACGCGCCCTCGAATCGCTCAAAGACGTCAACTTCATCCCCAGCTGGGGTGAGAACCGCATCCGCGCCGCCGTAGAAAACCGCCCCGACTGGTGCATCAGCCGCCAGCGCACCTGGGGCGTGCCCATCCCCGCCTTCTACGACGAAGATGGCACCGCTTATATGGATGCCGACGTCATCCGCGCGATTTCTAAAAAAGTCGCTAAGTCCGGCACCGACCTGTGGTTTGAAAAAACCGCTGCCGAGATCCTCGACGCCATCACCCTGCCCGCAGATTGGCCGACCGCCGACCTGCTCAAGTGCGGCAGCGACACGCTCGACGTGTGGATCGACTCCGGCACCAGCCACCGCGCGGTGCTGCAAAAACGCCCCAATCTCAGCTGGCCCGCCGACCTCTATCTCGAAGGCTCCGACCAGCACCGCGGCTGGTTCCAGAGCTCGCTGTGGACATCGATCATCGCCGACAGGGCAGCGCCGTATAAAAATCTCCTCACCCACGGCTTCATCGTCAAGGAAGACGGCACCAAACTCTCCAAGAGCGACGGTGCCGCCCGCCCGCTCAACGAATGGATCGCCGGCTACGGTGCCGACATCATCCGCCTCTGGATCTGCTCGCAGGACTACCGTGGCGATGTGCCCGTCTCCGACAAGATCGTCTCGAACGTGGCCAACAACTACCGCAATCTGCGCAACACCCTGCGCTTCCAAATCGGCAACCTCCACGACTTCGACGCCGCCACCGATGCCGTGCCGCTCGATCAGCTCAACGCCCTCGACAAGTGGGTGCTGCACGATCTCGGCCAACTGGTGCGTAAAGTCACCGAAGCTTACGAAGCCTACGAATTTCACCGCGCATTCAAGGACTTCATCGATCCCTTCGTGGCCAACACCCTGTCAGCCACTTACCACGATGTGCTCAAGGATCGCCTCTACACCCGCAGCCCGAGCGATCCACTGCGACGCTCTTCGCAGACCGCGATCCACATCGTCTTCTCCGTCTTTACTCGCTTGATAGCGCCGCTGGTGCCGTTTACCGCCGACGAAGCATGGAGCTACGCCCAGAGCGATAGCGACTTCGGCGACCAGCCCATCGCCCTCGCCGACTGGCCAGAAGTCGATCCCGCTTGGGACGATGCGGCCACCGCCGCCGACATCCGCGCCCTGCGCAGCTTCCTATCGACGCAGCTGAACGAGCGCCTCGAAGCCCTACGCCAGCAAAAGACCATCGGCCAAAGCCTCGATGCCAAAGCTATTATCACCGGTTCATCCAACAATCCAGAGTTCGCACGCCTTAAAAAGTATGAGCCCGATCTGCCGGAACTCTTCATCCTCTCGCAGGTCACTTTGATCGAATCCAGCGCCGCCGACGAACTCGGCATCGAAGTTGCTCACGCTGACGGAGTCCGCTGCCCCCGCAGCTGGCGCTGGGTGCCCGAGCTCGTCGAAACAGAAACTTGGGGAGCCGTCTCTCCCCGCTGCGCTCAAGCACTTAAAACAATTTCGTAACACCACTTAAACTCTCCTCGAATATCTAGAAATCATGCCTAGCAAGAAAAAATCGCCTGCCAAAAAAGCCGTCAAAAAAGCGGTCAAAGAAACGGTAGCTAAAAAAGCACCCGCCCCCAAAGCCCGTGTGGCGCAAGACGCCGCTGCCAAAGACGCCACCACTCCAGCCAACCCTTTGAGGCAAACAGTCGTCTCCCGCACCGGAGCCGCCGCCGATAAGAAATCGACACCGATCGTATTCTCCCTCGACGATATTGAGGAGCTGATGGCTGCTAAGAAGGCGGCACCCGCCCAAGAGGAGCCAACCGCCCCGCAAAAGGCCGCTGTCCAACCTAAGGTTCAGCCCACTAAAAAAATTATAGTCGATGACAAGCCCGTGGAAAAGCGCGTGCTCGGAGCCGCCTCGCTAGCCGACATCCTCGGCTTCAATCCTGCCGAAAAGAAGAGCAGCACCGAACTTGGCGACAGCGAAGTGCCCAAGAAGTGGAAAAAGTATTACGCACTGCTGATCGCGTTGCGCGCCCACGTGAGCGATGAGATCACGCTCCACACCTCTGAGACGCTCAAGCATTCCGCTCGCGATGAATCAGGCAGTTCATCCAGCTACGGCAACCATGACACTGATACCGGCACCGATAGCTTTGATCGCGACTTCGCACTCAGCCTTGTCTCCAACGAGCAAGACGCCCTCAACGAGGTGGAAGAAGCCATCCTTCGCATCAAAGACGGCAGCTATGCCGTTTGCGAGATCACTGGTCACCCGATTCCAGCAGCGCGTCTCACCGTAGTGCCTTTCGCCCGCTATTCCGTCGAAGGACAAGCCGAGCATGAGCGAAACCAACGCCGCAAAAGCAACCGCATGGCCGCTGGCGGCATCTTCGGTGATGCGGCCGACACCCCAAAACTCGAATCCAGCGACGACGACGAGTAGGGTGCTCGCAAAGTGCGGGCAAAGGGGCAAGACATCAAAATCCTCAGCTAGATCTACAGCCTAGACGATCAAAACTGAAAAAGGGGCTGTCCAATTTTCCTTGTTTTTCTAATCCTTAGCCGCCTTTCGTATCCACTTTAATACGCTCGGTAAAATCGGCTTTGGTATAAGTCGCGAAGAAGCTCGCTCTTGGTGTTAACACCAAGCTATTCAAAAACATTCTTACGCCGATCCTCCCATGCGCTGAGTTTGGAGCGCACTTTGGCCACCAGCGCGAGGTCGATTTCGACCTGTAGCAGGCAAGGCACCTCGTCGGCTTCGGCGACGATCTCGCCCCATGGATCGATGACCATCGAGTGCCCGAAGTAGCGGATCTCGCCGACGCTACTGCCGTGGCCTTCGACGCCGCATTGGTTAATGGCTACAAAGTAAGTTTGGTTCTCGATCGCGCGGGCGCGCACTAAGGTGCGCCAGTGCTCCAAGCGTGGGTGCGGAAAGGCGGCGGGCAGCAGCTGAATAATCGCCCCCGCTTCGGTGGTCGCTCGGAAGAGCTCGGGGAAGCGCAGATCGTAGCAAATGGCTGCGCCAAAGCGCGCGCCGCCAGTCTCGAATGTAATGTATTCATTGCCCGCTTCGACATGGCGCTCTTCGTGAAACAGCGTGAAGAGGTGCAGCTTGCGATAGCGCGCAAGGAGCGCACCCTTACCGTCGAAGTAGTGAAAACAGTTGGCCGCGTTACCCGCTTCTGTTTGCTCTAAAAAGGAGCCGCAAATGGCGATGCTGTGAGTCTTCGCAATGGAGGCGACCGTTTCGACCTGAGCGCCAGCGGCATCTAAGTGAGCACGATTATACTCCCAATCGAAGCCTGTGGTGCACATTTCTGGCAAACAGAGCAGATCAGAACCGGACGCGCGGGCCTGCGCCGCGAGCTCGGCGATGCGGGCAAGGTTGGCCTCGGCATTCGCGCGAGTGACTTCAAACTGTGCGAGACTGATTTTCATTACTGTTGGAGATTTCGGCATCAATGGCATTTCAGTGGAGTCGTCGCGCTCTGGCAAGCATTGAGCAAAGATCGACTTGTCAAGACTTGCGAGCCGAAGCGATTTTTAGGACGCGATCAAATCACAAAGTAAAGTTTCAACGTAGCCGAAGCGGTGACGCTTTGGAGCGCTCGGAGCCAGACGCTCCGGACGTCCAAAATCTTACGATTTCGGCTATACTGCCGCGCATCATAATTTGTGAATTTCAAAAAGCTGCGCAGCAATCACCATGAGTTTCCAAGGATCTCTGCGCCTCTACCGTCAACATGACAGAGAAATAGGCACACGTATTAGTCTCGCGGTAGAGTAGAGAGCGACAGGCGGCCACAAGTGTTGCCCCTCCTGCCACTCCCCCTCATCAAACCGGACGTGCAGATTTCCCGCATCCGGCTTTCCTGTAAGCATTCGTCATAGACGAAGTAA
>Ga0307933_1000440_pt1 | contig 38757 bp, 37 predicted proteins | sample OrgLakmetageno88_FD_201811 | JGI IMG/M metagenome (GOLD analysis project Ga0307933, IMG submission 201811) | Saline water microbial communities from Organic Lake, Antarctica - #88 | ecosystem: Environmental > Aquatic > Non-marine Saline and Alkaline > Saline | place: Antarctica: Organic Lake... | reverse complement strand
GGTCGGGTAGAAATTCCGATGGAAGCTCAAAGCGAGCAACGGAAGATCTGGTCATCCGGCAACTCGGAGAGCGCCAGAAGCCCCGCAATCCGAGAACACGACGTGTCAAGCTATGAGTGCCGCATACTTTTGGAGGATGAAGGATTAGGCGTACGTCATTAGTATTGTTGGTGACATCGACATGGTGGGTGATGAGAGACTCGAACTCCCGGCATCTTCGGTGTAAACGAAGCGCTCTACCAACTGAGCTAATCACCCGACGCACGCCTCATAGCCAAGCCGACAGGGCCGCGCAAGAGGCCCTGTCGACATATATCGCATGTGTCCTCAGCGTGCCGCGGCGACGGCGCGACGGGTCATGACGGCCACGAGGTGGGCCCGGTATGCGCCTGATCCATGCATGTCGTCGATCATGCCGTCACCCGCAAGCGTCAGCCCATCCAGCGCGTCCGGCGCGAAATTCGACGACAGCGCCGCCTCGGCCTCGGACCAGCGAAAAACGCCATCCTCTGATGCGCCGGTGACGGCAACCCGCACGCCATCGCCGAATTTGGCGACAAATACCGCGACGAGCGCGAAACGCGACGCGGGTTGTTCGAATTTCTGGTAATGCGCCTTTTCCGGGACCGGGAAGCGCAGCTCGGTTATGATCTCGTCCTCGGCGAGGGCCGTCGCGAACATGCCTTCGAAAAACTCATCCGCGGCAATCTCGCGGCTGGACGTGATGATCGTCGCGCCGGATGCCAGAACGGCGGCCGGATAGCACGCCGACGGGTCGTTATTGGCCAGGCTTCCGCCGATGGTGCCGCGATTGCGCACCGCCGGATCGCCGATATTGGCCGCAAGCGCGGTGAGTGCCGGATAGGCCCCCGCGCCCGTGGCCACCTCGGCGTGGGTCGTGCCGGCCCCGATGCAAAGCGCGCCGTCATCGGCGGTGCAGATGCCCTGCATTTCCTTGATGCCCGACAGGCAGATCAGCCTGTCCGGCGCGGCCAGCCGCTGTTTCAGCGATGGAATCAGCGTCTGACCCCCGCCGAGAAGCGCGCCGTCTGTGCTGTCGCTGAGAAGCTTGACCGCATCTGCCAGACGGGTGGGACGTTCGATATCGAATGCATACATGGCTCGGTCTCCTTAGGCTTGCATCGCCTGCCACACCCGCGAGGGGCTCAGCGGCATGTCGATATGGGTCACATTGCGCCCCCCCGATTGCAGCGCATCGATCACCGCATTCACGACCGCCGGCGGCGTGCCGATCGCGCCGGCCTCGCCGCAACCCTTCACGCCGAGCGGGTTGTGCGTGCAGGGCGTCTGGCAGGAATGATCGACCTGGAAGAACGGCACGTCATCGGCGCGCGGCATGGCGTAATCCATGTAGGATCCGCTCTGAAGCTGGCCGTTCTCGTCATAGACGCACGCCTCCAGCAGGGCCTGACCGATCCCTTGCCCGATGCCGCCATGCACCTGCCCGTCGACGATCATCGGATTGATGACATTGCCGAAATCATCGGCGGCGGCAAAGCGTTCGATCGTCACGCGGCCGGTGTCGGGATCGACCTCCACCTCGCAGGCATAGGCGCCCGACGGGTAGGTGAAATTGGCCGGATCGTAGAACGCCGTCTCTTCCAGCCCCGGCTCGATATCCTCCAGCGGGTAGTTGTGCGGCACGTAAGCCGCCAGCGTGACATCGCCCCACGCGACGGATTTGTCGGTGCCCGCGACGCTGAACTGCCCGTCCTTCAATTCGATATCGGCCTCGGCGGCCTCCATCAGATGGGCGGCGATCTTCTTGGCCTTGTTGATTATCTTCTCGGTCGCGCGGACCATGGCGGACCCGCCCACGGCGATCGAACGGCTGCCATAGGTGCCCATGCCCATCGGCGAATTGGCGGTGTCGCCATGCACGATCTCGATCTGGTCGGCGTCGATGCCGATCATCTCGGCCACCACCTGCGCGAACGAGGTCTCGTGCCCCTGCCCGTGCGAATGCGACCCCGTCATGACAGTCAGCCCGCCGGTGGCGTTGACCCGCACCGTGGCGGACTCGTAAAGCCCCGCGCGCGCGCCCAGTTGCCCCACGAGGTTCGAGGGCGCGATGCCGCAGGCCTCGATATAGCAGTTGACGCCAAGACCGCGCAGCAGGCCGCGCGCCTCGCTTTCCTTGCGCCGTGCGTCGAACCCCTTGAGATCGGCGATCTCTTCGAGCTTGTCCACGGTGGCGTGATAATCGCCGGTGTCGTATTCCACGGCGACCGGCGTGGCATAGGGAAACTCGGTGATGAAGTTCTGCCGCCGCAAGGCCAGCGGATCGACGCCAAGCTCGCGCGCCGCCTTGTCGATGACACGCTCCAGCTGGTACGTCGCCTCGGGGCGACCGGCCCCGCGATAGGCATCGACCGGCACCGTATTGGTGAACACCGCCTTGACGTTCACGTAGATCAGCGGTGTGCGGTAGTTGCCGGCCATCAGCGTGCCGTGCAGCCAGGTGGGGATCGACGGCGCGAAGGTCGACAGATACGCGCCCATGTTGGCATGCGTGTCGGTGCGCAGCGCGGCGAAGTTGTTGTCGGCATCGAGCGCCAGCTCGATCTTCGTCACGTGATCGCGCCCGTGTGCGTCCGACATGAACGCCTCGGACCGCGACGAGGTCCATTTCACCGGCCGGTTCAACGCCTTGGCGGCGAATGTGCAGAAGGCCTCTTCGGCATAGTGAAAGATTTTTGATCCGAACCCGCCGCCCACATCCGGCGAGACCACGCGCAGCTTGTGCTCGGGGATGCCCAGCACGAAGGCCCCCATCAACAGGCGGATCACATGTGGATTCTGCGATGTCGTGTAAAGCGTCGAATCCCCCGTCCCGCGGCTGAAATCGGCCACTGCGACACGCGGCTCCATCGGGTTGGCGATCAGGCGGTTGTTCACCAGTTCCAGCGTGGTGACATGCGCGGCGGTCTCGAAAGCCGCGTCCACCGCCGCCTTGTTCTCCTCGACGAACCCCCAGTCGTAGCAGAGGTTGCTTTTCAGATCGTCATGCACCTTGGTCGCGCCGTCTTTCAGCGCCGCCTTCATGTCCACGACCGCCGGCAGTTCCTCGATATCGAGATCGATGGCCTCGGCGGCGTCACGCGCCTGTTCGCGGGTCTCGGCCACCACGGCAGCGATCGGATCGCCCACATGCCGCACCTTGCCCTGCGCCAGCACGGGGTGCGCGGGCTCCTGCATGACCTCGCCGAACCGGTCCGTGATCTGCCACCCGCAGGGTATGCCACCCACGCCCTCGAAATCCGTGCCGGTAAAGACGCGCAGGACACCCGGCATCGCCGCGGCCGCGCTCGTGTCGACCGCGTTCAGCCGCCCATGCGCCACATCCGAGCGCAGGAAATGCACATAGGCCTGACCGCGCAGATTGATGTCATCGGTGTAGTTGCCGGATCCTGTCAGAAACCGAACATCCTCGCGCCGCTTGCTGCTGGCGCCGATGCCTCCATCCTTTGGCATATCTTGTCCTCCCAAAAGTTACGGGGTCAGCCCCCTCGCCGCCCGCTGCGCTTCATCTTGCCCGAAATACTCCGGGGGAGCGCCGCAGGCGCGGGGGCAGCGCCCCCTGTTGTTGCGTCATTCCGCCGCGATCCGGCTCACATCCTGTCCGCTTGCGGCGAGGATCGCCTTGACGATGTTGTGATACCCGGTGCAGCGGCAGATATTGCCTTCAAGGTAATCGCGCACCTCGGCTTCCGAAGGCGTGGGGTTCTCCGCCAGAAGGCTGGCCGCCGACATCACCATGCCGGGCGTGCAAAAGCCGCATTGCAACCCGTGATGCTCCCTGAACGCCGCCTGAATGGGGTGCAGCGTGCCATCGGTCTCGGCCATCCCCTCGATGGTCGTCACCCCGGCCCCCTCGGCCTCGGCGGCGAACATCGTGCAGGCTTTCACGGCCTTGCCGTCCACATGCACCACGCAGGCCCCGCATTGGCTGGTATCACAGCCGACATGCGTGCCCGTCAGCCCCAGATTTTCCCTCAGAAATTCGACAAGAAGCGTGCGGCCTTCGACCTTGCCCGACGCTGGCTTGCCATTCACGGTCATCGTGACCTCTGGCATTGGCTCCTCCCGGTAGACTTTTCACTCGACTCCCGCCGGATCTCCGTCGCGGTGATCCGACCTCCGGCATCACTTAAGCATGCCTTCGCCGACTTGAGAACCCGGTTTCTTGGCGCTCAGCGATGTGTCGCACGTCGCGGCTGCGGCCGGCTGGGGATTTCCTTGAGCAACCCCCCGACGCCCATGCCCGCGATCACGTCCGCGCCGCAAGGCAGCCCGCAGGCCACCCGCGCCAGCACCCAGTCCGCGCCATGCAGGACCGGGCTGCGCGCCGATCCCGGCAGGCCGATCACCGGCCTGTCGCTGAGCTGTCCCAGAAACAGCAGATTGCCGGGATCGACGGGCATGCCGAATCGTATGACCTGCCCGCCGGCCTCGCGCAGCGCCTGCGGGGCGGTGTCTTGCGGATCGGAGGTGGCCGAGCCGGTGAGAATGAGCACGATATCGCCCGTTGCCGCGACGATCGCCCGTGCAAGCGCGTCTGTGTCATGCGCGCAGATCACCGTTCCGACCATCTCCATGCCGAGGCCCGTGACCCGCGCCGCGATCGCGTCTGAGCCCTTGTCGCCCGGACCGCCTTGCGTGTCGGTGATGATCAGGCTGGCGGTGCGATACTGCGCCACCGCCAGACGCAGCGCGCCGCGCGCGGCCTTGGCGGCCTGGCGTACCGCGACCTCGGGCACGCCATAGGCGATGATCTTGACCGTCGCCATCATGCCACCCGCCCGGATCTGGTGATGGTCGGGCACCGTCGCCACGGTGATCATCGGATGAACCGCATTGGCGGCATTGATCGCGCCCGCATCGATACAGACGACGCCGGGTCGCTCGGCGGTCAGGTTCACCCGCCCGGTAAAGGCCGGGCTGCGCGCGATGCCGCTCGCGTCATCGTGCACCGCCTCTGCCAGCATGCGGGCCGCGTCATCCTCGTGCAGATCCCCCGCATCGAGACGCGCCACGGTGACGGCCGCGTATCCCGCTGCCCGCAATGCCGCGATCTGCTCGGACCCCAGCACGATGCCCTTGCGCAGGCGCCCGTCCGCGACATGTTCGGAATGCGCGAGGATCGCCCCCTCGGCCTGATCGAGCGATACGGGTCCAAACCTCACGCGCCGCGCCGCAGCACGCGGGTCATCTCGGCAAGGATGCTCACCGCGATCTCCGCCGGCCCGGCGGCCCCGATATCCAGACCGATAGGTGCGTGAATGCGTGCGATCTCGTCTTGGGTGATCCCCGCGGCCTCCAGCCGGGCCACACGGCTCGCATGCGTCCGGGTGGAGCCGAGCGCCCCGATATAGAACACGTCCGACCGCAGCGCCTCTATCAGCGCCGGGTCGTCGAGCTTGGGGTCATGGGTCAGCAGCACCAGCGCGGTGCGCGCATCGAGACCGAGCGCCCGCAGCCCCTCATCCGGCCAGTCATGCAGGACCGTCTCGCCCGGAAACCGCGTCTCCGAGGCGAAGCTTTCGCGCGGATCCACGAGCAGCGGGTCATAGCCGGCGATTCGCGCCATGGGCACCAATGCTTGCGCGATATGCACCGCCCCCACGACGATCAGCCGCAGCGGCGGGTTGTGCACCGCGATGAAGGTTTCGCCGTCCTCGTCGAACCCCGACCGATCCATGCGAAAGCGCGCCTCGTGGCCCTCGCGCTCCAGCCGGCGGTCCGTCTGCATGCCGGTCACATAGGCCACCGGCAGGCGCCCTTCGCGCGCCAGAACCAGATCGGCCAGCAGATTCTCGGGCAGCACCGATCCCACAGGCTCCACCAGCACGCGGATCGTGCCGCCACAGGCCAGCCCGACGGCAAAGGCGTCATCGTCGCTCACCCCGTATTCCAGCATCACGGGCTTGCCGGCCTCGATGGCGTCCAGCGCTTCGGCGACCACGGCCCCCTCGACGCAGCCACCCGAGACCGAGCCCGCGATCTCGCCCTCTCCGCTGATCGCCAGCTGGCTGCCCACCCGGCGCGGCGCGCTGCCCCATGTCTCGACCACCGTGGCCAGCGCCGCGCCCTTGCCCACGCGGTGCCACGCAAGCGCCGTCTCGGGCGTGTCGTCGAACCTGTCCATCGTCTTGCTCCTTTCAGCCCTGCATTGCCGCCATCAGCCGCGCCTTCTCGCCGGTGTCGTCGCGCCGCGAGATCGCATCGGCCAGCTCGTCGAGCGTGGCGATCGAATGGCCCGCGCGGAACGTATCCACATGCGGCAGCATCGCGCGGATGCCTTGCGCCTTGGCCGCGAACCCCTGCCACCTGAGCAGCGGGTTCAGCCAGATCAGCCGCCGCGACGACAGGTGCAGGCGTTCCATCTCGCGGGCCAGATCCTCGGGCGCGTCACGGTCCAGCCCGTCGGTGATCAGCAGGACGACCGCCCCCTGTCCCATCACCCGCCGCGACCAGTCGCGGTTGAAATCGTGCAGACAGGCCCCGATCCGCGTGCCGCCCTCCCAATCCTGCGCCTGACGGCCGGCGGCGGCAAGGGCGGCGTCGACATCGCGGGTCGCCAGATGCCGGGTGATGTTGGTCAGCCGCGTGCCGAAGGTGAAGGCATGCACATCGGCCCATCCCGCGCCTTTCTGGTTGGCGACGGCATGCAGGAAATGCAGCACCATGCGGCTGTACTGGCTCATCGAGCCGGAGATGTCGCACAGCACCACCAGGTTCGGCCAACGGTCGCGCGGGGCCTTGCGGTGCAAATGCCGGATCTCGCCGCCATGGCGCAGCGCCCCGCGCATCGACCGGCGCATGTCGATCTGCGCCCCGTGCGGGCTGGCGATCCCGCGGCGCGAGGCAAAGGGCTTCACCGGCAGGCGCAAGCGCGCCAGCATGCGTTTCGCCTGCGCGATCTCGGCGGTGCTCATCTGCTCGAAATCGAGCTGGCGCAGACGCTCCTCGGGCGACATGGTGGCTGACGCGTCGATGTCGATCTGCACCTCTTCGTTGTCCTCGGAGGCGATCTCGGGGGCGTCGTCGGCCACGCCGTCCACCAGCGCCTCGGCGGCGCGTTTCTCGGCCGCCTGCGCGCTGCGCTCGTCCTGCACGCCGCGAATGGCGGGCAGCATCATCGCCATCATGTGCTCCATGTAGCGCGGATCGCGCCAGTAGAGCCGGAAAATCTGGGCAAACACCGCAAGATGCTCGGGCCGCGTCACAAGCGAGGCGCGCAGGGCGTAGAAGAAATCCTCGCGGCTGGTGAAGCCCGCCGCGGCGACCGCGCGCACCGTGTCGATCACCTGCCCGGGCCCGACCGGCAGACCGGCCACCCGCAAGGCACGCGCGAAATGGGTGATGTTGTGCGCGAGCTTGGGATCGTCCGGCAGCTCGAGCGCCGCGTATTCGGGCATGTGACGTGAGCCAAAAGTCAGTTCCGGGTTCCTTCGATCTAACACCGTGGCTCCAACATGGATACAGGAAAAGTCATGCCATGTGTCATGAGCGCGAACCGGGGCTCTGTGCGGTGGCACCCTGCCGGCCACGAGCCGCGACCGTCTTTCAAGACCGGCTTCGTTCAGGTGTGGCGTCATCCCGCATCGCCCGGATGGCGCGGACCAGTGCCTCAGAGGCAGGCGGCCATCAGGCGGTAGGCGATCTGCGCCGCGGTGAAGTCCCATGCCGCGTTGCCGTCCGGTGCAAGCTCCACCACGTCGAAGCCCACGCATCTGCGGCCCTTCAGGGCGCTTTCCACGAGATGCAGGGACTGGTAATAGTCCAGCCCCCCGGGCACCGGCGTGCCGGTGGCTGGCATCTGCGACGGGTCCAGCCCGTCCACGTCATAAGAGACATAGATCAGTTCGGGGAAATCCTCGGGCAGGTCGATGCTGTGGATGCGGTCCGTCACCAGCTCCTCGGCATCGCGCCAGAAGACGCCGTTGCGTGCGCGGCTGTCGACTTCCTGCCGAGAAAGGGCGCGCACACCGAACTGCGCCAGCCGAACGCCCTCTTCGGCCAGCAGGTGCATGACCGACGCATGCGAGTGCACCTCGCCCTCATAGGCCACACGCAGATCGGCATGGGCGTCGATCTGCACGATACCGACGGGCCTGTCGAGCGCCCGCCGCAGCCCGATCACCGCACCGTATGTCAGGGAATGCTCGCCGCCCAGTGTCACGGGGATCCGGCCCGCGCGCGCGGCGGCTTCGGTGCGCTGCGCCAGACGCTCCATCACCTCGGGCAAGGGGCCGTCGCAATCCAGCGGCGCTTCGGTGACGATCCCCGCCGCGCAGGGCTCCTTGCCGGCGCAGAGCCGCTCGAGTTCATTGGAGGCTTCGATGATCGCCACGGGACCACGGCCGGTGCCGGCCCCATACGATACCGTACGCTCCAGCGGCACCGGGATCACCCGGAACAACGCATCGTCACGCTGTTCGTCGGCGGTCAGTTCGCTGGCCAGAAAGCTGCTCATGACAGGCGGTCCCTGAAATCCTCGTACCCGAATTCCCGCACCATCCGCAGGGCGTCCGTTCGGCTGTCCCAGAGGGCGATGGCGGGCAGCGGCACGCCGTTGAAGGTGTTGGTCTTGACCATCGAATAATGCGCCTGATCCAGAAAGGCGATACGCTGACCCGCTTGCAACGGCCCAGCCCATGTGTAGTCGCCGATGATATCGCCCGCCAGACAGGACGGCCCGCCCAGCCGGTAGGTCTGGCCGGTCTCGGCCTCGCCCAGAAGGGCCGGGCGATAGGGCGCCTCGATCACGTCGGGCATGTGGCAGGTGGCGGAAATGTCGGTGATCGCCACAGGTATGGCGTTGTCGAAGACATCGAGGATCTCGCCCACAAGAATTCCCGCATCCAGCGCCACCGCCTCGCCCGGTTCCAGATAGACCTCGAAGCCATGGCGCGCGCGGATGTCGCGGATGAAGTCGATCAGCGCCTCGCGGTCATAATCGCCGCGCGTGATGTGGTGCCCGCCACCAAGGTTGATCCATTTCAGCTGCGCCATGTAGGGGGCGAGCACGGGCTCCACCGCCTGCCATGTGCGGCGCAGCGGCGCGAACCCCTGTTCGCACAGAGTGTGTATGTGCACGCCCTCGACACCCTCCATCGCGGCCGGGGTCAGGTCAGAGACCGGCACGCCGAGCCGTGATCCCGGCTGGCAGGGGTCGTATTTCGGCATCTCGCCTTCGGAATGCTGGGGGTTGAGGCGCAGCCCCACCGACACGCCGGCTTTCGCCGCGCGCGGGCCGAAGCGATCCTTCTGGGCGGGGCTGTTGAAGATCAGGTGGTCGCTGAGGCCGATGATCTCGTCGATCTCGCTGTCCTTGTAGCCGGTGGAAAACGTCGTGACCGCGCCGCCATATTCCTCGCGCCCGAGGCGTGCCTCGTAAAGGCCGCTGGCGCAGGTGCCCGACAGGTACGAGCGCACCAGCGGTGCCAGCGAGAACATCGAAAACGCCTTGAGCGCGCTGAGCATATGCGCGCCGGATCGCTCGCCCACATCGGCCAGCGCCTGCAGGTTGGCTTCGATCCTGGCCTCGTCGACGACGAAACAGGGCGAGGGCACGCGCGACAGATCGAAGCGGGTGAAGGCCCCGGGATCGCCCGCCTGGGTCTGCATCATGTCGGCCATGGCATCGGCCCTCCGGGTTGGGGTCAGAAATTCACCGGGCCGTCGCGTTCGTGCACCTGCCACGGCAGGCCGTTCGCGTTCAGCATGTCCATGAAATCGTCCGGGTCGAGCTGTTCCATGTTCCAGACGCCGGCCTCGGCCCAGTTGCCCTTGAGCACCTGCGCGGCCCCGATCATCGCCGGCACCCCGGTGGTATAGCTGACCGCCTGGCTGCCGACATCGCGGTAGCATTCCTCGTGATCGCAGATGTTGTAGATGTAGAAGGTCTTCTCGCCCGAACCGTCCTGCGCCGTGCCGGTGACGATATCGCCGATGCAGGCCTTGCCCTTCGTCTCCTCGCCCAGCCCACCGGGATCGGGCAGCAGGGTCTTGAGGAACTTGATCGGCACGATCTCGACGCCCTCGTGCATCACCGGGTCGATGCGGGTCATGCCGACAGTCTCCAGCACCTTGGCATGGTTTATGTAGGCGTCGCTGAAGGTCATCCAGAAGCGCGCGCGCTCGACCTCGGGGAAATGGGTCGAGAGGCTTTCAAGCTCTTCGTGATACATCAGATACATGTTCTTGGGGCCGATACCGGGAAAGTCGAATTCGACCTTGTGGGTCATCGCCGGCGTGGTCTTCCATTCGCCGTTCTCGTAATGCTTGGCCTCTTGCAATACTTCGCGCAGGTTGATCTCGGGGTTGAAGTTGGTGGCAAACGCCTGATCGTTTGCGCCACCATTGCCATCGAGCACGTCGATCTGGCGGATGCTCTCGAGCTTGTGCTTCTTCAGCCATGTGGCGAAGACCGAGGTCACGCCCGGATCGAAGCCCGAGCCGAGGATCGCCACGAGGCCGGCCTGCCTGAACTTGTCGTGATAGGCCCATTGCCAGTGATATTCGAACTTGGCCTCGTCCTCGGGTTCGTAATTGGCGGTGTCGAGGTAATGACAGCCGGCCTCCAGACAGGCATCCATCAGGGCCAGATCCTGATAGGGCAGTGCAAGGTTGACGAGGATTTCCGCGCCGGTCTTGCGGATCAGATCAGCCGTCGCCGCCACATCCATCGCGTCCAGCGCGTAGGTGTCGATCTCCACGCCCAAGCGGTCCTTGACCGACCGGGCGATGTCGTCGCATTTCGACTTGGTGCGGCTGGCCAGCGATATCTGCGTGAAGATATCCGCGTTCATCGCCATCTTGTGAACGCCGGCATGGCTGACACCGCCGGCGCCGATAACAAGTGTCTTGCCCATGATCCCTGTCTCCCCCTGTCTGTTAAGTCTGTTGAGCGCTATTCGTAATATGTGTAGCCGTTCATGCTGTCGCGGTAAGCGTTCATCAGCGTGCGCCGTTCCTCCACCCGTATCGTGCCCGCCGAGATCGCGCCATCCACGAGCTTGCGGAAGGCGGCGATGCAATCGTTGGGGTCGTATTCGACGTAGGACAGAACCTCGGCGATCGTGTCGCCTTCCTGCTCATGCAGCAGATCGAACCCGCCGTCGTCGCGCAGGTCGATGGTGACCACGTTGGTATCGCCGAACAGGTTGTGCAGATCGCCCAGAGTCTCCTGATACGCCCCGACGAAGAAGACGCCCATGTGATAGGGGCGGTCCAAGGGCAGGTCGTGCACCGGCAGCGACGGCGATGTGCCGTCATTCAGAATGAAACTGTCGATCTTGCCGTCGCTGTCACAGGTGATGTCGGACAGGATGGCGCGGCGGGTGGGCTGCTCGTTCAACATCTGCAGTGGCATGAGCGGATGCAACTGGTCGATCGCCCAGACATCGGGCAGAGACTGAAACAGCGAGAAATTGCAGTGATAGATGTCGGCGAGCTTGTCCAGCTCGTCCTCGATGTCGCTGCCACGCGCGTCGCTGGCGGCCAGTGCCTTGATCCGTGCCATGAGGTATTGATAGATCTTCTCGGTCCGGGCCATCTGCCGGATCCCGACCCGGCCGCGCCGGAACAGCGCCCGCATCTCATTGCGATAAAAGCTGGCATCGTTGAGGCATTCGCGCAGACGGTCGGGCGACAGGTATTCGCCCACGGCGATCAGGTCGCTGACGTAATGAAAGTCGTCCGGTTCGGCACCCGGTGCCTCGCTTGCGTCGAACAGCGTCGCCTCAAGCACGTTGAAGATCAGCATCGACGAGCTTGCCACCGCCGCGCGCCCGCTTTCGGTGACAAGGGTGGGGTGATCGATCCCGGCCTCGTCCATGGCGTAGCCCACCGTCTCGACGATATTGGCGCAATATTCCTCGACACCGTAATTGATCGAATTGGCCGAGGCCTTTTTTTCGCCGGTGTAATCGAAACCGAGACCGCCCCCCAGATCCAGATGCGTGAGCGGCGCGCCCTCGGCCTTCAATTCGGCGAAATAGCGGCACGCCTCGCCGACCGAGCGGCGCACGTCGTTGACGTCGGGCACCTGGCTGCCCAGATGCGAGTGCTGCAGCATCAGACAGTGCAACAGACCCGCATCCTTCAGCTTGTCGATCACCTCGACCAGTTGGGCGGTGTTCATCCCGAAGGTCGACCGATCGCCCGAGCTCGCCGCCCAGTTGCCGCCGATCTGGTTGCTCAGCTTCACCCGGACGCCCAGCATCGGCTCGATGCCAAGCGCGCGGCTCGTCTCGATCACGGTGTCCACTTCCATCACGCTTTCCAGCACGATCACCGTGTTGAAACCCAGCTTGCACGACTGGATCGCCAGCCCGACGAATTCCGTGTCCTTCACGCCGTTGCACACGATCAGCGCGTCCTTTGGCAGCTTGTGCGCCAGTGCGATCACCAGTTCGGGCTTGGATCCCGCCTCGAGACCGAAATCATAGGGCCGGCCGTATTCCACGATCCGGTCCACCACCTGTGCCTGCTGGTTCACCTTGATCGGAAAGACACCACGATAGGTGCCGCCATAGCCGGTGCGCGCGATGGCGTCGCGAAAACCAAGATTGATCTGCTGGATGGCGCGTTCCAGATAGGAGCTGACCCGCAGGATCATCGGCGTCTGGATGCCGCGCTTCTCCAGATCGCGGATGATCTCCGGCAGGCTGACCGCGGGGGCCTCTGGCGACAGCGGATTCTTCAGGGCGAAGTCGCCGTTTTCCAGAACGTCGAAGTACCCCTGCCCCCAGCGATCCAGTCCGTAAAGCCCTTCGTGGGTAACGTTCGTCTTCATGGCTTCGCTCCAGAGGCGTTGATTGGTCTGCCGCCCCCGCAAAGGCGTCGGTTTGGCGCTGTGCGAATCGAATACCGACCGCACCTTCCGAGGACCTAGTCTCCCGCGCGCCATTAGTCCATATTTCGACACCGGGCCCGCACCGTGCCGGATGCAATGCGCCGGGTTCCGCAAGACACGGCACACCCGAGACGCCTCTCCTCCGTCACATGTCTGCCATTCTGGCGGTGCGTCCCTGTTTCTTCTTGGTAAAACTACCCGAAACCCGGCCTCTCAACCCGCGCTACCGGTGGTCTGCTTTTTCTTGCCGACGACCTTTTCAGCAAGGTCGCGGGCAATCGCGAAGGCGCCCTTGATGCGGTCCGCCTCGACCTTCCAGTCGCGGCGGACCACGAGCTTGTTGTCGCGCAGTTTCGCGAGGTCCCTCTGTGCCTCGATGAATTCCACCAGACCCTGCGGCGAGGCGAACTTGTCGTTGTGGAACTGGATTGTCGCCCCCTTCGGCCCACCGTCGAGCTTGGCTATGCCGGCGCGCTTGCACATCGCCTTGATGCGCACCACCAGCATCAGCATGTTGACCTCTCGCGGCAGTTTGCCGAAGCGGTCGATCAGTTCCGCGGCAAAGCCCTCCATCTCGACCTTGGTTTCCAGCCCGCTCAACCGCCGGTACAGCCCCAGACGCACGTCGAGATCGGGCACGTAATCCTCGGGGATCAGCACCGGCACGCCCAGATTGATCTGCGGCGCCCATTGCTCGCCCGTCTCGGCGATCCCGTCCGTCTCGCCCGAGCGGATCTTGGCGATCGCCTCTTCCAGCATGGACTGGTACAACTCGAACCCGACATCGCGCATCTGGCCGGACTGTTCCTCGCCCAGAAGGTTGCCCGCGCCGCGAATGTCCAGATCCTGCGACGCCAGCGTGAACCCGGCCCCGAGCGTATCCAGACTGCCCAGCACGCGCAGTCGCTTTTCCGCGCCGGGGGTCAGCGGCACGCGCGGTTTGGTCGTCAGATAGGCATAGGCGCGGGTCTTGGCGCGGCCCACGCGACCCCGGATCTGGTAAAGCTGGCTCAGCCCGAACATGTCGGCGCGGTGGATGATCATCGTGTTGGCCGTCGGAATGTCGAGGCCGGATTCCACGATGGTCGTGGCCAGCAGCACGTCGTATTTGCCATCGTAGAAGGCGTTCATCCGGTCGTCGAGATCGGTCGCCGCCAGTTGCCCATGCGCCACGACAAAAGACACCTCTGGCACCTGATTTGCCAGAAAATCCTCGATCTCCGGCAGGTCCTTGATGCGCGGCACGACAAAGAACGACTGCCCGCCACGGTAATGCTCGCGCAGCAGCGCCTCGCGCACGGTGACGGTGTCGAACTCGCTGATATAGGTGCGGATCGACAGACGGTCGACAGGCGGGGTGCCGATGATCGACAGATCCCTGACCCCCGACAACGACAGTTGCAGCGTGCGCGGGATCGGCGTCGCGGTCAGGGTCAGCACATGCACGTCTGATCGCATCTGCTTCAGCCGCTCCTTGTGGGTCACGCCAAAGCGCTGCTCCTCGTCGATGACCAACAGGCCGAGGTTCTTGAACCGCACGCTCTTGGCCAGCAGGGCATGCGTGCCGACGACGATATCGGCCGTGCCGCGCGCCATGGCGTCGCGGGTTTTCGCCGCCTCGCCCGACGAGACGAAGCGCGACAAGGGCCGCACATCGATCGGAAATCCGCGAAACCGGTCGGCGAATTCGCGGTAATGCTGCCGGGCAAGCAACGTGGTGGGCGTGATCACCGCCACCTGATGGCCGCACATCGCCGCCGCAAAGGCCGCGCGCATCGCCACCTCGGTCTTGCCGAAGCCCACATCGCCACAGATCAGCCGGTCCATCGGGCGGCCCGCCGCCAGATCGTTTGCCACATCCTCGATGGCGTGCAGCTGATCGTCGGTCTCCTGATAGGGAAAGCGCGCCGCGAACGCCTCCCATGCGTGATGCTCGGGCTCGATCACCGGGGCGCGGCGCAACTCACGCTCGGCGGCCACCCGGATCAGGCGATCGGCCATCTCGCGGATCCGCTCCTTGAGACGGGCCTTCTTGGCCTGCCACGCGCCGCCGCCGAGGCGGTCCAGAAGCCCGTCTTCATGTCCGTATTTCGACAGAAGCTCGATATTCTCGACCGGCAGGAACAGCTTGGAGCTTTCGGCATATTCCAGCACGAGGCATTCATGCGCGGCGCCCGCCGCCGTCACCACCTCAAGGCCCAGATAGCGCCCGATCCCGTGATCCACATGCACCACCAGATCGCCCTGGGTCAGCGCCTGCGCCTCGGTCAGGAAATTCTCGGCCCGCCGCCTGCGCTTGGCACCCCGGATCAGACGCTCGCCCAGCACGTCCTGCTCTGAGATCACGGTCAGGTCCGGACCCTCGAAGCCCTGCTCAAGCGGCCAGACCGCCAGATGCAGCCCGTGTTTGCCAAGCGCCTTGGCGCTGCGGATCGTGACCGGGCCGATCAGCCCCTCGTCGTCCAGCAACCCCTCGATCCGCTCGCGCGCGCCCTCGCTATAAGAGGCGATGACGACCGGACCTTTGGCCATGCGCGCCTCGACATGGTCCTTCAGGACGCTGAAGAGATTGACGTTTTCCTGTTGCCGCTCGGGGGCGAAGCTGCGCCCGATGCGCCCGCCCGAGTCGATCACGCCCTGCCCGGTGGCCTGCGGCAGAACCGCGAATTGCAGCACGCGGCGCGCGCCAAGGGCCGCTTGCCATGCCGCCTCATCAAGATAAAGCAGCCCCGGCGGGACGGGCTTGTAGACGGTGTCGCCGCGGCTTTTCTGCGTCAGGGCATGCTGGCGGGCCTCGTACTGGTCGGTGACGCCCTCCCACCGCGCGGCGCGTGCCGGCGCCACACGGTCATCGAGGGTGATCGCGGCCCCGGGCAGGTAGTCGAAGACCAGCTCCAGCCGCTCGTGAAAGAAGGGCAGCCAGTGCTCGACCCCGGCATGCTTGCGCCCCGCGCTCACCGCCTCGTAGAGCGGATCGTCGGTGCCGGCCGCGCCGAACTCTATCCGGTAATTCTGGCGAAACCGGCGGATCGCCTCGTCATCCAGAATGACCTCCGAGACGGGCGCAAGCTCGATCTTTTGAAGCGTATCGGTCGTGCGTTGGCTGCCTGGATCGAACCGCCGGATCCCGTCCAGCACATCGCCGAAGAGGTCCAGCCGCACCGGCCCCGCCTCGCCCGGGGGGTAGATGTCGATGATCCCGCCCCGAAGCGCGTAATCGCCCGGCTCGGTCACCGTCGGGGCCTGCGAAAACCCCATCCGCACCAGAAAGTCGCGCAACGCCTTCTCGTCGATCCGCTCGCCCCTGGCGGCGGCAAACGCCGCCTCGCGCAACACGTCGCGCGGCGGGACGCGCTGCGTGACGGCGTTGAGCGTTGTCAGCAGCACGAAGCGCTGTGGCGCGCCATGCACCAGCGTGGCCAGCGTCGCCATGCGGGTGGCCGAGATATCGGCATTGGGCGAGACGCGATCATACGGCAGGCAATCCCAGCCGGGAAAGCGGATCACCGGCATGTCGGGCGCGAAGAAGTCAAGGGCGGCAGCCATCGCCGCCATGCGCTTGTCGTCGCGCGCCACATGAATGACCGGCCCGGCCCGCGCCTCGACCTCCTGAAGGACCAGTCGCGCATCGAAGCCTTCCGGCGCGCCGCCCACCGTGATGTGATCGCTCATCGCCTCACCCGCCCCGTCACGCGCCGCAGCACCCGCGCCTCAACCCAGCACATTGGCGCTCATGTTGTGATACATGCCCCACATCGCGGTGACGAAGATCGACGCCATCCCGATCAGTTGAACGTACAACCTGAGACGCTCCACCGCTTTGACAAGCGCCAGCCCGTCTAGATCGCGGTCCCGGATCGCAACTGCCGTGCGCAGCGACAGCGCCGTCACCGGAATGAACGGAAACGCCAGCAAAAACACCGCCTGTGCGAACTCGATGGCATAGACGAAGGCCAGCAGCACCAGCGAGGTCAGCACGAACGCCACCAGCCCCGCCAGCACCAGACCGGACTCGTGCATCATGCGAAGCCGGCGGTTCACGTTGATGCGGACCATCTCCGAGAAATCCGCCAACGCCTCGCCGTCTTCTGTCTTGCGCGCGCGGATCACCATGTCCCACGGCACACCCAGCACCCGCTGACCGGCCGAGGACCACACGACCGCCAGCACGATCCAGTACCATAGGTTGCTGAAAGAGCGCATGTTGATGAGCTCGAACACAGTGTCATACCAATTCAAGGTCGGGCCTTTCCGTCGATCCCGCCGCACGTCTTACCGCACGTCTTAGCGCCGGTGCGCGGCAATTCCCACCCTTGAGATGCGCGAATTTCCATGTCACTCATCCTCATCCGATCTCTCCAGAAAGCTTTTCCATGCGCCCGACCCAAGCCCCGTTTCCCGCGACCCGCCTGCGCCGCACCCGCCAATCCCCTGCGATCCGCGATCTGGTGGCGGAAAACACGCTGACCTCCGCCGACCTGATCTGGCCCGTCTTCGTGCGCGACGGCGACGGCGTGGAGGAACCCGTGCCGTCGATGCCCGGCGTGTTGCGCCGGTCGGTGGACCGGGTGGTGGAGGCGGCGCGCGAGGCCGCCGATCTCGGGATCCCGGCGATCTGCCTTTTCCCCTACACGTCGCCCGCGCAGCGCACCGCCGATTGCGCCGAGGCATGGAACCCCGACAACCTTTCGAACCGCGCGACCCGGGCGATCAAGGCGGCGGTGCCTGACATCGCGGTGATGACCGACGTGGCGCTCGATCCCTATTCGGATACCGGGCATGACGGGTTCGTGGTGGAGGGCGAGATCGTCAATGACGCCACCGTCGAAGCCCTTGTAAAACAGGCGCTTGCGCAGGCAGAGGCGGGTGTCGACATCATCGGGCCATCGGACATGATGGATGGCCGCATCGGCGCGATCCGCGCCGCTCTCGAGGGCGGCGGCCATCACAATGTGATGATCATGTCCTACGCGGCCAAATACGCCTCGGCCTTCTACGGGCCGTTTCGCGATGCGGTCGGGGCGTCCGACGCGCTGAAAGGCGACAAGAAGACCTACCAGATGAACCCCGCCAATACCGACGAGGCCCTGCGCCTGATCGAGCGCGACCTGTCGGAGGGCGCGGACATGGTGATGGTCAAACCCGGCATGCCCTATCTCGATATCTGTCGGAGGGTAAAGGATAATTTCGGCGCGCCGACCTTCGCCTACCAGGTCTCGGGCGAATACGCGATGATCATGGCCGCCGCACAGAACGGCTGGATCGACGAGCAGCGCGCGATGCTGGAAAGCCTCATGTGTTTCAAGCGCGCGGGCTGCGACGGGGTGCTGAGCTACTTCGCCCCCGCCATCGCCCGCCACCTGTCCTGAGGCCGACGCCCGGGCGGATACGCGCCGGGGGGTGCGTTCGCTAGTGACAGCGGCGCGTGGTGCGCCTATGATGCAGGCGCAAAGCACGGCATCAGACCGGCATCCTCGAGGCAACGAACGGGCAGTGACATGAGCAATCTTACAAGACGTGGATTCACCCTTGGACTGGTGGCCGGAACACCACTTCTAGCGGCGTGCAGCAATGCAGTGGGCACCGATGGTGGTGCGCGGATCGATGCGCGGGCCAATGCGACGCGCAATTTCATGTATCAGAACTATCCCGGCACGCGCAATCTGGCCGAGAAGGCGAACGGCATGCTGATCATGCCGGTGGTCACGCAAGGCGGCTTTTTCGTCGGCGGCGGCTATGGGCAGGGCGCGTTGCAGATCGACGAGATCTCGGTCGATTACTATTCGGCCACCAAGGGCAGCTTCGGGCTGCAGTTCGGCGCGCAGCAATACGCGCATGTGCTGTTTTTCATGACAAATGAAGCACTTGAGCGGTTCCGCCGCGGCTCCGGCTGGGTCGCCGGTGCCGATATTCAATACGCCTTCAACGACGAGGGTGCCGGCCTGCGCGCCGATACCACGACCTCCACAGCGCCGGTGGTGGCGGTGATCTTCGGTCAGGCGGGGCTGCTGGTCGGGGCCTCGATCGAGGGCATGAAATACTCCCGCATCATCCCCTGATCGCGGATCTGCGGCAAGCGAAACGCGTACGCGTTGTACATAAACGGTACCGGTTGCGTACGCACTGCGCCACCATGCGCGCGGTCGGAGTCGTGATGCAAACGGTGCCGGGGCTTGCTCCTGACCACCTGCCCCGCCACACTCGGCCCATCGCCGGATAAGGGGCCTGCATGGATCACTCCAACGTCACGATCACCCTGCCGATGACAGGGCACGGGCTTGGCGTGATCCTGACCGCGCTCGGCATCGGGGTGGGGTCGTGGATCATCTGGCTGGTCCTGAGCGAAAAAACGCAGCGGACCGAGCGCACACCACTCGCGCTGCTCACCGCCTTTGGCTGGTTTCTCCTGCCCTTCTGGCTGCTGCTCTTCGCCGGCACGCTCTGGCAGGTCTGGCTGATGCTCTCCGGTGTGCCCTCCGTGCTCACAGGCCAGACCCCTTTGGGCACCGGCGCGCTGCTGGCCGCGCTTCTCGGTGCGCCCTTCTTGGTCTGGGGAACGGTGCTGAAACAGCGCACCGTGGATTTCCAGAAGGAGGGCCACATCACCGACCGGATCAACAAGGCCGTGGAACAGTTGGGCGCTGAGAAATCAGTTGATCAGATCGGCAGGCCAGTCACGGTCTGGACAGGAAAGCCGAGGCAATCTTCATGCAGCGAGGAAATTAAGGAAAATTATCTTAAGGAACCACGATCAAAAGTAACTGGAAGCGCGTGGTCACAAAGTTATCACGAGGAAACCGATGAAGTCTGGGAGGGCGTGCTTTACGAAATATCCATCTGGCCACACGAAAAAACTATTATTCAATGGCAAGATGAAGAACTTGAAAAACAAGATCATGAGGAAATCGGTAGCATCGGTCAGTGGCAGCCTTTTACAAAAACAATGCCCAACATCGAGGTTCGCATTGGCGCGCTCCTTTCGCTGGAACGCATCGCGCAGGATAGCACAAACTACGACAAGGGCCGCGATCATGTGCGGGTGATGGAAATCCTCTGCGCCTATGTGCGGGAGAATACCGCAACACCATCATTAGAGCCGGAAACGGACGAGTATGGTCCATTTACTCCAAGAACCGATATTCAGATTTCAATCGATGTAATTAAGCGAAGAAGGAAAGAGCAAATAGAGATTGAGGCGGGTCAGGAGTACCGGCTTGACCTACGTCGTTGTGATTTTCGTGGCGTCGATCTATCACTCGGCTCGTTTCGTGGCGCTATCCTTTCTCAATCTCGATTCGAGTTCGCTTTTATGCGCGGATCAGACTTTTCAGGCGCGCGTTTCGATGGATCTGTGCTGAACCACCTAAATTGTACGGATACCAAGTTTATTGGTGCAGATATGCGTCATTGCAGAATAGACAGGCCAGAACCTCGACCCGGTGGGTTTATATCGACAATCAATATGGGCGATTTGACGGGCCTTTCTTTGATTTCAGCAAGCATCCCATCCGTTCAGTACTTAGGAAAAGAGAATGGTTTTACCTTCGGCACCAACGACACATTCCTAGACTGGGAACTTGATGAGCAGCGTAAAGAAGGGGTAAAAATCGGGCAAGATATAAATAGAATAAAGGATGGCACATGTTCGGATGAAGTGGCAAAACTGCAAGAGCGGCTTTCGGGCAACCCCTTTGTCAATTGGTCGCCCTATGACGGATCAGACATGACCACCGGTCACTCGCTACGAAAATTTCGTAAATCTTTATCGCTCATTGGATGGCCTTACGACCATTGATTCTGTATGATGTAAATGCTTCAACCGCCTCAAAGGTATGATTTGTTTCACTGTTTTAACTGCGGCCAATGACATCGAGTACGCCCTTCGCGATGCCAGCGCGATCCTGCCAGAGGATATCCTCCGCCAGCCTCAATTGCCCGACACGAAAGTCTCTTACGGCGAACAAAGCTTTGATACCGAATGGCGCAAGTGGCAGGACAATCCCGACGCCTACAAGCCGCCGCCCAAGCCCGAGGGCTGAAGGCACAGCCTTCCCCTGCCCCGCGTCGCCTGCTACCAGTTCGGCATGCGCGGGTATCAGCCTCATGACCATGCCGGGACCGCGGCGGATGGGCGCGAGGATGCGGTGCTGGCTTGGATGCCTGACGATCTCGCCCCCGATCACCCCATGAAGGGTCTTGACGCCGCCATGACCCGGTCCCGCGCCGACGGTCCTCCGCCTCCGCGACAAACAGTTTCAGGAGCAGCCCATGCCCCTTCGCTTCATCCACGCCTCCGATCTTCATATCGGCCGGAAATTCGCCAACATCCCGCAGCCGCCCGACGGCAATATCCGGGGCCGGCTGATGGAGGCGCGGCACGGCGTGATCGGCAAGCTGGCCGTGGCGGCCCGGGACCACGGCGCGGCGCATGTCCTGCTGGCGGGTGACACCTTCGACACGGCGACACCCTCGCCCGCCGTGATCCGGCAGGCGCTGGCGGCCATGGGAGAGGCCGGGAACGTGACATGGTGGCTGCTTCCCGGCAATCACGACAACCTTCGGGATGCCGAACCGCTTTGGGAGGCGATAAAGCGGGACGCGCCGGGCAACGTGGTCGCGCTGACGCAAGCCGCGCCGCACGACATGGGCGGTGTCGCGACCCTGCTGCCCTGCCCCGTCGCTGTCCGCTCAGGCGCCAGCGATCCGTCCGAGCCGCTGATGACGATGGCCAGCGACGCGGGGCGGATGCGCATCGGGCTGGCACATGGCGGCGTCACCGATTTCACCGACACCGGCGCGGCCATCGCCCCCGACCGCGACCGCAGCGCCGGGCTGGAGTACCTGGCGCTCGGCGACTGGCACGGACGGGTGGCGGTCTCCGACCGGGTGCAGTATTCCGGCAGCCCGGAACAGGACCGGTTCAAGCATGGCCGTCGTGGCGTTTGCCTCTGTGTTGCGCTGGACGGGCCGGGCGCGCCGCCGCGGGTGGACGAGGCGGAGATCGGGGCATTCCTGTGGTCGGAGGTCGCGCTGCCGTTGCATCCCCGGCAGGACGCCGCGGCGGCGCTGACCGCGGTGCTGCCGGCCACCGGCCGCCGCGACGTGCTGGTGCGGGTGGCGGCCACCGGTTGGGCCGGTCTGCCCGACCATGCCGACCTGCAGCGCGCCGCCGACCGCTGCGCACCAGATTTCGCGCATTTCGAACTGGTGACCGAGGCGCTCGGCACGCAATACGAGACCGCCGATCTCGACGAGATCGACCGGCACGGCGCGCTGCGGCTTGCCGCGAACGGGCTGATGGACGACGCGGGGTCCGAGGCCCTTTCGCAGGACGAGAGAGAGGTTGCCGCCGATGCGCTGGCCCGCCTTTACGCCTATGTCCGCGAGGGCGCGACATGAAGATTCGCAGCATCACCCTGACCAATGTCCGGCGCTTCACCGGGTCGGCCCGGGTGGAGGGTATCGGCGACGGGCTGAACGTGCTGTGCGAGCCCAACGAGCATGGCAAATCGACCCTCTTCGACGCGATCCAGGCGCTGTTCTTCAAGCCGTATGGCTCGCGCGACAAGGAGGTCTCGGCCCTGCGTCCCCATGCCGGCGGCGCGCCGGAGGTGACCGTCGCGATCGAGACCGGAGAGGGGCATTTCTCGGTGGCCAAGCGATGGCTCCAGAAGCCTGCGGCCACGGTGCACCGCAACGGCACCCTGATCGCACAGGCCGACGCGGCCGAAGCATGGATCGCGGACCTGCTTGGCGGCGATGCGACCGGCCCCTCGGGCCTCATCTGGGTGCGTCAGGGCATGACCGACCTGACCGGCGGCTCGAGAAAGGAGCAGGACGCAGCACTTGCGGCCCGGCGCGACCTGATGACGTCGGTCGGCGAAGAGGTGGAGGCCATGACCGGCGGCAGGCGGATGGACATGGCGCTCGCCCGCTGCCGCGACGAGCTGGCGGGTTATGCCACGGGAACCGGGCGGCCGAAGACCAATGGCCCCTGGAAAGAGGCGCAGGAGCATGTCGAGACCCTGACCGCGCGCCGCGACACCCTCGCCGCAACGGCGCATGACCTGCAGGAGGCACTGTCGGATCGCAACCGCGCGCGACGTGACCTGCGCGAGCTGGACGCGCCGGAGGCGGCAGAAGACCGGCGGATCAGGCTGGAGCGGGCCCGCGCCGCCCATGCCGAGGCGCTGCGTCATGCCGAGGATGTCGAGACCGAGGCCCGCAAGGTCGAGATGGCGCGGCTGACCGCCGAGCGCGCCGTGACCCGGCTGGAGACCTTTCGCGAGGCGCTGGCAGAGAAGACAACCGCACGGGACGAGGCCGCCACGGCAGAGGTGCAGGCGAAAGCCGGACAGGCCGCGCTGGACGCGCAACGCGAGACCCGCGATGCTGCGGAAGCTGCGCTCGGGGCCGCGCGGCACGATCTGAAAGCGGCCGAGCGCGATCATGAACTGGCCCTGCGCGCGACCGCCGCCAGGGACGGGGCGACGCGCCGGCGCGAACTGGAGGACCGTATCGCCAAGGCCGAGACCACCCGCAGCGCGATGGAGACGGCCGCGGCGGCGGCCCGGTCAGGCCCGGACGCCGGGACGCTGCGCCGGCTCGAGGCGCTGGCCGCCGCGCATGCCACGGCCATCGCGGCCCGCGACGCCACGGCGACGCAGGTGATCGCCCGGTATGCCGCGGGACGCGACGGCGCGATCCGCGCAGGCGATGCCGCGCTGGCCGAGGGGCACCCGCTTCCCCTTGCCCGTGCCACGCGCCTGACCATCGAGGGCGTGGGCGAGCTGGAGGTGCGCCCCGGCGAGGCCGGCCATGACGACAGCTCGGTCGAGGCCGCCGCACAGACGTTGCACGCAGCTCTGAAGGAGGCCGGGGCCGACGATCTCGACACGGCCCGCGCCAGCGCCGCCGCGCGCGCCGAGGCCGAGCGCGACCATGGCGAGGCAAAGGCGGTGCTGCACAGCCTCGCCCCCGAGGGGATCGAACGTCTGCGCGAGACGCTGGCGAAGATTCCAAAGCCGGAGGAGGGTCTCGACGCGCCCGATCCGGAGGCGGCGGAGGCCGCGCTGGAGAGCGCGCGCGCGGTCCATGAAGACGCCCGCATCGCCCGCGATACCGTCGCGGAGCGGCTGGCCGATCTGCGGACCGAGGCCACCCGGGCCGAGACCACACTCGCCTCGCTTCGTGACCGCGTGAGCCGGGCCGAGGACGCGCTGGCGAAGCTTGGCGACAGTTCCGGGGACGATCTCTCTGCGCAGGCGGATGCGGCCGCGACAGCGTTGAGAACTGCCGAGATGGCGCATGCCGAAAAGGCGAAAGACGCGCCCGACCTTGCCGGCACGCAAGCCGCCCTGACGCGCGCCGACTCCGTCGAGTCCCGGGCACGCGAGGAGATCGCCCGCCTGAAACCGCATCTGGCCCGGCTGGACGAGCGCATCAGCCGGTCCTCCGGCGACGCGGTGGAGGAACGTCTGGCCGAAACGGAACAGGAGCTCGAGGTGGCGAGGGGCGCTCTTGCGCGGATCGAGCACGAGGTTGCCGTGCTGATCCGGCTGCAGAAGGCGCTGGAATCGGCCCGCAACGAGGCCCGCGAGCGCTATTTCACGCCCATCGTGACGGAACTGAAACCGCTGCTGCATCTGCTCTGGCCCGAGGCCGAGCTGACCTGGGGTGAGGAGTCCCTGCTGCCCGACGCGCTGATCCGCAACGGCCAGGAAGAGCCGATCGGCATCCTCTCCGGTGGCACGCAGGAACAGGTGGCGCTGCTGGTCCGGCTGGCCTTCGCGCGGATGCTCGCGGCCTCGGGACGGATCGCACCGGTGATACTGGATGATGCGCTGGTCTTCACCGATGACGACCGGATCGAACGCATGTTCGACGCCCTGCACCGACAGGCGGGCGACCTGCAGATCATCGTCCTGACCTGTCGCCAGCGCGCCTTTCGCGGCCTCGGCGGCAACGCCCTGCGCTTTTCGACCGTGACGGCGGATACGGCGACAGGCTGAGGGGGGGGGGGGGGCGGCCGCACACGGCTCTCGGCGTCCGGAAGAAATCTTTCGTCCGGCGGCCCGCCCTGACGCCAAGCAGGGTGTGCCACGCAAAAGGCCCCGGCGGGGGCCGGGGCCTTGCGGGCCGGTTTGCGGTTCATGTCCTGCGACGTGATCCTCAGATCTGCCGTTCGAGCATCTGTTTCTTGATCTGGGAGATGGCCTTGGCGGGGTTCAGGCCCTTGGGGCAGGCCTTGGCGCAGTTCATGATGGTGTGACAGCGGTACAGCTTGAACGGGTCCTCGAGATCGTCGAGCCGTTCGCCGGTCGCCTCGTCGCGTGAATCGATGATCCAGCGATAGGCATGCAGCAACGCCGCCGGCCCGAGATACTTGTCGCCGTTCCACCAGTAGGACGGGCAGGATGTCGAACAACAGGCGCACATCACGCATTCATAGAGCCCGTCAAGCTTGTCGCGATCCTCGATGGACTGCTTCCATTCCTTCGCGGGCCGGTTTGTCTTGGTCTCCAGCCACGGCATGATCGAGGCGTGCTGCGCGTAGAAATGCGTGAGATCGGGGATCAGGTCCTTGATGACCGGCAAATGCGGCAAGGGATAGATCTTCACGTCGCCCTTGACCTCGTCCATGCCGTAGATGCAGGCCAGCGTGTTGACCCCGTCGATATTCATCGCGCAGGAGCCGCAGATCCCCTCACGGCAGGAGCGGCGGAAGGTCAGCGTCGGGTCGATCCTGCTCTTGATCCAGATGAGCGCGTCCAGAACCATCGGCCCGCAATCGTCGAGATCGACGAAATAGGTGTCCACGCGGGGGTTCTGCCCGTCATCGGGGTTCCAGCGATAGATGGTGAACTTGCGCAGGTCGCCGGCGGTGTCGGGCTTGGGCCAGGTCTTGCCGGTGACCATGCGCGAATTCTTGGGAAGGGTCAGTTGGACCATGGGGTGCTCCTTTCAGATGCCCAGCAGAACGAGGCTGTTCTGGGCGATACATTGCACGGATTCGGGACGGCGCGCGATGGTGACGACCTCCTGGCTGATCTCGGGGGTGACCCCGGTGACACTCGCCCCGGCGATGCGGATGATCTCGCCCGCAGAGGCCGCATCGATGATGCAGTCGGTCACGGGTGCGGCGTTGACCCCCGGAAAGCGCCGTGTCACCTCGGCATTGACCACGGTCTTGGCGCGCTCGCGCGCGACGGCATCGGCCACCTGATTGGCGGTGGCACAGGCCGCGAGCGAGGCCAGCGCGCCACAGGCCAGCGCCACCCGCATCAGAATGTCCGTTCCTTCGGCGCGATCCGCTTGAGCTCGATGCCGCCCATGTCCTCGGGCGTCAATGGGTCCTCGATGATCGGGCGATAGCTCAGGTTGAAATGAATCGCGTTGACGCGGTTGTCCTTGGTCCGCGCGATCGTGTGCACGCGCCAGTTGGCGTCGTCGCGCTTGGGGTGATCCTCGGACGCGTGGGCACCGCGGCTTTCCTTGCGGGCCTCGGCGGAAAACACCGTCGCGAGCGCGTTCGGCACGAGGTTTGTCAGTTCCAGCGTTTCCATCAGATCGCTGTTCCAGACCAGCGAGCGGTCGGTGACGCTGATATCGTCGACCTTGCCCGCCACCTTCGTCATCTGCTCGACACCCTGCGCGAGCGACTCGTCGGTGCGGAACACCGCGGCGTAATCCTGCATGGTCTTCTGCATCTCGAGCCGCAGATCGGCGGTCGGCACCTCGCCTGACGCGTAGCGCAGCCCGTCGAACCGGTCGAGCGCGCGGTCCACCTCGACCGTGTTGGTCGCCGGCACGGCGGATGAAGGATCCACGGTCTTGCCGGCGCGGATGGCGGCGGCGCGGCCGAATACCACGAGGTCGATGAGCGAGTTCGAGCCAAGCCGGTTCGCGCCGTGCACCGAGGCGCAGCCCGCCTCGCCCACGGCCATCAGCCCCGGCACGACAGCCTTCGGATCGTCCTTGGTCGGGTTAAGCACCTCGCCCCAGTAATTCGTCGGGATGCCGCCCATGTTGTAATGCACGGTGGGCAGCACCGGGATCGGTTGTTTGGTCACGTCCACGCCGGCGAAGATCTGCGCGCTCTCCGAGATACCCGGCAGCCGCGAATGCAACGCCTCGGGTGGCAGGTGCGACAGGTTGAGGTGGATGTGATCCTTTCCGGACCCCACACCCCGGCCCTCGCGGATCTCCATCGTCATGCAGCGGCTGACATAGTCGCGCGGGGCGAGATCCTTGTAGTTGGGCGCGTAGCGTTCCATGAAGCGCTCGCCCTCGGAATTGGTGAGATACCCGCCCTCGCCGCGCGCGCCTTCGGTGATCAGGCAGCCGGCACCGAAGATGCCGGTCGGGTGGAACTGCACGAACTCCATGTCCTGCAGCGGCAGCCCGGCGCGGGCCACCATGCCACCGCCATCCCCGGTGCAGGTATGCGCCGAGGTGGCCGAGAAATAGGCGCGGCCATAACCGCCGGTGGCCAGCACCACGGTCTTGGCGTTGAACACGTGGATCGTGCCATCATCGAGCTTCCAGCAGACCACACCGGTGCAGGCGCCGTCGGTCATCACCAGATCGATCGCGAAATACTCGATGTAGAACTCGGCCTTCTGCTTGAGGCTCTGGCCGTAGAGCGTGTGCAGGATCGCGTGGCCGGTGCGGTCTGCGGCCGCGCAGGTGCGCTGCACGGGCGGGCCTTCGCCGTATTCGGTCGTATGGCCGCCGAAGGGGCGCTGATAGATCGTGCCCTCTTCGGTACGCGAGAACGGCACCCCGTAATGCTCGAGTTCGTAGACCGCCTTGGGCGCTTCGCGGGCGAGGTATTCCATCGCGTCGGTGTCGCCCAGATAGTCCGACCCCTTGACGGTGTCGTACATGTGCCATTGCCAGCTGTCGGGACCCATATTGCCAAGGCTGGCGGCGATGCCGCCCTGTGCGGCCACGGTGTGCGAGCGCGTCGGAAAGACCTTGGTCACGCAGGCCGTGCGCAGCCCCTGCTCGGCCATGCCGAGTGTCGCGCGCAGACCGGCCCCGCCGGCCCCCACGACCACGACATCGTAATCATGCGTCTCATATTCGTATGCAGCCATATTTTCAGTTCCTCACAGCGCAATCTTGGCAAGGGCGAACAGCCCCACGGCGATCATCCCGTAACTTAGAATGGTCACTGCGATAATCAGCCCCTTGCGGGTCAGACCACCGCTGTAATCCTCGATCATCGTCTGGGCCCCCGACGCGAAATGCCGAAGCCCGAAAAAGATCACGAGCCCGGTCAGGATCGCCATCAGCGGGTTGGAAAACACCGCGAGCACCTCGGCATGGTCGCCGCCAAGGGCGCGACCGAATGCCACGAGGAAGACCGGGATGATCAGCGCGAGGCCCACGCTGCTCACGATCATGAACCAGTGATGTTCGGTGCCGGTGCCGGCCGCGCCCTTGTTCTCGGCCTGTTTCAGCGGGGTGATGTAACGCATGTCGTTCTCCTCAAACCAGAAGCAGCGTGATGACGGTCAGAACGACCGAGCCGATGATGCAGCCCCAGCCCATCTTCTCGGCAGTAGGCAGGTCAAGACCCTTGCCGGCATCCCAGACCAGATGCCGCAGCCCGGCGAGGTAATGATACCAGACCGCCCAGAGCGACAATGTCAGCACGAGAATGCCGAACCACGAGGTCAGCACCGCGTCGGCGGTCCTGAAATACGCCTCGGACGTGGCCGCCGCGAGCAGCCACCACACGATCATCAGCGACGCCACGATCAGCGCATTGCCGGTGATCCGCGTGAGGATCGACGTGATCGATGTCAGCTGGGGTCGGTAGATTTGCAGATGCGGGGAAAGCGGGCGTTCCACCGGATCGGTGCGGGCCTGATTGGATTCGGCCATGGGGGACCTCCTTTGGTCTGGCGGCGGCGCGTGGCCGTCTTTGCTAAAGCCGTTTTGGTCCCTTTCGCGGGGGATGTCACCTGTTGTGACCGGAAAATTTCGACAAAAGGACAATAGGACGCAAAAACCGTGGCGTGTGATTACAAAAATATGGCCGTGGTCGCATCGTGCCGGACCTGTCGAAAGGCAGCAAAGGACTGAAACCCGCCCGTTGCATGATGCGGACACGCGGCCCAACGGAATTTTCAAAAAATTCCGTACGGGAAAATTTCGAATTTTCCTGCCTCTCCCGATGATCGAGGATGGTGATACCGCGGCAATCAGTCACTGCATTCGATCCGCGCGCAAGAACACCCGGCCATGAAAAAGGCCCGATCCGTCACCGGACCGGGCTTTACCCTGTGGCGCGACCGTGGCCCCTGCGCTCAGTGCAGCTTCGCCTCGACCTCGTCGATCGCGGCGTCGATCGATGCGTTGCGATCCTCGGTCGTCATTTGCTTTGCGATCACGTCCCGCGCCGCCGCAACGGCCACGGACACGGCCTGATCGCGGATGTCGCGTACCGCGCGCGCCTCGGCGCTGGCAAGCTGATCCTCGGCCGCCTTCATGCGGCGTTCGACCGACTTGCCGATATCCTCCTTGGCCTCTTTCGCGGCCTCGTTGGCCTCGTCCCTGGCCTGCGAGACGATCCGGTCGGCCTGCGCCTGCACGTCCTTCTGCTTGCGCTCGAAGCTGGTAAGCAGACTCTGCGCCTCTTCGCGGATCGCGCGGGCCTCGTCGAGGTCGGACTTGATGCCCTCGGCCCGTTCATCGAGCTTGCGCCCCACCAGACCGGGCACCTTGTAGTAGACCAGCACACCGATAAAGAGCAGGAACGCGATCAGCACCACGAAGTCGGTATTGGACAGGGAAAAGAACGCGCCTTCCGCGGCCCATGCGGGGCTCGCGGCACTCAGCGCGACAAGCAGCATCATCGGTCTCATGGCGCTATCCCTTCATCTGTGCGGCGACGGCGGCCTTGACGGCCTTCGCATCCGATTTGCCACCCATGGCGGCGACGATCTCGCCGGTGGTGTCGTTCGCGACTTCGCGGACGCTTTCCATGGCCTCGGCGCGGATCTCAGCGATCCGCTTTTCGCCTTCCGCGGTCTTCTCGGCGATCCGGGCGTCGGCCTCTGCATTGGCCTTTTCCAGATCTGCCTTTATCTCCGCCTTGGTCTCGGCGATGATGTTCTGCGCCTCGACCCGCGCATCGGCGAGCGCCTTCTTGTAGGCCTCTTCCGCCTCGGCGGCTTTCGCCTTGAGGGTCTCGGCCTGCGTCAGATCGTGGGTGATGGTGCCCTGACGTTCGGCCAGGACGGCCGCGATGCGCGGCAGTGCGACGCGCGACAGGATCAGGTAGATCACGACCAGAGCGACCAACAACCAGAAGATCTGGTTGGCGAACGTGTCGAAATTGAGCTGGGGCAGTCCTTGAGCGGACTCGGCCCCCTGCGTTTCGCTCTCCATGGCGTCCTCCTTGGGGAGTGTTCCGGTCACGCCGGGGCGCAGCGGATCACCGCGCCCCGGCTGTAAGGATCAGAGATCCGCCAGGTATCAGACCGCGAACATCAGCAGAAGTGCCACGAGGAACGAGAAGATCCCCAGGGCTTCCGCGAACGCGATGCCGATGAACAGCGTCGCGGTCTGACCGGCCGCCGCCGAGGGGTTGCGCAGCGCGCCGGCGAGGAAGTTGCCGGCCACATGGCCCACACCGATGGCTGCGGCGCCCGAACCGATGCCCGCGAGGCCTGCACCGATATATTGACCCAGTTGTGCGATATCGCCTTCCATGAGATGTCTCCTTGATTTGGAATTGGCAGGGATTGAGGGTGATGATGCGGCGCGCGCCGGGCGCGCCGGTTGTTGAGAGTGTCGCTTCAGTGATGCGGGTGAAGCGCATCCTTGAGATAGACGCAGGTCAGGATGGTGAACACGTAGGCCTGGATGAACGAGACCAACACTTCGAGCCCGTACATCGCCACGACCGCCAGAATGGACAGCGGCGCGATCACGGCGATCTGGCTGAACCCGGCGAACACCTTGATCACGGCGTGCCCGGCCATCATGTTCCCGGCAAGACGCACCGAGTGGCTGACCGGCCGCACGAAATACGAGATCAGTTCGATCAGCGCGAGCACCGGGCGCAGCGGCAGCGGCGCCGACTTGACCCAGAAGATCCCCAGGAACGCGGTCCCGTTCTTGACGAAGCCGAGGACCGTCACGGTCAGGAACACCAGCATCGCAAGCACGGATGTGACGGCGATATGGCTTGTCGTGGTGAAGGCCATCGGCAACAGGCCGAGGAAGTTGGCGAAGACGATGAACATGAACAGCGTCAGGATGTAGGGAAAGTAGACCAGCGCCTCCTTGCCGGCGACATCCTCGACCATCTTGCGCACGAAGTCATAGGCCAGTTCCGCGACCGACTGCATGCGGCTGGGAACGATCGAGCGCCCGCTGGGGCCCAGCACCAACAAGCCGAAGACCGCCAGAACCGTCAGCGCCATCCACAACGTCACATTGGTCAGCGTGAACATGCCGACCGCCCCGTCGCCGAAAAGCGGCTGCACCAGAAACTGGTCCATCGGGTGGAAAACCAGACCGCTTTCGCCGGCCCCTTGCGTGTCAGTCGCCATCCTTTTCCCTCTCATCCGCGCCCGTGTCGGGCGTCTCCGCTCGTTTCTGCATCTCCTCGGCGCTGCGCATCATCGTCTTGATGCCCGCGGCGAGACCGAGCAACGTGAAGATCACAAGGAATATCGGCAATGTCCCCAGCAGCAGGTCCAGACCGTATCCCATGCCGAAACCGATCATCAGACCGGCCACAAGTTCTATCACCATCCGCCAGGCATGCTGCGCCTGGGAATAATGTTCTTCCTGATGGGGCTTTTTGGCGTCTTTCCCGCGCAACCTGGCAAGCCGTTCTTCCAGCTTTGCCATGCGGTCGCTGTCATCGGGATCGCTCACGCAACACCCCCAGTTGAAGTTGTGCTCTTGCTATGTCGCACAGCGCCCCGAGTCAAGTCGCCGCCGCAAAGCGGCAGGTCCAAATCAAGCTGTTGAATTTCATGGAGGATTTTTGGCATTGGCGGCCGCGGCGCGCTGCCCGATCCGGCCCGGCGCGGGGCCGGGGCGGATTGTCGATATTCAACTCGCCGGTTGAACGTCACCGCACGACAAAGACCGACACCTTGGCGTGCTGCGCGATATAGCCACCATGCGAGCTGAAGATATGCTCGAAGAATCCCGGCTCGTGGCTCGCCATGATCACCAGATCCGCACCGATCTTCTCGATCCCCTTCAGCAGTTCCGAGGTCGTCTCGACCGCGGGGTCATGCGCCATCAGCGGATCGGCCTTGACCGTCACGCCGTATTTCTCGCGCAGCTCCTCGGCAAAGCCCTGCAGGCGGTCGCCAAACTCGTGCGGGTTGTGGCCCAACTGGCTGGGAAGCTCGCCCCCGACGCTGACCACATCGATCGTCGCATCGTAAAGCCTGGCCATGTCACCTGCCACGTCGAGCGCCTTTTGCAGGGTGTCCTTGTGGACCAGATCGACGGGGACCATGATTTTGGAGAACATGTTCTTTTCCTTTCGCGGTTTGCTTTGTCGCGTCAAACACTAGTGCCTGCAGCCTGCCAGCGCTTTGTCTCAGATCAAACCCCTTTTCCGGCAGAATCCCCGCCAAAGCCGACCGTTCGCCGGGCACCGGACGGGATTGCCGTTGACGCACCGGGTCCCTTCGGGCTTATGAGCGGCATGGACAAGGCCCGGGCCCTCGACATCGTTTTCGCCGCGCTCGCCGATCCCACCCGGCGCGCGATCCTGTCGATGCTGCTCGAGGATGACATGGCGGTCACCGATGTCGCCGCGCCTTTCGAGATGAGCCTCGCCGCGATTTCCAAGCATCTGGGCATCCTCAGCCGCGCCGGCCTGATCAGCCAGGAACAGCGCGGGCGGGTCAAGTGGTGCAAGCTGGAACCCGACGCGCTGCGCGACGCCTCGATCTGGATGCAGGGCTTCGGGCAGTTCGAGGCGGTGCATCTCGACGCGTTCGAACGCTTCCTGCGCGCAGAATTGCCCGATGAGACCTGAGCCGGGGCCGCTGCCCGCCGCCGCCATGGCGACCGTCGCCGGGGCGACCGTCCTGCCCATGCGCAGCGCCGGTGATCTCGCCTGCGGGGTGATCGACGCACACGGCACGCCCGTCACCGGGGCCGCCACGCGGCTGTCGGGCAATCGCGTCACCCCCGACCCCGTGCCCCCCGCCGGCCCGGTCACGTATCTGCCCGGGCGCTGGCTTTTCGCCGGTGTCGGGCGGCATCATTTCGGGCATTTCCTGATGGAGGCAACGCCGCGCCTCTGGGCGCTCGACCATCTGACCGAGGCACCCGACGGCATCCTGCTGATCCCGATGGCCGGGCGCGACATCGCCGCTGTGCTGCGCCGCCGCCTTGCGCCGCTGCTGGCGGGGCTGGCGCAGGGCCTGCCGGTGCATCTGGTCGAGACGCCGACCCGCGTGGACGCGGCGGTGGTGCCCACGCAGGGATTCGGGCATCTCGACTGGAGCCACGGCACCCCCGAGGCACGCCGCTACATGCGCCGCCATGTCCCGGCCATCGCGCCCGCGCACGGCGCCGAAAAGCTGTACCTGTCCCGCCGCCGCCTGAAAAATCAGGCCAGCCCGGTGCCGCACGAGCACCGGATCGAACGCTGGATGTCGCAGGCGGGCTTCGAGATCTTTCACCCCGAACGCCACCCCATCCCTGAACAGATCGCGCGCTACCGCGCCGCGAAGGTGATCGTCGGCCCCGATGGCTCGGCCTTTCATCTCGCGGCATGCGCGATGCCGCGCGGGGCTCGTGTCGGCCTGATCCAGCGGCGCACGCGGCAGCCCGTGTTCGACGCCATCGCGCGCCAGCTCACAAGCTTTGCCGGGGCCGATCTGTGGACCACCGCCGCTCTGTCGCATGCAGCCCCCCCCTGCCCCGAAGACGCCGCGGAGACCGCGCCGGCCTATCTCGACCACCTGCGTGCCGATCTGCGGGAGGCGGGTTTTATCTGATCGCAGGGGTCAGTCGATCTGCCATCCATCGGCGCGTGCCTTGAGAAAGGACAACAGCGCCTGCACCTTGGTCGTGCGGTGCAGATCCATATGCGTGACCAGCCACAAGGGGGCCGCCCAGTCGGGCCGCGGCGGCATCACCTGCACAAGCCCCGGCAGCGTCGCGCCCCGCAAAACCGGGACAAAGCCGATCCCCGCCCCGGCAAGGATCGCGTTGCATTGCGCCTGCACATCGCCGCTGCGGAACACGATGGCCCCGGCCGGCACGGTGTCGTGCAGCCAGCGCAGGAAGGGCGCGCGCGTCTCGGGATCGTCGCCGCCGACAAAGCGGTGCCCGTCAAACGCCTCAAGGCCGGCCGGCACCCCGTGCCGGGCGACATATCCCTCGCTGGCATAAAGCGCGAAATCCTGCCGAAAGAACGGCTGCACCACGTTGTCGGGCTGATCGGGCACGGCCCCTGCGCGGATCGCCACATGCGCCTCGCCATATTCCAGCCGAAACAGCCGTTCGCTCGTCAGGTAGCGCACCACCAGATCGGGATAGCCCTGCTGGAACTCCGCCAGAGCCGGAGCCAGAAGATCGCTCAGCCCGCCGATCGAGGTCACGACCAGTTCGCCCGTGACATCCTTGCCGCGCCCCTTGATGCGCCCGGCCAGCTGGTTGAACTGATCGTCGGTGGCCTGTGCGACGCGCAACAGGTCGTCGCCGGCCTCGGTCGCCGTGTAGCCCCGCGCGTGGCGCTGAAACAGCTTCACGCCAAGCCGCTCTTCCAGCGCGTCGATATGGCGGATCACCGTCGCGTGATGCACGCCCAGCACCTCGGCGGCCCCGCTCACGGTGCCGACGCGGGCGACATGATAGGCGGTGCGCACCTCGTCCCAGTTCTCCATCGCGGCCCCCGTACCCTTTCCTTGCAAGGCACCTTATGACCTCGTGCGGGAACTGCAACAGCGGAACGTCCGCCCCGCGTGTCCCCGCGACGCCTTGCTTGACACGGCAGCGGAGCGCGCATATCCAGCGATGTATCCCGGAGGCACCCGCTTCCGGTCCCGGGCGTGGTCCGGGATCGCCCCCCGTCAGCGCGTTGCGCCCACGGGGGCATTTATCGTGTGACCCGTCGCCCCCATATCGGGTGACAGACCGCCACCGGCGACAGGAGCCAGAGCGATGTTTGAAAATCTGTCCGACCGCCTCTCGGGCGTGCTCGACCGGCTCACCAGACAGGGCGCGCTGTCCGAAGACGATGTCAGGACCGCCCTGCGCGAGGTGCGCGTCGCCCTGCTGGAGGCCGACGTGTCGCTGCCCGTCGCCCGCGATTTCATCAAGCGCGTCGAGGCCGAGGCGACCGGTCAGGCTGTCACCCGCTCGGTGACCCCCGGTCAGCAGGTCGTCAAGATCGTGCACGACGCGCTGATCGAGACGCTGCGCGGCGAGGGTGATCCCGGCAGCCTCAAGATCGACAACCCGCCCGCACCGATCCTGATGGTCGGCCTGCAGGGCTCGGGCAAGACCACCACCACCGCCAAGCTCGCCAAGCGGCTGAAGGATCGCGACGGCAAGAAGGTGCTGATGGCGTCGCTCGACACCAACCGCCCGGCGGCGATGGACCAGCTCGCCGTGCTCGGCCGCCAGATCGGCGTCGACACCCTGCCCATCGTCAAGGGCGAGGATCCGGTGGCGATCGCCAAACGCGCCAAAACGCAGGCCAGCCTTGGCGGCTACGACGTCTACATGCTGGATACCGCCGGCCGGCTGCATATCGACGCCGACCTGATCGCGCAGGCCGCAGCGGTGCGCGACGTGGCCAATCCCCGCGAGACGCTGCTGGTGGTCGACGGCCTGACCGGTCAGGACGCGGTCAATGTCGCCACCGAATTCGACGACAAGATCGGCGTGTCGGGCGTGGTGCTCACCCGGATGGACGGCGACGGGCGCGGCGGTGCGGCGCTGTCGATGCGCGCCATCACCGGCAAACCGATCCGCTTCGTCGGCACCGGCGAAAAGATGGACGCCATCGAGACCTTCGAGCCCGAGCGCATCGCCGGCCGCATCCTCGGCATGGGCGACATCGTCAGCCTCGTGGAAAAGGCGCAGGACACGATAGAGGCCGAAGCCGCCGAGCGCATGATGCGCCGCATGCAGAAGGGTCAGTTCAACATGAACGACCTGCGCGGGCAGCTCGAACAGATGCAGAAGATGGGCGGCATGGAAGGGCTGATGGGCATGATGCCCGGCATGGGCAAGATGGCCAAGCAGGTGCAGGAAGCGGGCTTTGACGACAAGGTCATCACTCGCCAGATCGCCCTGATCCAGTCGATGACGAAAAAGGAACGCGCCAACCCCGCCCTGCTGCAGGCAAGCCGCAAGCGCCGCATCGCCGCCGGCTCGGGTCAGGAGGTGTCCGATCTCAACAAGCTCATGAAGATGCACCGCCAGATGGCCGACATGATGAAGAAGCTCGGCAAGAAGGGCGGGCGCAATTCGCTCAAGCAGGCGCTTGGCGGCATGATGGGCAAGGGCGGCGGCATGCCCGACATGAACGACCCCCGTGCGATGGAAGAGGCCGCGAAAGCCATGGGCGGCCGGATGCCCGGCGGCATGGGCGGCGGCGGCCCCGCCCTGCCCCCGGGGCTGTCGGGATTCGGAAAGAAGAAATGACCATGACCCTCTCTGCAATCCTCTCTGCGGCTTCATCTTGCCATAAATACTCGACTCCGACGCCGCGTCCCGCGCCAGAACGGGGGGCGGCGTGATGCCCCTGACCCACGCCCCACTGACCCATGCCCCGGTGCTGGACACGCAGCACCTGATCCTGCGCGGCCCCGAGCCGCGCGACGCCGAGGCGGTCATGGGCTTTCTTCTCGACCAGGGCCGCGCGGCGGGCTTCGGGCCGGCGGCCAATCGCGGCGAGGCGTGGCGCTGGTTCGCGCTCAATATCGGCCACTGGCACCTGCACGGCTACGGTTATTTCACCATAGAACACCGCGAAACCGGCGCGCCCGCCGGCATCACCGGTGTCTGGAACCCCGAGGGCTGGCCCGAGCCCGAGCTGGGCTGGGTCGTGTTTTCGGGCTTCGAGGGGCGCGGCATCGCGCATGAGGCCGCCAGCCGCGCGCGCCGCTACGCCTACGAGGATCTGGGCCTGACGACGCTGACCTCGAACATCGTGCCCGGCAACACCCGGTCGATCGCGCTGGCCGAACGCCTTGGCGCCTGGTTCGAGCGCGAATATGACAACATCTCCATGGGGCGCGACCTTCTCTACCGCCATCCCGGCCCCGACGCCGTGCTCGGGGCGGGCGATGACGGACGGATCGGGACGTGCGCATGACTGATGCCGCCACCCGCGCCGCCACCCTGCTCGGCGAGCACCGCCAGAGCATCGACCGGCTGGACGCGATCCTCGTGTTCACGCTGGCCGAGCGGTTCAAGCACACCCAGGCCGTGGGCCGGCTCAAGGCCGAGCATGACCTGCCGCCATCCGATCCCGAGCGCGAGGCCGCGCAGATCGAACGGCTGGAAGAGCTGGCGCAGACGGCCGATCTCGACCCCGAGTTTGCTCGCAAGTTCCTGAATTTCATCATCGCCGAGGTGATCCATCATCACCAGCGGCACAAGTCGTAGGCCGCGTCACAACCCGCGCGCGCCCCGAACCCACCCGACCCCTCACGCCATCAAAGGAGAAACTCAATGGCCATGAAAATCCGCCTCGCCCGTGCAGGCTCCAAGAAACGCCCGTTCTATCACATCGTGGCGGCCGACAGCCGCATGCCCCGCGACGGCCGGTTCCTCGAAAAGCTGGGCTTTTACAACCCGCTGCTGCCCAAGGACCGCGAAGACCGCGTCAAGATGAATGTCGAGCGTATCCAGTATTGGCTGGGCCAGGGCGCGCAACCCACCGACCGGATCAGCCGCATGCTGGAAGCCGCCGAAGTGCTGCCCAAGAAGAATCGCGCCAACATGCAGAAGGCGGTCCCCGGCAAGAAGGCGCAGGAACGCGCCGAACAGAAAGCCGCGAAGGCCGCCGAGGCCCCGGCCGAGTAGGCAAGGCAGGGCACTGGAATGTCGACGTTTTCCACGGCGTTTTCCGAGGACTTCCAGAGCGATCTGCGCGATCTGATGCGGTGGCGGCGCGATGTGCGCCGCTTTCGCACCGATCCCGTGGACGAGGCGATCCTTACGGGTTGCCTCGACACGTTTCTATTGGCCCCCTCGGTGGGGCTGAGCGAGCCGTGGCGCGTCGTCGAGCTGCAATCGCCCGGCGCGCGTGCCGCCGCCCTCGCAAATTACCGCGCCGCCAATGCCCGCGCGCTCGCTGGCTATGACGGCGACAAGGCGCGTCTTTACAGCAACCTGAAGCTGTCGGGCATGCAGGAGGCCCCGGTGCAGCTTGCGGTCTGGTGCGACGAGGCCACGGGCAAGGGCGCAGGGCTCGGTGCGCAGACCATGCCCGAGATGCGGCGTTATTCCGTGGTGGGCGCCGTGACCCAGTTCTGGCTGGCCGCGCGCGCTCAGGGGTTGGGCGTGGGCTGGGTATCGATCCTTGATCCCCAGGAACTGGCGCGGTCGCTTGACATCCCCGAGGACTGGGCGCTCGTGGCCTATCTCTGTGTCGGCTGGCCCGAAAAGACCAGCGACACGCCCGAGCTTGAACAGGCCGGGTGGGAAACGCGCCGCGCCTCCCTGCCCCGTGAGGTGCGGTGATGCGGGGCGCGCCCAAGCCAAGGAGGTCCGCATGAGCGACGACACCCTGATCTGCGTCGGCGCGCTCGCCGGGGCCTTCGGTGTCAAGGGCGAGGTGCGGCTGAAAAGCTTTACCGCGACGCCTGAGGATATCGCGGAGTATGCGCCGCTCACCTCCGAGGATGGCG
>Ga0307933_1000433_pt1 | contig 39127 bp, 39 predicted proteins | sample OrgLakmetageno88_FD_201811 | JGI IMG/M metagenome (GOLD analysis project Ga0307933, IMG submission 201811) | Saline water microbial communities from Organic Lake, Antarctica - #88 | ecosystem: Environmental > Aquatic > Non-marine Saline and Alkaline > Saline | place: Antarctica: Organic Lake... | reverse complement strand
GCATTCGCGGGTACTTATCTACCTGCAAGAAACAAAATGTACCGGCAGCACAAGCACTGAATTTACTATTTAGTGGCAAATTACCTGATTTTTGTGTGGTGCTCGATTAAATTCGCTGAGTAGTTACAAATAAAGAAACATTAGACTCTAGCCGCGCTACGTAAATTGGAACATGAATAATAACGAAACCCGCTAAGTGCGGGTTTTTCTTTATTTGAAGAAAACAACAGATTTAATATTACGGACCGAGATCCCAAACAAAAAAAACTCTCGAGCAAAGTATTATGAGGGAAGGATTGGTACTTATTATACAATTCCCTCAATGTCCGGCTACTGCAGGAAGCGGCTGTTTATTAAGCTTAAAACTGAATATAGTTTACTTCAGCTGTGTGGCAATAGTTAGAGTTCTGATATCAAATTCCACTGACAGCAATGAGCTGTGTATTCAATTGGTCAACGCAACACTATACTAATATAAAGTGGAGGCGTTACTATGAAACAAGGAAAATATTGTCAGCATATTTATAAGCAACCAATAAAAAGCCCGAATATTGCTATTCGGGCTTTCGTTTAAATGATTAGAGCTAGAGTTATAGAGTTAAAATCTATTACATCATGCCGCCCATATACTTCCTATCTATATGTTTTTATAAGTATATTTTAGTGAGTTTTAATTCGACACCCCACTTTATACCCTTAGGGTAAAACAAAAGTAGGAATGTATTTAGTTTTCATCCGTTTTTTTATAGCAACAAGCTTCCAATCAATATTCTACTACTGTATTGGCATGAGTTTTAATTTCACGAAAAGTGAAAAGAAAATTATAATTAAAATAAAGAGGATTAAACAAAGAATAATACCCAATCATTAAATAACTAAACATTCATATAGGTCAAACTCTTTAAGTCGCCTCGATGGAAAATACGTTTAAAAACTCTCGTCCCCAAAATAATTTACGATCAACTTCACTCAGTTCTGCTTCATCACAAACAGTTTGCCAATTTTTTTCAATGACCGCTTTTTGATGCTCAAAAATTTTATAGGCTTCATCTTTGCTGAGTAAGAAGTTATGCGCGGCAGCTAGACAGGTTTTGAACTGGCTTAAATTATTTTCTCCGATAATACGCATAGCTTGTCCAGCCTCATTACCTGCCCGTCCTTGAGGACAAATATCGTAGGCTGGCGTTAAGCTTAAATGTTGACCATCCCAAAACGCCGCATGATTGCGGGCATGGTCGTCAGTATTTCCGCATAGAATATTGAAAAGCAATCGCGAAAATAACTCTTTTAGCGTATCTGAAGGCTCAACAAACCTATGCCGGATTATTTCGGCTAAATGTTCATAGCTTGCGTAACGCGCCATCATATCATCGAGCCCAAATAAGGTGAGAGCTGATATCATAGATTTCCGAGTCCAGCCATTGCCATTATGTTGCCGATCAAAACGCTCAATGAGCACAACATCTTTGTTGGCCGCTCTGACCATTTTCACTGGAGCAACATTAATTCCAGATAGCGCGGCCAGTCGCATGGCAATAAATTCAGCTTTAACTACGCTATATAAGTCATTATCGGAAGAAAACTTGGCTATATATTTTGTGCCATCTTCTTCAATTAAGGCTTTAGGACGTGCGCCGCCAATTGAACTTCCATGATAAAGGGCTTGATCTAACTCTGGTGTGAGTGGTTCGCCTTTTTCAACGCGCTCAGCTGATTGCATTAGCTCAGCCATACTTACATTTTTGGCTGAGCGGGCTATATATTCAGTTGGAGATTTTTGAAAATCTAGTGCACCAATTCGATCAGAACCGGATTCCAAAAGGTAGGTGAGTTCATCTAGCGAGTTAGTATCAGTATTTGCACCTTTTAGGCCTAGCTTTTTGTTAATGATGACGCGACGCCCCCAAGCATCTGAGGCACTATCACGGATACAGCCGGGCATCTTTAACCCATCCAAATTGTTTAGCACACCAGCTTTTAACGGCAACTCAGGCTCATAGATAGGAATAGCTTGCGGCGTCTCTCTGATACGCTCCAAGTAACTTCTACCGTAGTTAAATACAAGTGTGTCGCCATCGGCTTCAAGCTTTCCAGCTATAATAGGTGTAGTTTCGCTAGGCAACCAGATCCACACATATCCTTCTTTATACTGGCCTTTAGAAGTCATCATCTACTACTTTTTTCTTTTTACGGGCTTTTTGCGGAAGCAGAGCCAGCTTTTCTTTATTTTGTTTGATATGCCTTGCCATGGTGAATGAAGAAGGTTCAGCGTTAAATAAGTTTACACCAACAATTGTTGCCACTTCAAACACTGCACCGATCCCACATTTTAAATCACCTTTTTCGATTCTTTGAAGCATGCTTCTAGATATACCTGCGCGCTCAGCAACTTCTTGAGCGCTTATCCTACGTTCTATTCTAGCTGCACGAACAAGCACTGCAAGAAGCGTAATAGCTTCCTCGGTATAACGGGAGTGTGAACGAGTGACTGATTTTGGCATGCTTTTCTCAATTAGTGTCGTACATATAAGTCAATAAAACCCCTATGGGTTTATATACAAATCATATAGTAGATTATTAGAAAAAATCAGTCAATCTTAAAATAACTCATATATAACCCGCAAAGCACCTTAATGGGTTATATGTAAATCAAACAAGCCTTGCATAATAGAAATAGTCTAAGTATCGATGAGAGTTATTTCTATGATTGCCTTTTATAGCCGCTTTAAGGCTTATACTTCTTCCGTACTCATCGCCCTAAGTGCAAATCAATTTTTACTAGCATTCGTCGCCGACTTTCCGGATAGAATTATTCATGTAACTAATTCAGCCTCTCACAATCGGATTAAAACTCGAATATCAGACGTCAATTACCTTGGTCGACCGGGTTCCCCCCGCTGTGTCAGCTTCGCCGGAATATGCATATATAAGCGATTGTTTGATGCTTGCTCATTGTGAGTTGTTCCTATTAGGGTCTAAGAGGTGAAGATCCTACTGTACCTATTTGCCACAATAAACTTAAATAAGTACGGTTATTGTATTCATTTTGCTGTACCAATTTAGCATGGGCTAGACAGTACACTTTTTTTAATGAGCCATAACTTGGCGCTCAATAGGGTGACGTTTAATAACATTGAAAACTCAGCTTTTGAGTCTATCGACTCTGTCAATATGTTGTTTATAAAGTATTGTGTTTAGAAAAGACGATTTAATTAACTCAAAATTATCTATATACTCAAAGCACCACATTTAAAGACTAAAATAGTCAAGGAACTTAAATTGTCAAAAAAGTTATTATCAACATTAAGCCTCATCGCAATTTTACAAGCTTGCTCTTCTGCCTCCCCCATAATTCAAGCATCTCAGTCGAAGTCTGGATTTGAGAATGCGATGTTTGAGGGAAATTCAATTTCAGTGTCTGACAACGAAGATGGATTAATAGAGTACAGAATTTTTCAGCATGGTAATAGTGGATTTACCACTCTAAATGAAGTTAGAGAGATGGCTGAAAAACGAGCTAACCGTTATTGTGAACAAAGGGCTTTAGGTTATCGAGTGATTAAAGAGCAAACCTCAGTGCCCCCTCATATTCTAGGTAACTTTCCGCGAGTTGAATTAATCTTTGTTTGTGAAGAAGCTAGTAAAAGTAAAACGAAAAATGTAGCTGAGGCTTATGAGCAATTAGAAAGATTAGGTCGTTTGCTTAAGGAAGGACTGATCACTCAAGAGGAGTTTGAAAATGAAAAGGCTAAGTTATTTCAATAAGGAGCTACGACAAAATTACTTTATGTCTTTTTAATTCATCAAAATTAGCGCATCAGAAGGCTATGACTTAGACGAAGATTAGGATTTCAATATGAAAAAATCACACAGGGTTAAAGGTAATAGAGAAGTGCGGGCGTACCCTCATTTGTACCATGCTGCTGCGTATGCCTTAGATGAGAATGAAGGAACGGAATTAAGTTATTACGACATAATGACTTCCTTAACGTTTTCCGCTTTTACTTTGGAGGCATATCTAAACCATGTAGGTCAGCAACGCATATCATACTGGAGTGAGATAGAAAAAATTACTCCGCTACAGAAATTAAAGGTTCTATATGATATTGCAAAGCTCCCTTACGATGCATCGAAACGACCAATACAGACGGCCAATGAGCTATTTAAATTTCGCAATGATATGGCGCATGGAAAAACTGAAAAATTAGTTATTGACGTAACAGTTTCAGCAAAAGAAGCTTTAACTAAAGGTAATTATATTCAAACTAGGTGGGAGCAATACTGTAATTTAAAAGAAGCAAAGAGAGCTTTAGAAGATATTGAATCGATTGTTGAGTATTTAGCAAAGGCTTTAGATCTTGAGCAGCATTCACTATACATATTTGGAGGTGGTAGTCACACAATCACAAAACTCTGAATGACATCATATTTTAAAAGTAGACAATCTAAACCTACATTTTTGTTGCAAATCACGGAACGACGCAATCGTCATGGTAAAGCAATAGCCCACCACCTCCCCCCTGTGCATCCCAACTTTATGTCTAAAGGGATCTCACTGATCCATAGCGAGCTTCTATTGAGCTTACCTGATCAATGCACCGTAAATTAAAACAAGCGTTAGCATGCCTTTAGAGAGCCTGAATAGGCATAGGCATTTATAGATCATTAGGTTAACCAGTGGGTAGTCATTAGCATATGTTTAAAGACTATATTTATTGCCATTAGGTAAGCCGTCAAGTTCTTACTAGGTGTTACACAGCAGAAGTCTCCCAAGCTATCCCATATGTTTATTAAGCAATACCGTGCAACCGTAACGGGCATTAACGAACCTTAAACACAGCATAACATTCTCACATAGATACCTAAGTGAGTTGAACGGGTATAATTAATTAGATAAGGTGATACAAAGAGTTGTTACTTGATAGGACTGAAGTGTTGAAGTATGGTGTTTTCGAAGTGATACATTAGTGAAACTAATCGTGATACAAAACGTACCACGATTAGTCTTTTAAGGCTTTGTAAGTTGTTGTTTTATATACAATCTACAAAAGGAGCAAAACTTACATCATGCCGCCCATACCACCCATGCCGCCCATATCAGGCATTGCAGGGGTATCTTCTTTAGGAGCTTCAGCAACCATTGCTTCAGTTGTGATCATTAAGCTAGCAATTGACGCTGCAAATTGTAATGCAGAGCGAGCTACTTTAGTTGGGTCAAGAATACCCATCTCTAGCATGTCGCCGTATGTGTCATTAGCGGCATTGTAACCGTAGTTACCAGTGCCTTTTTTAACTGCATTAATAACTACCGATGCTTCTGCACCTGCGTTAGTAGCGATTTGACGTAGAGGAGATTCCATTGCGCGTAGTGCTAATTTAATACCCAATGTTTGGTCTTCGTTATCACCAGTTAAGTCAGCTAATTTAGCTGCGGCACGAACCAAGGCAACACCACCACCAGGTACAACACCTTCTTCAACTGCTGCGCGTGTTGCATGAAGTGCATCTTCAACACGTGATTTCTTCTCTTTCATTTCAACTTCAGTTGCGGCACCTACTTTGATTACTGCAACACCGCCAGCTAGTTTAGCTAAACGCTCTTGTAGTTTTTCTTTGTCGTAGTCTGAAGATGAATCTTCAATTTGTGCACGAATTTGGTTGCAACGACCTTTAATCGCCTCTAGCTCGCCAGCACCGTCAATAATCGTTGTGTTATCTTTTGTAATAACAACGCGTTTTGCAGTACCTAAATCTTCCAACTGAACTTTTTCAAGTTCTAAACCGATTTCTTCAGAAATCACAGTACCACCAGTTAATGTGGCGATATCTTGTAACATTGCTTTACGACGGTCACCAAAGCCAGGTGCTTTAACAGCCGCAATTTTAACAATACCGCGCATGTTATTCACAACTAACGTGGCTAGTGCCTCGCCTTCAACGTCTTCAGCAATAAGTAACAATGGCTTAGATGCCTTTGCTACAGCTTCAAGCGTTGGCAACAACTCTCGAATGTTAGTTACTTTCTTATCTACTAATAAAATGAACGGTGCATCTAGTTCTACAGTGCCGTTCTCTTGATTGTTCATGAAATAGGGAGAAAGGTATCCACGGTCAAACTGCATGCCTTCAACAACGTCTAATTCGTTGTGAAGTGCTTGGCCTTCTTCAACGGTAATAACGCCTTCTTTGCCTACTTTATCCATTGCTTCAGCAATGATCTGACCAATAACTTCATCCGAGTTAGCAGAAATAGTACCTACCTGCGCAATTGCTTTGGTATCTGCACATTCTGTAGAAAGTTTCTTTAGCTCTTCTACAGCAGCAATAACCGCTTTGTCGATACCGCGCTTAAGATCCATTGGATTCATGCCAGCAGCAACAGACTTAAGACCTTCAACTACGATAGCTTGTGCTAAAACAGTCGCAGTAGTCGTACCATCGCCCGCTTCGTCATTTGCCTTAGACGCAACTTCTTTGACCATCTGCGCGCCCATGTTCTCGAATCTATCTTCTAATTCGATTTCTTTAGCAACTGATACGCCGTCTTTAGTGATAGTTGGAGAACCATAAGACTTTTCTAAAATAACGTTGCGGCCTTTTGGACCCAGCGTGACTTTAACTGCGTTTGCTAGAATGTTTACGCCATTTAACATTTTATTACGAGCATCAATACCGAAACGTACTTCTTTTGCTGCCATGATTAATTTCCTCTAAATTTATTGCTATAAACTTTTCGTTTTTGTAGGAGTAAGACCCATAAAACAAAAAGTCCTAATTAAACGTTAATAATTAAACCGGAGTCGTTATTCAACAATCGCTAAGATGTCGTTTTCGCTAAGGATAAGCACTTCTTCGCCGTCTAATTTTTCAGTTTTCACACCGTAGCCGTCACTAAAGATGACCATGTCACCTACTTTTACGTCTAAAGCTTTAACGTCGCCGTTTTCTAAAACGCGGCCGTTACCCACTGCGATGACTTTACCGCGAGTGGATTTTTCAGCGGCAGAGCCTGTTAATACAATGCCACCAGCTGATTTACTTTCTTGCTCTTCGCGTTTAATTATGACGCGGTCGTGTAAAGGACGAATTGCCATTTTCAAATCTCCTGAAAATTCCAATATAATTGGTTTAAGTTAAAACAACTGATTGTTACAAAATAATCAGCCGCGATTTTGTAGTAGTTTTACTACGAGTAAAATTTGGATTGGGTGTAAAGTGGGGTTGCGCTCACATAACTCAAGGGGCTTTTATAAAATAATATCAATTTGGGTGATTTTTTTCTTTATTATCATCTAAATCGCTATTGCTCTGCACATCAGATGACGCTTTATAAGCAGATGGGTCAGATTTCCTATCATCTTTACTATCGTCTTTTCTATCAATTTTTTTATCAATGGAAGGCGCATCAGTACTTGTTGTTGCCGAATTAGTCGTGTCCTCATATTCAGCATCGAATACACTGCCCTGTTGTTTATTTTGATCAGACTTTGAGGACGCTGAAGCATTAAAACCTTGCTGGTTAAATGAAAAACCTCCCTGTGCTTTGCCCGACTTCAAAAAGGATTTTACTAAAGCAGCCGCAATCGGAGTTCGGGTGAATGGAATGGTAAACAATAAACCAAGCACATCCGTAATAAAGCCAGGGGTAACCAAAAGCACTCCGGCAACCAATAATAACAAGCCTTCGCTTAGTTCTTTACCTGGCATTTGTCCTTGTGCCATTTTTAGTTGCACATCACGCAAGGTGTTGGCGCCTTCTCTGCGCACAAAATAGGCACCAAAAAAGGCAGTAATAAGTACTATTGCAAACGTATTCCAGCCACCGATATTGTCGCTCACATTGATCAACAACATGATTTCGAGAATAGGCAGTATTGCAAAAAGTATAAATAAGCGACCAAACATGCCGTCTCCTGATATCTTAAGTTTCTGTTAATAAACCTTGTATAAGGTATTTATATTAGGGCTGACGACATTATTTCAAGAGTAGCTTGCGTAACGGCCTTGCCCGTATATTTGCGCATCTAATTAACCTGCAATTGCGTACAAGAATGCTAGGTGCAATATATAAATAGATACTCGGTGCCTTCATCAGCTACAGAATAAGATTAATTAGGCCTGCAAAATAATTCGAAAATAGTCAAACGTATGTGAAAGAAGACAAGGTTACAGCAGGTCTTGTTGCATGCAATGACTATAAAGAGACATACTGCATATAATTGGATAAGAGGTTACAACGTTTTATGAAGTTTTTTCAGCAATTCAGAATGTCACTAAGATCGTGGACGCTAGTTATGATGGCTGTTTTTATAGGCTATCCGCAAATTGGTCAAGCACAGATCGACGTGTCACCTCAAACGCTATTCCCAGACACACCGAGCTTTCTAAAAGTAGACCAAGCCTTTCAAATGAATTTTGAACAATCCGGCAATGAGTTAATTGTAAAGTGGGATATTGCAGAAGAGTACTACCTGTATAAGAAGCAATTTAGTATTGAAGCCGATGGCGCACTTTTAGGCCAACCCGTTTATCCAAAATCTGAACAAATTGAAGATGAATTCTTTGGATTATCTGACGTATTTAAACAAGATATTAACGTTGTTTACCCTATTATTAAAGCAAATCAAGACGCTGTAATTAAGGTGCGATTTCAAGGTTGTGCGGAAGCCGGTCTGTGTTACCCACCAAAAAAGAACGAGATTTTTCTCAACGCGGTAACACCTAACGCCGTGGCTACAAGTGCAGGACAAGTTAGTCTGTTTGCCGATGATACCAAGAGTAATAGGTCTGATAAAAAAGATCCGCTGCAAAGTCTTTTTGACGAGCAACCTACATTTTTAAAAGTGGAAGAAGCATTTGGCTTTGCATTTGAGCAAGTAGATGGAAAACTCGTTGTTAACTGGGACATTGAAGACGGCTATTACCTATACAAAAAACAATTTCAAACGGTAGTGAAAAACGCAGAGTTAAGCGAACCAAGTTACCCAACAGCAACCCAAATTGAAGACGAATTTTTTGGTATTTCAGATGTCTTTTTTGAAGATATGGTGCTTGAATATGACATTATTTCTGCCCAACAAGACGCCATAGTCAAGCTTCGATTTCAAGGTTGTGCAACGGCTGGCTTATGTTATCCCCCGACGACCAAAGTGATATATTTAGACGCCGAAGGGGATTCAGCCCCAGAATCGGAACAATTCCAACTAGCTGATCGTCTGCTCTCAAACGACAACTTGTTAATCACCTTGAGTTTATTCGTTTTACTTGGCCTAGGACTCGCATTTACACCATGCGTATTCCCCATGTACCCCATCCTATCGAGTATTATTGTAGGTGCGGGTAAAGAAAAATTAAGCACATCCAGAGCATTTTTTCTTTCCTTTGTTTACGTTCAAGGTATGGCAATAACCTACTCTTTGTTGGGTTTGGTCGTCGCTTCTGCCGGCGTACAATTCCAAGCTGCATTGCAGTCACCGGTTATTCTAATCACTTTTATTATTTTATTTGTGGCGCTTGCTATTGCCATGTTCGGCGGCTATGAGATTCAGTTACCATCCAAATGGCAAGAAAAGCTCAATGGCGTAAGTAACAGCCAAAAAGCAGGTAATCCAACCGGTGTCTTTATTATGGGCGTTATCTCGGGCTTAGTTGCATCACCTTGCACCACCGCGCCACTAACCGCAATTTTACTAGTCATTGCACAAAGTGGAGACCTAACACTGGGCTTTACCGCGCTGTATGCATTGAGTATCGGTATGGGCATTCCACTCATTTTATTTGGCATGACCGGTGGTAAATTATTACCTAAAGCGGGTCGATGGATGAACGTAGTGAAAGCAAGTTTCGGTTTCATGATGCTCAGCGTCGCCATTTTATTTGTAGAGCGATTTATTATTGCCGATTGGACAGTGTTACTTTGGGTGGCACTAGGTTTGGCCTTGTTTAGCTACTGGTTTGTCGTTAACCAAGATACCAAAACAACCTTCTTAAAAGGCCTTCGCACACTGTTTATAGTGATTGGCTTGGTTATATCGATCGTTGTTGGTATTAATAGCACGGCGAAATTAGGTTGGCATAGTTTGTCGCTATCAGCGTCCAATGCAGAGTCACAAAACACGCAAAAAGCGATTAGTGAATTAAGAGATGAAGCTGATCAATTAAGAGATGCAATTAATACATTAATCGTATCGGGTCAAGACGAAAGTGCGCCCATAGCGCTGCTTGAAAAAAGCACCGCGACTGTGCTAAACGAAAAAGGTCATCCTGAGTTCATGGTTGTTAAAAGCCTAGAAGACCTCTACGTTAAAGTGGCCGCCGCTAGCGCTGACGGAAAATCCGTAATGGTCGACTTATATGCTGACTGGTGTGTCGCCTGTAAAGAGTTCGAAACCCGTACTTTCCCTGACCCAAGTGTTATTAAGGCGCTGTCAAATACAGTGTGGATGCAGATTGATCTGACCGACAACACGCCACAAGGATTCGAGTTTCAAGAGCAATTTAATATTACCGGATTGCCCACCATACTGTTCTTCGACAAAGATGGTTACGAATTGCCCCGTGCCCGAGTGACAGGCTTTATGAAAGCTAAACCTTTTGCACAGCATGTACAGAAATCTCTAAATTAAAGCGAGGTGTTTAAGCTTTCAGCACGTCTTTATTTTTCTTTAGCTTCTTCAAAGCTTGTCGCATCTCTGATTTGCATCGAGTGCTTGCATAGAGTGCTTGCATCGAGTACTTGCATCGAATGCTTGCATTATTAATTTGTCGGCTGCCTGTATTTGATTTTCGCAATGATTTAGAATGATTCAATAGCCGTAACTTCGCTGATTAGACCAGTAATTTGCTGAATCTTTGCAGCGATCTGTGTATATTTCACATATTAGATAATTTGAGAACAGTTTTTTAAGAAAATTGATCGCTTATTGGCACCTTAGGAACTAAAATGTCAAGATACGGTCAACTTAACGACTTGATCAACGAATATAAAGCATTTTAATGAATATTTTAGTTTTAAATGGGCCTAACCTTAACCTTTTAGGAAAACGCGAACCGGAAATTTATGGTTTGAGAACGCTAGACGTTATTTTGGCTGATCTTACAGATTACGCTAATAGTCAAAATGTGATGCTCTTTCACTTTCAGTCAAATGCAGAGCACGAACTTATTAATCGGATTCAATCTATCCTTCTTGACAGTGCTGCATCGAACACGCCAATTGACGCTATTATTATCAATCCTGCAGCGTTCACTCATACCAGCGTAGCACTCAGAGACGCGTTACTTTCGGTCAATCTGCCATTCATTGAGGTGCACCTTTCAAATGTGCATAAACGTGAAAGTTTTCGTCATCATTCCTATTTTTCAGATATCGCACAAGGCGTGATAGTCGGCTTAGGGGAACAAGGCTATCGTTTTGCTTTAGATGCATTAATAACGACATTACAGAATAAAAATTAAACTTGCCCGGTTAACACTAATTTCGGGTTAGTCACACAACTTTAATACAAAAAAGAGACAGAGTATGGACATTAGAAAAATAAAAAAACTTATCGAGCTTGTAGAGGAAACAGGCATATCTGAACTTGAAATTACCGAAGGTGAAGAATCTGTGCGTATTCACCGCAGCGGCTCTTCAGCGGCTGCTCAATATGCACCACAAATGATGCATGCTCCAATGATTCAACCAGCTCCGGCGATGGCGACCGCTGCACCAGTCGAAGCCGCAGCCCCAGTGCAAACTGGGCATATTGTTAAATCGCCAATGGTAGGTACTTTTTATCGTTCGTCTTCTCCCGAGTCAAAAACCTTCGTAGAGATCGGTCAAAGCGTTAGTGTAGGTGATACTTTATGTATTGTTGAAGCGATGAAAATGATGAACCAAATCGAATCTGATAAAGCAGGTGTGGTCAAAGAAGTCCTAGTGGATAACCAAGAACCTGTTGAGTTTGATCAACCTATGTTCGTTATCGAATAAGGCGACAACTATGCTTGATAAAGTACTCATAGCCAATAGGGGTGAAATTGCACTGCGGATATTACGCGCATGCAAAGAACTCGGCATAAAAACCGTGGCAGTGCATTCTACTGCTGACCAGAATCTTAAACATGTTTTACTGGCAGATGAATCGATTTGTATCGGCAAGCCAGCAGCCAATGAGAGCTATCTAAATATACCGCGACTCATTGCCGCAGCAGAAGTCACAAACTCAGTTGCCATTCATCCTGGTTACGGATTCTTAGCTGAGAGCGCTGAGTTTGCTGAAGCCGTTGAAAAAAGCGGTTTCGTTTTTATTGGTCCCACAGCTGAAACCATTAGCTTAATGGGCGACAAAGTCTCTGCTATCGCTACCATGCGAAAAGCAGGCGTGCCCTGCGTGCCAGGTTCAGATGGTCCATTGAGCGACGATATTGAAAAGAATAAAACCATTGCCAAGCGCATTGGCTATCCAATGATTGTTAAAGCAGCAGGCGGCGGCGGCGGTCGTGGCATGCGTGTTGTACGCAGCGAAGCTGAGCTACAAGAAGCGATTAGCATGACTAAGGCGGAAGCGGGCGCTGCATTCAATAATGACGTCGTTTACATGGAAAAATTCTTAGAAAATCCGCGTCACATTGAAATTCAAGTGCTTGCGGACGGTCAAGGCAATGTGATCCATTTAGGTGAACGAGATTGTTCAATGCAACGACGTCACCAAAAAGTAGTTGAAGAAGCCCCAGCACCGGGTATTTCTCAGCAAATGCGCGAAAAAATCGGAGAACGTTGTCGTCGAGCTTGTATCGAAATTAACTACCGTGGCGCTGGGACGTTTGAATTTTTATATGAGAATGGCGAATTTTACTTTATAGAAATGAATACGCGTATTCAAGTAGAGCACCCAGTATCAGAAATGATCACCGGTGTTGATTTAATCAAAGAACAACTGCGTATTGCGGCAGGGCAACCATTATCAATTGAGCAGTCGCAGATTCAAATTCGCGGTCATGCCATCGAATGTAGAATTAATGCGGAAGACCCACAAACTTTTATACCGTGTGCAGGTAAAATAACTATGTTTCACTCCCCGGGCGGCTTAGGCGTTCGTTGGGAGTCGCATATTTATTCTGGTTATACGGTTCCTCCTTATTACGATTCTATGATAGGTAAACTGATTACCTATGGTGACACTCGAGACGAGGCTATAGCAAAAATGCGCCATGCGTTACGAGAATTAGTGGTTGAAGGTATAAAGACTAATGTGCCTCTGCAACAGCTTATTATGGCCGACGAAAACTTCTTTAATGGTGGCACTAACATCCACTACTTGGAAAAAAAGTTGGGTTTGTCTAAGTAAGCGTCGTTGCCTTAAGAGGGGCTGAATTAACCTCGTAAAAATATCAAACGCCCAGTTCATTGAAAGATTATTGGGCGTTTTTTTACAATTAGGTTCAACTATTCAGGCATTAAATGAGTGCTGAAGGGCTTCATTCTATCCATGCTGAATTGACCATCAACAAGTAAGTTGACGGTTTTCCTGATCAATTTAATTTTGTAAGCGTATAAATTTTATTAGCAGTCTAAGGTGAAAGGAAGCAAGATGAACGCAAAATCCGACGCGTTTAGGTCTGTAATATCTCATATTAGAAACTCCGGGCTCTATAGCGCGCTAAATGCTGACCTGAGCCTCCCAAGCCTTTTTGTTTACCGCTACTTGCTCGATCAACCTAATGACATTGTTAACCTTCAGAAAGACATTCAAGACTTACCTTTTTTTCCAGAACGACTGAATGCAAGCTATCAGGATGAATGGATTATTTTTTGTAAAAAGGCAGTCAGTAAATTAGGATTTAAGGATCTCAGTAAACTCAATCTAGCATTTTTAACAGATGAACTGAATGCAGATGATCCGCGACGTTTGATAGACCACGAATACCAAAGACCAGAGACCTTGATATGGTTAAAAAAACGCCTAATATGTATGCAAGACAGTGAAGAATTTGATAAGCAGTTTCAACAGCTCTGTCTAATTGAAAGCCTGTTTTCTGGTAATCAGGTTGCTATATTAAAAAGCCAACAACAACGAAAAATAGAAGATTTTATTAAATAGTCAAAAAGAAGTGCACCAAAAAACAGCTTGTACGTACCTATTTACATAAAACAACAATTAGGAAAAATTATGTTCGGTTTATTCAAATCTAATCCAACAAAAAAGCTTCGCAAAGCTTACGACATGAAACTAGAGCAAGCGATGCATGCTCAGCGCAAAGGCGATATCAAAACATATTCAATGTTAACTGCTGAATCAGAGTCCATATGGATCGAAATACAAACCATCGAAGAAAAAGACAAAAATAAATAAGCAGTAAGGTTCTCTCTACTTGCTTATATTTCTAGCGAATGGCTTTTACATCTTAGCCATGGCGCTTTTTACAGCCTAGTATGCAATCAATCACCGCGCTATTTTTTAAAAAAAGTAACAATGAAGTACTACCCCGCAGCCCATTTGATGTATATTCCCCCCCTTCGCTGAAACAGTTGCTAATTAACCTGCGATAATTCGCAGAAAAAGACCAACAGCGACTGTTTCTGAAAGATGAATTAAGGGTAATAAATGGCTTGGCAACAATTAAAAATTAACGTGAAAGCTGAACATGCTGAAGCCGTTGGCGATATGCTGTCGGCCAACAAAGCACAAGCTGTCACCTTTGTTGATGCTAAAGACACTCCTATGTACGAACCTAAACCGGGCGAAGTATTACTATGGCCTGATACCCAAGTGGTTGGATTATTTAATGCCAGCGATGACCTAAACTTGGTTATTAAGCATTTGCAAAAAGTCAAAGCGTTGGGCAAAGATTTTGTGCACGCCGTCGATCAATTAGAGGATAAAGATTGGGAGCGCGAATGGATGGTAAATTTCCATCCTATGCAGTTTGGTAGACGCTTATGGATCTGTCCAAGCTGGTTAGATGCCCCTGACCCAACTGCCGTTAATATATTACTCGATCCCGGCTTAGCCTTTGGCACCGGCACTCACGCAACCACATCGTTATGCTTACAATGGCTGGACCAAGCTGACGTAAAAGACAAAACAGTCGTCGATTTTGGCTGCGGCTCCGGCATCTTAGCCATTGCAGCACTCAAACTGGATGCAGCAAAAGTGATTGCTATCGATATTGACCCGCAAGCATTGCAGGCAACCATGGACAACGCTTCTCGCAATAAGGTAGCAAGTCGACTTTCAGTGTTTTTACCTGCAGACCAGCCAGAATTGAAAGCAGATATAGTAATGGCGAATATTTTGGCCGCTCCATTAAAAGAATTGAGTGCTGTAGTATCAAATTATTGTGCCAAAAACGGGCAACTTATTATGTCTGGCATATTGATCGAGCAAGCCGAAGACGTAAAATCACATTATGAAAATCAGTTCACTTTTCAACCAACCGAAATACAGGGCGAATGGGTTCGACTTAGTGCAAAAAAACGCCATAACTAGTCGTTCAAAACTACTTTTTTATCTATTAAGTGCTTGTAATTAAAGGGATGCCCTGAAAAAAAATCAATTTAAAATTAATACTTAACTAATTGACATAAATCAAAATATTTTTTTTGAGGCATGTTATTTGGCCATTTGAAAAAACTTTGTGCTTTTTTTTTGTACAGAAAGTAGTAATATGCGCACATTGAAGCCCAAGGTAGACCAGTTACAATTTTGTGATCCTACGATAGTCGTTTTAAATTAGTATGCGTAGGAAAATAGGAATTTTAAGTGAAAATTGGTCCTTACATCTTAGACAACAACTTGATACTTGCTCCAATGGCTGGAGTAACAGATAGGCCTTTTAGGCAGTTGTGTAAAACTATGGGCGCAGGTCTGGTTGTATCTGAAATGCTATCGAGTAATCCGAGAGTGTGGAACACAACTAAATCGCAACTAAGAATGAATCATCAAGGTGAATCGGGTATACGTTCGGTGCAAATTGCAGGTTCAGAGCCATCATTAATGGCCCAAGCAGCGCAGTTTAATGTCGATAATGGTGCACAAATCATCGATATCAATATGGGCTGCCCGGCTAAGAAAGTGAATAAAAAGTTTGCAGGTTCTGCCTTGCTGCAACAACCCCAATTGGTTGAGGCTATTGTGAAAGCAGTAGTCGATGCAGTAACAGTTCCTGTTACTTTGAAGATCCGTACAGGGTGGGACACTGATAACAGGAATGGTGTTCAGATTGCTCAAATTGCTGAAGCAAATGGCATTCAATCACTTGCAGTACATGGAAGAACGCGTGCCTGTATGTATAGAGGGAATGCGGAATACGATACGATCAGAGAGATTAAAGGGACTATCAGTATTCCAGTGATCGCTAATGGAGATATCATGTCCGTAGATGACGCGAAAGAAGTTCTTAGATACACCGGGGCAGATGGAATAATGATTGGCAGAGGAGCACAAGGTAACCCTTGGATTTTTCGTCAAATTAGTCATTTTTTGAGTACCGGAGAATATTTATCAGAACCATCAATAGCTGAAAAATTAGACGTGCTTACACGGCATATTCAAAATGTTCAGCAATTTTATGGTGATACGACGGGAGTGCGTATTGCTAGAAAACATGTTGGTTGGTATGTCGATAAGTATGATTCAGATAGAACCTTTCGGCGCGCATTTAATGCTATCGAAGAGGGCGAAAGCCAAATTGAAGCATTAGTTGCTTATTTTTCATCGCTGCCAGAGCTAGACAATTTGTCTGTATCGCCTGCGGCATAGTTTTTACTTAATAAAGAGCAGTAAAAGTATTATGTTCGATCAAAACTTAACTTCACCATTTACAACAACGGTAACTACGCCAACCCAAGCTCAAACTCAAAAGCCTCTTAGAGCGTCAGTTAAGCAAGCGGTTAATAAGTATTTAAAAGAACTAGAAAATCAAGATATAGACAACTTGTATGACTTAGTTCTCGCTGAAATTGAATCGCCGTTGTTGGAAGAAGTAATGACATACACCCGTGGCAACCAAACAAGAGCAGCAAACTTAATGGGGATCAATCGCGGTACATTACGTAAAAAACTCAAACAATATGGCATGAATTAATAAAGCTTTGATTGTTGTTTTGGCATTATATGTTGTCTTATATTGCCAAAACTCACCCCCCAAGTTTTACATTCGTCAATAAAATTAAAGCTGATGTGTATTAATCCAGATCAGCTTTTTTATTGTCTTTAAAATGTCTTAAACAATCACTTTAGACACCTGTAATTAGCTTTACGCGTTAAAAATAATTAGCAAACGACTGCTTCACGCCCTCGTAGTTTCGGATGGCATGAGCATGCTCATCTTGATATTCGGGAATAAGCTCAATAAGCTCAAACATAGAGATTTCCAACGAGTTTATTTGCTGCCTGATTTCAAGTCTCTGGGCACGCACCAAACCATCAGCTATCATCAAATTATTTTTATCTAGTATCACGTCTTCAAAATTTTCAATTCTTATGTAAAGACGCTCTAAAGCCTCATCGGCTGAATCCATAAGGCGCCATGCAGAATAAATTTGCTTGCCATCGGTGAGACCACGTAAAAATACAGGCGCTAAATCTTGTGGACAATTTCTATTATAATTTTGTCCTTTCATTCCAAGAAAAAAACCATTGGTCTGAGTGCAGTACTTTTCAGACCCTTCGTCGTGACCACGCAAATAATCCTCAATATTTGCAGTGATACCATATTCAGCACATTCTTGACGGTGTTGTGAAAACTGCGAGTCAAGAACACCAGCAACGCCATCTTCATAGCCAATTGCTTGCCAATTAGCTGTTTTGCACTCTGCTTGGTTCATATTTGCGCAGCCACTAGTGCCAATGATGTTGAGTGTTACGAGTGAAATTAACACTGACTTTCTTATGTTCATACGATTATCCTTTGGTAATTCGTAGCTGCATCGTTAATTGTATTAATACAGACCGTCAAATTCAATTTAGCACTGCTTAAAGCACAGTATAACAAGGTGCTTGCGATAGAAGGTATTATATTCTGCAACATCAACCAATATTTTTGATGCTAAAAACAGCAAAATTTAGTATCATCTGCGCCCATTTAAAGACCGTTAAATCCCTCAATTTGTTAGTTATAAAACGCTGACTGCAGAATCAATAACGTTAAAGCTATTACTGTAAAGCCAATAACCGTAGAGAACACAATGCAAAAAGCTAAACCTATCCAACGAGCCTTATTAAGCGTTTCAGACAAAACCGGTATCATCGACTTCGCTTCGACCTTAGTTGACCAAGGCGTAGAGCTTCTTTCTACCGGCGGGACCGCCAAATTATTGAGAGAAAATGGAATATCTGTCAAAGACGTTTCTGAACACACTGGGCAAGCAGAAATAATGGATGGTCGCGTCAAAACGTTACATCCTAAAATTCATGGTGGTATTTTAGGTCGCCGTGATCTTGACCAAAGCGTAATGCAGGAACAAAATATCGCGCCTATCGATTTAGTGGTTGTCAACCTTTATCCATTCGCTGCTACCGTGGCAAACCCGGATTGTAGCCTGGCCGACGCTGTTGAAAATATAGATATTGGCGGCCCAACGATGGTGCGTGCTGCAGCTAAAAACCATAATGATGTCACTATTGTGGTGAACGTTAATGATTACGCTACAGTGATGCAAGAAATGCAAGCCAATCGGGGCAGTGTAACTTTCGCTACGCGTTTTGATTTAGCCATCAAAGCGTTCGAACATACAGCGGAATATGACGGCATGATTGCTAACTACTTCGGCGCTAAAATTGAAGAGGTGAGTCAATCATGTGAGGAAGATTGCGGGCATGATCATAGCGAATTTCCGCGCACATTTAATATTCAAATGACCAAAAAGCAAGACCTGCGCTACGGTGAGAACAGCCATCAAGAAGCCGCTTTTTATGTTGAGAACGAAATACAGGAAGCGTCAGTTGCCACGGCAGAGCAATTACAGGGTAAAGAATTATCCTTCAACAATATTGCCGATACTGATTCAGCACTTGAATGTGTGAAAGAATTCGAAGAGCCAGCCTGCGTTATCGTAAAGCATGCCAACCCTTGCGGTGTGTCAATTGCTGAGGATATTTATGCAGCATATGACAACGCTTATAAAACAGACCCTACGTCAGCGTTTGGAGGCATTATCGCCTTTAACCGTGAATTGGATGCTAAAACTGCCCAAGGCATTATTGACCGCCAGTTTGTTGAGGTCATTGTTGCCCCTGCCGTAAGTGCTGAAGCGCAAAAAATAATATCGGTAAAACAGAACATACGCTTGCTTGTCTGTGGTGAATGGCAAGGTCAATTAACTGAAGGTTATGATTTTAAACGCGTTAACGGGGGCTTGTTGGTACAAGAAAGAGATTTCGGTATGGTCGAAAAAGATGACTTAACCATAGTTACTGAAGTGCAGCCGACTGATAAGCAATTAGACGACTTACTATTTTCTTGGAAAGTCGCGAAATACGTAAAATCAAACGCAATAGTATATTGCCGCGACGGCATGACTATTGGCGTTGGCGCTGGTCAAATGAGCCGTGTATATTCTGCAAAAGTAGCAGGTATTAAGGCGGCTGATGAAGGTTTGCAAGTTGAGGGCTGCGTTATGGCCTCAGACGCCTTCTTCCCATTCCGTGATGGTATTGACGCAGCTGCGGCGGCCGGTATTAAAGCGGTTATTCAACCAGGCGGTTCAATGCGTGACAATGAAGTTATTGCAGCAGCAAATGAGCACGGCATCGCGATGGTATTCACAGGTATGCGACACTTTAAGCACTAATATATTCCAGCTATAAGATACCCATAAGATAAGTGTGGGGTAGCGTTCGAAGGGACGGTTGGTTTTTTGTTCTTCTTTTTATAAAAAACCAACCAGCCCAAGTTAACAAAATTCAGTAAATTGAGAAAGTAAATGAAAGTATTGGTTATTGGTGGTGGTGGTAGAGAGCATGCTTTGGCGTTTAAAGTGGCCGAATCAAAATTGGTCACCGCGGTTTTCGTTGCGCCCGGCAATGCCGGCACTGCACTTGAACCTAGACTAACTAACGTTACGATAGCAGCTGAAAATAACCAAGCATTGTTAGATTTTGCTTTGTCTGAAAAAATAGGACTCACTATTGTTGGCCCTGAAGGACCATTAGTTGCTGGTATTGTCGATTTATTTCAATCACATGACTTAGCTATTTTTGGCCCTACAAAAGGAGCTGCTCAGCTAGAAGGCTCAAAAGCATTCACCAAAGACTTCTTAGCTCGACATAAAATCCCAACCAGTGACTATGCTAACTTTACTGAAATAGAGCCTGCCCTTGCTTATGTGCGAGAAAAAGGCGCGCCTATTGTGGTTAAGGCAGATGGCTTAGCAGCAGGAAAGGGGGTTATTGTGGCAATGACGTTGTCTCAAGCAGAAGATGCGATTAAAGATATGCTTGCTGATAACGTGTTTGGCGACGCTGGGAGTCGCGTTGTTATTGAAGAATTTTTGGATGGTGAAGAAGCCAGCTTCATTGTCATGGTGGACGGTAAAAACGTTCTGCCCTTTGCTACCAGCCAAGATCACAAACGTGCTTACAACCAAGATCAAGGACCAAACACTGGTGGTATGGGCGCTTATTCACCCGCTCCTGTAGTCACGCCTGAAATTTTTGACCGGGTGATGCAAGAAATCATTGAACCAACTGTAGCAGGCATGGCTGACGAAGGTAATGCTTACTCCGGGTTCCTTTATGCAGGATTGATGATTGATGCTAACGGCACACCAAAAGTCATCGAATACAACTGTCGGTTTGGTGATCCTGAAACCCAACCGATGATGATGCGCCTGCAATCTGACTTAGTGCAACTGTGCATATTAGCTTGCAAGCAACAACTCGACACAGCACAAATTGACTTTGATGAGCGCGCTGCTGTCGGCGTGGTACTTGCTGCTGCAGGCTACCCTAGTGCATATCCAAAAGGCGACGAGATACACGGCTTAGATGACGCAGCCGTATTGCCAGGTAAGGTATTTCATGCAGGCACCAGGATAGATGGTGATAAGATTGTGACCAATGGCGGTCGCGTTTTATGTGCAACTGGTTTGGGTAAAACGGTGACCGAAGCTCAGCAAAATGCATATGCTTTAGTTGATGCAATCGACTGGCAAGGTGTCATGTTTAGAACCGATATTGCGTATCGTGCGATCGCGCGTGAAAACAACGAGAACTGAAAAACACCTTGACTCCTGTTCAGGGTTGCTTATAACTAGGGTAGTTCAATTACCCTAGAAGCCTATGTCATTAAAACACCCTATTATTGCAATAACCGGTTCATCCGGTGCTGGCACGACCACAACGACTAATGCTATCCGGCATATATTTCGCAACCTAAAGGTGAATTCAGCCTCTGTTGGCGGCGATAGCTTTCATCGTTTCACGCGTCCTGAAATGGAAGTTGAGATCCGAAAGGCACAGGAACAAGGTCGGCATATTAGCTATTTTGGCCCACATGCTAACGATTTCGAGTTACTGAGTAAGTTGTTTGTAGAATACGGCGAAACAGGCAAGGGCCAGCACAGAGAGTACTTGCATAGCTTTGATGAAGCGGTGCCATTCAACCAAATGCCCGGCACTTTTACACCTTGGCAAGACTTACCTGAAAATACCGATTTACTATTCTATGAAGGCTTACACGGTGGCGTTAAGACCGACGAGGTTGATGTCGCCTCTCGCGTTGACTTGTTAGTAGGCATGGTACCTATCGTAAACTTGGAGTGGATCCAAAAAATTGTACGTGATACCACCGACAGAGGCCATTCTCGTGACGCAGTCATGAGCAGCATTGTGCGCAGTCTGGACGATTACTTTAATTACATTACGCCGCAGTTTTCGCGCACCCATGTTAACTTTCAGAGAGTGCCTACGGTTGACACATCGAACCCATTTAGTGCCCGCGAAATTCCGACTCAAGATGAAAGTTTTGTAGTCGTGCGTTTTCGTCGTGAAATGAAAAGTGTCGACTACCCTTATCTCCTCAAAATGATCGACGGTGCATTCATGTCACGCATCAATACGATTGTTGTGCCTGGCGGCAAGATGGGCCTAGCAATGGAATTAATTTTAACACCGTTAATTGAAGAGTTACTCGATCAAAAACGCCGAGCAGGTTACCAAATGGATTGGTTGGCAGAAAAATAAATAGAGCGATAAATAAATTCCTCCTCCGGACAACAATTTAGCTCAAATTTTGAGCTTTTTTTGCCATTAAGTATTGTATAAAAATAGCAAAATGCTATCTCGTTAATGTAATGAAGAAAAACAGGTATAGATTCATATCTGACATCATTTGTAACAATCATCACCCTATCCCCTCTTTCGACTTTGTCATTGATGGCATATAATGTGACTTAGTAAATAAACAGTTGAGTGATAGCTATGGGTCAGGAAACCTCGAAGATTTTAGTTGTTGATGATGACATGCGTTTACGCTCTTTGTTAGAGCGATACTTAGTCGAGCAAGGCTACCAAGTTCGCACTGCTGCTAATAGTGAGCAAATGGACAGATTGTTAGAGCGCGAAAATTTTCATTTAATGGTTCTAGACCTAATGCTACCTGATGAAGACGGTTTGTCTATTTGCAGACGTTTACGTCAACAAGAAAATCAAATCCCGATCATTATGCTAACCGCGAAAGGTGATGAAGTAGACCGCATTATAGGTCTTGAAATGGGCGCAGATGACTATCTACCCAAACCGTTTAACCCCAGAGAACTGCTTGCCAGAGCAAAAGCGGTTTTGCGGCGTAAAACAACCGAAGCGCCCGGAGCACCTTCGCAGTCCGAGCAAGTCGTAAGCTTTGGTAGTTACAAACTCAATTTAGCCACCCGCGAAATGTCAGATAATGGTAAACCGTTAACACTCACAAGTGGTGAATTTGCCGTTTTAAAATCCCTAGTAACACACGCTCGCGAGCCACTTTCACGCGACAAATTAATGAATTTAGCCCGCGGTAGAGATTACAGCGCATTGGAAAGAAGTATCGACGTACAAGTTTCTCGACTGCGCAGAATGCTTGAGGAAGACCCCGCTAACCCACGCTACATACAGACAGTCTGGGGCTTAGGTTATGTATTTGTGCCCGACGGTGCAGTAGACGTTTAATTCACGTGCGATTACTTCCTAAAAGCACCTTTGGGCAAACAGTTGTGTTGATTGCAGGTTTACTGCTGATCAACCAAATCGTGACCTACATATCTGTCATCAATTATTTTATTCGCCCCAGCTACCAGCAAATAAACGCCTTAGTTGCCACCCAAGTTGAACAGATATTTTTACAGGGCCTCAATTCCCCGGATAACCCCCTGCATGAAGAATTTATGGAAACCACTGGTACGCGCTTTCATACAACAGAAACAGCTATGCATGCCGGATTGCGCGACGCTACTTATTACAGCTTTATGTCTGATGAAATTTCAAGGCGCCTTGGTGGTGAAACCGATGTTAGAACCACTGGTGGCGTTAATTATTTAATTTGGATACGTCCACCGCAAGACCCCAATATTTGGATTTCAATTCCAATGCAAGGCTTGGAAGAAAGCGACTTTTCACCACTTACCATCTACCTCATTGTCATCAGTATTTTGAGTGTTGCTGGCGGTTGGTTATTTGTAAGGCGATTAAATAGTCCCTTGCAAGCGCTGCAAAAAGCCGCACACAAGGTGGGTAAAGGGCAGTTCCCCGACCCGTTGCCACTTGAAGGTAGTAGTGAAATGGTAGCGGTCACCAGCGCCTTTAATAAGATGTCACAAGGCATTCATCAACTAGAAAGCGATCGCGTATTGATGACCGCAGGTATATCACACGACTTACGAACGCCGTTAACTCGGATCCGTTTGGCCAGTGAAATGTTGCCCGACGATCAGGATTGGGTGAAAGACGGTATTGAGCATGATATTGAAGACATGAATGCAATTATCGACCAATTCATTGACTACGCGCGACAAGACCAACAAGAAGCATCTGAAAACGTCGACTTAAACCGCCTTATAAAAGAGCTCATTGAAGGTAGATTGCTTGAGTTTGGACATACTATTGAACTACAAGTAGCAAAGTTACCGAATGCAAAGTTACGCGTTATTGGCATAAAGCGCGTGCTAGATAATTTGATTGAAAACGCCTTTCGATATGGTAGCAAGAATATTTGTATTATCACCAAAGTTGATCATCAATCCAAATCCTTAATTTGCAATATACGCGACTATGGCAAAGGCATTCCTGAATCTGACATTCCAATGCTATTCGCGCCATTCGCACAGGGCGACAAAGCACGTGGCTCAATTGGATCAGGACTTGGTCTCGCCATAACCAAACGCATTGTCGAAAGCCACGGCGGTAAAATGCTATTCACGGATCAGGCATCTGGTGGTCTTTCTGCTGGCTTTAGTCTTCCCTATAGTACCTAACTCACCTTTATTTTGCTGGCTTAAGCCTTTGCGCTGTCATAAACACAAGAATAACAAGAAGGTACTATAAAATACCAATAGCGCCATTAACCGCGATACTCGCGAGTGAACCAGTGATAATCAATAAATACATGACCATCGGCAATTAGTGCCTTTGCTCATCAACCACCACATTGTCAGCATGAATATTTTCAACATCAATGGCATCAAAACGATATTCTTGATGACAAAACTGGCAATTCATTACAACAGCACCTTCTTGCGCTACAATCTCAAGCAAATCAACTTTAGACACATTTTGTAATGCAATGGCACTGCGTTCTCTTGAGCAATCACAACTAAAAGTAACCGGCTGAGACTCAAACAGACGTATTTTTTCTTCGTGGTACAAGCGGTGCAAAATTTCTTCCGTTGGCAAGCTAAATAACTCTTCAATTTTTAGCGTGTTCATCATGTGACCTAAATGTTCGAAATCAGAATTTTCGTCAGCTTGAGATGTTTCGCTACTTTCAGGGACCACCTGCAACAACATACCAGCGGCAACAGCGCCGTTGTTATCGCGTTGCGTGAACAAACTCACCTTTGTTAGTAACTGTTCGGATTGCAAAAAATAGTCTTCTAAGCATTCCGCCAATGTCGGCTTGTCCAGCGCCACAATACCTTGATAACGTTCACCATCTTTAGGCGCTAATGTAATAGCCAAACAGCCTTTTTTAAATAAATCGGCAAAACCAGAGGGCAACTTAAATTGTTCGTTCCAACGCGCAACACCCCGTAGCTTTTGGTCATGAGTGCCATTAATAACCACATATTTAACCAAGCCTTCGCTTTGAATTTGCAGGGAAACTTCGCCTTCAAATTTCAGTGTTGCTGTCAATAAACAGGCAGCCGCCATTAGCTCACCCAAAAGATCTTGAATAATGGAGGGATAATCATAAGAGTCTAAAATACCCTGATAACTATCGCACAATTTGACTAATTCGCCGCGCACATTGCGATCTGCAAATAAGAATCTATCTAACTGGTCTTGCTTAACTGTCATAAATCTCTACTTAACTCGTAAACTATCTATTGATGTTTAAATTGAATAATTTGTCGACGCTGCTTTTTATCCGGTCGACCGTCTGGTCTTGGGCTATGAAAAATGCTTAATTTTCTGGCCACTGCATTCTTTTCACGAAGTGCAATACTCTCTGCTGTCTCCTCATACAGTAATTGCGCCAATTGTGCGCTTCTACGCTGCCCGATAACCTCTTTGACTATGACTGTTTTTTGATCAAAACCGGCTGGAATTTGAATGGTCGCGCCCACTTCAACCAACTTGCTGGATTTACAACGCTGTTTATTATACTGAACCTTGCCCGATTGCACTAATTCTCTGGCAATCGCACGTGTTTTACAGAACCGTGCAGCCCATAACCATTTATCAATTCGCACATTTTTTGCATCTTGATCCGTCTTAGCTATATTATTTTGCCAGGCTTTTTTTTTGTTTGTATTTGCACTATCTTGTTTTTTCATTGTCTTTTAGCTATCACCAGTTATTTTTAATTATAAAAAATTGTATCTCTTATGATCTTTGCTATTGTTCAGGTCCTTATGACTAGATATGATGGGTACAGTTAAAGTTTATAATATTAATATTACAGAGAAAATGACAGTAACAAATTTATCATTGCGATCTGCTTTAAGAATGTATGGTCAGCACCAAAACAAAATCATACTTGTGATTGTTGTGTTGCTCTCGCTATATCTTATTGCATTCGCAGCTGAGCTCACTTGGCGACTCATACCGCAGCCGAAATCGTCACAATCAGAGCTACTTAATAATGTTAACACTTCACCGGTCCAATCTGCATCTCGTTTGGACATATTACCACTGACTAAATTGAATTTATTTGGCAACCCTGAAGCAAAACCGATTGTCACTAAGTTAGCTGAGATCACCGATGCACCCGAAACTAAATTAAACCTGACACTGACTGGTGTTGTTTCAAGTGCAGACCCCAAAATTGGGGCAGCCGTTGTAGAAAACAATAGGAAACAAAATACTTATGGCGTGGGTGATAAGATTGATGGCACCAATGCCACGTTAGACCTACTCTATATTGACCGCGTGATTATAAAAAACGGCTTGACTCGCGAAACACTGATGCTGGACGGCATCGATTTTAATCAAGCAAATCAAATTAGGCAACAAGCATATCGTCCACCAGCACAAGAATTTGAAACGCCACAAGACTCTGTTGAATTCCAAATGCCTGAAGGTGATTCAGCTCAGTCCTCTGCTAGCGTCAGGGAAATGCGCCAGCAAATTAATCAGTCGCCAACCAGCTTCACCGACTTTATTGCCATCAGACCTCATGCACCGAATGGAGCGTTAATTGGCTACCGAGTCTCTCCGGGCAAACAAGCTGAATTTTTCAGTGATGTCGGATTGCGCTCAGGCGACGTTATTACCCAGATCAATGGATTAGATTTATCTGATCCAGCACAATCATTAGAATCAATAAACGTTCTTAGAGAAGCGCAATTTCTGCAGTTGGAAGTGCTGAGGGGCGATGATGCTTTGTCACTTGACATCGACATTCCGTCGTCTGAAGAATAATTAAAAGGGTCGTATTATGAGGCAGGACAGCCAAAGAACCAACAGCATTCGTCAATTCTTAAAGATGACAGCAATTGCTGCAAGTATAACGGCAACCTTGTTCGCTGCGGGTCATGCTTACGCAACGGAATATAGTCCGAATTTTAAAAATACCGAAATTACCGAATTTATTAATATTGTCGGTAAAAACCTACAACGGACGATTATCGTCGACCCTAATGTGCGCGGTAAAATAACCGTTCGTAGCTACGACTTATTGACGGAAGAGCAATACTATCAATTTTTTATGAACGTGCTGCAAGTATATGACTTTGCGGTTGTTGAGATGCCAAGTGGTATACTCAAAATAGTCCGTTCAAAAGACGCCAAAACATCAAATATCCCCGTCGTCGATGGCGATCTTCTGAAGGGCGATGAAATGATTACCCGCGTACTTCCTGTATACAATGTACCAGTACGTGAACTTGCACCAATTCTTCGGCAATTGAATGATCAAGCGGGCGGCGGAAACGTGGTGAGCCATGACCCTTCAAATGTAATGATGCTAACTGGACGCGCAGCGGTGGTAAATCGCTTAGTAAAAATTATCGAAAGCGTTGACCGCGCAGGTGATGAAGAAGTAGAGGTCATCAAACTTAAATATGCGTCTGCGACCGAAATGGTACGCATCATTGAAAGCATTAATAAATCGCAAGGTAAGTCAGCCGGTGGCGTGGGTAAATCAGACCCTCGTGTGGTCGCAGATGATCGTACAAACAGCATCATTGTCAGCGGCGATATAAAAGCTCGTCAGCGCTTAATTAAACTTGTTAGCCGCATGGATCAAGAGTTGGAAACCTACGGCAATACGCGAGTAATTAGCTTAAATTACGCCAAAGCTGAAGACTTAGTCAAAGTATTACAAGGCGTCAGCGCTGGTATTCAGGCCGATAATCAAGGTGGCACAGCAACCCAGCGGCGCGGTGGCAATAGCAATAGTGATATCAGTATAGATTCACATGAAGATTCTAACTCATTGGTCATTACTGCTGAACCCGACATGATGCGCTCACTTGAAGACGTTATCCGCAGACTCGACGTACGTCGTGCACAAGTGCAAGTTGAAGCGATTATCGTTGAAGTATTCGAGGGCGACGGCACCACATTAGGCGTACAGTGGGTATCAGAAGAAGGCGGCGGTACACAATTTACTAATGGTGTTATCGGAGTAGGTTCATTAGGTGTGGCCTTGCGTGAAGCGGAAAGTACGGAGGTGAAAGGCTTTACTACCAATTCAAATGCTGACACGGTTGCAACAACCACTACTGTGGAAGGTAACTATGCACCACTTGCTGCCTTACTGGGCGGCGCTAACGGTTTGCTTGCTGGGGTTGTCAACGATGGTTGGGGCGCCGTTGTCCAGGCGGTCAGCACTGACACCAATTCTAATATCCTAGCAACACCGCACTTAACCACAATGGATAACGAAGAAGCCTTCTTCATTGTCGGCCAAGAAGTGCCAATCATTACCGGCTCTGCTACGGGGTCGAATAACGCCAACCCATTCCAACAAGTTACGCGTCAAGATGTTGGTATTAAACTCAAAGTGACGCCGCAAATTAACGAAGGTGACGCGATTCAATTGCAAATAGAGCAAGAAGTATCCAGTGTATCTGGCGCAACTTCGGTTGATATTTCAATAAATAAGCGTGAAATCAAAACGACGGTTATTGTGGATGATGGCGGTACAATTGTGCTGGGCGGCCTGATTGATGAGGACGTTCAAGAGAGTATTTCTAAAGTGCCTTTACTAGGCGATATACCCATTCTTGGCCACTTATTTAAGTCAACAACAGTGAGCAAGCGCAAACGTAACTTGATGGTGTTCATTCGTCCTACCATCATACGTGATGGTATTACCTCAAATAAAATTAGCTTACAAAAGTATAATTATATTCGTGCAGAGCAGTTAAAACGTCAGTCTGAAGGCGTACCATTAATGCCATTTACCGAAGGCCCCGCCTTACCTGCATGGGATGATGTAATGAAATTACCACCTTCTTTTGACGATTACTTGCTAGACGAAGAAAAGAAAGCCAAAGAAGGTAACGATTAGCGATGTCTGACGTCATTAAGGATCTTAGCTTAGAAGAAACCGAGGCACTTGTTACCGACGAGGTCACACAAGGCGCACTTGGAGAGGCTGAACCCTTAGCTGCGCTGCAACTGCCATTCAGCTATGCCAAACGCTTTAAAGTGTTAGTCGAGTCAGCACACGAACCGGTTAAGGTTTACTATACGCCAAGCACAGAGTTGTCTGTATTTGCAGAGGTTAGACGCTTTCTAAAGCAAACCTTTGTGCTTGAAGAAATTGCTGAAAACCGTTTTGAAGAATTGCTGACCAGCAGTTTTCAGCGCGATTCAAATGCCGCCAAACAGTTAATGGAAGACTTAGGTAACGAAAGCGATTTGCTATCGTTAGCCGAGGACTTACCCGATACAGAAGACTTACTCGAAAGTGAAGGCGACGCACCGATTATTCGCCTTATTAACGCTATGCTCGGTGAGGCCATTAAAGAGGGTGCTTCTGATATTCATATCGAAACCTTTGAAAATCAGCTAGTCGTTCGCTTCCGCGTTGACGGTGTATTGCGTGAAATATTGCGTCCACACCGCAAAATGTCTTCTATGTTAGTGTCGCGTATTAAAGTCATGTCAAAAATGGATATCGCTGAAAAGCGTGTACCCCAAGATGGGCGTATAAGCTTGCGGATCGCTGGTCGTGCAGTTGATGTGCGTGTATCCACTATGCCCTCGAGTCATGGCGAGCGGGTTGTATTGCGCTTACTTGATAAAAATAACGCGCGACTTGATTTACAAGATTTGGGCATGACCCTAGATAATCGTAACCACTTTTCAAGTCTTATTCGCAAACCACATGGCATCATGTTGGTCACCGGCCCTACAGGCTCAGGTAAAAGTACCACCCTGTATGCCGGTTTAAGCGAGATAAATTCTAAAGACCGCAACATTCTTACGGTTGAAGACCCGATTGAATTCGACTTGGAAGGTATTGGTCAAACACAGGTTAACCCGCGTGTTGACATGACATTTGCAAGAGGCTTAAGAGCCATATTGCGCCAGGACCCGGATGTGGTTATGGTCGGTGAAATACGTGATTTTGAAACAGCACAAATTGCAGTACAAGCAAGTTTAACCGGCCACTTGGTGTTATCAACGTTGCATACCAATACCGCGGCTGGCGCCATTACTCGCTTAGAAGACATGGGCATTGAGCCGTTTTTGTTATCGAGTAGTTTATTGTCAGTGTTGTCACAACGCCTAATTCGTAAGTTGTGCAAGGAATGTAAAAAGCCTCACGAACCAACCCTTACTGAACGCGAAACATTGAACATTGCCAATGGCGAACAAGTGGTCATTTATCGCCCCGTTGGCTGCACTGCATGCAACCACACTGGTTACCGCGGCCGAACCGGTATTCATGAACAGTTGATCGTGGATGAACGTATCCGCGAAATGATGCACGAAGGCAAGGGTGAACAAGCGATTGAAAAGCACATACGCAAAACCACTCCTTCTATTCGTCAAGATGGCTGCGACAAAGTATTACTCGGAGTCACTTCTTTAGAGGAAGTATTACGAGTTACCAGAGAGGAATAATATGGCAGCCTTCGCATATAAGGCTATGGATGCCAATGGAAAATCCAAAAACGGTGTATTGGAAGGCGATAACGCCCGCCAAATCCGCCAACAAATTCGTGAGCAGGGTTTTATTCCACTTGAAGTTGAGCAAGTTGCTGAGCAAGAGAAGAAGAATCAAGCCTCCTTCTCATTATTTAAAGCTAAGATTTCGGCCAGTGAACTGGCCCTATTAACCCGTCAAATGGCGACGTTGATTGAATCAGCTTTGCCCATTGAAGAAGCCTTACTCGCCGTTGCTGAGCAGTGCGAAAAACCACGTCATAAAAACATGATGATGGCGGTGCGCAGCAAAGTGGTCGAAGGCCACGGATTTGCCGAAGCATTATCTGAATTTCCTTATGTTTTTGATAACCTATTTCGCGCCATGGTCGCCGCGGGTGAAAAGTCAGGACACTTGGACACGGTACTAAACCGACTCGCCCAATACACTGAAAACAGAGAAAAAACACGTAATCAGATTATTCAAGCCTTGGTCTACCCTTTAATAATGATGACTGTTGCTGTTGCTGTTGTGATTATGTTGTTAGTACAGGTCGTCCCTACTATTGTTGGCCAGTTTGATCAAATGGGACAAGAGTTACCCGCCATCACCAACGTTCTTATTACCATCAGTAATGCGGTGCAAAACTACGGAATTTATGCGGCTATTTTGCTTGTCCTAATTATATTTTTAGTAGCAAAACTGTTAACTATTCCTCGCCTACGATTAAAATATGATAAGAAATTATTGCGTATGCCCTTTGTTGGTCGTTTGACAAGGAGCACCAACACAGCAAGGTTTGCTCGCACGTTGAGCATTTTAACCGCCAGTGCTGTACCTTTATTAGAATCAATGCGCATTGCAGGCAATGTGTTAGAAAACCTTCACCTCAAAGGCGCAGTCAAAGAAGCAGCCTCAAAGGTAAAAGAAGGATCGAGCTTAAGAAACGCGTTGGACCACGCCAAAATTTTTCCACCGATGATGATGCATATGATTGCATCCGGTGAGCGTTCTGGCGAGTTACAACAAATGTTAGCGAGAGCCGCCGACAACCAAGATAGAGAGTTTGAGTCGACCGTGAGCATCTCTCTGAAAATATTCGAGCCCGTGCTAATTGTTGTTATGGCCGGTGTTGTACTATTTATAGTAATGGCAATTCTAATGCCTATATTGGCATTAAACAGTTTAGTCTAAGAGGTAGTTTTTATGAGTAATCAGACACATGTAATGGCGTTAAATAAACGCAAACAGGCAACTCGCAACGGCACAAAGCATGAGTTGGGCTTTACTTTAATCGAAATTATGGTGGTACTTTTTATTATCGGCATGATGGCTGCATTTGTGGCACCACAGATTTTCCAAAACCAAGGCACAGCCCAGATCAAAAAAGCGGCTGTTGATATTCAAACGCTCGAAGGTCAGCTGGAAATGTTTAAGCTACGCACCAATCGTTTTCCGACCACAGAGCAAGGATTAGAAGCGTTGGTAACCATGCCTACCATTGAACCTATTCCAAGAAATTACCCAAACGAAGGCTTTATCAAACGTCTACCGCTTGACCCTTGGGGGAATCCGTATCAACTACTTAGCCCCGGCGAAATCGATATGGTTGACATCTATTCTTTTGGACCCGATATGGAAGAAGGTACCGACGACGATATCGGTACTTGGAATATCAATGATTATCTTCAGTAAAAAAACGACTTAATAAAAGCGAGGGATAACGTGCGCAAGCAGCAAACAGGTTTTACACTCATCGAAATAATGCTCGTACTAGCACTGATGGGTCTGATGATCTCCGTTGTTTCCTACACCGCTCTTGGCACCAACAGCTACGACAAGGTCAACCAACAAGCAAAACGCTTTCAAGTCGTATTTGATATGGCCAGTGACTACGCCATATTGAATCAAGTTCAACTGGGCATTCGTATCGATGAAGAAGAAAGCACCTATACCTATGTTGCCCTCGATGATGATGACGAATGGGTAGAGTTAACCGGGCAAAAACTGTTTGAAAGCCATCAATTGCCCGAGGACATGACACTTCAGCTCTTCCTTGACGACTTACCATGGCAGCAAGAAGAGCAGCTATTTGACCGTAGCCTATTTGACGAAGAATTAAGCGTTAGTGACGAAGGTGTTGAAATAGGCAATGAAGAAGACATTGTGCCGCCGCCACCGCAACTATTTTTGCTTTCAAGTGGTGACCTTACGCCATTTGAATTAACAATTACGTTTGAAGACACATTCAGCAACGAGGACCCTCTTACCTTTACATTACGAGCTAAAGAAGTGACCCCAATAGAACGTATCGTGCCAGAGGACATGCAGCAATGAGTAAAGCATTGGCCTGTGCAAAAGGTGTTCAGTTTAAGCCTCAACAAGCTGGTTTTACGCTACTCGAAGTCATGGTCGCTATGTTTATTTTTGCCGTTGCTGGCGCCGCTATTATTAAAACCACGACTGAGCACATAAACTCTGTCGGCAAGCTAGAGGAAATGACCTTTGCCACTTGGGTCGCTAACAATCAACTGACACGCGCGACATTACAGTCTGAAAACACTTGGCCACCAAAAAATAATGAACGTGGCAGCGTCGACATGCTGGACCGAACTTGGTATTGGAAACAAGAAGTGCAAGCTACTACCGACGACGAGCTCAAGGCGATTATCATCTCTGTGGGCAACGACCCTGAATATAAAGGCACTATTCTTTCAGTCACGACCTATATAGCGAAGTCTAATGGGTAGACTCAATAAACACCCAATAAATACTAAGCAATCGGGTTTTACACTGATTGAAATTCTTGTTGCGATGTCTATTTTTGGGTTGATTGCGGTAGGTTCCGTTGCTATGTTGACCGCAGTTTCAGCTAAAAACGACTTATCAGACCAACGCATGCAATCACTGCAGACAATGCAACGAGCCATGCTGATTATTGAGCGCGATTTTTTGCAAATGGTGCCACGTAAAACCAGGCTAGAAGGCGAAGTTTCAGACACCTTAGTATTTGCCGGTAAGTTCGCTTTTGAAAGTGAAAGCGACGGTTTAGGCTTTGTGCGGTCAGGTTGGCATAATCCACAATTAACGTTACGCAGGAGCACATTGCAATCTGTCGCCTACAGAACTCAGAATAAAGAGCTACAGCGTTTATATTCGACTTATGTTGATAATGTGATTGGTTTTGAACCTAAAGTACGGGTTTTGCTCGAAGGCGTTGAGTCAGTAAGCTTCAAATTTTTAGAAAACTTTGATAAAAAATCATTTGAATGGGAAGACGCAACGTCAGTTGATGAACTCCCTATTGCAGTTGCCATTATTATTAAATCGGAAGTCTACGGCGAAATTCGACGCGAATTTAAGGTGCGTCGATGAAACTAAATCGAGTCAACGTTCAGTGCAAGTATGTATCCAACCTGCAAGCTAGCTCACAACGCGGTATTGCCCTTCTGGTTATTTTGCTTATTGTCGCTATTGTGAGCGTGCTAGCCACCGAAATGATGGCGCGATTACAGCTCAACATAGCCAGAACAGTAAACATCAAGGACAACAATCAAGCCTATTGGTATGCCGTCGGCGCCGAGCAATTCGCGGAAAAATCGTTGAACCAACTCATGACCTTGTCGCCTGATAGTATGAATTTAGGTCAGCCTTGGGCGCAAATATTTGAGTACCCAATTGACGGTGGTGGCATTCAAGCTGAATTAGTTGACTTGCAGTCTTGTTTTAATTTAAACACATTGAGCCTCCCTCAATCTCAGGAACCGCAAGACCGAAACAAAGCAGCTAATGGCTCTGCTCAAGTCTTTTTTAATCTCATGCTTTTAAGCATCGAAGATGTTGACTCATTTACCGCTGACACAGTGCGTGATTCGCTCATTGATTGGCTTGATGCCGACAGCGATATTACCGGTTATGGCGCTGAGGACGCAGAGTATGGGTCATTGCGTTTCCCCTATGTTGCAGCAAATGAATTAATGATAAATAAATCAGAACTACGTTTAATCAATGGCATAGAAGTCAGTGACCTGCGTAATTTACTGCCGCATGTTTGTGTTATCCCTGATTTAACATTTAACATCATGGAAATTAATATCAACACCGTAACTGAAGAAAATGCGCATGTGCTTGGCGCCATCCTGAATATCACGGTAGATGCCGCAAGACGTATTATAGCGTCGCGTCCACAGGATGGATTTGCGGATACTAACGATTTTTTCTCTGAACCAGAAATTATGGTCAAACAGTTAACCGACGAGCAGAAAAAGTGGTTCGTTTTAAAAACAAATTATTTCATGCTATTGACCAAAACCCGTTATAATAACGCGACATTTAAGATGACCAGTATTTTTAAACTCGATAGCGGTAGTGGAAGCGTTAGCGTGATAAGTAGAGAATTTGGAGGCATTAATTAATGGAAAAATTAGCGATCCGCTTGGGTTCAACACCTCACGATCCAGTTTACTGGCTGGTATGGTCTGACACTGAAAAAGAAATCATTGCATCGGGTGAGCTACCTGATATTAGCGGTTTAGTACAACTAAAAGAACGCGCACCTAATGCTGAAGTGGTGTGTATTGTGCCTGGTTGTGATGTGGTATTAAAAACCGTGCAATTACCCGCCAGAGCTAATCGAAAAGTGCTAAACGCGATCCCTTTCATGTTAGAAGAGGAAGTTGCGTCAGACATCGCAAAGTCATTTTTTGCATTCGGCAAACGCATCGGTGATTCGCAGCAAGTAGCCGTAGTTTTGCGTGAACAACTTGAATTTTGGCAAGACGCACTAAAGCAAGCTGACTTATATTGCGACTTACTTGTTCCCGATACACTCGCTTTGCCTTATTCGGAAAACACCATTAGCTTGTTAAGTTTAGGTCGCCATGAGCAATCTGCATTCATCGTTAGAGCAGATGAGTGGGCTGGATATCAAGGTGAAAAAAGTTGGACCTTGGTGCTTTTAGAGAAACAATTAAAAGCCAAACCACAGTCAGTGCTGACTTATTCAGAGCAACAACAGATAGAGTATTTAGAAGGACTTTTTGTACAACCTGATACCACTGAGGAAGTTACAAGTGACACTCCAACACTAACAGCAAACTACGATAAGCTGCCGATGCAGCTTCTGCTGGACGGTGCTTTAGAAGCTAACTTTAATTTACTACAAGGCGATTTTGAGCTTAAACGAAAAACCACCGCTCAGTGGGACAAATGGCGCATTACTGCCGTGCTTGCTGGCGTCGCCCTGTGTGTCAACTTAGTCAGTAAAACAGTTGAATTAAACTCAATTAAAAGCCAACGCCAAAGTATTGAAACGAGATTACAAACCAATATTAATCAAGGCTTTCCTGACTTACCCAAATCAAGAAATAAAGAAGCTGCGATTAAAAAGGCAATGGTGCGTCTAGAACAAGCTGGCGGTGGGATCTCAATGTTAGTGATGCTCACTCAAATGAGCCCATCTTTTGCCAGCACGGGTGTTACGCCACAATCAATTCGTTACGATGCTAGGCGCACAGAGTTGCGCATGCAGTCGGTCGCCAGTAACTTTGAATCTCTCGAAAAATTTCGTCGTGAAGTGCAAGCACTAGGCTTCGAGGTTGACCAAGGCGCAATTAATAATAAAGGCGACCAAGTGGTCGGAACGATCATTATCAAAGGCTAAACCTGCTATCAACCGCAGCCGTTTAGGAAAGCGATTAAGGCTTTAAAGACATGCTTCATCACCGCTGCTGATTTAATGCTGCAACTGGCAACGGCCAAGAAACAAGGGCGTCTGGAAAACTATATAAAAGCTACTAAGGTAAAAACATGAAAAAGTATTTTGGATGGTTTTATGCGCTCTCAGAGCGCGAACAAAAAATGGTTAGTTTGGCTGGCATAGTTTCCGTCTTCGTGATTTTCTATTTCGCATTATGGGCGCCACTAAACAGTACTTTGGCGCAGCAAAAAAGCTTGCTTGAAAGTCAAACTGCGTTTGCTTCGTGGGTAGATGAACAGGCTGTTAGAGCGGCAAAATTAAGACAGTCCGCTTCTGGTGCAAGCTATACAGGTTCACTCACACAAATGGTTAATCAAACCACTCGCACCAGCAACATCCAAGTCGCTCGTATGCAACCGGTCGGTGACAGCCTGCAAATTAGTATTGATGACGTGTTATTTACCGACCTCGTCACCTGGCTTGATGTGATCGAGCGCCGCGGCGTGGTCGTCATTCAATCCGACATAACCGAAACAAACAATGCAGGCTACGTGCAAGTTCGTCGCCTACAATTAGGAAAACGTTAAATGAGCGAAATAAAGCCTTGGAAGTGGGTCGTATTAGCTATTTTTACTTATGTAATTTTACTCATCGCTTATCTCCCGGCCATTCACATAGTTAACTACGTGCAAACTAATAACCCTCCATTACCTGTGGCGTTAGGTAAGGTTGAGGGTACATTGTGGACTGGTAAAGTAGACCAGATTATTACTCAAGGCATTGTTATCAGAAACGTAACTTGGGAATTATCGCCCTGGTCTTTATTCCTTGGTCAAGCAAATATTAACCTTAAGGGCGGCAGGATTAAAGACAGTGAGGAAGCGTATATAAAGGGCAATATTAGCGCGTCGCTGTTTAATCCAAAAAATGTAAGCGCACACGACTTAAAAGTATTTTTACCTGCACGTAGCGTAATGGCCCAAGTACGACTACCCGTTCCCGTGACAGCCGATGGTCGTTTTAGAGTTGATATAAAAGAATTTGAGTTTGACAATGCATGCGTCAACTTAACTGGCAAAGGAAGTTGGTTAAAAGGCACCGTTAGTGGTCCTACAGGCGTGATTGATTTCGGTAACTTCGATGCAGATCTTGCTTGTGAAGGCGACCAATTTGCAATACAAGTGTTGCCCCAGAACAAACTAAACCTTGATGCCACGGTATTATTGTCTGTTGCTGGAAAATACAAAATTAGCGGGCGTTTTAAGCCCTCGAATGATATGCCCAGAGAAGTCCATCAAGCCGCTAACTTTTTCGGAGCACCAGATAATCAAGGATTTCGTAAAATCGACTTATAAGCAGCGTTGCTATTCTCAATATTAGCGAGCGGTCGCCGACGATTTTGCCTTTGTTAATGCACCCGTTTGGAGTCGTTAAACAAATAGTTCAGGGTGAAAAAACACACTTAAAGTCATTAATGTCGCGCTCACATAGATACTTTTTCGCGTCTCTAGTCCATTGGTTAGTTGGCCAATGGCGCCGCCTTTTTGCTTAACATTTACCGTATTGAACATGTCGTCCATCGCTGGGCCAAGCTCTTCACCGATTTGAAGTTTTTGATATATTTGAGTAGGTAATGGCAGTGATGCCGTTCTGCCAGTTTGCAGTTTTTTTGCATTAGCAATACAGACCACAGCATAGGTACTAGGGATGTCATCTAAAATATCCACACCACCTTCATAACTCACGTAATAATCGGCCTCATGGTTCTGTTGGCAATACTTCACTCGATTGACAGCACCGTCCCGAGTTTCTTGAGTACTCATTGGTTGGTCACTGACTAAGGACGGCGCATCAACGGCAGTCACTTCAATTTCGTCATTAGCATACGCCATACAAAAACTCTTTCGAGCAGCTTCAATTTTGACCGGATTTTTAGACGCAATGATAATTTTCATAATGCTTTATTAATTCCTAAATTTGCAATGCTGTATAGATAGATGACTATTGCGGTGCCTTAAATAATATCGTCTAACAAACGCAAATAGTCGTTAGTCGTCACATGCCCATGTAATTTGTTTTCTGGCATTTTGCTATCCGGGTTGGTAATCCCTAGGGTGTAAGCTATACCGTATTCCTTTGCTGCATCTAGTATCACTTGACTGTCGTCTACAAATAAGGTTTTTGCTGGGTCAAACTTTAGGTGAGCGTGGAGTTGCTGCCATAACAATTGGGACTCTTTGGTAACACCAAACTGATGCGTCGAAATAAGCTCATCGATATGCTTATCCAATTGTGTCTTTTCTACTTTTAACGACAAACTTCCGGGGTGCGCATTCGTCACCAATACCACTTTTTTCTTGTTTACTCGTAATGCGCCTAAAAACGGCAGTGTATCGGGGCGAAGGCTAATTAAATGGGCTATTTCATGCTTCGCCTCAACGATATCTAAATCCAGTTGCTCGGTCCAATAGTCGAGGCAGTACCACTGTATTTGACCTTGTACTTTGGCACAGGAATCGCGCATTTCTTGCCTGCATTGTTGTAAACTTCTACCGTGTTTAAGAGCCAGCTTTTGCGGAATATGTTCAAGCCAAAATTGGTTATCAAAATGCAAATCGAGCAGTGTTCCATCCATATCTAATAAAACAGTTTCTATGTTATGCCAAGGTAAGAGTGCCAAGCGAATTTCCTTGTGATAATGTAGTA
>Ga0307933_1000428_pt1 | contig 39326 bp, 36 predicted proteins | sample OrgLakmetageno88_FD_201811 | JGI IMG/M metagenome (GOLD analysis project Ga0307933, IMG submission 201811) | Saline water microbial communities from Organic Lake, Antarctica - #88 | ecosystem: Environmental > Aquatic > Non-marine Saline and Alkaline > Saline | place: Antarctica: Organic Lake... | reverse complement strand
ATGCTCCGAATTTCTTCTTCGCTATCGGCGATGTCTAGTCGATTGCCAATATCACCGAACCCGAGTTTCTCACCAGCCTATTGGCAAAATAAATTAAAGTATTAGTGGGCCAGAGTTTGTGTCTTTCTATCGAAATACAGGGTGTTTTTGGGGATTTAGATAGCGAGTAAAGCACTCCGATGTCTTTGTGCCGCGCCCAGTGTGGTGTGTATTGACTGGCTAGTGTGCTGTGTATTGACTAAAAAGGCTGAGTAAGCCTACCAGCGCATCACAAACAAACCACTATACTATGAGCACGAAAATCAAAACATCGGACTTCCAAGTGCCGTCTGGAGATGAGTTCAAACTCAGCGACTGGCCGACGAAGGTGAAGTCACATTACAAATCGAAGAAGCAGTATCATGAAATATTAAAGGAGAATGTTGACGAGTTGAGCGAACTGCAACGGATGCTCTACGCGGATGACCGCCAATCCGTGCTGCTCATTTTTCAAGCGATGGACGCGGCAGGCAAGGACGGGGCCATCCGGCACGTCATGTCGGGAGTCAACCCGCAGGGCTTTCAGGTTTTCAGTTTCAAAGAACCGAGCGCTGAAGACCTCGACCATGACTTTCTTTGGCGCGCGGCACGCCGGTTACCGGAGCGCGGGCGGATCGGCATCTTCAATCGTTCTTACTACGAGGAGGTGCTCGTCGTGCGCGTGCATCCGGAGCTTCTGCGCAACCAGAAGCTGCCTACCGGGGCGATCGCGAAGCAGGCGATTTGGGAGGAGCGGTATCGATCCATCACGGATATGGAGGCGCATCTCCACCGCAACGGCACCCGGATCATTAAGTTCTTTCTCCATCTGTCGAAGGAGGAACAACGCGAACGCTTCATCGCACGCATCGACGAGCCGGACAAGAACTGGAAGTTCAGCCTCGGAGATGTGCGCGACAGGAAGCACTGGGACGATTACATGGAAGCCTACGAGGACTGCCTGGCCGCAACCAGCACCGAGCACGCCCCGTGGCATGTCGTTCCCGCGGACGACAAGAAGAATGCCCGCTTGATCATTTCGCAGATCATCCTCGAAACCATGAAAGGACTCGGGCTCAGCTATCCGAAAGTCAGTAAGGCGCGCATCAAGGAATTGCAGAGCATCCGCAAAGAGCTCTGAGGAACTAGCCGATGGGGTCCAGAATGGTGCTACCCGGGTCGGACTGTCTCACACAGGTAAGCAAGGACAAGGTTGCAGACAAGGCGGTGAAACGCCTGTGGCGAAGGGTCCCCGCAGCATGGCCCGGAATTGTATTTTTATCCGGTGGCCACTCTACTCGCCTGAGCTCAATTGAATACCACGCATCATCGGTTCAAATCTACCCCAACGTAGGGCAACACCCCATAGTGTTCCAGATCGTTTCAGTGTAAGCTCAGGACGTGGACCATTGGTTAAAAGCTGAAACGCACATAACGCACAAAAAACAACTATTTCGTCGACTATCTTAAAGACAGTCGATTATCTTAAAGACCATATGACCGAACCCCAAAAGGGCACCGTAGTTTCCGTGCGCGGCAGCGTGGTGGATATCCGCTTCGACGAGTCTTTGCCGCCGATCTTCTCGGTGCTGCGGGCGGGTGCGGACAATGCGATCATGATCGAAGTGCTCTCGCAACGCGATGCGCGGCATGTTCGCGGTATTGCGCTGACGCCGACTCAAGGCCTGGCGCGTGGCATGTCAGTCGTGGATACAGGCGGACCGCTGCAAGCACCAGTGGGCAAAGGGATTCTTTCGCGGATGTTTGATGTCTTCGGCAACGCGATTGATCGGGAAGGTGACTTAAAGGAGGTGGAATGGCGCTCCGTGCACCGTGCCCCACCCTCACTTGCCCGGCGTTCCACCAAGTCGGAAATCTTCCAGACGGGCATCAAGGTAATTGATGTGTTGGTGCCCCTGGAGCGCGGCGGCAAGGCGGGTCTTTTCGGCGGCGCTGGTGTGGGTAAAACCGTCCTGCTCACCGAAATGATCCATAACATGGTCGGGCAGCAAAAAGGCGTCAGTATCTTCTGTGGCATCGGCGAACGTTGCCGCGAGGGCGAAGAGCTTTTCCGCGAAATGAAGGAGGCGGGTGTCCTGCCCAACATGGTCATGCTCTTCGGGCAGATGAACGAGCCACCCGGCAGTCGCTTTCGCATTGGGCATGCCGCGCTGACTATGGCGGAGTATTTCCGCGACGACGAGCACCGCGATGTGCTCCTTTTGATCGATAACATTTTCCGCTTCATCCAAGCCGGCATGGAAGTCTCGGGTTTGATGGGGCAGATGCCCTCACGACTCGGCTATCAACCGACCATGGGCACAGAGCTTTCAGCGCTCGAGGAACGCATTGCCAATACGGACACGGGGGCGATCACATCGATTCAAGCGGTCTATGTGCCGGCGGATGATTTTACCGACCCGGCAGCGGTGCACACTTTTTCCCACCTCTCCGCCTCGATCGTGCTCTCGCGCAAGCGAGCGAGCGAAGGACTCTACCCCGCCATCGATCCGCTCCAATCCAGCTCCAAGATGGCCACGCCGGGCATTGTCGGCGAGCGGCACTACACCGTAGCCCAGGAAATCCGGCGCACGCTCGCGCAGTATGGAGAGCTGAAGGATATCATCGCCATGCTTGGTCTGGAACAGTTGTCGCCTGAGGATCGAAACGTTGTCGCCCGCGCACGGCGCTTGGAACGCTTCCTGACCCAACCTTTTTTCACGACCGAACAGTTTACCGGTCTTTCGGGAAAGCTCGTTAGCCTGGAAGATTCGCTGGATGGATGTGAACGCATTCTGAATGACGAATTCAAAGACTACCCGGAGAGCGCCCTCTACATGATCGGCCCAATCAGCGAGGCGAAGGCAAAGAAGCAATCTCAGCCACCCGCTCATCCTGAAGACCCCACAGAATCAGCCCACAAACCGGAGGTCGAACATGCAGTCGCCACAAATGAATCTTAAAATCCTCCTGCCCTTCGAGATCTTCGCGGAGACAGTCGATGTTTCGAGCATCGTGGCCGAGACACCGGATGGCGCTTTCGGACTCCTGCCGCATCGCCTGGACTGCGTCGCCGCGCTCACCCCCGGGATTTTAAGCTACCAATCAAAATCCGAAGGTGAGGTGTTCGTGGCTGTGGACGAAGGAGTGCTGGTCAAGACCGGCGCTGATGTCCGCGTATCCGTGCGCCGTGCCCTGAGCGGCCGCGACCTGAGCCAACTGCGCGAAACCGTCGAGCAGGAGTTTTTGACATTGGATGCCGACGAGCAAAGCACGCGCCGGGTCATGGCCAAATTAGAGACCGGCTTCCTTCGTCGCTTCGCAACATTTCAGCATGACTAAGCCAACCGAGAAACAAGGCCCCAAAGCCGAACCCACGCTCGCCAGCCAGGTCGGTGCCAAGGCAGCGCGTAAACTCCGAGCGCGGCGCAATCCGGACTCCGGTGTCTGGTTTGGTCTCGGCATGATGGGACTGATCGGCTGGTCAGTCGCAATTCCTACCCTCCTCGGCGCAGGGCTCGGGCTCTGGATCGACGAAGCGCATCCGGGCGGACGTTCCTGGACACTGGCGCTGCTGGTGGCCGGACTCTCGATCGGTTGTTTGAATGCCTGGCACTGGGTTTCTAAAGAAGACAAAGCCATACGCGACGAACAGGAGGACCCCGATGTATGAGCCAGTGACAGGCTTTCTCTGCATTCTGGCCGGCGCCGGGCTCGGTGTGATATTTTTCGGTGGTCTCTGGTGGACGCTCCGCCGCGGTCTCGCCTCTCCACGACCCGCGCTTTGGTTCCTCGCGAGCCTCGTGCTACGAACCAGTATCGTCCTGACCGGATTCTACTTCGTCGGCCGCGAACACTGGCAGCAGATGGTGGCCTGTTTGCTTGGATTTATTATCGCGCGCTTCATCGTGTTGCGGCTGACCGATGCCCCCAAAGGAAAGCGAAACACTTCAACAAAGGAGGCCGGTCATGCAACTGAGTCCTGATCAAATCATCTTCTGGCAAGCGGGAGAGTTTAAAATCAACGCCACCATTGCCTTCACCTGGGGACTGATGCTCATCATGGCTGTCGGCGCAAAGCTGATCACCGGCAAGCTCACGACCGAGCACACCCGCTCCCGCTGGCAGAACCTTCTGGAAATCGTCGTTACCGGGATCGTTCAGCAAATCGAGGAGGTCGGCCTCAGAGACCCTCAGAAATACCTCGGCTTCCTGGGCACCCTTTTTCTCTTCGTCGCACTGGCCAGCCTGTGCACCGTCATTCCCGGCTACGAACCACCGACCGGCTCGCTCTCGACTACCGTGGCGCTCGCGCTCTGCGTCTTGGTGGCAGTGCCACTCTTCGGCATCGCGGATCAAGGCATCGGCGGCTACCTCAAGTCCTACATTGAGCCGACCATCATCATGTTGCCGTTCAATATCATCAGCGAGGCCTCACGCACGCTCGCCCTCGCCGTCCGACTATTCGGCAATATGATGAGCGGCGCTATGATCATCGCGATCCTACTGACCATTACCCCCTTCATCTTTCCGATCGTCATGACGATGCTGGGGCTACTCACCGGCATGGTTCAGGCCTATATTTTCAGCATTCTGGCTGCAGTTTACATCGCAGCCGCGACCCGTTCGCGCACACCCGAGCCCGAGCCAGCACCCACCATTTAAACAATAATTAATCAAACCAAAGGAAATACAATGGACAACATGACAATCATCGCAGTCGTCTCAATTTTCACCGCCGGAATCACCACCGGCTTCGGTTGCCTCGGACCCGCGCTCGGCGAAGGTAAAGCGGTCGCCACCGCGCTCTCGTCCCTCGCTCAGCAGCCCGATGCCTCCGCCACCATCACCCGCACCCTCTTCGTCGGTTTGGCGATGATCGAATCCACGGCCATCTATTGCTTCGTGGTCTCGATGATCCTGATCTTCGCCAACCCGTTCTGGAATCACCTCATCGCCGCAGCCACCGACGCGGCTGGAAAGTAAGCGATGCTCATTGACTGGTTCACCGTCGGTGCGCAGGTGCTCAACTTCCTCATTCTGGTGTGGTTGATGAAGCGCTTTCTGTATAAGCCCATACTCGATGCGATTGACGCGCGGGAGCAGCGCATCGCTGCGGAGCTGACCAAAGCCGAGGCCACACAAACCGAAGCACAAAAGGAGCGCGACGACTTTGAACAGAAGAACGAGACCTTCGATGAAGAACGCGCCGCACTATTAAAAGAGGCAAGCGATGCCGCCGACACCGAACGCGGACGACTCCTCGACGAAGCCCGCGCAGCCGCCGACGCACTCAGCGCCAAACGTCAGGACATACTGCGCAAGGACGCCCAAAGCCTCAACCAAGCCCTCACCCGGCGGGCGCAGGACGAAGTGTTCGCCATCGCACGCCACGCGCTCACGGATCTCGCCTCGGCAAGTCTGGAAAAACAGATGTGTAATGTATTCACTGGTCGAATACGCTCAATGGATGAAGCGTCCAAGACCCGCTTAAGCGAAGCCCTCAGCGAGGAGGCCGAAGCCGCCCGGATACGCAGCGCTTTCGAAATCGAGCCGGAACAGCGCACCCTAATTCAAGATACGATCAATAAGACCTTCGACAGAGAAGTGCCTCTACAATTCGAAACCAAACCGGACTTAATCAGCGGCATTGAACTCAGCACGAATGGTCAAAAAGTAGCTTGGAGCCTCGCGGATTATCTGAAGTCGCTGGAAAAAGGCATCGGCGAACTGCTGAAGGAGAAACCGAAAGTCAAAGCCACGCCGAAAGCGGAGGGCGAACCTGAATTCATAGCGGATACGGAGAACAAATGATCGCCGTGCCTGAAAGTTTGCAGAGCGTCTTTGACCACACCTTTGATGACATCGCTCAGGCGCGGAAAAACTTCACGCCACAACTGGTGCCGCACGAGGTCGGTGTGATCACGAATATTTCCACGGGGATCGCCCGGGTTTCCGGGCTGCCCAATGTAGGGTTTGAAGAGTTGGTCACCTTTCCGGGAGGCGGCTTTGGCATCGCTTTTAATTTAGACGAGGACGAGATCGGGGTCCTCCTGCTGGGCGAGTATTCGCATCTGCACGCGGGTGACGAGGTCGAGCGCACAGGTCGGGTGATGGACGTGGCAGTGGGCGAAGGTTTGCTGGGGCGCGTCATCGATCCACTCGGTCGACAGCTGGATGATAATGGGCCGATCGCTTCAAGCGAACGCCTTCCAATCGAACGCCCCGCCGCCGCGATTATGGATCGGGCACCGGTCACGGTGCCGCTACAAACTGGCCTCAAAGTCGTGGACGCACTCATCCCCATCGGCCAGGGTCAGCGCGAATTGATCCTCGGCGACCGCCGGACGGGCAAAACCGCTATCGCCCTCGACACGATCCTGAACCAACGCGACCGCGATGTGATCTGTGTGTATTGTGCCATCGGCCAGCGCGCCTCCGCCGTGGCCAAAGTCGTGGCGAACCTACACGAAAAGGGCGCGATGGACTACACTGTCGTCATGGTGGCCGAGGGCAACGATGCGCCCGGCCTCGCTTACATCGCCCCCTATGCAGCCACCAGCATCGCCGAGTCATTCATGGAAGCCGGCCGTGATGTGCTGATCATCTACGACGACCTCACCCACCACGCCCGCGCCTATCGCGAGCTTTCGCTGCTGCTACGCCGTCCTCCTGGACGCGAGGCCTTCCCCGGTGACATCTTCTACATCCACTCGCGCCTGCTTGAGCGCGCGACGCATCTCAACGACGAACATGGCGGCGGCTCGCTCACCGCGCTCCCCATCATCGAGACCGAGGCGCAAAACATTTCCGCCTACATTCCGACTAACTTAATCTCGATCACAGACGGTCAGATTTACCTCTCCCCTTCCCTCTTCGATTTAGGCGTCTTACCAGCGGTGGATGTGGCTAAGTCCGTTTCACGGGTCGGAGGCAAAGCGCAACAAGCCGCTTACCGCGCCGTGACAGGTGACCTCAAACTAGCTTACGCTCAGTTTGAGGAACTCGAAACATTTGCCCGCTTTGGCGCACGCCTGGATGAGGATACCCGCAAGACCATAGAACACGGTCGCCGCATTCGCGCCTGCCTCAAACAGCCTGAGTTTTCCCCGGTTTCCGTGCCTGCGCAGATCGCCGTGCTCCTAGCCTTGTCAGCGGAACTCTTTGATCCGGTTCCGCTGGATAAGATGACCGAAGCAGAACATGCGGTGCATGAAGTCGCCCTGAAGATTCCGAAGGATGTCTGCGAGCGATTTGAAACGGCCGACAAGCTGAGCGATGCGGATCGAAAAGTCATTATTGATCTGACAAGGGAAGCACTCACACCATTCGCTTTCGAATGAGCGACACCATCTCCAGTTTAAAACGTAAGATCAACAGCGCGGGTGATCTCCAATCCGTCGTCCGCACGATGAAGGCTCTGGCCGCATCCAGCGTCGGACAATACGAACGATCCGTCCGTGCGCTGGGCGACTATGCCCAGACAGTTGAGCTCGGTCTGGGCGCCTGTTTCCGCGCCGAGGAAGCGGTGCCCCTAATCCGGGAAATATCCGGTAAAAAGAAATCGACGATCAGCGCGGTCGTCTTCGGCTCGGATCAAGGACTTGTCGGTCAATTTAACGATGTCGTGGCCGACTTTGCAGTGAAGACGCTGGCGGCGTTGCCCGGTCAAACGAGCCGGATCTGGGCTGTCGGCGAACGCGTGCAGGCTCGCCTCATGGATGTGGGCTTACCCCTCGGGGGCTGCTTCACGGTGCCGGGTTCCGTTAAGACGATCACTCCGCTCGTTGGGCAAATTCTCAAGGAGCATCAGGCACATGTGGACAGCGGGGAAATTTCCGAGCTTCATCTTTTCTATAATCGCCCCACCGATGGAGCCACCTATGCGCCCGTCGCGCAGCGACTGCTCCCCCTGGATGACAGCTGGCGGAAGCAACAAACCGAACAAGCTTGGCCCGGCAAACAATTGCCCGAGGTCCTGGGGAATGTCCCCGCAAGCTTGCGTGCACTGATCCGGGAATATCTTTTCGTCTCCCTCTTCCGCGCCTGTGCCGAATCCCTAGCCAGCGAGAATGCCAGCCGCCTGGCCGCCATGCAGCGCGCGGATAAAAACATCGATGAACTGCTCACAACGCTCCACGGGGATTTCCATAGCCTCCGCCAAAGCAGTATCGACGAGGAACTCTTCGACGTCATCTCCGGCTTTGAAGCCCTGTCAGAAAGATAAACGTGATTCCTGGATTCGACATTTCCAAAAGATGACATTTCATTACCTTTGGGAACCGCACGGGGCCAAACGCAAAATATAAAGATTCCCCCAGCAAGAACCCTTATACTGCACCGAAAACGAACACTCGAAATAAACTCAAAGCGCATCGCCATCGGCTCTCCCGTCGATCTTTCCATCTTCGGCATCAATCGCGGACACCATGGCCTTTAATTGGTCATCAGAGATGATGTCCTGCTAGGTGAGAATACGAATGACCGAAGCGAGATAGAGCTTCAGTTCCGCATTTTCCAAAGCCAGCTTTGCCAGCTTCGCATCCGATGACTTTCAGGGAACCCGATGGGGTCATTGCTTCCCATCAGGCAGTTGTGGCTTTCGAACGGAAGGGGCGCGGCCGGAACTTGATCCAGCTGACCACGACTGCCAGTCCGAACAAGGTGTAGCACACAGTGAACGCCCACACAGGAGCCTCGTAGAACAAGAGCTTGTGAAGCCAGTGGGCGACAAAGGTCCCGCTGTAGGTCGGATCCCCCGCCCTATCCCGCAGGTGCATTTCAAATGTGGTCAGGGGGCAGATGATTCCCAACCATGCCTGAACCACAACCAGTGCTATCCCGGCGAGGTGCGTCATGCGGAACCATGGATTGCGAACCCATCGCCAACCGAGAACTCCCCCGCAGAGAATCAGAATCAAGCCGACCACCACAAAGGCAACAAACGCGACATGCGTGACCAATACGAGGTCGGCGAAGTTACGGTAGAAGTCGGCGTGCATTTTCTTTGGAAGAGATACAGTAGAAGCGGCTTCAGCCGCTGTATATATGTCCGGCAGCGCCTAAAGTCGCTGCTACTGTAGCTTTAAGCTAGCGCCATTCGGGTCAAACCTGGAAAATAGAATCCTATAGTTTCGTGTTGGGTTAAACCCCGTTCTCACGAACGAGGCCACCTTCGCTTAATCCTAAAAAGATGAATTGAACCGTTAATTTACGTCGCCAAATTGGCGCAGCCTCTGATTAATGTAAATTAACGGTTTAAAAACTAAGCTAATCTAGTCGTTTACACGATGTATTAACCTTTTCCTAAAGATGATCAAATGCTGCTGAGGCAGCTGATCATAGGTCTTTACCCAATCCAGTTCCGGATGGATCGCTATTTCTTTTTTGACCTGTGCTTCCGACATTTTGTGGCATTCTTTGATTCGAACTTTCGGGTCTTCTTTGCGGTATTCGATCAGAACCATGCGCCCGCCCGGTTTGAGCGCTTTAATCATGGCGCGCATCATCTCGTAGGGAAATTCTAGTTCGTGATACACATCGACCATGATGATCAGGTCGCAGCTTCTCGCAGAAAGCTTTGGATCCCTCTCCTCGCCCATTTGCCCTTTCACGTTGGTGATTCCGAGTTGCTCCATACTCTGGTCAAGCAGGTCGAGCATCTCCTGTTGAATTTCCACTCCATAGACCAGACCCTCTTCGCCCACGACACGGGCCATGCGTGAGGCATAATAGCCGGTGCCACAACCGATGTCCGCGACCACATCTCCCGGTTTCAAGCCCAGCGCTTTCACCGCGAGATCCGTCCGCTCCTCTCGTGCCCGAAGCGGTCGCTCCAACCACCCTGCTGCCTGATGCCCCATGATCTGGGATATCTCACGCCCCATAAACACTTTGCCGATTCCGTCGCGGTGAGGCTCGACCTGAGTGTAGAGCGGATCCGGGACTTCAGAGCAGTCTTCAAACTGTTTTTGCTTTGGTGCTTCAGCCGGTAATCCTCCAACTGCAAAGCACAAAAGAACAAGGAGCAGGAAAATACCAAGTCGGACTTCGCTGGGCTTCTTAGCCATCCGTTGTTTAATCGAACGTCCTATCATCTGTGTACATCTTGTGAATGAAAAGGTGATACGCAAGTAGAAGTAAAAAGGGAGCGTAACCTGAAAAACTGCAGCGCAGCCCGACTCCTATTGGCTGTTACCTTGACGCATCTTCTCGGCTGTCCTCTTATCCATCTCATGACAGTTGAAATTGGAACACCATTTAAGTCATCTGCGGTCAAAGTCCTGCTTTGCGGCTCGGGTGAGTTAGGCAAGGAAGTCGTTATCGAGCTACAGCGTTATGGAGTCGAGGTGATCGCGGCGGATAGCTACGCAGATGCGCCCGCGATGCAGGTGGCCGACCGCTCGTATGTCTTCTCAATGCTCGATGCTGCAGCACTGCGGAAAGTGATCGAGGACGAGCGGCCCGACTATGTCGTGCCAGAGGTCGAAGCGATTGCGACGGAGACTCTCGCGGAACTGGAAAAAGAAGGCGTCACCACAATCATACCCACCGCACGTGCCACGCAGTTGACCATGAATCGCGAGGGTATTCGGCGTCTAGCGTCAGAGGAGCTGGGGCTAAAGACTTCGCCTTATAAGTTTGCGGCGACTGAAGATGAATTTAATGCCGCTATCGAAGAGATTGCTCTGCCCTGCGTGGTGAAGCCAATCATGAGTTCGTCCGGCAAAGGCCAGAGCACGGTAAAAACTGCCGATCAAATCAAAGCGGCTTGGGACTATGCGCAAGCCGGCGGCCGTGCAGGTGCAGGTAAGGTGATCGTAGAAGGCTTCGTTGATTTCGACTATGAAATCACCCTGCTCACTGTGCGGCATGCAGGTGGCACTTCTTTTTGCGACCCAATCGGGCACATTCAGGTAGATGGTGACTACCGCGAATCCTGGCAGCCGCAGGCGATGTCCGCGAAAGCACTTGAACAGGCACAAACCTATGCCAAAGAGATTACAGATGCACTTGGCGGGCGCGGCATTTTCGGTGTCGAACTTTTCATTAAGGGCGATGAGGTTATCTTCAGTGAAGTCTCCCCTCGCCCGCATGATACGGGCATGGTGACAATGATCTCGCAGGATCTTTCGCAATTCGCGCTACACGCACGAGCCATTCTCGGACTCCCGATACCCAATATAGTGCAACATGGTGCATCTGCGTCTGCCGTCATCCTAGTCGAAGGTGATTCGGAAAACATTCGCTTTGGTAATCTGGGCGAAGCCCTGAACCAACCGGACACACAGCTACGGCTTTTCGGCAAACCTGCTGTCAAGGGCAAGCGACGCATGGGTGTGGCTCTTGCTCGTGGTGAAACCATCGAGCAGGCCCGCGAAAAAGCCCGCAAGGCGAGTAACGCGGTCGAGGTGCAACTTTAGTTTTTACTAACATTCACATTATAATCAGAGACCTCCAGGAAAGAAATGATGTAAAGGCTGACCATATAGATCTTGTTGATATTATTGTAGAAAAGGCCCATTCCGCGAATAAGGATATAATGACAGGATCTAACAGTCGAAGAAATTAACTAGACGAGTTGTCGAATTTAACTCAAAGCGCATCGCCATGGGCTCTCCCGTCGATCTTTCCATCTTCGGCATATTTTCAAGTAAGTCCTCTATCGATTAAAGCCAGAAACTGCTTCGGGTTCAGCGCTTTGATTGGTGACTTTCGATAATCCGGGAGATTGCGGGTGATCATGTAATTTGCTCCAGCGGAGACGGCAGCGGCGGCTTGAAGTGCGTCTTCTAGATCCTTCATTGGATAATTGAGTGCGGCACGTGCTTCTCGATCTCCCACGGAGGCAACGGTGACGAAAGATAACAGCAGGTTTAGAAAGCGACGGTGATCCTCCTTTAGCAAATAGGCGCAATTCGCAATCGAATGCCATGCGATGAAGGCACTATGATTTGCCTCCGCCCAGCGTAAAACCTGTGCGCTTTCCTTCACATGCGCCGCGCGATTGAGGGCTACGTCCAAGATGACGTCGGTATCGATTAGCACCTTCACGGTTTTAAGTATTTGTCGGCGAGCGCGCGCCCTCGAATATCGTCTGCATTCAGATCACGCAGCGACACCGCGCCGATCATTTGATCGACTGCAGAAGTGCCACTCTCCGGCTGGCTTTTCAGAAATTGCTCAAACAGACCAGACACACTGGTCTGCCGTTGCTGAGCCAGCCGCTTGGCACGTGCGTGTAGCTTCGGGTCAATCGTTATCGTGGCTCTGGTTTTCATAAGTATGCATTGAGTAATATGTATGCATACTGTCAAGGCCGAAGACTTCACACTGAGGGTGTAATTGAAAGAGCGGTGTAAGGTCTTTTTATTATGGTAGCGCAGGCGTGTCCTCACGCCGCACGAACGTTTGAAACGCCTCGCCAGTCTCGTGCGGTGCCGTTTCGGCAAGCTCAAGGCCCTGAGCAGAGCCGAAGGGCGGGGACGAACTCGCGCTACCCCATAGATGAAATCACACCCTCACACTGAGACCGACTGGTAACGACTCCCCAGACAGCAGGAGTCGCGTCGTAAATCTTTGAATCCGGGAAAACTATTGCAATGTTAACATCTGCGGAACGACGATGAACCTTTTTTTAGTCCCAAGAGATTAGCGCCCCGGGAACGCAAATCACCTGATTTGCTAATACTGAGAACGTCGGTGAGAAGGCCACAGCAAGTCAAAAGCACTCACTATTTGCACTTGTCTACATGTTCAACGCAGGTCATTTTAAAACTGCCTCCCAAACTAACCCCATTGCCCCTATGAATATCAAAAACGTCATGAGTTCCGCAGAGAAAGTGAACCTAACCCCGATGATCGACGTAGTCTTTCTACTGCTCATCTTCTTCATGGTCACCACCAGTTTGATCAAAGAAGAAAGCGACCTCAAAATCAAACTTCCACAACCGTCTACTGAGGTATCACTTGTGCTCTCCGAGAAGCACATTATTGATATACTTCCTGATGGTAGCGTACACTTGAACGGCGGGCAGATTGACAGTGGTCGGCAAACTCTCGAAATTGAAGGACTTGCCAACACCCTTATGAAGCTGAAGGCCTCCTCGGACCGGATGAAAATGAAAACTATCATAATTGTGCAAGCCGATCCGTTTTCGCCGCACTTCAAGGCCATGCAGGTGCTCGATGCCTGCGCTGCATCGGATATCCAATACGTTTCGTTTGCAAATTTGTAGAAAAGTAGAACAGCACCTCCCCGATTCTATGTCATAAACTGATGCGGTGGAGTTGCTTCGTGAGGTTAGCTATTTCATTCAATCGCCTGTGCTCCATGTTTAATGAAGCGTATCGGAGTCGATCATTTCCTGCACCCCCAGTAGAGCCTTGAAAAATCCATCAAAGCATCGATGCTGAGATGCTAAGCATTTAACCTCTAAAGAATATATCAGCCATGCCAGAACAAGGATCCACCGGAAACGTTATCGCCGCTTTATGTAGTTTTTTCATCCCCGGACTGGGACAACTGGTGCAGGGCCGCCTTTTGTTAGCGGCTATACAATTTATATTAGCCGGACTGCTCTGGATCATTCTACTCGGATGGATTATCCACATCTGGTCCATACTGGACGCGGCCCTCTTTAAAAATGAGGCCTAGGTCTTCGCGGTGAGTGCTTGATGTCGGTAACAGGCTATAATTTATCAAGCTCTAAAAGACATGGCTAAAGTGTATTTCTACTACTCCGCGATGAATGCCGGCAAGAGCACGAGCTTGCTGCAATCGAGCCACAACTACCGGGAGCGTGGCATGCATACGTTATTGCTCATGCCGGAGCTCGATCAACGGGCGGGACATGGTAAGGTCGCATCGCGTATCGGGCTGTCTGCCGATGCGGTCACATTCTCCAAAGATACGGATATTTTGGCTCTGGCGAAGGAAACACATGCCACTGAAAAACTGGGCTGTGTGCTGGTGGACGAATCACAATTCCTCTCAAAAGAACAGGTGAGCCAGCTTTGCAATGTGGCCGACACGATGGGTGTGCCTGTGCTCTGCTATGGCCTAAGGACTGACTTCCAGGGAAAACTTTTTGAAGGGAGTGCGGCCCTACTCGCTTGGGCGGATAATCTGATCGAATTAAAAACGATTTGCCACTGCGGGCGTAAGGCGACGATGAACCTCCGCACGGATGCTGGCGGCAAGGCGATACGCGAGGGCGCCCAGGTCGACATCGGAGGTAATGAGCGCTACGTCGCAATGTGCCGCCGGCATTTCAATAAGGCGATCAGCCAGGCGACCTAGCGGAGCTTGTGATACCGATTCGTATAAGTTGTTTGCAAATCGATGCTGCCTGCCGTTGCATACCAACATGTCTTGTTGCTCGGAAAAAAAGAAACCAGCCGAAGCTGAGAGCGAACACTGTTGTGGTTCAAAGAACCGGGTTGATTGGTTACTCTGGGGAAGTCTGATTGTGGTCGCGCTGGCCTACGCGCTTTACTTCTTAGACATCGAGCGTTTGCTGCCGTGGGCTTGGCTCGGCGAATTCACCCACGGTGTGCACGCGCTAATGACCAAGATGTGGTGGGGGGTGCTGGCGGGAATCGTAGCTGTGGGTATGATGCACCAAGTGCCCCGCGAGGCGGTCATGAAAGTCATGGGCCGGTCTGGTTCTTTTTCCGGAATTTGCCGGGCGGTTCTCGGCGGCGTCGCACTCGATCTGTGCAATCACGGTATTCTCATGGTTGGCATGAAGCTCTATGAGCGGGGCGCAACACTCGGGCAGGTCTTCGCCTTCCTGATCGCGAGTCCGTGGAATTCCTTTTCCCTGACCCTCATCTTAGTAGCCTTGATTGGGCTGCCCATGACCCTGCTCTTCGTCATCTTCTCCATGTTGATTGCACTGATATCGGGGTTGATCGTGGAAAAGTTAATCTGCCCGCCGAGCCGCGACGAGATTGAGAATTCAGAAAACACCCTGAGTTGGGGTGAAGTCTGGCAGCGCACCCGCAGCTCTTTTCCGGCGAAGTCACGCCTCATCCCGGTTCTCCTGAAAGACGGACTCGTGGAATCGCGCATGGTGCTGCGTTGGGTCTTTTTCGGTGTGGTTCTGGCCTCGGCGATTCGCGCGCTCTTCGATCCCACTACCTTCGCGGAATGGTTCGGCCCCAGCATCAGTGGCTTGCTGCTGACATTACTTGGAGCCACGGCCATAGAGGTCTGCTCTGAAGGGTCGACCCCGATCGGTGCCGACCTGGTCAATCGTGCCGGCGCTCCGGGTAACGGCTTCGTCTTCTTGATGGCGGGGGCTGCCACTGATTATACGGAGATAATGTCACTAAAGGAAACCACCGGCCGCTGGAGCAAAGCACTACTGCTGCCAGCCGTAACCGTCCCGCAGATCCTCGTCATTGGCTATCTGGTTAATACATTTGGAACATAATACGGGAAGACCCTTCTAAAATCTTGCTTCCCTCTTCCCAGTCACCCTCCTTAAATTAATGAACGTCCGGACACTCTTTATTTATTCCATTGCCTGCCTGGCAATCTCTTCAGCCGCGGATCTATTCGCCAGAAAACCAATTGACTACTTACTGGGACCGACGGGCCTGACAGGCACAAGTGCTAAAAATATCATCACAGTCAGCGCTGTCGCTGAAGGATCGCCAGCAGACGGACTGATTGCCGTAGGCGACAAAATTATCGGCGTCGAATCCAACACATTCAATGGAGATCCCCGTCGTATTCTTGGCACATTGATTAATAAGGTGGAAGCTGAAGACGGTAAACTTAGCCTTCTGCTCGGAGACAAGAAAGAGGTCGAACTACAATTGGAGGTTCTCGGGGCTTATGCTGAAAGCGCGCCCTATAACTGTAGCAAAACAGAGCTTATTATCGACCGGGCAGCCGAATTCCTGGCAGCTGATATCATCGCGAGCCTTGATCCGGATAACCGGCGATCCAGAGGTTCGTATAATTCAAAGGCAACCCACTCAGCCCTGCTTGGATTGATGGCAACTGGCGAAAAAAAGAATATCGACCTGGTCACCAAAGCGATCAACAGCACTGATATTTTAAAACCGGATGTCGACATGATCGCCGCACTACTCCGCGGCGAGGCCGACATGGGATACGTGGGTTGGTATTGGGGCTACGACTGTCTTCTGCTGGGAGAGTATTATTTACTCACCAAAGACGCCTCCGTGTTACCAGCTCTGGAAACTTATGCGGTCAGTCTAGCCAGAGGGCAAGACGCAGGTGGCCTCTGGGGGCACCGCATGGCGCTGAATGGTCGCCTTCCAGGCTATGCACAGATGAATCAATCCAGCCTGAGTTGCTTTCTCGGCATGCTGATCGCCAAAAAATGCGGAATAAAGCATCCCGACCTCGATAAGGGAATTGCGAAGACCTATGCGTATTACGCGACCCACGTAAACGAAGGCGGTTTTAACTACGGTGTACACGGCCCGAATACAAAGGCTTTCAATAACAATGGCATGAGTGGCTCAGCAACCATGTGTATGGCTCTCGCTGATGACAGGCAAGGCGTCCGCTTCTTCTCCCGCATGAGCGCGACCGCATGGGATTCACCCGAACAGGGCCACGCCAGCAACTTCTTTAACCCCCTTTGGACACCGCTTGCCGCCAACCTGGCAGGACCACAAGTGACTCAAGAATACTTCGACCATTCGATTTGGTTCAATACCATCACCCGGGCATATGACGGCAGCTTCTATAGACGAAATATCGAGAACGGTAAGGAGGGCTCCCAAACCGGCGTGGCTCTACTGACATACTGCCTGCCGCGTAAGTCGCTTTTTATTACCGGAAAGTATGCAGACGAGTCGCTCTGGCTCGAGGGCGAGGCTGCCACTGAAGTCGTGGAAATGAGTCAAAACGACTACAAAAACATGAGTTCCGATGAACTTCTGGCACTTTTCAAAAACCCCTACCCGCCTGTGCGCACATCTGCAATCTGGGCACTGCGAGACAGAGAGGATGATTTTCTGCCGAAAGTCGTCCGCATGCTTGAGGGCAGAGATCCGCTGCAGAAGATCAGCGCACTGGAATATTTCGGCTACAAGTGTCCGCCTGAGCAGGCGCTACCTCAGATCGGAAGCATGGGCTCAATCCTACGGGACAAATCGGAGCATATTAAAATCCGTGCTAAAGCGGCATCCAGCTTAGCCCACCATGGCGAGGCCGCTCACGACTACTACGAGGACATTCTACAGTTCATCGTCGATGAAGAACCCGGTGACCAGTTTCGCGATATCGATCAATCATTGGGGCGCAGCATTAACATACTCTGCAGCACACCGTTTGCCGCAGGCCTGGTGAATGACCGGAAACTCTACTACAAGGCCGTAAGTAAGTTGATTGAGCATAAACGACAACATGCACGTGCCGAGGGCATCAATATGCTTTCGGAAACAACCATCGAGGACTTCCCGCTCGTGGCGGAGCACCTCTTATCTATCATTGAGGATAAAAACAGAACCTATCACTCCTATCACAGTTGGCATAATACGATCGGTCCTGCGATTAAAGTTCTGGGTAATCTAAATATTGAAGAGGGCATCGACTACGCAACCGGCGTGCTTGATCGCAAAGGCGGCAAATGGGGGTTCAAAGTGCGCATGGTTTGCGCGGCGCTCCCTCAATACGGAGCCAACGCCAAGGACGCATTGGCCAAAATCCAGGCAGATGAACGACTGGAAGGAATCGAAAATAGTAGATTTGGTGGCCTTTGGAAGAAGATGGTTGAAACCATTGAGAATGACCCCTCGCCGGAAAGACTCATCCCGCTCATGGAAGCACTGGAAATGGGTAATCGGACCAATAGTTCGATTTAAATTAAAGCCACACGAGTCATGCCATTATCGGTTGCGGGGTGAACGCTTCCGAGTTTGTGCTTTGCGCTGTTGACCTTGGCGTTGACGGCCGCCTCCGCCGCCACCTTGCGACTGACGTCCTCGGCCACCACCGCCTCCCCCGCCTTGTCGTCCTCGACCTCCGCCGCCTCCACCACCTCCACCTTGAGGTGGCTTTTTGACGGGGCGATTACTAAGGTGTAGCTCTTGGGCCGCTTCATCGTGATAGGCGTGATCGCTATCGACGGGAATCTTCTTGCGAATAAGTTTTTCAACATCGCGTAGCAGTGCAACTTCCTCCTCGGAGCAGAAACTGATGGCAATGCCGCTGGCACCTGCACGTGCCGTGCGCCCAATACGGTGAACGTAGGCATCGGCCTCCATGGGTAGATCATAATTAATGACCAGTGTGATGTTTTTCACATCGATACCACGAGATGCGACGTCAGTTGCGACGAGCACATCCAAGTTGCCATTACGATAACGATCCAGAGTGTTCTCACGTGCGTTTTGCGACTTATTGCCATGAATCGAATCAGCACGGAATCCTGCTTGCTCGATTTTGCGCGCGAGGTTCTTCGCGCCATGCTTGGTGCGAGTGAAGATGAGGCTCAGTTCTTTTGACTGCGAGGAGCGATGATCGCGGATCAGGTCAAGAGTCAGTTGCTGCTTTGCATTCTTCCCAACAAAGCAAACTTTCTGCTCTACCTTATCGGCGGTCGTGCCCTGTGGCGCGATGCGAATTTCCTCCGGCTCATGCAGGAGCGACTGAGCAAGTTTCGTTATCTCCGAAGCCATGGTGGCAGAGAAGAACAGCGTCTGACGCTTTTTAGGAAGTTTGCCGGCGATCTTACGAATATCGTGAATGAAACCCATATCCAGCATGCGGTCGGCTTCATCGAGAATGAAGGTTTCGACTTGGCTAAGGTCGACGTGCCCCTGCTGCATGAGATCGAGTAACCGACCTGGGCATGCGACCAACACATCAAGCCCCTGATAGAGCATTTTAATCTGCGGTTTTTCAGAAACGCCGCCATAAATCATACCGGAGCGAAAATCGATGTGTTTGCCATAGACGGCAAAGCTCTCTGCAACCTGGCCCGCCAGTTCGCGGGTTGGCGTCAAGATGAGATGCCGCACGCCACGGCGGAAAGTGCCCCGTGGGTTTTCTGAGATGTTGTGCAGGAGCGGCAGCGCAAAGGCAGCCGTTTTACCAGTTCCGGTCTGGGCACAGGCGAGCAGGTCGCCCCCTTTCAAGAGGACCGGGATCGCTTTGGCCTGAATCGGTGATGGTATGGTGTAGCCTTTATCAGCAAGAGCCTGCTGAATCGGCGCGGACAGCGGTAGCTGCGCGAAGTTAAGTTCGGACATATTCGGTTGGGTGCCATCTGAGTAATGGTCGTAACGGGCACCGCGTTATCGATGAAGCTATTATTAGTTCCTAAAACAATCGCTCATCGATAACAGACCGCGTCAGGTGAATGCATCACATGCATTCGCAAGTGAGTGCTTAGGTCAGTTTAAAAGAGGACATGCAAGAAGTTAATTTCTAAAAGTTTAATCAGATGATCATCCCGCAGTCTTTTCTCTTGCAAAGAAACGTGTAAAAGTAGGCCTTAATCCATCACAATACACTTTGTGCAAATAGAGATTCTTCTTAGCACATTAGCTATTTAACATTCCACAGTAATCCCACCTATGAGCGAAACACAATCGAGTAAAGGTGCAGCTGCCAAGCTGTCGGTCATGATGTTTTTGCAATTTTTCACCTGGGGGGCCTGGTTCGCGACCCTGAGCCAATGCCTGGGTGACAATAATTTGGGCGACTTTGGAGCCGGAGCGTATGGTAGTGCCCCGATCGCGGCAATGCTGGCTCCACTTTTCCTCGGGATTGTAGCCGACCGTTTCTTCCCCTCGCAAATTGTGATGGGTGTGCTCTTTCTTTTGGGCGGTGCTTTCATGTTGGCTGCCGAATCGGCGGCCAGCTCAGGCAACGGGAATCTCATGGTTTGGCTGATGATTGGCCACATGCTCTGCTACATGCCTACACTTGGCCTAGCAAATACGATTGTTTTCTCGCACGTAGCCCGCGGGGACTTTCCCAAGGTGCGTGTCTGGGGCACGATCGGCTGGATCGTGGCCGGACTCTTTATCGGCTTCATGGGTTGGACCTCCAGTATCAACATGTTCAACGTGGCTGCGGCTAGTTCCCTCTTTCTCGGCTTCTTCTCCTTCATCCTTCCGCACACACCGGCCCCGGCCAAAGGACAGGAACTCAACTGGAAGACACTCTTCATGGTGGATGCCTTCAAGCTCCTTAAAAACCCCAATTTCACCGTCTTCCTGGTTTGCTCGACTCTAATTTGCGTGCCGCTGGCCTATTATTACGGTCTGACTGCGACCTACCTGGCCAATGCCGGCTTTGAGCAGGCGGCTTCCAGTATGACGATCGGCCAGATGTCGGAAATCTTCTTCATGCTGCTGATCCCCTTCTTCTTCCGCCGTCTGGGAGTAAAGTGGATGATTCTGATCGGCATGGGTGCGTGGGTCTTGCGCTACATCTTGTTCGCTTACGGTGCTCCAGATCAAGTGGCGTGGATGCTCTTTCTCGCGATCGCGCTGCATGGGATTTGCTACGACTTTTTCTTTGTGACCGGCTTCATGTATGCCGACCGTATTGCTCCCAAGGAAGTGCGCGGGCAGACGCAAAGTCTACTGGTCTTTCTGACTCAAGGCGTAGGCATGTATTTCGGCTATCAGGTCGCCTTCGGGCGGTTCGGCGCAGTCGAAGGCTACAAGCCTCTCAATGACGCTATCGCTCAAGCGCGTGAGACAACTGACCCCTCGTTCGGCGAAAAGCTTTCACAGCTGTTTTCAGTCAGCATGCCGGAAGGTATCGATACGTCTCTTATCACTACAGCAATGGAGCAGTGGAAGGAGTTTTGGATGTTCCCTGCCATGATGGCAGGAGCGATCTGCCTGCTCTTCTTCTTCACCTTTTGGGATAAAACAAAAGTCATGGACGAAGAAGTCATGGAACCTTTAGAGCCTCCTGTGCAACCAAAGGAAGCAGACAAACTAGTTAAATAATGACAAACAAACACACAATTTCGCGTCGTGACGCGCTGAAGGGTCTCGGGGCACTCGCCACGATTCAAATCGTGCCACGCCACGTGCTCGGTGGTCCGGGGCACACTCCGCCCAGTGAAGTCCTAACGAAGGGGATCATCGGCTGCGGTATCATCTCGCGGCAGCATTTAACGATGCCGGGCAAACTTCTGGCGCTCTGCGATGTGGACTCAAAGCACCTCGAACAGCGAAAAACGCAGGCCATTAAAAAAGGCGAGACGGATGTGACCGGCTACCACGACTATCGCGACTTAATCGCCCGCGATGACATCGATATCGTGCATATCGCCACACCGCCGCATTGGCATGCCCGCATGGCAATCGACGCGGCTAAAGCCGGCAAGGACATTTGGTGCGAAAAACCAATGAGCCGAACGATTGGTGAAGGCGTTGCCATGGTGGATGCCGTGCATAAAGAGGATAAAATTTTCCGTATCAATACTTGGTTTCGCTTCAGTGGCGGCTTTTATGGTATGGGAATGCCGGTGGCACCAATACGGCAGGCGGTGAAAGCAGGAATGTTTGGTTGGCCGCTTACGGTCACCGTTGGACCTAAAACTGGCTTTGGCTGGAAACTTAAGGGCTGGACGGGACGATTGAATCTACCTATCGAACCCGTCCCAGAGCACTTCGACTACGACTTCTGGCTAGGACCTGCTCCTCACAAGCCCTATAATGCACACCGCACACACGAAACATTCCGGGGCTACTGGGATTACGATGGTGGTGGCTTGGGTGACATGGGGCAGCACTACCTCGACCCGGTCCAGTTCATTCTTGGCAAGGATAAGGAAGCACCTGTCAGCGTAGAGATCGATGCCGATCCTCAGGATGCCGACGCGGTAGGGGTCTGGCGACGCATCACTTACACCTACGCGGACGGCTGTAAGGTTGTGCTTGATGGGGAAGGCAAAGATGAAAACGCTAAATACATCCAAGGGCCGAAGGGCTGGATGGGCCGGCGTTTCGAATCCGACATTCCGGATCTGCGTAAAAAAGTTTCAGAGCTTCCACCGCTTGATCCGGTTAATACCGACTTTCACGAGTGCGTGCGCACGCGAAAGAAATTTGCACTCAATGAAGATAACGGATTCTGGTCCTGCACCATGATTAATATGGGGAAGATCGCACATCGCTTGAACAAGAATCTTAACTTCGACAGTAAAACGCTAAAATTCGACGATGACGTAGCAAATAAGCTGTCCTATCCGTCAATGCGAGGCCCTTGGAAACTCGAATCATAAAAGCTTAATGATTGAAAAATTAAAAGTATTATGTGTTGGCGCCGGACATATGGGCCGTTCCCACGCCCTCGCTTATCATCAAATAGCTGAGTTCGAAATCGTGGGTATCGTCACCCGCTCGCCCGAATCACGTGGTAAGCTGAATACAGAACTGGGCGGCGGCTATGCCGAGTTTAGCGACTATGCCGAAGCACTGGCTGCGACAAAGCCCGACGTCGTCGCTATCTCGACCTATCCGGACACGCATAAAGATTATGCCCTCGCTGCATTTGCCGCTGGAGCCGATGTATTTATTGAGAAACCACTGGCCGACACAGTGGCTGGCGCTGAAGAGGTTGTGGCTGCCGCGAAGGCCGCTGGCCGCAAACTGGTGATCGGCTACATCTTGCGCCACCATCCGAGCTGGGTCCGTTTTATCGAGGTTGCGCAAACCCTCGGCAAGCCGCTCGTCATGCGGATGAATCTAAACCAGCAATCCTCCGGTGAAAATTGGGAGACCCATAAAAATTTAATGTCTTCGATTCCGCCTGTCGTCGACTGTGGAGTGCACTATGTCGATGTAATGTGCCAGATGACTCGTTCCAAACCAGTGCGCGTCTCCGGACTTCGCGCGCGTCTCTCTGACGAATTGCCTGAGGGCATGGTTAACTACGGCCACCTGCAAGTTACTTTCGAAGACGGTTCTGTCGGCTGGTATGAGGCCGGTTGGGGGCCGATGATGAGTGAATCCGCATTTTTTGTCAAAGATGTGGTAGGGCCAAAAGGTTGCGTGACTATTGCGGCCCGTAACGCCGGAGGCGAAGGCGTCTCCTCCGAAGTGGACGCCCATACGAAGACCGAGGCTTTACGCCTTCACCACGGCGAACTGGATACCAGTGGGAAATTCGTAAAAGCCGATGACTGGATCGACATGGAAGATGAACCTGATCATGACGAGCTATGTAAACGGGAGCAGGAGTATTTACTCAAAGCGATCCGCGAAGATATCGATTTGACGGATCATATGGAGGATGCCCTCAACTCAATGCGGATCGTGGCCGCAGCGGATGAATCATCCAAGACTGGACTGACGGTCCAACTTTAGCGCTAATTCGACTTATATACACTCCGATAGTGTTTCAGTATTGATGCTGCATACCTACGGGCTAAATTTTATAATATATGACTACACCATTACGAATTGCTGTGCTGGGCTGCGGCTCACGAGGAAGAACCTATGCTCGATTAGCGGCAACCATGCCGGAGCGTTACCAAATTGTAGCGGTGGCAGATCACTATGAAGAAAGGACGGCAACTCTCACCAGCCTGGGTCAACCGGGGCAGATTCAGGTCTTCGGTTCAGACAAAGATTTGTTTGCTGCTGGCAAACTCGCCGACCTGCTGATTATCGGCACACAGGATACCGATCATTTTGACAATGCCATGGATGCCATGGATGTAGGCTATGACCTACTACTCGAGAAACCGGCTGCCGAGACACTGGAACGCTGCGAACAGCTTGATGCAAAAGCACGCGAAAAAGGTTGTCGCATACTCCCCTGCTTTGTCCTGCGCTACACTCCCTTTTATCAAGCCGTGAAGCAATTCATCGATAGCGGTAAGCTTGGCCGAATCATGTCAATCCGAGCTTCAGAAGGCGTCGAAGCATTTCACCAAGCACACTCTTATGTTCGGGGCCACTGGGCAAAGTCCGGAGTCGCATCGCCGATGATCGTGGCAAAGTGTTCGCACGACACCGACCTACTTTGCTGGTTCGCTGGCTCCACACCGAAGTCGATCACCAGTCACGGCCGGCTCGATTGGTTCAAAAAAGAGAACGCTCCAGAAGGCGCACCTAAACGTTGCACCGACGGTTGCCCAGTCGCGAAAGACTGCATTTACGATGCACATCGCTACCTTAACGAGAAGCGCAACTTTCTGCGTATGGTCATGCCAGGCGCTGCAGGTGAGACCGGCGCCTACGAACTCCCCGAGGAGCCCATAATCGAATTTTTAAAAACATCGGATTGGGGCCGCTGTGTTTATCACTGTGATAATGATGTTGTTGATCACCAAATACTTTCTGCTGAAATGGAAAACGGCATCACTGCATCGCTCACGATGACCGCCTTCGATTGCGATCGCACTATAGAGGTGTTTGGCACACGAGGTTGCTTACGTGGAGGCCAACCTTACCAGCGCGCTGGTGCTCACGAGCTTTGGTATTACGACCATTATACTGGCGAGACCGAAGGAGTGCCTGTCGAAAAGCCAACAGATGAAGGCTATGCAGGGCATGGTGGAGGCGACTTTGGCATCGTAGATTCGCTAGACCATTTATTCGCCGGCCCCAATGCCTTAGAACCTGGCCTCGATGGACTCGCAGGGCATCGTCTGGCTTATCAAGCCGAAGAATCACGTCTCTCCGGTGCCGCGCCAACAAGTTAGTTAATGAAATTTCTCTGCCCCTCATCGCTGCGATTCTTCGCCCTGGCTTGTTGCTTTTTATTGTTACCGGTTGGTTCCGGATCATTGCTCGAAGCAAGACCCGCCCAGGAAGAAGCCATCAAAGCTTACTGTCTGGATTTTAATTGGGCACCCACACATCGGCGGGGTCGCCCGATTGCTACGCCCGGCCAATGGGCCAACGCCGATCCGGCCGAGCACGTTGCCTGGTATGAAGACATGGGAGCCAACGTCATCCAGACCTTCGCAGTCTCAACCAACGGTCATGCTTGGTATAAAGACAGCTTCGCCCCTGAACAACCGGGGTTGAAGCACGACTTCCTTCCCGAAATGGTGAAACTCGGCCACGACAAAGGGATGAAGGTCTTCGGCTACTTCACGGTGGGCACAAATCCTGTCTGGGCAAAACTCAAACCAGACCAGAGTTACGGCGTTTCGCGGACATACCACATTCCCTACACTAACGACTATTTGGATTATCTATCTGAGTCGATTCACGACGCCGTGAGCAAAACAGGTATCGACGGCTTTATGATCGACTGGGTCTGGATGCCTAAGCGTGAGTCCACCGGGGGCAAGTGGATCGAATCAGAAAAAGAGCTTTACCAACAGTTGATGGGCGAAGTATTTCCGGGCGAGGACAAGCTCACCAAAATGCAAGATATTGCCTACAGCCGCAAGGCGATAGATCGGTGCTGGCAGACCATCAAGAAGGCTGCTAAATCCGCCAATCCGGACTGCATTATTTGGCTCACTGTCAACAAAATGCACCATCCACACGTCACCAACTCGAACATGTATAAGGAAGTGGACTGGTTGATGAATGAGGCGGGTAGCGTCGAAGCCGTGCTGAAGGCGAAACCCATGGTGGGCGAGCACACCCGCTTAATCACCTGCCTTGCTGCCTGGAACGGGGCCGATGCTTCGAAGATCGTTCCGGCGGCTATCGCTGAGGGTATTGGCCTCTACGGTTTTACCACCCCACTCTCAAAAAATGGCATCGTAAAATTGGAGCGAATCTTCGAGAAACAGGTCACCGAACTGTCCGGCGACAACAAGAACATCGCCACGCTCGCTCGAGCTTATCGCGGAAAGTCCGAACATGCGATCTGGCGAGAAGGTGAATTTCTCGAGCCAGAAACACCTCCATCTTTCAGGCTTATGTTTAAGCGTCGAGGCCGCGGATTACAGGATACTGCACGAGTCGAACCGGAAGAAGATATCACTAAGATCACAGTCAAAACTCCCTATGAACGCGGTGAAGGAACCCTACGCAAAATCGGCGAAAAATGGCCGAAAAGCATAGTTATCCAATTACAAAAAAAACCGGGAGTGGTTCCAGAACAAACGACACACGTTGCCATTACTGACGGGGCAACCGGAGCCATCATTCATCTCGACCAAAATCACGCAGCCTATTTCGGGGCGATTGACACCAAGGCCAAAATCGACCGGAGAGCAAATATACGATTCAAACTGACGGATACTCATCCAATAAACGTGAACACCAAGAAGCATGCGGAGTATATCCGGATTACGATACCAAACGAACTATTGGATACAGACCCTGGAACTCTGACATTCCAATGGGGTAAAATTACTCCATAACTCCACCCAAGTAATGAATAAAATCAACACACGCACTTTTGGCATAACCTGTATTTTCATCGTTTTAGCCACTCTCACATTAGGCTCTCAGGCCACCGCCGACTCAAACTCCTACTATAAGGAAGGCATTGTAAATATATTTAATCCTTACCCTAAAGATGTGGGTCGGGGATCCAACAAGGCTTGGCGAATTCGCTACTTTGGTCCCGTTGGTATTGGTATCGATTTGAAACGGCCCGGCATGACCATGGAGATCTGGAACGTCGAAGAGGGATCGCCGGCGGACAAGACCGGTAAACTGAAAAAAGGTCAGATAATCGAAAGCATCAATGGTGTCGTCTTGAAGGATATCGACCCGCGAATCCTCCTAGGCAACATCATCACAAACGCCGAGGCGACCGACGGGGTGATCGACTTGAAAATAAAAGGCGAAGGCAATGTGCGTTTGCAGATCCCCGTGATGGGAGCCTACAGCCCGACATGGCCGGTCAACTGCGCGAAGTCAGACAAAATCGTTCGGAATCTGGCTGATCTCATTGCCCAACGAGATGAACCATCGTGGGGTTCCGTCATCTTCCTTCTTTCGACTGGAGAAGAAAAAGACCTCAACGTTGTCCGCAGATGGATGCAGGATATCGAAAAAGTTGGCGGTATCACGTGGGAGATCGGCTACTCGGGAATCGGCGTCTGCGAATACTACCTCCGCACCGGCGACAAGTCAGTCCTGCCTATCATAAAGAAAGCCACTGAGGACCTGAAAGACCGCATGTATATTGGCGGATGGAGCGGCCGGGGTGCCCCAGCCGCTTTCACCTACTCAACAGGCACGGGCCAAGTCCATGCCTCGGGTATGTATGCCATGAACTTTTTGCTCATGGCCCGTTTGTGCGGTGTCGAAGTTGATGAATACCTCTTTAACGAAACCTTCCGCCAGTTCTATCGCTTTGCAGGTCATGGCAACGTGCCCTATGGCAACGGTCCGCCCGAAGGCGGTTTTCGTGACAATGGCAAAACAAGCGGGCTGGCTATGGCTATGGCCGTTGCGGCCCAACTTTCTCCAGAAGGTGAATCTTCAATTTATGCTCAGGCTCGCGATAACTCGGCAATGAAAGCCTTTTATGCGACCAATTGGTTTCATGCCGCCCACACTGGAGGCGGTATGGGAGAAATCTGGCACCATGGTGCGATGGCGCTGATGCGGGAAAAGCGGCCCGTCCCCTATCGCTCTTACATGGATACGAGGCGCTGGGTCATGGACACCTCACGCCGCCACGACGGCAGTATCGCCATCGAGGGTATGGATGATCGCTACAATCGCTCCTTAACCGACTCCTCGGGCAGTCGTGATTGGGGCACCTTCTTCGCGCTTACTTACACTTACCCCCGTAAACAACTTCAATTATGGGGCGCACCGCGCAGCCCCTACGCCAAGACTGCCCCGCTACCACGTCCATGGGGCAATGCAACCGACGATTATTTTCAATCGCCCAGACCTGTTTATATCGGCGAAAGCATCCAATATACGATGGAGGAACTGATGAATGAACAGGTTCCGACCGACTCTTCTTTGCCTGTTCTGAATAAGCTGAATGATCCGAATGTAAGTGAGAAGGAAATCTTTAAGTATCTGCTTCATCCGGAATACGGCCTGCGTGTTGTGGCGGCCCGTGCGCTGGTCAATCGTGGTTTTGACCATCTAATAACTCCGCTACTGAAGTCGGGTGACCCACGCCTTCGAGAAGCCGGACTATTAACCATAACCGGCATGTTTAAAGGCAGGGCTTTCCCGGATGACAAATTAACACCCGAGATATTTGATCTGGTCGGCAGTATGGTGGACGATCCAAATGAATCCTGGTGGGTCGCAATGTATGCAATCGAAGCGCTGCGCCGTGCCGAGTCTGAACGAATTGCCGAGCATCGTGATCGCCTCATGCAATTTCTGAACTACGATAGTGATTGGATACAGAAAGAAGCGATCATCACACTTTGTAGGATCGCCACAGAACGGGATCACTACAAAGTCGTTCTTCCGGCAATCATTGATACAGCAACATCGTTTACGGTCGATTCGTCATCCTACCAATCAACCAGAGCCATTAAGGATATCATCAAATCGGCAAATCAAGACGTAAAAGCCTTCGCTGATCCCTATCTGAAACGAGCCTACGCAAGTATACCATCAGAACTTGTCGAACCCAACACCGGCGCGGTAATGAGTCGGGGGGCCAAGACCGTGCGTTCTCGCTTGGGAAGTATCGTTGAAGAACTCCCCGGCGGAGAGGAGTTCGTCCGCCGAATTCCCAAGACGACTCTACAATCTTACAAAAGCGGCAGGGCTTCGGACATGTATCAATATGATGGCTTCAAACCCAATGATGAGCTAATTGGCACCTGGCACTGGGCGGTATGGCCAAATCCGAATAATCCGAACGAAGTTGATGACAAAATCAACAGCTGGCTCAAACCCCGACTCGGAAAAGGTTCTATCGATATCGGCGAGAGGCCCAAGGACACACTGGTCATCCAACCGGACGGCAAAACCTCAAAGTCCCGTTTTTACAGTAATTATTACTGGTCGGGCGACATGCTGATCGGCAACAACGCCGGCCAGGCAGTTAGGATGTTTCTAAAAAGCTACAGCGGGGTCGATTTCCTAATTATCGAGAAAGGCGGTTTCGGTGGCGGTCCGGATGATGAAGGAACCGAAACCGTTCCTAATGATTGGCACTGCGGATACCATGTTTACATACGAAAACCTCAGTAGAGCCATGCTTTCTGGGTAGTGCTTTCTCCGAGAAATAATATGGAAGTTCCTATTTGCCGACAGGCTGAGTGTTGGGGCTGACCTTCAGTTTATAATCGAAGCATTTTGCCACAGTGCGACGGCTTGTCTGGAGACTGCGCCCTACCCAGGGATCGCCTTATAATGGTAGGGCGCAGTCTCTCCTGGCTTGAGCGTGGTCGAAGGCAGACAAGCCGTTGTGGCCTAGCCGATTCTTCAACTCATGCAGCTACTTCCACAGGAATCTACGAATAGCCAAAAAAAAGCTCTCGGCGACTTATAAAAAGTCACCGAGAGCTGCGCTTAAATTAATTACTTCTTATCGACCCAGCGGCTTATGTTGACGACCGACCACTTTTCTTTGTTACCGCCGATGCTGGTGGTTACGGTTGCACCGTCAGTCTTACCCAGTAGTGCCTGAGCCAGTGGTGTTTTGTAGGACAAGACGTTATTTTTAGGATCACTGTCCCATGCGCCAAGAATGGAGTATGTATGCGTTTTATTGGTAGAACCTTCTTTCACCTTAACGATACTACCTATGCCAACGTTTTCTTCAGTCACATCGGTGAAGTCAGTGACGCGGGCACGGGATAGATCCACTTCAAGCTCACTCTTACGGGAGAGCAAAATATCCTGATCCTGACGAGCCATCTTGTATTCTGAATTCTCCTTCAAGTCACCGTGATCACGGGCAGTAGCAATAGCTTCCTTATTTTCAGGAATTTTGTTATGAATCAGTTCTTCATACTCCTTCTTGGCAGCATTGAAGCTCTTCTGAGAGACAATAAGTGCCTCTTCTTCACTGGCGCTAGCTACCTCTCCGTCGAGTAGGCTCTGCACGGATGGGAACTGTTTAATGAACCGGGCCAAAAGCGACTTTTTCGTCAAATCTCCAAAACCTTGGTTTAACAAAAGGGTTTGCGCGAGATCCTGGGCCGTTTCAACGTCGGCTTGGGACAGTAGATCCGGAATCAGATCTTTGTCATCACTGAGCAAATCAGCAAGTGGGATACGACGCGTACTGGCATTTTGTAGTGCCTCGTAGTCAATCGCATAGAACATAGCCGCCAACAGGCGAGGCGTCACCAGTGGTCCGATAATACCGGAATACTTTTTCGAAGCACGGTTCTTAACGACCCAAAAGAGTAAAGGACCTTTGACCGTTTGTTCTTTCAGCCAGCGATCGAGGCAATAGCTGATGCGTTCCTCCATCTCATTATCCAGCATGAAATTGATGCATTCACTTGTGAACTTACCGCTGGAATTACGCAAAAGATCTTCGACCATTTGCTTCCACTTTTCAGGATATGTGCGGCTGATCAGGTCAATGTAGCGTTTGTAGTATTGCGCGGGCAGATCATTGGCCAGTTTCGAGTAATCGTTTGTTGAATCGAGAATCGACGCAGAAGAGGGCTCCAGAGTTTCCACATCTTCGTGCAGATCTCTGGCCAGATTGTTACGAACCCATACTCCATGCAGACGGTCCGCCTGACTGAGGCTCCGTGCATTCGCAATCGCATCCGTCAATTCAGCAAGAATCTGCGGCAGCTCCTCGCGGATAACTGAGATGTTTTCAGAAAGTGCGTAGAGCTTTTCGCCCAACTCGATTTTCTGTTTAGGATTTTTTGTGCCGTTGAACTGCTCTAGGATCTCATCCTCTGGCTTGACCGGCTTATCGCGGTAGATGTAAGGATCTGTTTTCTTCAGTGGAACTCCAACTCGGGGGTCCTTGGCTAATACCTTCTTCGTGGCCGTCCACCACTTTTTATACTTAATGGGCCCGATGACGCGCGAAAGAGAACGTTCAAGCTCTGACGTCGTCATCGCCTGATTTTCTGTCGCTTTGAGTATTTCGCAGATTAAGTCAGCAGGCTGCTTCTTAATCATTTCGTTGATAAGGTCCGGCTCAGTGCGTGAGCGCACCAGAATGTCGTCCGGAAGGAGGATATCGAGTTTGTCGACACAGAAAGCAGGCGCCATTGCGTGGCCCTGCTTGCCGTCTTCGAAGTCGATGATAAGACGATCTTGCGATTCGTCATAATCGACAATTTTCCCAAAACCCCACGAGCGATGTAGGCAGTAGTTGCCGGGCACCATGGTTTCGAGCGTCGCACGATGCGAAGCTAGTTTCGGGTTTTTCTCAATGAGTGCGTCTATAGCCGCTGAATTCATAATTAGTTGCTTATTTTATTCGTAAACGATCTACCATGTATAGTTCTTAGACCGATGAGAAGTATTAAGTTTAATTTATCTGAAAAGTCTGCAAATGCATGGGATGCAGCTGTTATGCTGGTTGAGGCCTACTTTACACGCAATTTAAAGGCGGATCAGGTGCTAAACCTTCTCCCTGATAACTTTTCAGGTCAACGAAGAGCGAGCTGCCAATCTCTTTTCCTTGGCGCATTAAGGCACGGGCATCGGAGTCAATCTGCCTTCAAGCCACTACTTCGAAAGTCTCCAAAGCCTACAGTGGAAGCTATCTTACTTGTGGCAGGCTACGAGTTTTATTCAGAACCGGAGGAGAGGCATCCAAAAATAGTTCACCACGCGGTGGAACGTAGCGGAAAACTGGTCAATCGATTCGAAAAAGGCTTCCTGAATGCCATTCTAAGAAAACTACCAGCTGCAATCGCATCTATTGATGAAGCAACGACACCCGCAGATTTCCACAGTCATCCGGATTGGCTGGTCAAGCGTTGGTTGAATGAGTTTGGGGATGAACGCACGCATGCCTTATTGCGCTGGAATCAAAAAATTCCCGGTAATACAATTCGCATTTACGATGAGAACGAACAGATCCCGGATTTCCTGAGCCCCACGCAATGGACGGGCTTCTACGCTATTTCCAAGTCGGCAAATTGGCAGGAGCAAATTGTGCCCCTACTACAAGCGCGCAAGGCGTATGTCAAAGACCCTTCAACGCGACTGGCTCCTACCCTACTCGCTCCGAAGCCAGGCATGGACGTTCTTGATCTTTGTGCTGCACCCGGCGGAAAAAGCTTCGATCTAGCGAATCACATGCAACACTCGGGTCGCCTAGTATCCGCCGACCTTCCGGGAAATCGAATTGTCCGGTTAAAAGAAAACTTGGAACTCCTCGCACAATCCGGGATCAAGTCCCGGATCGTCGAAGCCGACCTACTTGAACTGAGCCCGGGTGTGTTTTTAGCGCAGGACCTACCCGATGCCTATGACGCGGTTTTGCTCGACGCCCCGTGCTCAAATACCGGTGTTATTCAGCGACGAACTGATGTAAAATGGCGCTTACGGCCAAAGGATATTAAACTATGTGCGCAGCTGCAGTTTGAACTACTCAACGCATCTGCCAAATTTGTTAAAGCAGGCGGCAAGCTAACCTACAGCACGTGCAGTATTGAAAAGCAGGAAAATCAGGACGTAGTTGAACGCTTCCTTGATTCAGAGTCAGGGACTGACTTCACGTTAATCGAATCTGAGATAAGCTATCCTTGGGAAACCGGCCACGATGGCGCGGGTGCGTTTTTATTCGCACGCAACACTGGCTGAATTAGTTGGGCTAGTGGGACTAGTTGAAAGACCTGCCGCAACCGCAGGTGCTGCTCGCATTCGGGTTTCTCACATCAAACCCTTTGCCGGACAACCCATCATCAAAATGAACCTCGCTCCCATCCAAGTATTCATGACTGGTCGAGTCTATTAAAAACTCTACGCCTTGGCTTTCCTGTAACAAATCATCAGGCTTCTGGTCGTCAAACGACATGCCGTATTCAAAACCTGAGCAACCTCCAGCTTCAACGAATATGCGCAAGAGCTGCCCAGAGGTGGCTTTTTCAGCTTGTAGCTTCTTGATTTCACTGGCGGCACTTTCTGTCAAAATTATCATAAACAGAACAAAAACAACGAATACGCTGACTGTCAAACAAGGGGAAACAAAGGAAAGGGTACGTAAAGATGGTAGGCGCAGCATTTTCCATGCACATTTTAAAATAACTTGCGAAATTTTTGTGCCTACGTTTGTATTTTAAGTATGGTAGCGATGAAGCACATTTTTGACGAACTACATATTGAAATTCTACGCACGATTGCTGAAGGCGGCATGGGAGTGGTATATGAAGCTCACCAAAAAGGCATAGGCGGGTTCGAAAAGCGTGTCGCGATTAAACTAATCCGTGAAGAATACTCAAAAATCGACGAGTTCAGGAATAACTTCATCGGTGAGGCGCGCCTGGTAGCTGATTTAATTCACACAAATATTGTTCAAACTTACCACTTGGGAGAAATTAGCGGTCAATACTTTATGACGATGGAGTTCGTCGATGGAATTACCCTAGAGGAGTTTATCCAGCGGCACCAAAACACCAATCAACTCATACCGTCAGACCTCGCTGCGTTTATTATATCTAGAATTTGCCGAGGGTTGAACCATGCCCATCAGCGCTGCGATTCGAATGGGCGTAACCTCGGAATCGTCCACCGCGATGTGAATCCCCGCAACATCATGCTGGGAAACGAGGGCGATGTGAAACTGACTGATTTCGGCATAGCGAAAGCAATCGACCTCATGTATAGTGAGGAGGGAGAAGTCATTGCCGGCAAGGATGCCTACCTATCTCCAGAGCAAGCGCTTCGCGAGGTGACAGACGCACGGGCCGACCTGTTCTCTTGCGCGATCATTCTCTCAGAATTGCTACTAAGTAAAAATATCTTTGAAGCAGATGACGAGGAGCATACGCGCAAAAATATTTTAACTCTGGATATACCGGATTTCACAGAAATGCGTTCGGGCATTGACTCAAAGTTCAACGACATCCTGCAGCTTGGACTCAAGCGTAAACGAGAAGAACGTTATCAATCTGCCCAAAATATGCTGACTACTTTAGAGCGCTTCCTCTACGGCGATGGATACGGCCCAACGAATGAAAAGCTAGCTGTATACATGAAAGATCTGTTTGGCGATAATGGAGAGAGTGCCGCGCTTCGATGGTCGGATGGCACCACTCCGGGGCTCTAAAACAGGTTTGCCCCGTAGGCTGCCATTAATTACTGGTAATGCAAGAATTCCAGCAATCACAAAAACAGACCCACAGTCTGGTTTTAGCTCCGCAACTGCGGCATTCTTTAAAGATTTTACAGTCTCCAGCTGCAGAGCTGCGCACATCGATACTTCAGGAATTGGAAAACAATCCACTCCTTGAAGAACTTCCGTCCGAAAGCGCACTTTCTGTTGAAGAAAACACCGAATCACTTAACGAAAATGAGCCGGATGCGGATGAGGAGGTTAGCTTCGACGCTGACGATTTTTCTGTGCTTGAGCGGATGACTGAAGATATGCGCGAGCACTACGCGCAGGAGAACGGGGCCCAAAACTACACCACTGAAGATGAAGAACGCCGCGAGCACTTCATGAATTCGCTGACAGAAGGTGATTCACTACAGCACCACCTAATCAAGCAAGCTGAACTCACTGACTGTAGCGATGCGGAGCGCGATGCGCTTTTTTATCTTATAGGTTCTCTAAATGACAGCGGTTACCTTACAGAAACAGCATCCAACATTGCTCTCATATCACGCATCCCGTACTCTATTGTACAAGCTAGTATAGAAACGCTTAAAACCTTCGATCCACCGGGCATCGGCACCAGTGGTCTGCAGGATTGCCTTCAAACTCAGCTGCGTCTGAAAGGGAGAGGCGACTCGCTGGCACTGAAGATCTTAAGTGACCACTTTCAACTGCTCGTCCGCAGGCGTGTGCTCGACATCAAACGCAAAACGAATGCCAGCGCAGAAGAGGTTGAGCATGCATTAGAGGAAATTGGTTCGCTCGACCCAGCGCCAGGTCGTCGTTTCGCCGCAGACACCAACACAGTCATCGAGCCGGATGTTACAATTTATAAGGATGAATATGACACATGGCAGATTGTTCTGAACAACGACTACATCCCAAAACTCAGGATCAACTCTGCTTATAAAGACCTGCTCGCAAAAGGTACACTGAGTAAAAAAGATAAGAACTACCTACTTGAACAAATTCGTTCCGGTAAGTTTTTGATGAATTCAATCGAACAGCGTCAGCAGACGATCGAACGAATCTCAAACGAGATTCTTAAGATTCAAACAGATTTTTTTGAGGAAGGTGTCTCTAAGCTCCGCCCTCTTACCATGAACACCATTGCTGAAATTGTCGGCGTCCACGAAACGACTGTATCCAGGGCGATCGCAAATAAATACATTCGCACGCCCCATGGCGTATTTCCCTTCAAATACTTCTTTACTCCCGGATTCACCTCGGCAAATGGTGAATCTGTTTCAAATAAATCCATCAAGGACAGTATTGAACATATTATCAGTCAGGAAAATCCAGCAAAACCATTCTCTGATCAAAAAATAGTAAACCAGCTCAAAGAAAAGGATATCAAAATTGCACGGCGCACTGTGGCAAAATACAGAGAAGAGCTTGGCATTCTACCGACGAATCTGCGACGGAGATACGAATGACGAATTCTCTAGTAAACTTCCAACCAGTTCAGCTAGCTCATTGCCTCTAGAACTTTGGTTCCGATCGCATCGACTAGAACTTGCCCTTTATTAGTCAGGCACAGCCGCCCTTCCCGACTGTGAAGCATCTCTTCTTCTAATAGCCTATCCAAAAGCGCATCAAGCGATTGAAGGTTATCCGCTCTGGCGAATCGTTTCTTAAGATCATTCAAATCTATGCCCTCGTTCATTCGGAGGCCAAAGACAATACTGTCAGCAAACAACATAGGGTCATTCAGAGCGATGAGTTCATCTTTATCCGGCTGCCCCAAAGTCATTCCCTCGATCCATGCGTCGAGATTAGCAGGTCGCTGGTAACGCTCTCCAGCATACTGGCTAGCGGCCGATGGGCCACAGCCAATCCACTCCTGCATGCGCCAGGTATTTATGTTGTGAACGCACTCCATGCCAGGCTTTGCGAAATTTGAAATTTCATACTGAGCGTATCCGAGCTTCTCAAGCAAGGCCCACCCTTTTTGGTAAAACTCCAATTCACGCGACTCATCGATCCGTATTTTCCCCTGAGCCAGTTTAACATAGAGAGCGGTGTCTTCCTCAAAAGTTAAACAATAGGTCGAAATATGATCGGGGCCGAGATTTGCAGCTTCACGAATGTCTGCTTCCCATTGTTGTAAAGACTGGTTTGGAATCGCAAAAATAAGGTCAAGATTCGTCTGCGCAAAGCCTGCAGCCTGAATCCGCTCCCACGCGGTATAAATCTGCTTCGGATTATGAAGTCGGCCCAGAGATTCGAGTAGATCGGAGTCAAAACTCTGCACTCCCATCGAGATGCGTGTTACACCGAGATCTTTCAACACCATGAGCTTATCTGCCTTCACGGTCGATGGCGCCATTTCTATCGTCCACTCTTTCGGCGCTTGCCTCAAATGCTTCAGCATTGAGCGACCGAGTCGTTCCAAATCCTTGGCGGCGAGGAGCCCTGGCGTACCACCACCCCAGAAAACGGTATCGATCACTTGGCTTTGAGGGAGTCGTTGAAACTCTAGATCCATCGCCTCAAGATAGCGGTCTAAATCCCCCCGACGGGGTTTCTCTTGATAAAAGGCGCAGAAATCACAGGTCGATGCACAAAAGGGCACATGGCAGTACAAGCCTAATGAATTTAATGATCTCACCGATAACAAACGCGCTGGCAGTGTTACTTCAAATTTCCGTGAATGGAGTCATTGCAGCGATGTAGAAAAATCTCGTTGGTGAATCGCTAAAACTCCAGTCAGCACTTAACCGTTTAGGGTCCAGCCTTTTCGGTAAGGTTTCGTCAGATACTGATTCGCTTCAACGTTATTAGTTACAATGCCTTTATCACCATCATACTCCAGTTCGGTTCCGGCGCGGAAGGCTGCCAAGCCCAGGCACATGTTCTCAATCATGTTCGCACTGTATTCAAAGTTACAAGCCGTGTCCGAAGGGTTACCGCCCTTGCAGGCATCAATCCAATCTCTCTGAAAATTGCCCAAGTCCGCAGCCAGATCCTCTTCCGGTCGCGGTTTGTAGTATGACATATTACCGGACTTACCATCAGGTATAATAAGACGCTTCGTGAAATCAGTGATCACGAATCCCTTGTCTCCCTTAAACATAACACCGTGCCCGATTTTGTTTAAGTCGATCCATCTGAGCGGTGATTTAGGCATCGCGCCACCTTGAAACCATGTGCAGCGAATTTGATCGCGCCAGTCATTGGCAGGCAGCATTAAACTAGTCGTCAGATTTACAGGCGTTACGTCAGGGTTGAATGCATCGGGTGAGCTAGATTTAATCTTCGTAGGCAGTCCTGCGTCGATGACATTCCACGCAATATCCATGGTATGGCTACCCATATCGCCCATTTGGCCGATGCCAAAATCCCAATACATATTCCATTGTAGGCAATTTGCGCCTGGACGCCCTGAAACATACTCAGGATTAAAGGGGTGCTCAGGCGACGGCCCGAGCCAAAGATCCCAATTTAAAGTAGATGGAACGTCGTGGCCGCCGGGAAGGTAACCGGGCTTTGGTATTTGTCGGTTACCCCATGCGTAGACCTCCTTGAGGTCTCCGATCACGCCATCGTGAATGCACTCACGTAAGCGATTAAAATTTGGCGTCGCGTGACGCTGCATGCCGACCTGGGTCGCAAGTTTATCCTTCTTGGTTAGATAGGTATTGCGAACTGTTCGGGCTTCGTGGGCGGTAATCGCTAGTGGTTTCTCCATATAAACATGGAGATCGCGATTGAGTGCCCAGTTCGCAATAAATGCATGCGTGTGATCCGCAGTGCAGCAGAGCACAGCATCCAATCCGGGATGATCGAGGCACTTCCTCCAATCTTCGTATACCTTCGCCTGCGGGAACTCTTTGGCAGCATAGGGAATATTGAGCTGATTCACATCACAGATTGCGACGACATTTTCCGTCTTTAGCGTTCTGTAGTGGGCTCTAGCTCGGCCATACGCTCCGATAAGAGCAATGTTCAGTCGGTGATTCGGGCGGTTTTGACCAAATAGAGTGCCCGTCGGCAAGATCATGAGACCCGCGCCGGTCGTTGCACCTGCTTTGAGGAAGTTACGTCGTTGAATAGAATTTTTCATGTCAGTGAATTGTTAGTTTTTGCTGCTCTAATTGCATGTAAATAATAGATGCGTATTAAAAGTGAAACGTCTAGTAGAGTCCAGCCCTAGAACGCCTGCGAATACGCAATAATCCGCCAATCATCGTCCAGGCATCGCGCAACGGGTGGACTTTGCCGCCAGGCACCTCTGACCAAGGTATGCGTAGCTCCTCAAGTTGATATCCTGCCTTTCCGAGAGCCAGCAAGAGTTCTACATCAAAAATAAAACCGCGCTCTTTAAGTTTTTCTGCGATGTGACGATAACCCTTCGCAGGAACTACTTTGGCGCCACACTGCGTATCTTCGAAGCGGATTCCCGTGAGTAAATGCACCAAAGTCGAAAAAATGTAAAAGGAGATCAATCGGCCCAATGGCCGATGCAACGGAGTTTCTTCAGAATGATGTCGGACCCCGACACAGCCCGCTTCAGGCCCTAATGCAATGGCTTTTTCCATTAGGCGAACCATCGAGTCTGCACTGACTGCACCGTCGCAGTCGACAAAGGCGAGCCATGTAGCTTCAGGGCAGGCATCCCATGCAGAATAAACCGCACCACCTTTACAGGACCGCTGATCAAAGAACATGGCTTCAACCGACGGGTAGCTTTGCTTGAAAGATTCGACGAGTGCTTTCACTCTTGCCTTTTCGACATCAGAGGATCCGTCGTCGGCCACAATCCATCGCACCGGCAGATTGGATGCTTGTAGTACTGCGGCCAATTTGGGGCCAAACTTCGCCAATCGAGCCGAATCATTCCAAACGGGCATGACGAGGACGATAAACTGGTCAGGATAATTCACTTCGCCAATCTTGCTTACGCCTAAAGCAGACATCAAGGCAAAGCGTGATTGCAGGACTTGAATATCTCGGTTCCAATATTCTGTGATGTTACAACGCTGCTTAATATATGCTGGCTGGATTGCCGTTATGGCTGTCGCACTATGGCTCCGTGTCCATGACCTGGCTGATCGGCCTATTCATTTCGACGAGGCTACAGGCGCTCTTATTTTCGCGGAATACATAGAAATCGATGACTACCGATTTGACCCGACTCATTTTCACGGGCCGCTACTCTCGCTCTCCACCACCCCTATCGCAAAGG